>Ga0105044_10001227_pt1 | contig 33878 bp, 25 predicted proteins | sample MAT01_FD_78092 | JGI IMG/M metagenome (GOLD analysis project Ga0105044, IMG submission 78092) | Freshwater microbial communities from Lake Fryxell liftoff mats and glacier meltwater in Antarctica - MAT-01 | ecosystem: Environmental > Aquatic > Freshwater > Ice > Liftoff microbial mat | place...
CCGCGCGGCAGAGCCCTCCGCTAGAGGATGGTGCCGACGACTTCCGTTTCGAACACCAGGCTCTCCGCGACGAAGCCCTGGACCTGGTACACGAAAACGCGCGAGCGCAGCCGCAGCGTGCGGGATACCCAGTGCATGCGGACCCCCGGTTCGACGATGCCGCGGAAGCGCGTCTCGTTCAGGCCCGCGAAGCCCAGGAAGCTCGTGAAATCCTGCGTGCGCCGGATGTAGTCCCAGCTGGCCAGTTGGGCCGCGGCTTCGGTCATCAAGACGCCCGGGAAGAGCGGACGCCCGGGGATGTGGTCCGCCGCCCACCAGTCGTCGGCGCGGATGTCCTTCCAGCCGACGGATGTGCCGTCGTCCATCCCGAAGTAAGCGATCGAGTCGAGCAGCGCGAAGCGCCCGGTCTGCTTCAAGACCGCGTAGATCTCGGGCTTGGTCGCCACGATGCGCGAGAGGTCGATCGAGGCCGGATCCAGCAGGGGGGCGGTTGCCATGAGGTGACGGAGTGTAGGTGGGCAGCAGGTCGCGCGCGGCAATCGATCCACGACTTCCCGCGGCGGCGCCGACGCCGCTACGATCCGCCGGTGCCCAACCCGGATCGCGTTTCCGATTCCGCCTCGGCCCCGCGCGCCGCGGACCTGTGGCCCGCGACCCTGTGCATCCACGCCGGACACCGCGCGAGCGCCGCGGAGCGGGCGGTCGTCATGCCGGTCGTGCACAGCACGACGTTCCTGCTCGACGACGACGCCTACGCCGCGATGACGAGCGGGCGCGCGTCCGAGGCGCTGATCTACACACGGATCCGCAACCCGACGCTCGACGTGGTGCAGCGGCGCATCGCGGCGCTCGAGGGCGCCGAGCGGACTCTGCTCTTCGCGTCGGGCATGGCCGCGATCCACGCCGCGTTGATGGCGACCGTGAAGAGCGGATCGCGCGTGGTGGCGCACCGCGAGATCTACGGCTCGACCTGGGATCTCCTCTCGAATCTCTTGGCGCCGTTCGGCGTCACGGCCGAGTTCGTGGATCTGAACGACGAGGCGCAACGCACGGCTGCGCTCGCACGCGGCGCCGATGTCGTCTACCTCGAGTCGATCACGAACCCGTCGCTGGACGTGCCGGACCTCGTGCGCATCGCCGCCGACGCGCGCGCCGCGGGCGCGAAGGTCCTCGTCGATGCGACGTTCGCCACGCCGCTCTTGCAGCGGCCGCTCGCGCTGGGCGCGGATCTCTCGATCCACTCGGCGACGAAGTACATGGGCGGCCACTCCGACCTGCTCGGCGGTTCTGTCAGCGGCGACGCGGCGATCATGAAGTCGGTCTACCGCTGGATGCAGCTCGGCGGCGGTTGCATGGACCCGCATGCGGCGTTCCTGCTCGAGCGCGGCTTGAAGACGCTCGCCTTGCGCATGGAGCGTCATCAGCACAACGCGCTCGAGCTCGCGCGGAGTCTGGAGCGACATCCGCGCGTCGAAACGCTCCTGTACCCCGGCCTCGCGAGCCACCGCGCGCACGAACGCGCCGCGCGCGCGCTGTCGGGCTTCGGCGGGATGCTGTCGGTCGTCGTGCGCGGCGGCGACGAGGCGGCGCTGCGCACGATCCGCCGGCTCGAACTCGCGCTCGAGGCCTCGAGCCTGGGCGGAGTCGAGACGCTCGTGAGCCTGCCTTTCAACACGAGCCACGCGCGGATGTCGCCCGCGGAGCGCCTCGCGGCCGGGATCCCGCCGGGTCTCATGCGCGTCTCGGTCGGCATCGAGGACGTGCGCGACCTGATCGCCGATTTCTCGAGGGCCCTCGACGGTGCCTGACTCCATCGCGCGCGCGCCCGGAAGCTCGCATCCCGGCCCCGACCCCGACACCGAAGTGATGCACGATCCGCGCACCGCCGCTTTCGTCCGCGACCTCAATCACGCCTACGAGCGCGTCCACACCGCGAAGGAGGACGCGTTCTGGACCGCTTACATGGGCACGGCCGACGACGCGGTCGCGGCGCGCTCCGAGCTCGCGCGGCGCGAGGTCGAGCTGCAGACGTTCCTCGCCGATCCGCAGCGACTGCGAGCCGTGCGCGCGGCGATCGCCGAGGCGGAAGCGCTGCTCGACGCGTCGCCGGACGTGCCGCGGCCGCACGCGGACGACATGACGGCTTTGTCGGGCTGGCTCGCGACGTTCGAGGCGCACACGATCGACTCGGCTCCGGCGCGTGCGCTGCAGGACGAGATCGTCGCGCTCGAGGCCGCGCTGGCCGGCGAGCGCGCGCGTCTCGAGCTGCGCGTGCGCGACGCGACGGGCGCGACGCAGCCGGCCTCGACCGTCAAGCTCGGCGTGCTGCTCGCGAGCGATCCGAACGAGTCGATCCGCAAGTCCGCCTGGGATGCGCTGCGCAGCATCGAGCCGCACGTCTTGTCGCGCGGATTCCTCGACGTGGTGAGGAAGCGCAACGAGCTCGGCCGCGCGCTCGGCGCGGAGGACTACTACGACTGGAAAGTGCGGCGCGTCGAGGGGCTCTCGAAGGCCGAGGTCTTCGCGCACCTCGACGACCTCGAGGTGCGCACGCGCGATTCGGCGCGGCGCGCGCTCGATGGCCTCGTGGCCGCGAAGGGAGCCGAAGCGGCGCGTCCGTGGAACCTACGGCACGCGGTCGGCGGCGACGTGACGACGGCGCAGGACCCGTATTTCCCGTTCGCGAAGGCGCTCGAGCGCTACGGGCGCTCGTTCGCGGCACTCGGCATCGACTACCGCGGCGCGACGCTCGTGCTCGACCTCGTCGACCGCCCGGGCAAGTACGAGAACGGCTTCATGCACGGGCCCGTGCCCGCGTGGCGCGAGCGTGGCGCGTGGCGGCCGGCGCGCATCCAGTTCACGGCCAACGCGATCCCGGGGATGATCGGCGCGGGGCGGCGCGCGCTCGAGACGCTCTTCCACGAGGGCGGTCACGCCGCGCACTTCGCCAACATCGACATGCCCGGCCCCTGTTTCAGCCAGGAGTTCGCGCCGACCTCGGTCGCGTTCTCCGAGCTGCAGAGCATGTTCCTCGACAGCCTCGTATCGGATCCCGACTGGCAGCGCCGCTACGCGCGCGACACGCACGGCGCGGCGATGCCCGTCGAGCTCATCGAGCGCGGCATCCGCGCCGCTCAGCCCTTCGCCGCGTGGAACCTGCGCGCGATGGTCGCGGTGTGCGCGGCCGAGCGCGCGATCTACGAGATCCCCGATGCGGAGCTGACGGCGGAGCGCGTGCTGGAGACGATCCGCGACGTCGAGCGGCGGCTGCTCTTCCTGGACGAAGGCTCGCCGCGGCCGACCTTGTCCGTGCCGCATCTCCTGGCGGGCGAGAGCAGCGCCTACTACCACGGCTACGTTCTGGCCGAGATCGCCGTGCACCAGACGCGCGCGTTCTTCCGCGGCCGCGACGGACACCTCGTGGACGACGCGCGCATCGGGCCCGATCTGCGCGAGCACTATTGGAGTCCGGGCAACAGCCTCACGTTCCTGGACTTCGTCGAGAACTTGACCGGCGAGCCGCTTTCGTCCGCCGCGATCGCGGCGCACGTGAACCGCGGCACGGACGAAGCGCTGGCGGAAGCGCGCGCCGACGTCGCGCGCGAGCCGTCGATCCCGCGCCACACGGGGCCGATCGATCTCGGCGCGCGGATCCGCGTGGTTCACGGGCGAACGGAAATCGCCGACACGGCACGCGGCGGCTTCGAAGCCGCGTGCGCCGATTTCGAGCGCTGGATCGCGCGCTGATCCGCGTTCACTCCACGATCAGGTTCACGCTCACGACGTCCGGCTCGACGCCGACCTCGAACGACGCGCGGCCCGCGCGACCGTCGGGCGCGATGGCGCGCACCTCGTAGCGCGCCGGGAGCAGGAAGCGGGCGAGCAGCGCACCGTCCGCGTCCGTGCGACCGCGCAGCACGCCTTTCGGCAAACCCGACCCGACGATCTCCGCGTCGAGGATCGCGGCACCGCGCGCATCGCGCACCTCGATGCGCGCGGCTCCCGTCGGCGGCAGCCGCGTCTCGCGCCAGCGCAAGGTCGGCGCGCGAAACTTCAGATTGCCCGGCGGTACGAGCGGACTGTCCGGGACTCCGAAGTGGATCTGGTACTCGCCGTCGACGACGCCCGAGAGGAGGAAGGCGCCGGTCGCGTCGACTTTCACGGTCGTGCGCGCGCGCGTGCGCGCGCTCTCGAGCGTGACCTCGAGTCCCTCCGCCGGCTGGCCCGCGTGGTCGAACACGAAACCGTCGACGAGTCCAGCGCGCGCGATGCGCAGCGTCACGAACACGTCGCTCGATCCGCGCGCGAGCAGCGTGTCTACACGGCTCGAGTTGAGCGCGGCCATGTCGGCGTGGAGCCGATAGCCGCCGAGCGGCAAGTCGTCGGCCTCGAAGCGCGTCTCGCCCTGCTCGAATTCGATGCGGCGTCGCGCCGCGCCCTCGGCGCCGACGAGCGTCGGACTGGGCTCGAGCACCAGCGCCCAGCGCTCGGGCATCTCGACGCCGTCGAGCGTCAGCTCGCCGCGGATCCGACCTCGACCGCGAAAACGATTCCGGTCCTCGGGGAGGCGTGCATCGACTCCGATCGCGATTCCTTCGCGCGGCGCCCGGCCTGCGTCCGCCGACGCGAGGTCCGCGGGCCTGTCCGAGGCTCCCGGCGCGGGCAGGCTGGATCGCGGACCCGTCGAACCGCTTTCGTCGGGAGCACGGAGCCACATCCACGCGGCGGCGAGAGCGACGAGGACGACGGCCGCGAGCACGGCCAAGCCCACGCCCGCCGATCCGTCCTTGACCCCGGTCGCCCGGCCGCTTCTCTTCTCGCGCTGCAAGCTCATCCGCCGTACGCCGTGCGTCCGATGCCAGACGGTTCCAAGGCGCGGCGATCGTACCGACCCGAGCCTCGACCCCGCGTCCGCCCCCCTCGAGAATCGATTCCAGCCCCGATGATCCAGCGCACTCTTGCGGCCGCGAAGGTCCTCTCCGTACTGGTCCTCCTCGCGGCTGTTCTGCTCGCCGCGCCGGCGCGCTCCAGCCCGGATCGCCCGGCCGCCATGCCCGCCACCGCGCCGGGCAGCCTGCCGCCGGGCGGACGCCTCTTCGTCCTGGGCTTCGACGGCGCCGACGCGCGCACGGCGGCGAAGATGATGGACGACGGGCTCCTGCCGAATCTGGCGAAGCTGCGCGAGACGGGAACGTTCGCCCCGCTCGGGACCACGATGCCGGCCGAGTCGCCCGTGTCGTGGGCCGCGCTGAACTCGGGCCAGAATCCGGCCAAGACCGGCATCCCGGGCTTCGTGAAGCGCGAGCTCGCGAGCGACGGAACGCCGATGCCCGCGCTCGGCCACGTCACGCACGAATCGCGCGCATCGACGACGTTCGATCTGCCTTTCCTCGAGCGCGTGCTGATCAGCCAGAACGCGTGGGTTCTCGCCGGCGCGGTCGGGCTCGGCACGGCCCTCGTGTTCTGGGCGATCTTCGCCGGCCTGCTCAAGATCCGCGCGCGCATCGCCGTTCCGATGGCGCTCGTCCTCGGCGCGGTGGGCGGAGCGGGCGCGCGCATCTCCGGCGGCTACGTGCCGCACTCGATCGACGACGTGGTCGGGAACCCGACGAAGACCGCGCCGTTCTGGGAGACGGCCGCGCGGGCCGGCGTTCCGTGCGTCGTGATCGACAGCGCGATGTCGTGGGATCGTCCCGAGGTCCCCGGCGCGCGCGTGCTCTCGGGACTGGGCGTGCCCGACGTGCGCTCGAACAACGGCGACTGGTTCGTCTACACGACCGATCCCAAGGTGCTCGAGCGCGCGCCCATCGGCCAGCCGACGAGCACCGCCGGCCGCATCTTCCGCGTCGACGAGCGCGACGGTGTGATCGAGAGCACGGTCTACGGTCCCTACGACTTCGTCGCGATCGACGCCGCGCAGCGCGAGGTCGCGGCCATCGACGCGCGCATGGGTAAGCCCGGGCAGTCGTCGGCCGACGTCGAGGCGCTGCGCAAGCGCAAGCGCGAGCTGCAGAGCGAAGTGCTACCGCGCTTGCAGATCCAGGGCCGCTACCGCAGCTCGGACGAGGGCCGCGTGAGCCTCCCGTTGCGCGTCGAGCTCGCCGCGAACGGCGAGACGCGCGTCGCGATCGGCGCGCAGGAACAGACGATCGCGGAAGGCGGCTGGTCGAACTGGTACCACCTGACGTTCGAGCTCTCGCCGCTCGTCAAGGTCCGCGCGATCACGCGCGCCAAGCTCGTGAAACGCAGCGATCCGTTCGAGCTGTTCCTCGACTTCCTGCAGTTCGACCCGGCGCACCCGGTGTGGTGGCAGCCCGTGAGCCAGCCGCCCGAGTTCGCCGCGGAGTTGGCGCGCGCGGCCGGCGAGCCGTACGAGACCGTCGGCTGGGCCTGCCTCACCATGCCGTTCAAGGACCGCGAGATCGATCCGATCACCTTCCTCGAGGACATCGAGGCCACGCAGAAGTCGCGCGCGTCCCTCTTGCGCGCCGCCCTCGCGCAGAAGGACTGGCGCGCGCTGATGTTCGTCGAGAGCACGCCCGACCGCGTGCAACACATGATGTATCAGTTCGCGGATCCGGAGCACCCGGCGTACGACGCGACGAAGGCCGCGCAGCGCACCACATTCTTCGGCGAGGATATCGCGCTGTCCGACGCGATTCGCGCTTCGTACCAGTCGATGGACCGCGTGGTCGGCGAGGTCGTGAACGACCACATGAAGCCCGACGACACGCTGATCGTGTGCGCGGACCACGGGTTCCAGTCGTTCCACCGCCAGGTGAACTTGAACAACTGGCTCGCGCAGGAGGGCTACCTGGCGGTGCTGCCCGACGCGACCAAGGCCGACCAGCGCGCGCTTTCGTTCGTGGACTGGCCGCGCACGAAGGCTTACGCGGTCGGACTGGGCGGCATCTACCTCAACCTGCAGGGTCGCGAGCGCGACGGCACCGTGGCGCCGAAGGACGCGGCCGCAATGTTGGCCGAGATCAAGTCGAAGTTGCTGGCGATGCAGGACGATGGGCGCAGCGCCGTGCACGACGCGTACGTGATCTCCGAGATCCACTCCGGCCCGTACCTCGACCAGGAGCCGGACCTCATGGTCGGTTTCGCCGCCACGTGGCGCGTTTCGTGGGCCACGACGCTGGGCGACATCCAGCTCGTCGAGGGGCCGACCGCCGGCACGTTCGTCCCCGGCGGCATCTTCGAGGACAACCGCTTGAACTGGTCGGGCGACCACGTGTCGGTCGCTGCGGACCTCGTGCAAGGCGTGTTCTTCTCGAACCGCAAGCTCGATCTGCCGGAGAAGGGGATCGACCTGCTGCACATCGCGCCGATGGCCTTGCGTCTCCTGGGCGTGCCGATCCCGGCCGAGTACGACCAACCCGGTCTGCAGTTCCACGAGTGATCCCGAGCGTGCGTCGCTACACGCCACGCGAACTCAGCGCGGCGCTGGCGCGCGGCGACGACCTGCAACTCGTCGACGTGCGCGAGCCGCTCGAGTGGGACATCGGCCACTTGCCCGGCTCGGTGCTGATCCCGCGCGGCGAACTCTCCGCGCGCCTCGCGGAGCTCGACCCCGATCGACCGGTCGTGTGCATCTGCCACCACGGGATCCGCAGCCAGCAGGCCGCGGCCGTACTCGCGGCGCGTGGCTTCGATCGGGTCTTCGACCTAGCCGGCGGTCTGGAGCGCTGGGCGCTCGACGTGGATCCGGACTTTCCGCGCTACGGCTGACGCGGCGGATCTTGTGCCGCGCTTTGTCGCCTGCACGCACACGGCAAAGATCCTGTCGCTCACGAACGCGGCCTCCAGTCCCACGTAGAGGAAGCGCGAAGTAGTCCTCGCCGGGAATCCGCGCGGGATCGGTTCGTCCGGACGCACGAGCGCTCTCCAGGCGCGTGTGTGTGGGGGGGGCAGGGGGAGAGGGCAGGCTCGAGATGAAGACGCAGGACGAATCGAAAGACGGAGTGGATCGCGGTGCCCGACGGGCGCGGATCCTGTGGCGCGACGAGGACACGGGCGAGCTCCTGTGGCTCGTCCTGACCGGCACGCCGGAGTTCCTCGAGGAGCTCGGCCACGCCGGGTACGACCTGCGCCGCGTGCCCGACCCGCTCCCGGCGGGGACCCGGTTGGCGCCGAATGCGGTCTGATCCGGGCGGCGACGGCGGGGGAATTCGGCGGTGGGTTTCGCAGCGATCCGGGTCGCGCGTTGGATCCGCGGGGGGGCATCCCTAGAATGTCGGCCCTGCGAAACGGGCCCGAGCGCGGTGGAAGATCGCCTCGGCCTCGCTGCAACTCATGACGCATCCCGCACTGATCGAACGCATCACCCGCTCGTTGGCCTACATGCTCCGGCACCAGCCGGACGAGTTCGACCTGGAGGTCGACGAACACGGCTACGCCGAGATCGGCGAGGTCCTCCGCGCGCTGAACGAACGCCTAGGCGAATCGGTCGCCGAGGAGGACGTGCGCGAGGCCGTCGAGTCCGGCGACCGCCAGCGCTACGAGATCGCCGACGACCGCATCCGCGCGCTCTACGGACACTCGATCGAGGTCCAGCCGGGCGAGCCCGCCCGTCCGCCCGAACGCCTCTACGTCGGCGTCTCGCGCGCCGACGCGGACCGCGCGCGCCGCTACGGGTTGCGTCCGGGTCGCCGTCGCTTCCTGCACCTCGCGCTGACGCCCGACGACGCGCTCGAGACGGCGCAGCGAACCGCGCGCGAACACGAAGTGATCGTCGTGAGCGCGATGGACGCCTGGGAAGCGGGCATCAACTTCTACGACCGCATCTCGCTGTTCCTGTCGGATCCGATTCCGACGCAGTTCCTCGAAGGCGCTGTGACGCAGGGTCATCGCGGGATCGCTTCCGGGCGACCGGCGCCGGTCCGTCACGCGCGCGAGGAAGTCGTCTACGCGCGTCCCGAGGAGGACGAAGGTCACGCGGATCTCGACGACGGCGCGCCCGTCGACGCGGAGGCGGGCTTCGAGCCCGCGACGGAAGGCGAGGCCCAACCCGGTGCGATCGACGATGGTCAGCGACGTCGCCGCCGCGGCCGCCGCGGCCGCCGCGGTGCCGAGGGCGCGCCGATCGAGCCGGCGCAGGCGCACGGCGGAGTCGTGGACGAGCGCGCAGCGCCGCGTCACGACGACTACGAGGAAGCACCGCGCGCGCGCGAGGAAGCACCCCACGGTCGCGACGATTTCCGCGCGCAACCTCCGGCGCGACCGGAGCCGCGGCGCGAAGAACGCGCTCCGCGCGGCGGCTCGGGCGGTGGGAACTTCCCGCAGGGCGGGCGCGGACCGGATCGGCCGCGCGAGGATCGGCCGGCGGAACAACGACGCCAGCCCGAGCGTGCTCATCCGGCCGAGCGCTCCGCACCGCGTGCCGACGACCGTGGACACGGCGCGCGCGACGAGCGCCCGCGCGCTCCCGAGCGCCCCTACGACGACCGCACGCGCGCTCCCGAGCGGGCTCGCGAGGACCGCCCGCGCTTCGACGAGCGTCCGCGCCCGGACGACCGCCCGCGCCAAGAAGAGCGTCCGCGTCCAGAAGAGCGTCCGCGTCAACAAGACGAGCGCCCGCGCTTCGAAGATCGTCCGCGTGTCGACGATCGCCCGCGTCAGGACGATCGCCCGCGCTACGAAGATCGTCAGCGCCAAGACGAGCGCCCGCGCCAAGACGAGCGTCCGCGCCAAGACGAGCGTCCGCGCGCTGACGACCGGCCGCGGCAAGACGAGCGGCCGCGGCAAGACGAGCGGCCGCGCGCTGACGACCGTCCGCGCCAGGACGAGCGCCCGCGCCAGGACGACCGTCCGCGCCAGGACGAGCGCCCGCGCCAGGACGACCGTCCGCGGCCAGAGGACTTTCCGCGGCAAGAGGATCGTCCGCGCTTCGACGAACGTCCCCGTACCGACGAACGTCCTCGTTTCGAGGGCCCGCGCGGTGGCGACGGCGGGGAAAACCGTGGTCGCCCCGAGCGTCCGGCGCGCACGCCGGATGAAGGCCGTGGACCCGCGCGCCGCGACGAGATTCCGCGCCCGCAGCAGGAGGCTCCGCGGCGCGTGGAGAGCGAAGGCGGCGGCTTCGGCCTGGGCGTCGACGAGTCGGCGAGCCGGCCCGTTCCGCAACGTCCGGCCCCGCGTCCGGAGCGTTCGGCCCCGCGCGAGGAAGAGCGCCAGCCGGAACGCAAGCCTGAACGCCAGGCTCCGTCCGACGAGGGCGGCGGCTTCGGCGCGGGCGTCCTGTGAGCCAGCGCGGGGACGGGCTCGCGCTCGTCCCCGTGCGATTCGGCCGGCCGCGCGCCGACACGAACCGACCGGACGATGGCGGACTCACCGCACAGCCGTGATCCTTTCGCGGGTTCGCCCCAGCGCGACGCGGTGCCTCCGGGGTATCGCGTGATCGAATCGGCGCGCGGCCGCCTCGCGATCGCCGACTGGGCTGCGGACGAGCTCGCGCGCGCGAGTTTCGCGCTCGAATCGGACGGCGACCTGCGCGCGAGCGAGATGACCGGCCGCAAGGCGCTGGCGCAGACCGCGGATGGTCGGATCCTCGTGCGGCACTTCACGCACGGCGGGCTTCTGCGCTGCCTGACCGGCCGCCGCTTCCGCGATGCGCGGCGACCGTTCGTCGAGCTCGCGCTGTCCGCCTGGCTCGCGGCGAACGGAGTCGACACGCCGCCGGTCGCCGCGGCGCGCGCGCGGCGTGCGGCGTGGTTCGGACACGAACTCGCGCTGGCGACCCGGCGCATCGTGGGAGCGCGCGATCTCGAGTCGCACTTCGTCGACGTGCGACTGCGACGCGCGCCGCGAGCGAGCTTGCGAGCTTCGATCCGCGCGTTCGGCGCGCTCGTGTCGCGCCTGCACGCGCTTCGGTTCCTGCACGCCGACCTCACGCCGAAGAACGTGCTCGTCGAGATGCGCGCCGACGGCGCTCCGCGCCTGTGGCTGATCGACCTCGATCGATCCATCGTCGCGAACGCGCTCGATCCGGCGCAGCGCCGGTCGAACTTGCGGCGACTGTGGCGCTTCGTCGACCGGCGCGAGCGCCGCGACGGACGCGCGCTCTCGCGGTCCGACGTCGCGCGCTTCCTCGCTGCGTACGAGCCCGACCGCGCTGCTCGCCACACGATCTGGCGTGCCGTGGCGGCCGATCACGAGCGCGCGGCGGGCTGGCATCGCATCGGCTGGATCCTCGAGCGGTTCGGCCGCGGTTGAGCGGGACGCGCGCGCGATGACCTGAATCTCGAAGTCGGGGAACGTTCCGAATCAGCAGTGACCCATTCGGCGTGGACCGAGTGCTTCTCAGAAGGGCGGCGTGATCGCGGCTCCATTGTCAACGCGTCGGTCGGCCTGCGGATTCAACTCACCCGATCCGCGCGCGCGGATACAGCGGCCCTTCGGCCGACATCACGGCCTCGAGCATGCGCTGACCGGCGCGGCTCTGTCGCAGGCGCAGGAGCGGCGAGCGCACGCGCGCGTTCTCGCGTTGCAGACGGTCGGACAGTCCGCGCTCGATCGCGCGCGCTTCGTCGACGAGGCCGGCGGTCTCGAGCACGAGCGCGCGCGTGCCGAGGATCACGATGCGGTCCGCGAGTTCCGAGCCGAAACGTCGCACGAGGTCCTCGGCCGACGCGCTCCAAGCGAGCGCCGCGGCGTGGTCGCGCACCTGCAACAGCGCGATGCGCGCGCGCACGCCCGACACGAGCGCCGTGATGCGGTTCAGGCCCATCTCATCCGACAGCGCCGCCGCGCCCTCGAGCATCGCCGCCGCGGCGGGGTCGTCGTTCTCCCACAGGAGGATCCCGAGGAACGTGCGCGCCAGCGCTTGCCCGCGGCGGTCTTCGATCTCCAGGGCTACGCGCAGGGCTTCGCGCAGCTGCGCTTCGGCTTCGACGACGCGATCGACGTCGAGGTGGAGCTGTCCGAGCCGCGCGAGGGCCTCGGCTTCGAGGCGCCGCTCGCCGGCCTCGCGCGCGAAGCGCACGGCGCGCGCCGCCGACGCCAGCGCGCGGCCTGGTTCGCCCGAGCTGCGGTAGATCCGCGCGCGCAGGAGGTAGGCCGTGCCGTAGATCCCCGGGCGCGCGTGCTCGCGATCGGCGCGCAAGATGTCGATGGCCTTGTTCGCGTGCTCCATCGCCGGCTCGACGCGGTCCTCGAGCACGTCCACGACGCCTTGCGCCAGGTGTCCGAGCGCTTCCTGCGGCGGCGTCGCGGCGTGCTCGCGCGCCCGCTTCGACAGCTCACGTGCCTCGTCGAGCTCGCCGACGTGTGCTTGCACGAGCGACAACCGCCGCAGCGATTCGGACAGTTCGTGTCCCGCCTTCGCGCGCTCGAAGAGCTCGACCGCGTTGCGCAAGAGCCCGCGCGCCAGGCCGTACTGACCCGTGCTCGTCGCGAAGCGCGCGTGCAGCAAGTACACGCGCCCGGCGGAGAGCGGATCGGTTTCGGAGTCGAACGCCGAGTCCGAAAGTCGATCGAGTGCCGCGCGCTGATCCTCGCGAATGCCCAGCCGATCCGCGGCGTCGGCGGCGGACTCGAGCAGATCGATGCGCAAACGCTCGCGTTCGGCGCTCGGCGGTCGGCGATCCACGGCTTCGAGTCCCCAGCGCGTGAGCGGGTGGACGCGCTGGGTCTGGCCGCTCTTCAGCAGCCGATCGAGGAGAGCGGGCAGCATCGCCAGGAGCTTCTCGTCGTCCTCGGCCGCGTGCAGGTGGAACGTGCGTTGAAAGGCTTCCTCGAGCGTGGTCGCTTCCCCGTTGGCGCGCGTCAGCGCCTCCGCCGCCGCAGCGTGGAGCCGCAGTCGCTGGTCGCGCGTCAACGCGCGGTACACGGCTTCGCGCAGCGCCGGCCGCGCGAAGCGATAGCGCGAGCCCGCGGGCGCGAGCCAGCCGGCGCGCACGAGACGGGCGAGCAGGGAGTCGAGCTCGACGCGGCGCGCATCGGGGAACGCGCGCAGGAGGAAGTCCACCTCGATGCGCCCGCCGACGACGGCCAGACGCCGCAACCACGAGCGCTCGCTCGTGGACAGGCGCTTGTACGACTCCTCGATCGCCGCGCGTAGCGACGAAGGCAGCGGCAATCGGTCGGGCTCGATCGAGAGCACGAGACCCGTGCCGTCGGCGTGCTCGAACGCCGTGCCCTTCTCTAGCAAACCGCGCAGAAGTTCGGCCAGGAGTCCGGGGCTGCCGCGGCTGCGCTGCCACAGGACTTCGGCCAGCTTGAGGCGCGGCGTCGTGTGGTGGAACGTGCGCTCGACGAGTTCGAGCACATCGGGCTGACCCAGCGGCGAGAGCTGCAGATCGAGAGGCTTCGCGCCGAGCGTCGCGAGCCGAGAGCGCAACGACTCGAGCGCCGTGGCGGATCGCGGAGGGCTTTCGTCGCGCTGGGCGAACATGAACAGCACCCGACCACCGCGCAGGTTCTCCGCGGCGCGCGCGATGGATTCGAGCGTGCCTTCGCCCGACCACTGCACGTCTTCGACGTAGACGACGAGCCGGGCGCGGCGCGACAGCGCGGCGATCCACTCGCCCAGCGCGAGCGGCAGCGCCGCGCCCGATTCGCCGGTCGTCGCCGCGTCGAGCGCGCGCACCAGCGTGTCGACGTGCCCCGGCGGCACGAGGCTCGCGATCTCCGCGCGATCGCGCTCGCTTGGTTTCGCTCCCGGGGCGAGGCGCAAGTAGCGCTCGAGCATGCGCAGGATCGGCTTGCACGGCCGGTCTTGCTCGAGCGCGCGCGACCGACCCGTGAGGACCAGCGGCGGATCGCCGCTCGTGCGCACGCGCGAGGTGAACTCGAGCACGAGCCGTGTCTTGCCCGCGCCGGCCGAACCGCGCAGCCACACCGCTTGCGGAGCTTCCGCCGAGCGCTCCCAGGCCGCGAGGAGTTCGTCGAGCTCGCGTGCGCGGCCCACGAGCGGCGTCAGGTTCGCGGCGTCCCACTCGCCACCGGTGGAGCGCCGCGCTACGGCGGCGAAGTCGACTTCTCCGCGCCACCAGGTGCCCGACTCCTCTTCCTTCCAGCGCGCGGAGAACTCCGCCGCGGTCGGGCGCCGCACCGGATCGCGGCGCAGCGCGTCCTCGAGATTGCGGTCGAGGAACGGCGAGATCTGCGGCACGTAGCGCGAGGGCGGCACGAAGCGCGCCGTGACGATCGCCGCGATGAGCCGGTCCGCGTCCGGCGCGGAGAGCGCGGTGCGGGCGAGTTGCCCGCTCGAACCCGATCGGTCGGCCGACCCGTGCGGGCGCGCGCGCGCGCCGCGCGAAGCTTCGTTGGCGAAGGGATGCACGCCGGTCGCGACCTCGTAGAGCACGACGCCCAGCGCGAAGACGTCGCTCTCGGGTCCGCCGGCACCGCCCTGAGCGACCTCCGGCGCGACGTAGGGCAGGCTGCCCGCGCGCGGTGCGATCGAAGTGTCGGCGGCCGCGGCGATCTCGCGCGCGAAGCCCAGGTCGAGCAACACCGCGTTGCCCTCGGCGTCGAGGCGCACGTTCTCGGGCTTCACGTCGCCGTGCACGAAGCCGGCCGCGTGCAGCGCGGCGAGCCCGCCGGCCAGGGACGAACCGACGCGCCGCACGAGCGGCTCGGGCGCCGCGCCGTCGCGATCGAGCGCGGCGCGCAGCGTCTCGCCCGCGACGTACGAGAGCACGAGGAATCGTCCGCGCGTGTCGATACCCGTCCCGAGCACGTGGACGACGCCCGGGTGCCGCACCGCGGATCCGGCGCGCGCTTCGGCCTCGAAACGGGCGCGTGCTCGCGCGTCGGACTCGAGGTGGCCGTGCAGGTACTTGACCGCGACGGGGATGCCCGCCGGCCAGGCCTCGAAGCCCTCGACGAGCGTCGCGCGGTGCACGCGACCGGTCGCGCCGGCGCCGATCTCGGACTCCAGGCGGAACCGGGGCGAGGGACTTCGGTCGTTGGTCGGGAAGAGCTCTGAGGCCACGATTTTGCGCAAAGTAGCACACCGCGTGCGCGCGGCGGTCGGAGCGGGCGAGACCGACCCTGGACGACCTCCTTCGCGGCGGCGATCATCCGCCGCTTCCGATCCCGTGCCGCCGAGGTCTCGATTGCCCTTCCAAGTCCACAACACGCTCACCAAGTCGAAGGAGGCGTTCCGCGCGCTCCAGCCCGGCGTCGTGCGCATGTACAACTGCGGCCCGACCGTCTACGGCCGCGCGCACATCGGCAACTTCCGCGCGTACTTGTTCGCGGACACGCTGCGGCGTTGGCTCGAGAGCTCTGGATTCGAAGTGCGTCAGGTGATGAACATCACCGACGTCGGTCACCTGCTCGACGACGCGGAGGAGGGCGAGGACAAGATCGAGGCCCAGGCGCGCCGCGAAAAACTCGACCCGTGGGCGATCAGTCGCCGCCACACCGAGCAGTTCTTCGCCGACCTGAAGGACCTCGGCTGCGAGCCGGCGATGGTCTACCCGAAGGCCAGCGAGCACATCCCGGAGATGCTCGAGATGATCGCTGGCCTCGTGGCCAAGGGGTACGCGTACCAGGTCGGCGCCGACGTCTACTACGAAGTGGCGAAGTTCCCGCGCTACGGGAAGCTCTCGGGCAACACGGTCGACGAGCTGGACGCCGGCGCGCGCATCGGCGTGCGCGAGGAGAAGCGCCATCCGGCTGACTTCGCTCTGTGGAAGAGCGACCCGCACCACGTCATGAAGTGGGCGAGCGCGTACGGGCCCGACGGCTTCCCGGGCTGGCACATCGAGTGCTCGGCGATGTCGCGGAAGCACTTGGGCGATCGCATCGACATCCACACGGGCGGCGAGGACAACATCTTCCCGCACCACGAGTGCGAGATCGCGCAGACGGAGGCCTTCACCGGCGAACCGTTCGCGAGCTACTGGATGCACACGAAGTTCCTGCAGGTCGACGGCGGGAAGATGAGCAAGCGCCTCGGCAATTGCTATTCGCTCGACGACGTGCGCGCCAAGGGCTTCACGATCCGCGCGCTGCGTTTCTGCCTGATCCGCGGGCACTACCGCACGCCGCTGAACTTCACGTGGGACATCCTGCGCGAGGCGACCAGCGTCCTCGAGAACCTTGACGACCTGGTGGCGCGCTTGAGGCGCATCCAGGGCGGACAGGCCGGGGCGCCGAGCGCGGACGCGGGCATCGAGGACGTCGGCGACGCGATGGCCGAGTTCCGGGCCGGCATGGACGACGATCTGAACGTCCCGCGCGCGATCGCGGCGCTGATGAAGCTGCGCTCGCTCGCGCTCGAGGATCAGCTCGGTTCGATGGCCGCTGCGCAGGCGCTGCAGTTCGTCGTGCACACGGCGAACAAGACCCTGGGCTGCATCCAGGTCGAGGAGACCTCGCTGGGTGCCGAGGTCGAGAGCAAGATCCGCGAACGGCTCGTGGCGCGGAAGGACAAGGACTGGAAGCGCGGCGACGTGCTGCGCGACGAGCTCGTGGCGATGGGCATCACGCTCGAAGACACTGCCAAGGGCGTGCTGTGGAAACACAAGGCGACGGGTACGGGCGGGGGACCGATCGCGTGAACGCTGGCCCGATGCCGTTCGGCGCGTACCTCGCGATCGTGCGCGCGTCGGGCGCCGTGGACTTCGTGTGCGCGCACACGCGACGCGAGGAAAGCGCGTTGACGCGCGTGCTCGCGCGCGCCGAATGCGGCGCGCGCACCGTCCTCGTCCATCCCGAGTACGGGCCGATCCGGCGCTGGGAACGGTCCGTCGGGGCCTGACGGAACGCTCGTGAACGCACATTCGCACGCGGCGCCCGACCCGCGCCGCTGGATCGGCCTGTTCGCGGCTCTGACCGCGCCGTTCCTGGGCGTCGTCGACTTCTTCGTGCTCAACCTGGCGCTGCCCGAGCTCGAGCGCGACTTGCACGCGAGCTACGCGCAGCTCGAGCTCGCGATCGCCCTCTACGGGCTCGGCAACGCCGTGTTCGTCGTCACCGGTGGTCGCCTCGGCGACGCGTACGGGCGTCGGCGCGTTTTCCTGACCGGCATGATCGCGTTCGTGATCGCGTCGGTGCTCGTCGCGATCTCGCCGACGGCGTGGTTCCTCCTCGGCGCGCGGATGCTGCAGGGCATCGCGGCCGCGGTGCTCTTCCCGCAGGTGCTGGCGCTCGTGACGGTCATGTTCCCCGACCACGAGAGGCCGCGCGCGTTCGCGTACTTCGGCCTCACGGTGGCCACGGCCATGGTCGTGGGGCAGCTCTTGGGCGGACTGCTGCTCGAGGCGAACCTGTTCGGACTGGGGTGGCGCGCGCTGTTTCTGATCAACGTGCCGATCGGCGTGGTCGGCTTCGCGATCGCGCAGGCGACCTTGCGCGAAGTGAGATCGGAGCACCCGCCGAGTCTGGACATCGGCGGCGTGCTCGCGGCGACGGCGGTGCTGTCGCTGCTCTTGATCCCACTGACGCTCGGGCACGAGGAGCACTGGCCGGTGTGGGCGATGGGCATGCTCGTCGTCGCGGTGCCGGCGCTCTACGCGTTCGTGAAGCTCGAGCGGCGCACGGCCGCGGCGGGGCGCGATCCGCTCGTGGATCTCTCGCTGTTCGACCTGGTCGGTTACCGCCGCGGACTCTTCATCATCGGCTCGTACTTCCTCGGCGCGGGATCGCTCATGTTCGTGTTGTCCCTGTTCGAGCAGAAGGGGCTCGGACGCGACGCGCTGCACGCCGCCTACGCGTTCGTGCCGCTCGGTGTGGCGACCTTCGCCGCGTCGTGGATCGCCATGCGCCACGCGGCCCTCAATCCGAGGCTGTTCCTGCTCGGCGGGTTCGCGTGCGTGATCGCGGGTCTCGTCGTGATCGTGAGTTCGCTGGCCTTGCTCGGCAGCGGAGTCGGCGGTTCCGGCGTGACGACGCGCGATGTCGGCGTGGGCGCGGGACTGGCGCTGTACGGCTTTGGGAACGGCGCGATCTCGCCGGTGCTCTACTCGACCATCTTGCGCGGCGTACCCGTGCGCAGCGCCGGATCCGCGGCGGGCGTGCTCGCGACGGTGCAACAGGTCGCGGCCGCGCTCGGGGTCGCGCTCATCGGACTGCTGTTCGCGACGGTGCTCGCCGGGCGTACGGGACCCGAGGACTATGCGCGCGCTGCGGCGTGGGCGCTCGGGATCAACTTGATCTCGATGGTGGCGGCTACGTTGCTCGCGCTGCGGCTGCCGGCGCGCGGTCCGCCGGTCGAGTCGATCGCGCCGGCGGAGCCTGGCTGACGCCCGCCCAGCGCCGATCCACTTCGCCCACCGCCGCTACAGACTGCCGCCGCGCTGGGCCACGAACTCTTCGAGCGCGTGGCGGTCGCTCTCGCCCATGTCGTGCAGGAATACCGCGATCTCCCAGTGATCGAGCGCCTTCGCGATGCGCTCGCAACGCACCACCGCCCCATGAGCCTGGATGCGCGTCCGTCCGACCGGCGAGGCGATGTCGAACGTCACGCCGAGCACGGTCATGAGCGGCACCTGTCGGTCGAGGAAGAAGCACACGCCCGCGCGGGACACGTCGCGGATGCGGGCTTCGCTCGAGCCGTCGGGGCCGACGAGCGTCATCGGGATCTCGGCCAGCGCGCGCGCCCACCGGCGGCGCTCACGACCGTTGTCCTTCTGGTGCGCGGTCTGGGAAGAGGCCGGATCGGGGCGGCCGGGTAGTGCGGGCGTGGGGGACATGGGTGGTTCTCGGGCTCCGAATCCTACGCGATCCGGGCGGGAACACGGATCTCCAGTCAAGCGCACGGCTTCAGGGCCGCGTCGAGAGCGTGATTCCAGGTGGCGGCCGGCAGAGCTACACTCCGCGCGATCCGAGCGCGGGCTCCGCGCTGATTTTCTCTAGGTCACCTCTTCCCGCGGCCGCGAGCCGCACGCACAGGGCGCACATGGCGAGCTTCAACAAAGTCATCCTGATGGGGAACCTCACGCGGGACCCCGAGGTGCGCTTCACCGCCGGCAACATGGCGATCTGCAAGTTCGGGATGGCCGTGAACCGCCGGTTCAAGGACTCCGCATCCGGCGAGTGGAAGGAAGAACCCACGTTCGTGGACATCACGATCTTCGGCGCGCGCGCCGAGCCGTTCGCGAAGTACCACAGCAAGGGCAAGCCCTGCTTCATCGAGGGCGAGCTGCGCCTCGACACGTGGGAAGACAAGAACGGCGGCGGCAAGCGCTCGAAGCTCTACGTGGTCGCGAACCAGTGGGAGTTCGTCGGCGGCGGCCGCGGTGAAGGCGCCGGGGGCGAGCGCTCGGGCTCCATGGACCGCGGCGACGAAGGCGGCGGCGGAGATCGCGGCGGTCGCGCTCCGGCCGGCGACGGTTCTTCGGATCGCGCCGCGGAGTACCAGGCCGCGGACGACACGCCGTTCTGAGCGGTCGCCGAAGCCCGCCGCGCTCCCGTGGACATCACCGTCCGGCTCTTCGCCGGCCTGCGCGAGCGGGCGCGGGCCGACAGTCTCGTCGTCGTTGGATTGCGCGACGGCGCGACGCTGGGCGAGCTCAAGCTCGAGCTCGCGCGCCAGTTCCCGCACCTTGGCGCGCTGGCGCACGTCGCCGGCGTCGTGGGCACGGCGTACGCGAACGATGCGCGCAGCTTGAATCCGGGTGACCACGTCGCGCTCTTGCCCCCCGTGTCGGGCGGCGCGCCGAACGCGGCGGAGCCGGACTACGAGCGTGGCGTCTTCGAACTGCACGCCGCGCAACTCGATCCCGGCGTGGCCCAAGCGCGCGTCGCGCACGAATCCTGCGGTGCGATCGCGCTGTTCACGGGCACGACGCGCTCGACGAACCGCGGACGCTCCGTCGTGCGGCTCGACTACGAGGCGTTCGACGCGATGACGGCTCCCGAGATGGGCCGCATCTACGCGCGCTGTCGCGCGGAGGTGCTCGTGCTCGAGTCGGGCGCCGAGCGCGCGCGCATGCTCGTGCAGCACCGCGTCGGCACCGTCGCCGTCGGCGCGCCCTCGGTCGTCATCGCGGTCGCGAGCCCGCACCGCGCGGCCGCGTTCGCCGCGTGTCGGTTCCTGATCGACGAACTGAAGAAGACGCTCCCGATCTGGAAGAAGGAAGTCTACGACGACGGTCATGAATGGATCGGAGACCGCTCGTGACTTCCGGAGCGCACGCATGAGCGGGAGCCTGCGCGCCTTCGTCGTTCCCGTCACGGCGTTCCAGCAGAATTGCTCGCTGCTCCTCGACGAAGCGAGCGGCGAGGGCGCCGTCGTCGATCCGGGCGGCGACATCGAGCTCATCCTCGCCACCGCGAAGAAGCGCAACGTCCCGATACGGCAGATCCTCTTGACGCACGCGCACTGCGATCACGCCGGCGCAACGGCCGAGCTCGCCCTGCGCCTCGGCGTACCGATCGTCGGTCCGCACGAGGACGATCGCTTCTGGATCGAGAGCTTGCCCGAGCAGGCGGCCATGTTCGGGCTCGAGCCCGCGCGCAGCTTCGAACCGGACCGCTGGCTCGTGCAAGGCGACCGCGTGCGCGTCGGACAGCAGGATCTGGAGGTGCGCCATTGTCCCGGCCACACCCCCGGGCACGTGGTGTTCGTCCATCTGCCCTCGAAGCTGGCTCTCGTGGGCGACGTGCTCTTCCAGGGATCCATCGGCCGTACGGACTTCCCGCGCGGGGATTACGACACGCTGATCGCCTCGATCCGGCGCGAGCTCCTGTCGCTGCCCGACGACGTGACGTTCGTGCCCGGACACGGGCCCACCTCCACGATCGGGGCGGAACGGCGCTCGAATCCATTCCTGGCGCCGGCGCGTGGGCAGCGTGCGTGAAGCCGCGCCTCTCGATCGCTATCCTGCTCGGCCCAACCGCTGAAACCGGGCCGGTCCCGGTCCCGACGGCAGAGCCCGCGGCGTGGATGCGAGATCGATCCCGATGAGCAAGACGCGCCAGTACAGCCTGAACATCCCCGGCGTCGAGCGCGAGGAGTTGCCGGTCGACGTCCTTCTCGTCGGCGCGGGGCCGGCGAACCTCGCCTGCGCGATCCACCTGCAGCGCCTGCTCGCGGAGAAGGGCCTCTCGGACAAGACGGTGCTCGTGCTCGAGAAGGGCGCGGAGGTGGGCGACCACACACTGTCCGGCGCCGTGATGAATCCGCGCGGCATGGCCGAGCTCTTCCCCGACTGGCGCGAGCGCGGATGTCCCGTCGAAGCCGAGGTCGGCCCCGACGCGATGTGGTGGCTCACGCGGGAGAAGGCGCTGCGCTTCGAGGGCGCCCTGTGTCCGCCGCAGCTGAAAAACCACGGCAACTTCATCGTGTCGATGAACCATGTCGTGGGCTGGATGAAGACGCAGGCCGAGTCCATCGGCGTGCAGGTCTATCCCGGCTTCGCGGCGGCCGAAGTCCTCTTCGGCGACGGCGACCGCGTGCTCGGCGTGGAGACGCGCGACACCGGTATCGACAAGCACGGACAGAAGAAGGACACGTACCAGCCGGGGATGAGAGTCACGGCTGCGGTGACCGTGTTCGGCGAAGGCGCGCGCGGTCACCTCGCGAAGCACCTCGTACGCCGACTCGGGCTCGACGAAGGCCGGAACCCGCAGACCTACGGCGCGGGTATCAAGGAAGTCTGGGAGATCGCGCCCGAGATCGCGAAGGACTGGGTCGGCCGCGTCGTGCACACCGGCGGATATCCGCTCGGGATGGACGGCTACGGCGGCAGTTGGATCTACGGGATGAAGGAGAACCGGCTCTCGCTCGGCTACGTGATCGGTCTCGATCACCACGACGCGAAGCTCGATCCGCACGCCTTGTTCGTGCAGTGGAAGCAGCACCCGGAGATCCAGAAGCTCCTCGCCGGCGGCAAGGTCGTGCGCTACGGCGCGAAAACGGTGCCCGAAGGCGGCTACTTCGCGATGCCGCGCTTGCAGGGCGACGGATTCGTGCTCGTGGGCGATACGGGCGGCTTCCTGAACGCGAGCACGCTGAAGGGCGTGCACCTCGCGATCAAGTCGGGGATGCTGGCCGCGGAAGCGATCGCGGAGGCACTGGTCGCCGGCGACACGTCGGGCGCGAAGCTCTCGCGCTACACGGAACTTTTCGAGGCCTCGTGGGCGAAGGACGAGCTGTGGTCCGTGCGCAACTGGCGGCAGGCGTTCGACCAGGGTTTCCTGTCGGGCATGGTCGACGCGGGCGTGCAGATGGTGACCGGCGGCCGCGGGCTCGTGAAGCAGCGCAAGGGGCACGCGGACCACACCACGACGCGTCCCGTGGCGCAGTCGCGCATGACGAAGCCGGCGTTCGACGACGCGGGCTCGATGGACAAGCTGACGGACGTGTACCACTCGGGAACGGTGCACGAAGAGGACCAGCCGGCGCACCTGCTCGTGCTCGACACGACGATCTGCGTGGATCGTTGCACGCGCGAGTTCGGCAATCCGTGCCAGCACTTCTGTCCCGCGGCCGTGTACGAGTGGCCGAGCGAGGGTCAGCCGAAGGGGCCGACGGTCAACTTCAGCAACTGCGTGCACTGCAAGACGTGCGACATCGCGGATCCCTACGAGAACATCGAGTGGGTCGTGCCGGAGGGGGGCGGGGGGCCGAAGTATTTTGGCATGTGAGCACCGCTTGCGGCGCGAACCACTGGTGACGTACGTGTCGGTCTGGCTGGGTCCACTCGGACCTCCCTCAGGCCGTGATCGAAGTGCGCGCATCCCTCCCAACGTCCTCGGACCCCACGTTACCCATTGGCCTTCACTTCGCTCCGGCGCTCCGGCGTAGTCGCCGATCATTGGTGTCCGCTTCGCTCTTAGGTATGACCTCTCGTCACCTATTGGTCTCCGCTTCGCTTCGACTAGTATGAAACTGACCCACATCGAATCCCACGCGCGCCTCGACGCGCATGAACTCGTCGCCGTCCTCGCTTTCGAAGGCAGCAAGCCCGAGACCGGCAAAGAGCTCGCCGTCCGCGACTTCGCCTGGAAGGGATTCCTCGGTGAATTCCGCGAAACCCGCAGCGCCGACGCCGCGCACCAGCGCGTCCTCGGCGTCGGGCTGGGCAAGGTCGCGAACCTCGACGTCGAGCGCTTGCGCCGCATCGGCGCGCTCGTGGCCCAGAAGGCCGAAGCGGCGGGTGCGAAGACTTGCGCGCTGATCGTGCCGCGCGCTGTCATCGACAAGCTCGATGCCGCACTGGTCGGCACCGCGCTCGCGGAAGGCGCGCTGCTCGGCTCCTACCGCTTCGACAAGGCCAAGAGCAAGCCGAAGACGGCGAAGCTCGAGACGTTCGCGATCGTCGCGCCGAAGGACTGCGGCCCGGGGATCGAGAAAGGCCGCGTGCTGGCGCAAGCCTGCGCGTTCACGCGCGACCTGCAGAACGAGCCCGCGAATCGCCTCACGCCCAAGGACCTCGCCGCCGCCGCGAAGGGGTTGGTCAAAGCCGGCCGCATCACCTGCACCGTGCACGACGAGAAGGCGATGGAGAAGCTCGGCATGGGCCTGATCCTCGGCGTCGCCGCCGGATCGCGGCAACCGCCGCGCCTCGTGCACCTCGTCTACAAGCCCAAGGGCAAATCCAAGGGCCGCATCGCCCTCGTCGGCAAAGGCCTGACGTTCGACTCCGGCGGCATCTCGATCAAGCCGTCCGCGAAGATGGACGAGATGCGCTTCGACATGTCGGGCGGCGCCGCGGTGTTGGGCGTGTTCCACGCCCTGCGCTCGCTCGACGTCCACTACGAAGTGCACGGCATCGTCGGCGCGACCGAGAACATGCCCGGTGACAACGCCACCAAGCCGGGCGACATCCACGTCGCGATGAACGGCACGACCGTCGAAGTCCTGAACACGGACGCGGAAGGTCGCCTCGTTCTGGCCGACCTCCTGTGCTACGTCGGCCTGAAGGTGAAGCCCGACGCCGTGGTCGACCTCGCGACGCTGACCGGCGCGGTGGTCACCGCGCTGGGCCACGAAGTCGCGGGCCTGTTCGCGTCGACGCCCCAGCTCGAAGCCGAGCTGCGCGCCGCGGGCGAAGCGACGGGCGAGCGCCTCTGGCCGCTGCCGCTCCTCGACGTGCACAAGGACGCGATGAAGGGCACCTACGCCGACCTGAAGAACATCTCCGGCGGCGACCTGGGCGCGGGCTCGAGCGCGGGCGCCGCGTTCCTCGTGCCGTTCGTGCCCGAGAAGGCCGCGTGGGCCCACCTCGACATCGCCGGAGTCGCCTGGGGCGGTGCCCACCGCGATTGGGTCGGCGGCGCGCTGGGCTCGGGATTCGGCGCACGCCTGCTCGTGAACTGGCTCGAGACGCGCTGAGAGCGCGCGCAGCGATCGCTCTCCGATCCCGGTAGCGCCGCACCCCGGGTGCGGTGCCCGTCGGGTTCCAGAGGGGCTGATCGCGGCCCCGCCCGCGAGAGCGCACGCGCGCCGCTCCGTGGCCTGGTGGGGGAAGGGGGGATCGAACCCCCATGCCCTTGCGGGCTTCGGATTTTAAGTCCGATGCGTCTGCCGATTCCGCCATTCCCCCGGCGTTCGCGCGGAGTCTAGCGGCTTTCGCCACGCCTCGACTTGACCGTTCGCCCTGCGCGGCTACCCTTCCACGTCCAAGCGAGGCGGCATAGCCAAGTGGTAAGGCAACGGATTGCAAATCCGTTATTCCCCGGTTCAAATCCGGGTGCCGCCTCCAAGCTCGCGGTTCTCGCATCCGTGGCTCGTGATCGACAGCCTGAGGCGGCGTCGACTCGCGCTTCGCGCGCGGCCCTCGCGTTCGCTAGCAACGGGTTGCTAGGTTCACCCCATGCAGGAACGCCGCGCGGACTGGCTCGCGTTCCTGCGCGCGCTCCTGCGGGTCGGCACAGTGTGCGCGGTGGCTGGTCTCGTGGCGGACTTCGGGCTGCCTCTCGACGACGGCGTGCGCGGGTGGATCCGGGCGGGACAGCTCGCTCTGGTGGCGTTGTTCGCGCTGAGCACCGGGCTCGGTCTGGCTTGGGCGCCCGCGCGAGGCGTCTACCTGCGCGAGCGCTGGCTCGAGGTCGCGCTCCTCGCGTTGATCGCAGTGGACGTTTCGGTAGGGCTCGTGCTCGAACGCGTCGGGCCGCTGGCGGGCGCGTGGTTCTACGGCGTGCAGGCGTACCTCATGGTGCGCATGGCGTTGTCGATCGCGCATGTGCAGGAGTGGTTGTCGCGCCGCACGCTGCGGCCGGCGTTGTGGCTCCTGGCGAGCTTCGTCGGGCTGGCATTGGTCGGCGCTGCCTTGCTGTGGTTGCCGCTGTCGCGAGCGCCCGGGGCGGAACCGTGGTCGTTCACGGATGCGTTCTTCACTTCGGCGAGCGCCGTCTGCGTCACGGGACTCGCCGTGCGCGACATCGGGAGTGAGCTGTCGTTCCGCGGCCAGGCGGTGTTGCTCGGGTTGATCCAGATCGGCGGCCTCGGGCTCGTCGCGCTGGCGTGTGCGGCGGGAGTGCTCGAGCGCGGACGGCTGTCGCTGCGCGAATCACAAGTCCTGGGCGAAGCGATCGGCTTCTCGAACCCCGGTCTGCTGCGGCGTTTCCTGGGCTTCGCGATCGGCTTCACGCTGGTGGTCGAGGCGGCGGGCGCGGGGATCATCCTGTTCCTCGTCCAGGAGCGCGATCTCGGTGGTCACGATCCGTTGTGGTGGTCCGTCTTCCACGCGATCTCGGCTTTCTGCAACGCCGGCTTCTCGCTGTCGAGCACGAACCTCGTGCCCTACGCGAAGGATGTCGCGCTCCTCACCGTGATCGGCGTCTTGGTCGTCCTCGGCGGAATCGGGTTCGCGGTTCACATGGACGTGCTCGCGCTGCGGCCGCTGTCGCTCGGGACGTTGCGCTGGGTGCGCTGGCGGCTCTCCAATTCGATTCACTGGCCCTGGCGACACGCCGTGTTCCAGGGCGAGTGTTCGCCGCGGCTCGCGCTGTCGTCGCGGCTCGTTCTCGCCACGAGCGCGATCCTGCTCGTCGCGGGCACGATGGCCGTGCTGATGAGCGAGCGCAGCGGGATCCTGCGTCACGAAGACATGGGGCAGAAGTGGTTCTTGTCGGCCTTCGCGTCGGTCTCGGCGCGCACGGCGGGATTCCAAACCCATGACTTGGCCGAACTCGCGGGACCGACACTGCTCGCGACGATGCTCCTGATGATCGTCGGCGCGTCACCGCTCTCGACGGGCGGCGGCGTCAAGACGTCGACGTTGGCTGTCGCGGCGCTGACGCTGCGCTCCATGGCGATGAACCGCGATTCCGTGGAAGCGTTCGGGCGCACGATCCCGCGTCGGGTCGTGAACGCGTGCGTCGCGATCACGGTGTTGTACGGGGTGGCCGCGACGAGCGTGACCGCGGCGCTGCTCGCGACGCAGAGCGAGCTGACGTTCCACGAGGCCGCCTTCGAGAGCGTGTCGGCGCTCTCCACCGTCGGGCTGTCGGTCAACGTCACGCCGCGGCTCGACGACACCGGACGCTGGATCGTCGCACTGGCGATGATCGCGGGACGGATCGGGCCCTTGGCGTGCCTGTGGAGCTTCGTTTCGCGCGGGCGCGGCCTGCACTACCGCTATCCGGAAGAGAACGTGGTCGTATCGTGAGGAAGCTCGCATGAAAGTCGCCGTCGTCGGCTTGGGACTCTTCGGACGTGCGCTGGCCGTCGATCTGGCGCGTGCCGGCGCGGAGGTCGTCGCCATCGACAACGACATGTCGATCGTCGACGACGTGCGCGACGAAGTCGCCGTGGCCGTGTGCCTCGACGCGACGGACGTGAAGGAGCTGCGCGCCCAGGGCATCCACCGGGTCGACGTGCTCGTCGCCAGCATCGGCAACAACTTCGAGGCGAATCAGATGCTCGTCGTGCTGGCGAAGGAGTTCGAGATCGCGCGCATCGTGGCTCGCGCTCCGTCCGCGAACCACGCGCGCATCCTCAAGCTCCTCGGGGCGCACGAGGTCGTGCTCCCCGAAGTCGAGGCGGCGGAACGGATGGCCCACACGCTGCTCGGCGGGACCTGATCAGAGCCCCTGGAGCTTTTGCGCCAAGGCCAAGAGCGCCGCACGATTCTCGAGGTTCCAAAGCCCCTGGCTCTCTAGACCGGCCAGGAGCGGCGCGCCGTTGAGCATCTCGACCGCGCGGTTGAGGTAGAGCACATTGCCCGTCTGCTCGTACGCGTAGGCGAGAGAGCTCCAGCACTGCCAGCCGTCGCCGCCATCCGCCATGCCGTTCGGCGGAGTCGATCCGCAGAAGGGTGGATGGGTGAAGTTCGCATCGCCGACGGCGAGCTTGCTCCACGGAGCGCGGTGCTGGCTGCTCCAACCGGGCGCCGTGGCCATGGAGCGGAAGGAATCGCGCAACACACGCCGCGTCTTGGTCGTGCGCTCGGGGTCGACGCGGTCCAGCACCGTTTCGACGACGCCCACGAGCGCGTGCTCGATGATCGCTTGCTCGATGGACTGCCGCGCTCGGTATTGACCGCCGAAGAGTTGCTCGTAGATCGTCGCCTGGATGAATCCGCTGCAGTCGGCTTGGCCGCGCTCCACGACATCCACGATGCGCGCGAACCACGGTCGCGTGCTGCGGCGCCACTCGAGGCTGGCGAGGGCGAACCAAGCGGTCGCGGCGTCCAGGCCCCAGCCTTCGAGCCGGCCGAACGTGAAGCCCTGTCCGGGATACGCGGCCACGTACATCTCGTCCGCTGCGAGGCCGGTCGGGATGTAGTGGCCGTAATCGCTGTTCGGGAACTCGTTGTACGACATGCGGAACAGGGCCGCGTGCAGCGCGAGCGACTCCTTCGCCAGCGTGTCGTTACCGAGCCACGCCAGCGCCTTCGCCGGAGCCGTGTAGCGCACCAGGTGCTCGAGATCGATCGGCTTGTGAGAGCGCAGCGCGCCCTCGTAGTCGGGTGCTCGGCCGCTGGCCTGCACGGCCGCGACCTGGAACTGCGGCGCGCTCGTGAAGCCGAACGGATCGGCGGCCCACAAGAGCGGCGTGAGGAAGCACCAGATCGGCAGCCACTCGCCGCTGATCCCGTGCACCGTCCAGCGCCGGTAGTCGGCCGGCTGACCGTCCTCGTCGTAGAGCGCGACGGGTTGGCGATCGGTCATCATGCGGTGGCGCATCGCCAGCACGCGGTACCCGTCGTTCGACGCCAGCTCGAGCGCGCGCAGACCCTCGTACAGGTTGATCTCGTCGCCGCCGGCCATGCCGCCGTCCTCGATGCCCCACGGATGAGCCCATCCGAGCGCCGGCGAGAGGATCGGATAGCCCGGCGCCGAGCCGGTGCGCAGCGCGCTCGACACGATCGCGTACTCGTTGTCGGTGTCGCTCGCCAGCGCGGCCGGGCTGACGTGGTCGAGCTTCGGCAACACGTGTTTCTGCGGGAAATAGCGCGCCGTGGCCTGGTTCCACCACGAGTAGAGCGCGCCGCCGTCGTCATTGCGCCCGTGCCGCGCGAAGGCCAGGTTCTGATCGCGTGCGTACTCGAGCGCGCGCTCGCTGTCCACTTCACGCGCCAGCACGATCCGCCGCACCGTCTGCGCCTGGATCGGGAAGACGTGCAGCTTGTTGCCGTTGATGCGCTTGATGATCGGGACGCGGGTCCACGCCGGAGTCATGAGTGACGAGCCGGTCGCGATGTCGGCATCGGCCTGGTAGGCGTTCCACCCGGTCGGCAGCCACAGGTCGAGCGCGTCGAAGTAGATCGTGCCCACCGGATCGTCGGCGGTCGTCGTCTGGTCGTGTCCGCTGTGGCCGTTGTGCAGCGCGAGGTCGAGCGAGACGACGGGTTCGCCGTCCCACACGCGGAAGAACGCGTGCACGCCCATCATGTGCGGCAGCGTACCCGTGGGGCCGGCGATAGGTGCGACGGGGGTCAACGCCGTGACGACGCGCCACTCGCGGCAGGCGACGCCATCTCGACGCGTCTCCGTGACGAGCTCGGGCGCGCGCAGCTCGGCCTCGTAGTCGTTGCCGAACACGTCGTGCGCCGTGAGACGCACTCGCGCCGTCGGGCGCAGCAGGGCTTCGACGGCGGGGAGCACCGTGAAGGTTCCGCGCGGATGCGGGTGTCGGTACACCGAGTACTCGAGCCGCGCGCCGGCGGGCGCGAAGGGCGGCTTGTGGACGCGCGCGAGGACTTCGACCACGTCCGCGCCGCCGACCTCTTCCGGGAAGCGCGACACGATCTCGATCTGCGTGGGCACCAGAGTGCCGTCGACGTCCTGCACGGCGAATGGCATCGCGTGGTCGGGGCGCGGAAAGGTCCCGCGCGGCACGGGGATCGTCGCGCGCAGGACGAACTCGCTGGAAGCGGGAGCGGAGAGGACGAGTCGGGCGACCTCGTCGGCAGCCGGCGGATTCGTGCCGGCGTGAGTCGCGGATAGGAGGAGCGGGATCGCGGCCAAGCCGAGGATCAGGGTCGCCCACGGGCGGCGCTGGCTCGGACGGAACGGGTACGAAACGGCACGGAGACACCGATCCATCACGGTGGTTCAGCTCGCAGCGAGCGATCTAGGGCCGGGGGAGGGCGGCGGCCGGTTCTCCAGGGGTCTGCCCGTGACGACGCGCCACGCCCCAAAGAGTGGCGCGAGATTACGCGGCCTAGAGTCTCCCCGCGACCCGTGGAATCAAGGTTTTGTGTACGGGTTGTGATCAGGAGGCTGGATTCGAGGCTTCTTGGACCTCGAATTGCGCAAGCGGCGGCCGCATTTCGCGACCGCCGCACCCAGTGCGCCGGCCGGGGTGCCGATTCCCGGCCCCCGGTGTCCTGGCGGCTCTAATCCTGGCGAGTCGGCGGGCTCATCTGTTCGCCCAAGGTCTGCGCGAGCTGCGTCAGCGCAGCGCGATTCTGCCAATTGACCAGCGGGTTTGCAGTGAGCGTGCCCACGAGCTCCGCATCCAGCATCTGCGCCGCCTTCTGCAGGAAAAGAACGTCGTGCGTCAGCTCGTATGCGTACGCCAGACTCGACCAGGACTGGTAGTGGTCCGCGAAGCCGTAGTTCCCGTCCGCCGGGATCGTGTCGCAGAACGGGTCCTGCGCCATGTCGAACGGACCGGTCGCCATCATCGCCCACGGGCCGCGGTGGACGTCGCTCCAGACGTAGGGCGAGACCATCGCGTAGTAGGCCCGTCGCAGGACCTCGTTGAGACGGCTCTCGAGCGCTTCGTCCACGCCTTCGATCACGGTCTCGCGCAGACCGGTGAGCGCGTTCTCCATGATCGCCGCCTCGATCGACTGGCGACAGCGGTACTGACTGCCGAAGACGTTGTACTGCGGCGTCGACTGGATGATGCCGGTGCACTCGGATTGCCCGCGCTCGAGCATGGCGACGAGGTCGCGCACCCAGGGCGTGAGCGCCGCGCGCCACGCATCGTCGGCCGTCGAGTACGCGCACAGCACGGCGTCGAGACCCCACGATTCGCCGCGTCCGAAGCAGAGTCCGAGCCCCGGGTAGTTCTGCACGTAGTTCTTCATCGACAGCATGCCGGTCGAGATGATGTTGCCGTACAAATCCTGCGGCACCGTCGAGTACCCGAAGAGGAAGCCCTCGGCCTGAGCGCGCAGGTCTTCCTTGGCCAGCGTGTCGTTGTCGAGCCACAGGCACACCTTGGCCGAGCGCGTGTAGCGCACGAGGTGTTGCCAGTCGATCGGCGCGTAGCCGCTCAGCTCGCCCTCGTACCACGGCGCGCGCCCGCTGGCCGTGACGGCCGCGACCTGGTGCGCGGGCGCCTGGCCGTATCCGAACGGATCCGCGGCCCACAGCATCGGTCCGTTGAACCACCACACGGGGAGGTAGTCGCCGGCCGACGCGTGCACGACCCATTCGCTCCAGCGCGCCGGGCGACCGTCGGCGTTGAACATCACGTTCGGCTGGCGGTCGGTGTACATCCGCAGTCGCAGTTGCGCCGCGCGGATGCCCTCGACCGACGCGGCCTGGGCCACGTCGATGCCGTCGAAGAGGAAGATCTCCGCGCCGCTCACCATGCCGCCGTGCTGAACGCCGAACGGGTGGGCCCAACCGAGGTTCCCCGACAGGATCGGGTAGGTGCCGGCCGTTCCGTTCGTCACCTGGTTCGAAAGCGCGGTCCATTCGCTCGCGAGTTGGATGCGCAGCGGCCCCTCCATCTCGACGCCGAGGCTCGGAATCGGGTGGCGCTGCGCGAACCAGCGGCCCAGCTCGCCGTGCCACCAGGAGAAGTACTCGAGCCCGTTCGCGCTCGTGCCCTCGCGGCAGAAGCCCAGGCCTTCCTCGCGGAGGAACGCCGCGGCGCGCGCCTGTGCGCCGGCGCGTGCGATCACGATCCGTCGCTCGAGCTGGAAGAACGCCGGCATCACGTGCAGCGCGCCGGACTCGATCGGACGGATGAGTTGTTTCGTCGAGCGGCCAGCTATCGGGACGCACGGCCCGGCCCACGGATTGTCGGTCGCCTCGAGCACGACCCACCCGGCGGGCACGCTCAGCTCGAGCGCGTCGAAGTAGACCTTGCCCAGCGGATTGTCGTCGGTCGTCGAGGGATCGCGGCCGCTGAACGCGTTGTGGATCCGCAAGTCGAGCGAGATGAAGTCCTCGCTGCCCCAGCGCGTCACGTAGGCGTGCGCGCCCATGAGGTGCGGCAGCGTCGCGGTCGGACCGGTCGTCGGCGTCACGGGTTTCAGGACCTCGTGCGTCGCGATCTCGCCGGACACGCGCCCGCGCTTCAGCACGCGCGCCGAGCCGCCGCCCGTGCGGGCGTCGGCGTAGAGGTCGGCCGTGTACTCCTGTCCGAACACGTCGTGTGCACGCAGGACGATCGCATTCGGTTCCGCGAGCAGTGTCTCGACATGGACCGAGGGCAGGCATTGACCCGCTCCGTGCGGCTGGTAGACCACCTCGTAGCGCACGCGCGCGCCCGCTGCGATTCCTTGTGCCCGGTCGACGCGCGCCAGGATCTCGACGACGTCGGCGCCGTCCTCCGAACGCGGCCAGCGCGTGACCGTCTCGACCTGCGCCACGACGGCGATGCCGTCCGGACCGCGCAGCTGGAACGGAACGGTCGGCGTCGGTGCGACGAAGGCGCCAGCCGGTACGGGCATCGTTCCGCGCACGACGTAAGGCGTGATCGACGGGACGACGACCTCGAAGGCGCCGACGACGTCGCCGGCTTCCGCCAGTTCACCGAGCGTAGGCGGGGCGCCGTCGTCGACGACGCCGTTTTGCCCGTTGCCTGACGACGAATTCGGGCGCGATTTGGTGCCCGAGCCGTCGAGGTCGAGGTCCATGCCGCAACCTCCGAGCACGAGCGCACTGACGCAGACCGTGGAGAGCCAGCGCACGTGGGCGCGCGGACCTGTGTACATGAGCACGCCGCCCTGCGGGCGCGCTCGACTGCCGAACATCATGGGAGCCTCTCTTCGAGGAGGAGCCTGCCAGCACCACCCTCGTGGTTCTGTTCGGTCCCCGCTCCGGACGTACTTGAAGAGAGTCCGTTCGTTCCGCGCTCGCACGCCGCTCTTGCCGCGTGCCGCGCCGGGAACGATGCTCGCGCTCCATGGCACGCTGGTCACCGAGGCGGAAGATCCTGCTCTCCCTCGGTGTCTTCGTACTCGGCCTCCTGGCCGTCGAAGCTGCCGCGCGCGTGCGCTTTTACCTGCAGTACGGAACGTTCTTCCGCGTGCACACGTTCGCCGTCGATCCCGCTTCGGGACTGCGCATCCCGCCGCCCTCGCGCGACACCGGCGCGATCCGGATCGACAGCCGCGGATTCCGCGGCGATGAGATCCAGGTCCCAAAACCCGCGGGGAGGATCCGCGTCGCGTTCTTGGGCGCGTCGACGACGTTCTGCGCGGAAGCTTCGAGCAACGCGACGACTTGGCCCAGTCTCGTGTGCGATGCGCTACGCGCCGCGCACCCTGCGGCCGATTTCGACTTCGTGAATGCCGGCGTCGCCGGGTACGTGCTCGACGACATCCAGAAGAACCTCGAGCTGCGCGTCGCGCCCCTCGCGCCTGACGTGATCGTCGTGTACGAGGCGACGAACGACCTCACGAAGTGGACGCGTGATCTGGCGCGCGAGCAAGGCGTCTACACCGGACACTCGGACGGCGAAGGCTGGCTGGCGGAGATGTCGCTGGCCTGGCACCTGATCGAGAAAAACCTGCTCGTCCGTGCGCGACAGAAGGAGGCCGCGGCGGCGTCAGGGCGGCTCGTCCTCGACGAAGCGCGCGTCGTGCCGCCGTTCCGCGAACGCCTCGAGAGGCTGATTCGGCGAGCGCGCGAGATCGCGCCGTGCGTCGCGCTCGTCACGTTCTCGCAGGCCGCGCGGGCCGGGCAGGACGACGCGGCGCAGGCAGCGGCCTGCATCACGCACGCCTACTACATGCCCTACATCAGCCACGGCGCGGTGGTCCAGGGCTTCGCCGCCTACAACCGCGCGATCGTGGACGTGGCAGCCGCGCAGGGGGCGCTGTTGATCGAGGGCGAGGACGCGATCCCGGCCGACCGGACGCACTTCGCCGATTCCGTGCACTTCACCGATGCGGGCTGCGCGCTGCAGGCGCAACGCGTCGCCGCCGGTTTGCTCGCGGCCCCTTGCCTGCGCGACTTGGTGTCGCGCTGAGGTCGCGCCTGCGCGACTGGAGGCAGTACTGAGGTCGCGCCTGCGCGACTGGGGGCAGTACCGAGGTCGCGCCTGCGCGACTGGGGGTAGCACTGAAGTCGCGCCTGCGCGACTGGAGGTAGCCCTGAAGACGCGCCTGCGCGACTGGGGGCAGTACCGAGGTCGCGCCTGCGCGACTGGGGGCAGCACTGAAGACGCGCCTGCGCGACTGGAGGCAGTACTGAAGACGCGCCTGCGCGACTGGAGGTAGCCCTGAAGTCGCGCCTGCGCGACTGGGGGCAGCACTGAAGTCGCGCCTGCGCGACTGGGGGCAGCACTGAAGACGCGCCTGCGCGTTTGGAGGCAGTACTGAAGACGCGCCTGCGCG
>Ga0105044_10001228_pt1 | contig 33871 bp, 27 predicted proteins | sample MAT01_FD_78092 | JGI IMG/M metagenome (GOLD analysis project Ga0105044, IMG submission 78092) | Freshwater microbial communities from Lake Fryxell liftoff mats and glacier meltwater in Antarctica - MAT-01 | ecosystem: Environmental > Aquatic > Freshwater > Ice > Liftoff microbial mat | place...
AGACCGACTAGTACCGATAGTGATCCGCCTTATACGGTCCGTTCAGCGCCACACCCAGATACGTCGCCTGCTCCGTGTTCAGCACCGTCAGCTTCACGCCCAACTTGTCGAGGTGCAACCGCGCCACCTTCTCGTCCAGATGCTTCGGCAACGTGAACACGCGCTTACCGTACTTCTCCGCGTTCGCATGCAACTCCAGCTGCGCCAACACCTGATTCGTAAAGCTCGCCGACATCACGAAGCTCGGATGCCCCGTCGCGCAGCCCAGATTCATCAGGCGGCCTTCCGCCAGAATCAGAATCGAACGCCCGTTCGGCAACACGAACTCGTCGTACTGCGGCTTGATGTTGATGCGCTTCATTCCTTCGACCTTCTTGAGACCCGCCATGTCGATCTCGTTGTCGAAGTGCCCGATGTTGGCAATGATCGCCTTGTCCTTCATGCGACCCATATGCTCCACCGTGATCACGTTCTTGTTGCCGGTCGCCGAGATGAAGATGTCAGCCGTGTCGACCACGTCTTCCAGCGTCGTGACCTGATAGCCTTCCAGTGCCGCCTGCAGCGCACAGATCGGATCGATCTCGGTGATGATCACACGCGCACCCTGACCCTTGAGTGCCTGCGCGCAACCCTTGCCCACGTCGCCGTAGCCCATCACGACCGCAATCTTGCCAGCCAACATCACGTCGGTTGCACGATTGAGTCCATCGATGATCGAGTGACGGCAGCCGTACAAGTTGTCGAACTTCGACTTCGTCACGGCATCGTTCACGTTGATCGCCGGGAAGGCCAGCGTGCCGGCGCGCTCCATCTCGTACAACCGATGCACACCCGTCGTGGTCTCTTCCGACACGCCACGGATCGCCGCCAACACCGTCGTCCAGCGACCCGGATTCTTGCGCTGTTCGGCGCGCAGCAGATCCAGAATCACGCCCCACTCCTCTGGGTCGTTGTCGCTGTCAAAGCCAGGAATCACGCCGCTCTTTTCATACTCGGCGCCGCGATGCACCAACAGCGTGGCGTCGCCACCGTCATCAAGCAACAAGTTCGGGCCACTGCCATCGCCCCACATCAGCGCCTGCTCGGTGCACCACCAATACTCCTCGAGCGTCTCGCCCTTCCACGCGAACACCGGCGTGCCCTTCGGCGCGTCGACAGTGCCATGCGGACCCACCGCGACCGCAGCGGCGGCATGATCCTGCGTGCTGAAAATATTGCACGACACCCAGCGCACGTCGGCACCAAGCTCCACCAGCGTTTCGATCAGCACGGCCGTCTGCACGGTCATGTGCAACGATCCCATGATCTTCGCGCCTTTTAGGGGCCCCTTGCCCGCGAATTCGGCGCGCGGCGACATGAGGCCCGGCATTTCCTGCTCGGCGAGACGGATTTCCTTGCGGCCCCATTCGGCGAGCGACAAGTCGCGCACCGCAAAGGCTGGACGATCAAGTGCGGAAAGCGGCGAGACGCCGTGTTCGGTCATGACTGCTGTAGTCATCGTGATTTCCTAGGTGAGAAGCTGTGCTGGTGAGGTAGTCGATACGGCGGTGAACAATGCAGGTCCTGCAGCGTCGGGATCGACTGGCAGCGGCGTATAGCGCATGCCGGTAAATCCCGCGTCCTTCAACCATCGTTCCAACGTTGGTGCGTCAAAGCCCAACCAGATATGTCCCATTTGCTGCTGATACTCGGCGCGCGTATGCGCTTGCATGTCGGTAATCAAGACGCGACCACCCGGGCGTAACACGCGACGTACTTCACAAAGCGCTCGCAGTGGGTTGGGCACGTGATGCAACACCAGCGACATCACGGCCACGTCCAGCGCATGATCATCGAGCGGAAGCGCTTCCAGTGTGCCGGTATGCACACGCACGTTGGCGAGTCGGTCAAGACGCGCATGCGCCGCCAGCACCATGGCCGGTGACGCATCCACCGCGTGCACGTGTGCGACGTGCGGCGCGAGTGCCGCCGCCAACGCACCGGTACCACTTCCCAGGTCTCCAACGATCCACGTTGGATCGAGCAACGCCAGTGTGGCCGCGAGGTCGGCGCGCGCACCAAAGAGGGTGGTGCGCAGCGCATCCCATTCGGCGCTGGCCGTGGCGAAAAACGCCTCGCTCCGAGAACGACGGGAGGCGAGCACGGCGTCCATCCGCGCCACATCCTGCACGGCCGAGGCGGTCTCGCGGATCGGCGCCCGGACCAACTTCCAGAGGGCCGAGGCTTCGTTATCAAGGGCGGTCGAGAGGCGATACCAGCGCGTCGCCCCGTCGGCGCGGGAAGTCACCCAATGCTCGTCGGCCAGAATCTTGAGATGCCGACTGACCGTGCTCTGCGGCAGCTGCAGCGTCGAACAGAGCTCCCCAACCGTCAATTCCTGACGTTCCACCGCCAGCAGCAGCCGGCAGCGGGTCGCGTCGGCCAATTCGGCCAAGCGTTCGTGGATGGAGAGTCGTGGTTGTGTCATATCCGTAAATCCGGATGAATGGATAATAGCTATGAAACGGCGGCGCAACCCCCGGGTGAGCCCGGATCACGGTCCGCCTAGGTGGCGCCTAGGTGCCCTTACCCCGCACACACTTTCTGAATGCGATAGACTGCACGGATGGATGCTCAGGCAGGCTTCGATACTCCAGCGCCGCCCGGTTGGCCTTTGGCGCTGCTTGCCTGGCTTGGTCGGGGCACTCGCGACGCGTTTGCGACGGTGGGCCGGGGCGCGCGGTTCGTCGTCATGGTGCTTCGCGCAACCGCAGACTGGGCAAGCTGGCGCGGTGAATTCACCACCCACGCACGTGTCCTCGGCGTGCAGTCCTTGCCGATCGGCATCTTTATTGCGCTCTTCACCGGCATTGTGCTCGCGCTCCTGGCGAGCTACTCCGTGGGTGACCTCGTGCCGCCGTACTTCGTTGGCACGCTGGTGCAGAAAACCGTGACCCTCGAACTCGCGCCGGTGCTCACCGGTCTCGCACTCGCCGGTCGCGTAGGCGCCAACATCGCCGCCGAGTTGGGGACGATGCGTGTGACTGAACAGATCGATGCGTTGGAAACGCTCACCTTCGATCCGATGAGTCATTTGGTGGTACCGCGCGTGTGGGCTTCTACGCTGATGTTTCCCATTGTGGTTGGAACAGCGATGGTCGTTGGCGTCACGTCGGGATGGCTGGCGTCGCTCAGCCTTCTCGACATCACCACGCCACAGTTCCTCAAAGGCGTGCGTATTTTTTTCACCGATTTTGACGTGCGTTATGGCCTTGTCAAGTCGGCCAGCTTTGGCGCAGCGGTGGCGCTGATTGGGTGCCGAGCGGGGCTGACCACCGAGGGCGGTGCTCAGGGCGTTGGGCGCAGCGCCACGCGTGCAGTCGTTATCAGCGCGGTCATGATCCTGGTGCTGGACGCCCTCTGGGCGCTTCTCTGGCTGACCGGTCGGACCATCCGTTAACCTTTGATCATGTCAGAGTCCAAGCGAACCTCGGATGTCCTGGTCGGCGTGACCGTCATTGTCGTGACGGCGCTGTTGCTGGCGACCGTCCTGTGGGTCAAGCAGTCGGACTTCGGCGGCACCAAGACCGGCGTGATCGTGCGCGCGCGTGAAGTGGGCGGCGTGGCGCTTGGCAACCCGGTGGTGATTCGCGGGGTTCGTGCCGGTCAAGTGACCAGTATCGCCCTCGGTGAGAAGGGGTGGGTGGTGCTGCAACTCGCCGTCGACAACGCCATTCCGCTGCCGTCCGATCCGGTGGTGCTGCTGGTCGCATCGAGTCTGTTCGGCGAATGGCAGGTCACGATTACCGAATCAACCGGTGTCCCTCCTGATCGTGCGCTGCGCGCGGCGTTGGCCGAGGCACGCACATCCGGCGACACGCTTGCCGGTGCTGTGCTCCCCGACATTGCGCAGTTGACGTCTGTTGCCGGGCGCATTGCAGGTGACGTGGCGCTGGTGGCCGATCGCGTGCAGGTGGCTTTTGATGATAAGGCCGCGAGAGAGCTGCGTGAATCCATTCACAGTTTTGCGCAGCTGTCTTCCGAACTGGCGAAGACGGTCAGCGCTCAGTCAAAGAATCTTGAACGCATCAGTAGCGACGTACAGGATGGTCTCACAACGGTTAACGCAGCCGCCGCAACGCTGACGCGGTTTTCGAATCGCGTGGACTCTGCCACGAATGGCGGCGAGTTACGGTCGATCGTTGTGCACTCGCAAGATGCAGCCAAAGAACTCGTGAGCGCCGCTACGCGCCTGCGAGAGCTCTCGCAGGGGTTAACGCGAACGGAAGCACAACTGGCAACGGCTGTCTCGCGAGCAGACTCCGTGTTCAACAAAGCCAACAACGGCCAGGGCTCTCTTGGCCTGATGCTGAACGACGCGTCGTTGTATCGAAACAGCGATTCACTCGTGCGTGACCTGCGGGCTCTCGTCGCTGACGTGAAGCGGAACCCCCGGCGTTACCTCAATGTCCGGGTGTTCTAGCAGAGGCACTGCCGCTTTCGGAACCGCTAACACGGCGCACTGTGCTGTGCGCAGGATGCGCGTCGCCACAGACCCGACCATCAGGCGTTCGACCAATGAATGTGCTTGCGTGCCGATCCCGATCAGATCCGCCGATACCTGCTGCGCATAGGCGATCACTGCCGGTGCGGGATCCCCTCGCACCGTCACCGTGTCCAGAATGACTGTCGACCGCGCGTGCAGTTGGGCAACGAGCTGGTCGAACAACGGCGGCAGCGTTTTACCGTACTCGGTATCCCACGCCTGCCAGTCGGCTGTGGGATGCTCGAAGCGCGGCCGCACATGCACCAGCGTCAGATGACCACCGTCATCGAGCAGTCGCAACGCCAATCGAGCGGCGTGGACACTGGCGGGGCTGAAGTCCATTCCAATCACCGCGCGTCGCGGGGCTGCGGGAAAGTGCCCGCTTACCGCCAGCACCGGTACCGAAGACTCGCGCATCGTTGAGAGCGTCGTTTCGGTGCCGAAGAGACGATCGAGTGGGTTGTGGCGACCGATGCCCATGACCAGCAGCGACGCGTGCCGCGCGACGGCCTCGTTTACCAGCACATGCGGCGGTGAGCCACACCGGACCCACACTGGCCAGTGTCGATCCCCGTGCGCCGACACCGACAACGTGCGCGTGATATTCTCATGCATCGTGGCCTGACGCTCCTCGTCATACCCGAGCGGAGTCAGCGCCAGCTCCATGCCTGCCGTGACGGCAGGCGTCGGCAGGCAGACGCCGATCACCTCGATGGCGCCACCAAACGCTCGAGCGGCCAACCTCGCGGCGTTGAAGAGGGCTTCCGGTGACGCGGGCTCACCGTCGCACGCAATCAGCACAGGCTGTTCAGCAGGCGGTTCGCGGTCCACCGGCATGGCGTGCTCGTGAGCGGTGAAATCAGGTTGTGTGTTGGGCATACGGTGGGGGTCTCCTGTTCATGCACGGTCCGTGCGACGGCCGCATCGACAACGGGTAACTTGAACGACCGTCGCCGGAATACGACACGGGGGAACGGTGGTGCGCGGAGCAGCGCAGCTGTATCGGGGAGAACAACGAGGTCTGTCAGGGAATGCCGTACGCGCGTGGCGCGGACTGCCCGGAACGACGCATGGCCCCGCTCGCGCTTTGACGCCCGGGACATCATGTTCCGGCATGTCCATTCTCATTCGCCTGCTCATCAACGCCGCCGCGTTGTGGGCCACCGCTCGGTTTGTCGACGGCATCAACTATTCCGGGAGCTGGCCGGCGCTGGTGGGCCTCGCACTGGTATTCGGAACCGTCAACACGTTCATCCGGCCTGTGCTGCGCTTCTTTTCGTTTCCGATCACGATTCTCACGCTTGGACTTTTCACGCTCGTCATTAATGCGCTGATGCTGCTGTTGACGGCCTGGATCGCCGGTCGGCTTGGGATTGCGTTCACCGTGAGCGGCTTTCTCCCCGCGTTGATTGGCGCACTTTGTGTCAGTGTGCTCAGCATGGTGCTGAGCGCCCTGCTCATCAGCGACGGAAAGAATACAGACGAATAGCGGTGATGAGGAGCGAGCAGGAGCGAGCAAGAGCGATCAGGCGAAGTAGCGAATGAACAGTTGGCAGAACACGGCACCGGCGATCGTCATCGAAAAGCCCCACGCCAACAACTGCCGAAAGAGCCGCTTGGTATCTTGCCCCTGGGGGAGGGCCGCAATACAAAGCGCCCCGATCGTCGAGAGGGGCGACACGTCTACGATCGCCGCACCAACATTGATGCTGAGCGCAACCTGCAACGGGTCACCACCACCGAGCTTGGCAACGAGTCCAGGAACGGCCGGCAAGAACGCAGGATAGACGACGCCCGACGTCGAACTGTACGTCGAGATCAGACCAGTTACGCCAGCGATGGCGCCGTTGACGGTACCAGGCGTCGCGATACGGGCCAGGAGCGTGGTGAAGAGATCCATGCCTCCGGTTTTCTCAAGCACGCCGATCAAGACGCTCACACCGCAGACCATGACGATCACTGCCCATGGGACCTGCGCAATGGCGCGACTGTCCTCGCCAAGGCCAAAAAGGATTAACACGCTCGCCGCCGCAAACGCTGAGAGCCCGGGATGCATCTTGAGGCCAACCACCGCGGCGATCCACGCTGCGACGATGGCCAACGTGATCCAGTGTGTGCGCGTCAGTGGCTGTGCGGACACTTCGGCGATGTCGCGCGGAGCCCCGCGCAACGCCCATCCGCCAAAAAGCGACCAGGCGAGGAGCGCAGCCAACGCGTGCGCGACAAAATTTGCCGCAAAGACGTTCCACACGTTGCCCGGGAGGCCCGCCTTGTCCATCCCTGCATGGACAATCATTCCCACGGCGCTGATGGGTGAAAGATTCCCGGCATTCGCGCCATTGCCGATCATCAAGGCCGTGAGGAGCACCGGTACGCTCGCACGAGCCGCAATCCCCATTGCCAGCGGCGCAAGGAGCGCCGTCGTGGAAATCGCGCCCGGCCCGGCCGTCGAGATGAGCGCAGCAAGCAGGAAGAAGAGCAGCGGTAGTGCCGCCGAACGCCCGCGAAGCAGGTGCACCGCACTGTGCGTGACCGCGTCCATCGTGCCGTTCGACTGTGCGACACCGAACAGCACACTCACACCGAGCAGCGTGAGAAACAGCGCGCTGGGAAACGTCGCCATCACCGCCTCGGCTTTCCAGCCGGCGGCGAAGAGCGCGATCGGCCAGGCGAATGCCACCGCCAGCACTCCCACGTTGATGCGCGAGGTCAGGCTGCCGATGATCACCGCAAGTAACGCCACGAGCGACAGCACGGCGGGACTCATGTCAGCGCACCGGTGGTAAGAGGTGTTTTTGCACTTTCCCCAACGCGGTGCGCGGCAACGACTCCACGCGCACAAATGCCCGCGGCATCTTGAACGACGCGAGCTGCGTTGTGAGCACCGCGATGAGCTGCGTTGCGTTTACGGGATGGTCGCTCACTATATAGGCCACCGGCACCTCACCACGTGCGGCATCGGCCACGCCCACCACCGACGCCTCGCGAATTCCCGGTTGCTCCATCAGCAATTCCTCGATCTCGCGGGGATAAATGTTAAAACCACCAGAGATGATCAGGTCGCTGCGGCGCCCGTGTAATGTGATGTAGCCATCACTCGCCCGCACGCCGATATCACCGGTGCGAAACCATCCGTCCGCAAAGGCCGCGGCTGTTGCCTCCGGTTTGCGCCAATATCCCGTATAGACATTCGGCCCGCGCACCCACAGCTCGCCACTCGCGCCGTCGGCGACGTCGGTGCCTTGCTCGTCGACAATCCGCACGTGCGTGAGTGGAAGTGGCAGGCCGATCGTACCGGCCCGACGCTCGCCGTAGTACGGGTTACTCACGTTCATCAACGTTTCCGTCATCCCGTATCGCTCAAGAATGACGTGCCCGTAGCGCTCGTGAAAGGCCTCGAGCACGTGTGCCGCCAACGGTGCAGACCCGCAGACGAACAGTCGCGCGCGCACCCCGATCGCGCGCGCGCTCGACGCCTCCAGCTCCAGCAATCGCACGTACATGGTCGGCACACCGAAGAACACGGTTGGCACATAGCCCTCAAACCACGCTGCTGCACGCTGCACGTCAAAACGCTCCACCAGTTTCATGTGGCACCCGGCCGCCAGCCAGCAGTGCAGCGCATTGCCAAGCCCGTGCACATGAAAGAGCGGCAGTGCACAGAGCAGTCTGTCTCGCTCGTTCATCCCCCACACGGCGTTCAGCACCAGCGCGTTGCTCGCGAAGTTGCCGTGGGTCAGGACGGCGCCTTTTGAGGCGCCCGTGGTGCCAGACGTGTAGACCAGTGCCATTGGGGTATTGGCATCCTGCGGCGGCTTCGGCACAGCAAACACGCGTGTGCACCTCGCCTCAGCAGAGCGCGCCTGCGCAGAGAATTCCTCGACATCCCAGCACGTGGTACCTACTGGCAGGTGGACGAAACGCCCTATTGTCGTAACCACTGCCGTCGGCAACGCATCGCCGACACTGTGCGCGATTTCCCGCGCCTGATACAGCACGTTGATCGGCACCACAATCACGCCGAGCTTGAGACAGGCAAGCCAGAGATCGATGATCTCTACGCGGTTGGCCAGCAGGAAGGCCACACGATCGCCGCTCACGATTCCGCGTGCAAGCAGCAGCTGTGCCACTCGATTGCTGCGCGCCTCCAACTCGCCGAAGGTGAATGTCTGCGTTATCCCATCCTGCCCGTCGGCCTCGAGCGCGTTGTGTGCGGCGCGACCAAGCAAACTGTGATCCAGGAGCGCGAGTAACGACATCGCGCTACCTCACGCTGAATTCGCCTACCAACACCCGCACGCCGTCCAGTCGCAGGCCGTCTTCTTCGAACACCAGGATGCCGACCAGGGCCTCGGCCACGTCGTCCGGAAGGCGATCGGCGCGAAAGGCCGCGATCACCGGTCCCTGGCTCATCGCCTCGACCATCCGCCGGTGTGCCCACACTTCGCCAAGACTGGGCTCGCTATCGAAGCCCCGCAGGAGCAGGTCCATCAGGGCCCCCGCACTCACTCCGCGATACAGCAGGCGCGGCGCCTCTGGCCCAAGGCTGCGCTCAAAGAGCACTTGCCACGCCATCGCCCGAGCGCCGTCATGTCTCGCCCCGGTCGCGACCACGACGCGCGGCTGTTGCGACACCACGTGCATGCGTGCTACGGCATCCTGCAGGTCGGCAAGAATTTTCGCAGTGCGGTCGGAATCGGGAGCGCGTTCGGTCATGCTGCAATCTTTCGCCCGTTCGGTACCACTGCTACCCTTGCAGTCATGATCACGCTCTTTCTCATCGTATTTCTCGACCTGGTCGGATTCGGGATGATTATCCCGGTCTTCCCGTTCTACGCCGAACAAGTCGGGGTCAATCCCGCCTCAGTGATCTTCTATCTGGGGCTGTATTCGTTGGGACAGTTGGTTGGCGCGCCGGTCTGGGGCAGCTTGTCCGATCGTGTTGGGCGCCGCCCAATCCTGCTCATTACGCTGCTTGCGAACGCGGCCGCCTCCGCCATGTTGGCCTTCTCCACCACGGAGGTGATGCTCATTGCGTCGCGCATCGTGGCTGGCTTGGCGGCGGGCAATATCTCGGCGGCGTACGCGTACACCACAGACATCACCACCAACGAAACGCGTCCGCGCGCCCTCGGGCTGCTGGGCTCAGCGTTCGGCCTGGGGTTCATCCTCGGCCCTGCCATCGGTGGTCTGCTTGCCGGCACCGATCAGAATGATCCGAGCTCGCTCGCCCGCGTCGCGCTGGGCGCCGCGGTCATGTCGCTCATCGCGTTCGCGCTCACGCTGCTGCGGTTGCCGGAGTCACTGCCACCTGAGAAACGGGCGCAACAACACACGAAGCGCGCCGGCATGCTCACGTACCTTCGCCGACCGGTGCTGCGCGATCTGCTCCTCTCCACCATCATCGTGGTCGCCGCCGTGGCCCTGCTACAGAGCACGCTCGCACTCTGGGCCGCCGATCGCCTCCAAGTCGGGCCTCGCATGCTGGGCTGGATCTACGGCTTTACTGGCGTGATCTCGGTGGTCGTGCAGGCCGGTGTGATTGGCAGACTCACCACACGCTTTGGCGCGGCACGTCTCACACGCGCTGGCGCAGTGCTCATTGCCATCGGCATGGCGTGCATTCCACCGGTCCATTCTATCGGCTTGTTACTCGTGGCATTGTCCATCTTCAGTATCGGGTCGGCAATGTTCAATCCCAGCATGAGCGGGCTGGTTGCCGCTGCGGCAGAACCGCATGAACGCGGGAGCGTGCTGGGCGCCTATCAAGGCGCCGCCTCGCTCGGTCGTGTGATCGGACCCTTCACCGCCAGCGTCGTCGCGCGTATGGGGACGCTGTCGTGGCCGATGATGGTGGGCGCCGTCGTGTCGCTGATTGGCGCAGTGCTCATCCACAGCAGAGCCGCGAGTCCAACCGAAAAGCCGTAAGACGGAGCAACGCGCCGACTTTCACCGGCGCGTTGCTGTGCGGCGACAACGGCTACAGCCGGCTACGACGGAGATCGAATCCGTTCACGTGCGAGACGCGCGCCAAGCCAACAGCCGGGCAACGGGACCACTAACCCCAGCACGACCATGGGCAGGGGATGCGCAATGGACGCAAAGTTCGCCGCCGTGGCAATGAACACCAGCACACCAACCGTGTACGACGGCCAATGTGATGGCGTCACCGCGATCTTGCGCGCAATAAACCCCCCGCCGAAGGCCGCCACAAAATAGCCCGCAACGATCGTGAGCATCGCACTCACAGGCGCGTTGGCGATCGCCGTTGCCAACGCGCCTGCCATCGCCGTCTTGTTCGATGGATCAACGCCGGGAGGAAGCACGAAGAGCGTACCGGCAATCGCGTCGCCCACCGACACCAAGCCGATTGCCACCATCATCCCCAACACCACCGCGACGACATTCTGCATCAGTTGCGCGCGCCCGCTCGGCCGCCCGTGATCGGGACATCCAGTTTCCAGATCTCGTTGTACGCGTTGCGATTCCACAGATCGTCCATCGCCGCGCCCTCGTAGGCACCGTCGTACGCGCCCTCCGTTGCGCCGAACGTGCCCTGGCCACCAGCCGGCGTCATCTTGTAGTTATCCGGCGGTGTTGCCCCGAGCAGATGCTGCACAAAATAGTCCCACCGGCGGCGAATGAAGTACGGCTCGTTCAATCCGTGCGCCCGATCGGGTGCCATGATCAGATCAAAACTCTTGTTCGCTTTGATCAGCTCGTCCACCAATTGCACCGTCATGGCCGGGTGCACGTTGTCGTCCATATCGCCGTGCATCAGCATGAGCTTTCCACGCAGGTTGGCGACGTAGCTCTTGTTCGCCGACGCCGTGAAATTGTCCTCACCGCGACGCAACGAATCGCGCCTCAGCAACCCCTGATACTTCTCTGACCAGTAAATATTGTACGACCGATTGTCGTGATTGCCGGCACCCGACACGGCGACCTTGAAGAACTCGGGGAACCGGAGAATCGCATCGGTACTCGCAAAGCCGCCGCCCGAGTGACCGAAAATCCCCACTCGCTCGAGATCGATGAATCGGTGACGCGCTCCCAGCTGCTTGATCGCCGCAATGTGATCCGGCAAACCATTGTCGGTGAAGTTGCCATAGTAGTTGTCATGGAAGGCCTTGGATCGTCCCGGCGTTCCAAGGTGATCGATCTGCACCACAATAAACCCCAGCTCGGCCAGCGCCTGCGGCTCTCCGCCGTTCTTGAACGTCCACGCACCAACAGAGCCTACTTGTGGCCCTGGGTAGATGTGCGAGATGATCGGGTACTGCTTGGTGCTATCGAGCATTTGCGGCAAGTACATCACACCGTGGATGTCCGTGATCCCGTCGCGCGCTTTCGTGGTAAATGGAATCGCAGGCTTAAACCCCTGCGCCACCAGCTGTGAAATGTCCGCCTTTTCCAGCGGACGTATCACACGCCCCGTCATCGCCTCGCGCAGCACGCTCACCGGCGCCGTACCGATCGTGCTGTACTTGTCCACCACGTACTTGCCACTCGGGCTCATCGTCAGTTCATGATTCGCTACGTCCGTGGTCAGTCGCGTAAGTCCCGAGCCGTCCAGTCCAACCTTGTACAAGTGCGTGTTGTACACCAGCTGATCGGCTTCGCGGCCACGGCCCGTAAACCATACCGTGCGCGTGGTCTCATCCACATGCAACACCACGCCGATCTGCCACGGACCGCTGGTGATCTGGTTCTTCACACTGCCGTCGTGATTCAGCAACCAGAGATGTCCGTACCCGTCACGCTCAGACCACCAGATCGTTTCGCCGCTCTTGAGCACATCCCAGCTTTCCGGATCGCGGGGACTGGAGATCTCCACATACGTTCTGCCGGTGTCTTTCGCGATCAACACGCCTTTGCCCGTCGTCGCATCGACCTCCACGAGATAGGTCGCTTTCGACGCTCGCGACAGGCCACTCACATAGAGCTTGTCAGAGGTTGGCGCCCACGTGGAGTCACGCGTCGAACCGCTGATGCTGGCAAGATTGAAACGCACCGGAAGATCCACTTTGGTGCTCTTCTTTGCGGCGACATCAATCACATAGAAGTTCGGCGTCGGCACCGTTGAGTCGCCGGGCAACGCGTACGGTTGCGTGAAGGCCTTCGGACGCTGCGACGTATATGATACATACGGCATGAGTCCCACACGCCGCTCATCCTGACGGACCACCACCAGTTTCCTGGAGTCTGGCGACCAGCGCACACCGGGGCGGCGCGCAAGGGGACTTGGCCGCAGGGCCTGTTGCGGACGGATCGCGACCACACCATAGCTGTAGTACTCCTCGCCGTCGGTCGTCAGTCGGACCGTGTCCTTGCCACCGCGCGACCGCACATACACGTCGTGCCCCACCACAAACGCTTCAAGTTTTTTGTCCGGCGACAGCACAAAGGGCGACTCGTTGTACGTCGTGTCCTTGGCCGAACAGCTGTACTTGATGATGTCGCAGGCAAACTGACGACGCCCGGTCCGAAACTCGATGGTTTTTTCGTCATCGCCATCGTTGCCAAACCGAAACGCCCGGAAGGGCAACTTGTCGGGATCAAACGCGGAGTCGGCTGCCACGCTCATGACTGCCGCCAGCTTCGCGTTGTCAAACAACAACGCACGCGTATTGGTGACCGGGTTGATCACCACGAATTCGGCGCCGGTCCGGGTCTTGTTGCGATACCAGAAGCGGTTGCCGTCCTTGAAAAACTGCGGCGCGACTTCATCGCCGAACGTCATGCGAGACGTGTTCCACGTCAGCAATTGCTCAGCGCGGGAGTAGTCGACCGCAGTGACCGTTGGAGCCACGCGAGGGGGCGTCTGAGCGTGAAGCGGCGTGCCGTGTGCCGCGAGGGTGGCAAGGAGCAAGGCGCGTACAATGGGCGCGCGCGACCTTGACGCACGCGCGCATTGCGTCGGATGGAATCGAGACATCAGCGTGTGGGGCGGAGGGATGCAAAAGGCGCGCCCGGAATGCACAGGACGCGCCTTCATTGTGTCTCGTCGTCTCCCCGTGCGCCAGTCCTTCCATAAAAGACGACGGCGCGAAACGCCCCGTCCGGACTATTGCGGCAGACCGCCAACGACGCGCTTCATGATCGTCCCGCGTGCCACGCTTGTCGTCGCTTCGATCCCGTTGATGATATAGACCTGTTCCGCTGGGATGCTGCTCGGAAAGCGCTGCGTGAATACCAGACCGGTCATCGGCTCGGAGAGCGCGACGAGTTGCACGCGCGCTGCCTGCACGTTGATCAAGGCTGGATCGTTCAGGTCGCGGAATGAACGCATCGTCGATTCCATCAGCGGACCGTACCTGGCCGCGACCTGCGCGGCCGAGATGCCCAGGAGCATGTACGTCACGCCACGGTGTTGCAGTGAGGCCACGAGGCCACTCAGTGTGCCTTGTTCGGTCGCTGCGTCAAAGGCGGCGATGACCGCTGGAATGCCATTGATCGTCGTGTTCGCGCGCTGTCTGACCGTAATGCCTTGCTGTCCGAGAAACTGGCTGAGCGACTCTGTTGGCGTGCCTTTCCCCGGCACCAGTTGGAGCTGTGCCCCGCCGTCAGCGCTTTGGCCGACGACCGCGTCCGGCATGTTGACCGTTTTCCATCCCGTCGGAAACGTCATGTCAAAACGCAGATCCGGGTGCAAGAATCGCGTGGCACGAAAGTATCCCTGTCGCGGGTTCTCGCCGAACGCCATGCCATCCAGCAGTCGCAGATAGCTGTCGCGATTGACCTTGACCGACGTCAGGCTGTTGGGCGGCAACGCGGCGAGACGCTGCTGGGCGCGTTGTACACGATTGCCCGGATCCGGATGTGTGCTCTGCCATTCCGGAATACGTGCTCCTGCCGAGCCGGACAAACGGCCGAGTGTCGTAAAGACTTTGGGTGACTCGCGAACATCGTAATTCAGGTTCAGCGAGTACTTGAAGCCGAGCGCATCCGCCTGCAGTTCGTCGTCTCGGCCGAACTTGAGGAAAAGCAATCCGGCACTCGCGCCAAGCACGTCGCCGAACTTGGCCAGCTGAGGTGAGAGGATACTCGCTCCGACCAGCCCGATCTGTGTGATCTGCTGCTTGCTCATCGCGGCAACCGTATGCTTCGCGGTCACGTGGCCAATCTCGTGACCAATCACCTCCGCAAGTTCCGCCTCACTGTTCATATGCGCCATCAAGCCGCGTGTGACGAAAATAAAGCCGCCGGGATATGCGAAGGCGTTCACCGCCGCATCGTCCAGCAAGTAAAACTCCCATGGCAGACCAGGACGCTCAGACTTGGCCGCCATCTCTGCGCCAATACGCTTGACCAACGCCTGTGCCTCGCCGCCTGCCAGCTCGCCCACGCGCTGCACGTCGCCGGCCGACGCTGCACGCCCCATCTCTATCTCCTGAGCCTGTGAGATCAGCGAGAGTTCGCGGCGACCGCTCACCGGGTTGGTCGCGCACGCGGTCACGGTCGCTGCGAGTGCGACAGACGCGGCACAGCGGAGTGCGCCAGGCGCGCGCGCGCGCAGCGCGAGAAATCTGTAAGGAGTATTGGTCATGCTAAAAATGTGGTAGCGGTTGTCAAACCACGCTACCAGCCGAAAGAGTGAGCGTCGGTGTGGGTCGACGTAGCCATCGGATGGTGCGCCACAACAGAAAGAGCACCAGTACCGCAAGCACGGCGGCGATCACCGGTACGAACACCGCGAGCGAACTCAGCAGCGTCGAACCGATCAGTTCTGTCGTGGCCAACAACGGGTTCGCCAGTCCCCCTGTGGTCCCGGTGGAGAGCGCGCGCGCCTTCACGGTCGTGAGCTGTACCATTCCCGAAAGCCCTCCGCCAAGCACCGTGGCCAATAGCCAGCCCGGGAGTCCGTGATCGGCGCCGATCGACGTGAACATCACCAACGTCCCGGCCACCATCGACAAGGGCGTCGCGATCACATCCAGTAAATTGTCGACGACGGGGATATAGTACGCGCCAACCTCGAACACCGCCGCCGTCGCCAGCGCAATCACTCCAGCTGTGCTCACCAGCCATCCGTACTGCGCGTCGAGGGGGAACAGGCCGAACCGTGCAGCGAGTGCCACACACAAGAGCGGGACGAACGTCCGGAATCCGGTCGCGGCGCTGAGACAAATACCCGCGCCAATCGGTATCGCCCACGTCGACAACCACGCCGGTGCCGAAGCCAGCGCGTCGGTGGCAAGCATCATCGCGGAGGCCCGAACGGCGCGTCAAGACTTGGTGATTGCGGCGTGAACAACTCCGCGCCACTCTCCGTGATGACCATGTCGTCTTCAAGACGAATACCGAACTCACCGGGAATGTAGATCCCAGGCTCGTCGGAAAATACCATGCCCGGCTTGAGTGGGAGCGTATTGCCCTTCACGAGGTAGGGCCACTCGTGACCGTCCATCCCCATGCCGTGGCCAACACGGTGGCTGAAGTACGTGTAATCGGGACCAAAGCCGGCGTCGACGATCACTTTCCGCGCGGCGGCGTCGACCGCTTCGCAGGACACACCAGGACGCGCTGCCCGGAGCGCTGCAGTCTGTGCCTGATGCTCGATCTCGAAGACGTCTTTCATGCGTTGCGTTGGCGTGCCCAGCACGAACGTGCGCGAGATGTCCGAACTGTACCCTTCAACTTTGCAGCCGCCGTCAATGAGCAGAATGCTGCCTTCCCGCACGACCTGCGGCGTGGCGCTGCCGTGTGGCAACGCGGAAAATTTCCCAACCTGCACGCCCGCTGAGCCCGCGTACCCAAGACGCGTATGCGCCAGCGCGACCAGGCGACCGAATTCGTCCTGTGTCATCCCTTCGCGCAACGATTTCCACGCCGCCTCGTACGCCTTGAGCGTGACCTGACTGGCAAAGCGCATCAGTGCCAGTTCATGTGCGTCCTTGATGGTCCGACAGCCGGCGGTGACGGGCGTGCCACTCACCACTTTCACATTCGCGAGGTGTGCGGCACCGTCGACGAACTGAAAGCGCACCGTTTCTTCGGCACCAATTGTCGCCGTCGACAAGCCGCGGGCCTTGAGCCCCTGCGCTACCAAGGCGTACGGATTCTCGTGCTCTTCCCACGCAAACACCTCCGCGTCTTTCCCCAGCGGGCCAAGCCGCGCCTGCTCCATCGCACGCTCTTCTTCGAACTTGGGGGTGATCAGGAAGGCGCTGCCCTTCGCCGGAATGATGGCGCTCAACAAGCGCTCGCTGATCCCCCACTTGATGCCGGTGAAGTACTCCATACTCGTGCCGCCGGTAAGCATGAGCGCGTCGATGTTGTTCGCGCGCATCAGGGTGCGCGCTTTCTCAAGTCGCGCGCGTCGCTCAGCCACCGAGATCGCTGCCGGTTGCCCCGGCATTTTGCTCAGCGCGCGAATGGCGGGCGGCAGGTCACTGCCCGGTTGACTGTCGGCCATGTGACCCGGCGCGTCGTGTGTCGCAGTCGCGGTTGGCGACGCGCCATCTGCACGACGACTGCCCAGCACCAGACCGGCGGCGGCGGCGGCACCGGCGCCGAGAAGACTGCGACGTGTCGTCATAGTGTTGGGCGCGTTCAGAGGGGAAAGGGCAGGCACGGAGCGTCGAGAGCGAGCGAGAACCGCGCGGCCGTAATGTACCGTCGGAATCCGCCCGTCGTGCCCTGAGTTGCCATTTGTGCCACCTCACGCCAGACTCTGCTAGTGCAACGCCTCCGATGTCTCTTCGCGTCGCCCCCTCCTGAGCGCACCCCCATGAACAAACGTGAGTTCGTCCGCACACTCGGCGCTGCCGCTGCCGGGATGGCCTTCGGCCCGAAGCTCTTTGCCGCGACCGCGCATCTCAGCCCCGCGGCACTCGCCGAGGATGAAGCGTTCTGGGCGACCGTCCGAACGAAATTCAAACTGACGCCGGCCTATATCAATCTCGAGAACGGTTATTACTGTTTTCAACCGGAAGACGTGCTCAACGCCTTTGTCGATCACGTGCGCGCCGTCAACTATCAAGGCTCGCGCTACATGCGCACGGTGCGGGTCAGCGACAAGCTGCGCGTGAGAACGAAACTGGCTGAAATGGCGGGCTGCTCGCCGGATGAATTGATCATCACGCGCAACACCACCGAATCATTGGACACGGTGATCGCCGGCATCGACTGGAAGCCCGGTGACGAAGCGGTCATGGCCAACCACGACTACGGCGCCATGATCGACATGTTCAAGCTCCAGGCGCGACGCTACGGCATGGTCAACAGGTTCATCGACATTCCGGTCAATCCCACATCGGACGAACAGGTTGTGCAAGTCTACGCCGCGGCACTCACACCGAAGACGCGCCTGCTGCTGATCCCGCACATGGTGAACATTACGGGGCACATTTTACCCGTTCGCGCCATCTGCGACATGGCACACGCGCGCGGTGTACCCGTCTTGGTTGATGGGGCGCACGCCTTTGCACAGTTCGACTACAAGCTGTCCGAACTCGGCTGCGATTACTACGGCACGTCGCTCCACAAATGGCTCTCCACGCCGCTTGGTGCCGGGTTCCTTTTTGTGCGAAAGGATCGCATCGAATCGCTCTGGCCCGTGTTCGGCGACGAAGGCATCGCTGCCAACGATATCATGAAGCTCAATCACACAGGCACACATCCGGTGCACACGGACCTTGGCATTGAGAACGCCATCGCCTTTCACGAAATGATCGGCAGCGCCAGGAAGGAAGCGCGGTTGCGGTACATCCAGCAGTACTGGACGGGCAGGGTGCGCGGCTACGGCAAGATCGTGCTGAATACGCCGGTCGACCCGGCGCGCTCCTGCGGCATCGCCAATGTCGGCGTGCGTGGCATGAAACCCGCCGATCTGGCCTCCACGCTGCTGGACAAGTACAAGATCTTCACGGTCGCTATCGGGAACGCAGGCGCCGAAGGTGTGCGCGTCAGCCCGCAGGTGTACACCTCGACCAAGGAGCTTGACGCCTTCGTGCGAGCGTTGCGGGAGCTGGCCTCGTAAGGCCACGCTCCCGCTGTGCCGTGTGGCTTACCTAATCACATATTAATTCGCGATCGTTGCAGCAAACAATATGTTGATGTCCGTCTCGCCGGCACACGATGTCGCGGTGCCGACTTTCACGGCGCTGTCATAGTGGCACAGAAGCACACGGACCGTTCCCGCGCCTGGGGCCGCCGTTGCAGCAACGGCCTTCGTGAACGTCGTTCCCAACGGGCGATTCTGTGAGTCGAGGTCGGTGGTGGTGAGCGTGACGCCCGTTGGCGTGACGGTATAGAACACGCGATGCTGGTTGGCTTCAGCACGCACTTCGGTGGTGATATCCACGATGGGATTCACCAGCCGATTCTCAAACTTCACTGCGCCCGTATACGTCACACCGCGCGCCAACGTCAGCGTCCCGACTTGAGCACTCGGCGCCGTAGGCCCGTTGCCGTCGGCATCGTCCACGTACACCGTTTGTACAGCACCACCAGGTGCCGTGAGCGTGAGCGTGACACGGGAAATAATTTCGGTTTCGCCGCCGGGCGCCGTTGACGAATCGCCACAAGCCGATGCCGCGACGAGGAGGGCCAGCGATCCGGCGGAGAATGATGAGCGAGAGAACATCTTGGTCATAGGGATGAGCCTTGGTGAAAGTGAGAGGAAACAACGACAGCGCACATTGTGTGGGACAGCAACTCAGAACGGCATCGTGAGTCGGGCCACGACATCACGACCAGCGTCATTGACGAACAACCGGTACCGGCTCAGGTAGTCGCGATAGCGCGTATCGAGCGCATTGTTGACCGACAGCGAGATATCCACGTGATGCGAACCAAGTACGACGTTCGTGCTCCCGGCTTCCAACTGCATCAGCGCATACCCCGCCGTGGGCAGTGTGTAAACCGTGCCCGCAGGAACACCGTCTTGCCGGCGCACCATCTGCGATCCGGCGCCGACAAACCACGATCCTAGATGCGCGCGCGATCCGGTCACGCGTGCCGCCACCGTGACGCGATCGGCAGGCATATCAAACAATGGCCCGCCGTGCGTGCGATCCGTGCCGCGCACCAGCGTGCCGTTGGTGGTGATCTCCAGATGTTGTGCGGGCGTCCATGACGACGACAGCTCCAATCCGCGTAGCCGAGCGCTGGTCTGCGTGTAGCGGTAGCCCGGAAACGCACCGCGAATGGTGAGCACCGGTTGGGTGGGCTGCAGATAGATGAAGCCACCAATGGTGTTGCTGTAGGCCGCCGCGTCAACGTGCAGCGACGGCCGCCTGAAACGCAACGTGGTTTCGAGTCCCATTGAGCGCTCGGATTGCAGCGTGGCATCTCCCAGCTCATACTGCGCCGTGCCATGGTGCACGCCCTGCGCGTAGCGCTCGTTCACGGTAGGCGGGCGCCAGGCGCGCGCCGCACGCACCGACACATCCAGTCCATCAGCCAGCACGTACGCCACACCCAGCGAACCCGACCCATTTTTCCACGATCGTGTGCCTGCCGCGCTGCGAATACCAAGGTCCGCGTAGGCGATCGTGGTTTGCGAGATCACATCACCGCGCAGCCCGGCGTTCACGGAAACGCGACCAAACACCAGCTCTTCCTGTGCGTACAACGCGGTCTGCCACAGGTCGTACCCGGGAATCAGGAACGCTTTGCCGAGTGTCTGATTGCCCTGCGCCAGCGCGCTGGTACCGACGGTGCCACGAAGCCCGTTCCAGCGCGGGTGCGTCCAGCGGACGTCGAGCGAATTGCTGAACAACTTCAGATTGAAGGCCGGCTCATTGCGAAAGCGCAGCGGACCATGGTTGTCGTATTCGCGCCGATGGTTGTATTGCAGACCATACACCACTTCAACGCTGTTCTCTCGCGGGAGCGCGAAGGTTGTGCGTACCCGCAGCGTGGTGTGCTCCACGCGTTGATTGGGACGGCCAATGCCATACGAGAACGCCGAATCGGTGGGCTCGGTCGTCATGGCGCGCTGGAGATCTTCCGCGTTGCCCACATGCGCTTGTCGCAGCACACCAAGTTCCGTCCCAAAGCGACTGAGGCGTACGTCGGCCGTGCCCCACGATCGTGCCACACCCAACGTGGCGCTGCCGTTCAACTCGCGAAAGCCGGTGTTGGACAGATAGTAATCCGGGGCGGCACCGTTGCCCGCCGCGCGTGACGTAAAGCGAACGCGAAAGCCCGTCGTGCCCACCACGGGCAAACGCAGCTGGCCACCTTCAGCGCCCATCGACAGGGCACCTTGTCTGCTGTTGCTGAACAGATTGATCGCCACGTCTCCGTGCAGCCGCCCCGTATCGGGGACCGCCGCCTGATCCACGCGCACGACACCGCCAATTGCATCGGCCCCGTATAGTACGGTGGCCGCGCCGCGCACCACGGTGACGCTGCTGGCGTCGAAACTATCGATATTCGGTGCATGCTCCGTGCCCCACTGTTGATCTTCTTGCTTCATGCCGGCATTCATGACCAATACGCGCTGCGAGTTGAGTCCGCGAATGACGGGCTTGGCGATACTGGGGCCAAACTGAATGAGCGCCACGCCCGGCAGATTTTTTATTGTCTCGCCGAGTGTTTGTCCGCGCGTTTTGGAGAGCGCGGCCGCGTTGAGTGTGCTGGTGGCCATCACCCGTCCGAGTCGTTCCGCCAAGGTATCCGCGCGCACGGCGATCTCTTGCAGCATATTTGTTGCCGCGATCAGATGCACGGTGATCAGGCGATCGCTGCTGGTGAGATCGAGCGTGCGGACGTCTTGCACATAGCCAATCGCACGCACGCGGATCGTGACGATGGTGGCCGGCAGATCAAGGAAATCGAAGCGGCCGTGGTCGTCGGTGCGTTTTCTGAAGGTTGCGCCGGCGGCAGTGCGCGTGGTCGGCGCGATTTCGACGATCACGTCGGCTTGTTCAATGGCGCGGCCTGTGACCGAGTCTTCGACAATGCCATGGACATGCCGCTCTGGACCATGCGGCGCCGTCTGCGCGTGCAACGGCGCGGCGGCCAGAGCGGCGACGCCCGAAGGCGACGCCAGCAGGACGCACACATAGAACGATGCGCAGTTGAAACGAGAGGAATGTGGCTGCATGGTGCTGGGAAAGGATAATGAGAAGGCGCACTCATGTACAAGGCGCGACCCGACTTTGTGTGGCCTTCCCGGTGCTACCCTGCGTCTTCGAACACGGCTCGCGTAGTAGACCATGCCAGCGGCAGGTGGCCAGGCGCCGCTTGCTGAGCGGCGCGTGAAAGCCTCAGTTCTCTCGGACGACCTCAAACGTGGCGCGGTAGCGCTCAGGTGGAATCGCCGCCTCGGTCGTCGGGCCGGGCGAGAGACTAAGCAATCGAATCATATACCCATCAACTGTCGCTGTACTGGCTCCTAACTGTGTTTCAATGGGCACAACCTTTGGGCTCCCCGCGCCGTCGATACGAAGCTGGAGTCGAGCCGTGCCTTCCCAAATACACTGGACGTGAGGATTGCTCGGACACCGGCTCTCACTCACGACCCGAACGAACATGAGCGTGAGCCCCGTTTCCCGGATCGTCGCCATCTGGCCGGGTGCGAGCGTAAAGCGCGCGCCGACCGGGGCCGATTGGCGCGGTGCTGTCGGCTCGGCGGCGCAGGCGGCCAAGGCAATGATCGCAGCGATCAGTGAGGTGGGGTTCGTCGGCCGTCGCATGCTCTACCTAACCCGGTCACCCTCGGCGACGTCACCGGCGCTGGCGCTGCTCCGTCCGATTCACCACCAGTAAGATTCGAATCACGGAGGCCACGGAGGCTGGTCGACACTACCCTCCGTGGCCTCCGCAAACTCCGTGATTCAACATCTGGTCTCGCGCGCTTGCCATCGCGCTGCGCGGTCACGAGGCCCACATCGCGCAGCACAGTAACGAGTTTCGAGACGGCGGGTTGCGCCAGTTCCAGCGCATCGACGATTTCGCTGACCGATCGTTCGTCGAACCCGGTGAACAAGCCGCGCGTTCAAGGAACGTGACTGTTCCTCGGCAGCCCGGAGCTGGTCTCTCGTCCCACATGGTGGCTCGCTGTCGCGCGCGCTCAGCGTACGATTATTGTTCCGTATGGTGAGAGATCCCGTGCGCAATTCTGAAGCGACGGCAGCCGGACTGAGTGCCGTCAGTGGCGCGGCCGGTATGGCAGACGCCCTCGGCGTGCGCGAAGGATTTCGCGACGCGTACTGGCGCGAGCGCGATCCGATTGCCGACGATCGCCTGTTCTGGAGGGCGCACACGTTCCGACACATGGTGCACCTGCTGCCGGGCGAATCAGTCCTTGAGCTCGCCGCCGGTGACGGCCAGTTTACCAACCAGTTGTTTCGGCTCACCCAGGGTGAGAATCCAATTACAGCCGTCTCGTTTCAGCGCGGCGCCGCGCGCCCGGCAACGCTGTCAACGGCGGTGGAGTATGTGGCGCTCGACACGCTCCCCGGTCTGCTGGACGGGCGCCGGTTCGATTACATCATCGCGATGGATGTGCTCGACCAACGCAGCGCGGCGTGGCTCCTTCGTCACGTCTGCGACCTGCTGGTCCCAGGCGGCCAGGTCATCTTCTACGAAAGCGATCCGTGGAACGTCGTGCTGCGGCTCAAGCGGGCTGTGGCGCGTCTGTTCGGCACGCCCGACCCCCGCAGGTTGCTTAGTCGGACACGGCTGTACGAGCTGCTCTCCGAAGTCGGCTTCATCCGCGTCTTTGCCGTATTCAACGACTTCGTGTATGCGCCGTTGCCGCGTCGACTGGTCTGGCTGCTGCGCAATTTGTCGATCGTGCTGGAAAATGCGCCGGTCGTCCAGACGCTGGCGGGATCGATTCTGCTCCATGCGCAGCTTCCGCCGCGGACGCGCGAGCGGCGAACGGTCTCACTTGCCAAGCATCCCACGTTGCGCGGCGCCATCTCGGTCGTCGTACCGTGTCACAACGAAGAGATGAACATCGTACCCCTCGTGACGGCTCTGACGGGGCTGTTCGACGACTACATCCATGAGATCGTGCTCGTCGACGACAACAGCAGAGACGGGACGGCAGAGGTGATTCGCCGTCTGGCCGAAACAGATTCGCGCATACAGTTGATCGCGCGCGTACCCCCCAACGGCGTCGGGCGCGCGCTGATGGATGGGTACCGTGCCGCCACGGGTCAGTACGTGCTGTCGATGGATTGCGACTTCCAGCATCTGCTCCCCGAGTTTCGCGATCTGTTCGACGCGGCGGCAGAGGGGTACGATGTCGTCATCGGCAGCCGTTTCTCACGGCTCAGCGTTCTGCTCAACTACCCGTTCCAGAAGGTGCTGGCGAATCGCGGCTTTCACCTGCTCGCCACTCTGCTGCTGCGCCGGGGCTTCCGTGACCTGACGAACAATCTGAAGCTGATGCGACGGGACGTCCTGCAACGCCTGCCGCTGTCGCAGCCAGGGTTTGCCGTGAATGCAGAAACGGGGATGTATCCGGTGGCGATGGGCCTACGCGTGAAGGAAGTGCCGATTTCCTGGATCAACCGTTCGCCGGACATGGGCAGTTCCTCGTTCAAGCTGGCGAAGGTCGGCGGCGGGTATTGGCAGGTGCTGTCCGCCGTGAGCCGTGCGACTCGGTTCGGGACCAGGCTCATGCCCGGGCTCACGATCGTGCCGCCATCCGCCACGGACACCACGCTGGCCACCAATGACGCGGGGCCTTCGCCACGCGTGGAAACCGGATCCAACGCCTGATGCCGACCGCCAAGGACTCGGCGATCGGACGACTGAACGGAATGGCCGAGGTTCTCGCCGGGACAGCCGAGCGACACTGGAGATGGCTCATTGCGGCCTGCAGTGCGCTCTACCTCGTCGCGATCGGAGCGGTCGCCACCGTCAAGCCATTCGAGAACGACGAACTCTTCACCCTGTACATATCGCGACTGCCATCGATGGCGGATGTGCACGCGGCACTGCTGTCCGGCGGTGAACAACTGCCGCCGTTCTTCTTTCTCGTCACGCGCGCAGCGCTTGGCATGGGCGCAAATCCGCACGTGTGGCTGCGGCTGCCGGCGATCGTGGGAGTCCTGGTGATGAGCGTGTGCCTGTTCCGGTTCGTCGCGCGCCGGTCGACGCACCTGCTGGGGCTCGTCGCGCTGCTGCTGCCTCTGTCCACGAGTGCCTACTACTACGCCTTCGAGGCGCGCCCGTACGGACTCGTGCTCGGGTTTTCCGGCATCGCCCTGGTCTGCTGGCAATCGATGCACGAGTCGGATCGACGCCTCGGCTGGTTACTCGGCCTGACGCTCAGCCTCGCTGCCGCCATCGCGAGTCACTACTACGCGGTGCTGGTCCTCGTGCCGTTCGGCTGTGGTGAATTGGTGCGCACGGTAGAGCGGCGGCGCGTGGACGTTGCAGTGTGGGTGGCGTTGCTTGCCGCGCTGTTCCCGCTGCCGCTCGTTTTACCGCTCATCCAGCGGGCACGCTCGTACTCCACCGGGTTCTGGACCACACCGTCGTGGGGCGACATGCCCGACTTCTTCTACTGGACCATGAGCTCCACCGCACTGCCGGTGACCGCCATGCTGCTGGCCAGCGCGCTCGTCGTCGCGGCGAACCGCACCGGAGGGAGCGCGGAGCAGCGGTCCCCTACTTCATACTGTTCAGGGCTGACGACGAGTGAGTTCGTGGCTGCCGCAGGCTTTCTGCTGATTCCCGTCATCGCCGTGACGGCGGCGATGCTGGTGACGGGCGCCTACGTGCACCGGTATGCGCTCCCGGGCATCATCGGCGTCACGATCCTGGTGACGATCGGCCTGCGCCCGCTGTTCGAGGGGCGTGCCGCAGTGATCCTGCTGACGCTGGCCGTGCTCGAAGCCGGCTTTTTGCGGCGCAGCACGATATCGATGCATGACTCCGCGCGCCGTGTGCAGAATCGCGATGCTGTCATCGGATTGCTGGCAAGCCAGCCGGAGGTCGACGTGCCAATCGCGTGCGCCGATCAGCACGACTTCCTGACTCTGTCTGAGTACGCACCTCCGGATATTCGCCGCCGCCTTGTCTATCTCGTAGACGCGGACGTTGCAATGCGCCGTCTGCACCACAACAGTCTCGAACGTGGCATGGTTGATCTGCTCGGGCCGTGGTTCCGCATGAATGTGCAGCCGTATCGCGCATTCGTGGAAACCGGGCGTCCGCTCCTCGTACTTGGCGAGACGAGTGCCTCCAGCGATATCAGATGGCTCGTCCCGGAGTTGCTGTACGCAAGGCGCACGCTCGACCTGCGCAGCGTGGAAGCCGGCAGCACGTTGTACTTTGTGCGAAGTAGCGCACCGTGACATGATCAGCGCCATGACGACGCCGCCACGATGGCTCAGCGACCGGCTCGCGGCGTGTTCGCTCGGTCTGCTGGCGGTCGTGCTCTGGCTGCCGCGCCTGCATGGTCCGATGGACCTGCGGTCGGACTCGGCCGTGTACTACATCCTCGGGACCTCGATCACGGAAGGGCACGGATACCGCCTTCTGAACGAGCCCGGGGCCATTCAGGCGGTGCAGTATCCACCCCTGTTTCCGCTCGTCGCCGCGGCCTATCAGTGGTTGCTGGGCACGAACGATCCGGTGGTCGTCGCGCCGTGGTTACGCCTGACCTGCTGTGGGTTCTTCATCGCGTTCACGTTGGCCAATTTCGCCGTGCTTCGCCGCTGGCTCTCGGTCCCGGTTGCGATGCTCGGAACGGTCATGGTCGTGCTGCAGGTCGAGACGTTCACGATGTCGGAGCTGTTCTATCCCGAGATCCTCTACGCCCTGCTCACGCTGTGCTTCTTCCTGGTGAGCTGGCGCTCGCAATCCGTGGGGAATGGTGTTGCCGCCTTCCTGCTGGCGACGCTCGCCTACTTCACCCGCACCGTCGGCATCGCGCTCCTGCTGGCGTGGGTGATGGAGAGCGTCCTGCAGCGCAAGCTCAGGCAGGCGCTTATGCGCGGAGTGGCGGCCCTGGTTCCCGTGCTCGCCTGGCAGGGGTACGTGGGGCATGTCACAGGTGGCGCCGAATACGCGCATCCCGCCTACGCCTATCAGCGCGCGCCCTACATGTTCTACAACGTCACTTATGCCACCAACATTGGCACCTTCATCGACCCGATGATGCCTGAGCTCGGACGCGCATCGACGCGTGATCTCGTGACCCGCGTGGCGCGCAATGTTGCCCAGCTCCCCGCCAAGTTCGGTGAGGTCATCAGTTCCACGCGTGAAAGCTACGAACTGCCATGGAAGGTGTACGCGCTGCCTGCGCCGATTTCGACGCCGTGGCCGGTGAGCGTCGTGCTGTGGATCCTGGGCGGCATAGTCATCACGGGCTGGTGCCTGATGGTCAGGGACCAGCAGTGGAGCGTGGTGGTGTACAGCGCCGTCGCGGTGGGTCTTATGTGCGCGACACCGTGGCCGCAGCAGTTCGACCGGTACCTGGTACCGGTGCAGCCGCTGTTGATCGCCTGCTTCCTCACGGCGTCGATGGCAGCGATCCGCCTGCTTGGTCGTGCCGGCCGGTGGTCGACGGGGTTCGTCGTCGTGATGATCACGCTGATCCTTGTGCAGCAGCTTCTGGTGACGCGTGTCATGTACAGCCTTCGCCAGCCGTCGGTCTTCCGGGGACCGAGCGGGAACAGCATCATGTACGATGCTTTCTTCTTTGGAGAACCGTATCGCGCCCTTGATCGGGCAACGGACTGGCTGCGTACGAATGCGAAGGTTGACGAGATCTGCGCGGGGTCCATGCCGCACGGCGTCTATCTTCGCGCCGGGATCCGCTGCGTGATGTCGCCGTTCGAAGCCGATGCGCACCGCGCCCAAGCGCTGCTGGATGGCGTGCCCGTCACGTATCTCATCGTGGACGAGGGCCTGGCGCTGGAGACGGCCCGGTACATGTCGCGCGTGATCGAGACGTATCCGGGCCAGTGGCACCAGGTGTACCGTACCGCAATTCCACCCGAACCAGGGCGAGCGGCGCCAGGGACATTGACCGTCTACCGCCGCACGGGACAGCCGGTGCCCGGCAGCAGCAACCAGGGGAACCGATGATGTCGAGCCTCTTGATGTCCGATACGCCCGCAACGCCCGGCGCGCCACTGGTGTCGGTCGTGCTGCCATGCCTGAACGAGGAGGACGCAATCGGCATCTGCATCGACAAGATCCACGCCGCCTTCGCCAGCGCAGGGATCGACGGGGAAGTCCTGGTCTGCGACAACGGGTCGACGGACCGCACCGTCGAGATCGCGCAGGCCCGTGGGGCGCGTGTCGTGCACCAGCCGCAGCGCGGGTATGGACGCGCGTACCAGAAAGGCTTCGCGAGCGCCGCTGGTACGTACTTCATCATGGGCGACGCCGACGACACCTACGACTTCAGCCTGATCCCGCAGTTCCTGCAGAAGCTGACCGACGAGCACTACGAGTTCGTGACCGGCAGTCGATACCTGCATGGTAAGACAGAGTCGATTCCGTTCATGCATCGCTTCATCGGGAACCCGCTGCTGACGGCCATTCTCAACGTCCTGTTCGACACGAAGTATTCCGACGTCTACAGCGGCTACCGGGCCTTCAGTCGCACCTCGTACGACATGATCCGGCCCGTCAGCCCAGGCATGGAGTTCAACCTCGAACTTGCCATCAACGCCGCGCTGGCGAAACTGCGTGTCGCCGAGATTCCGATCACCTTGCGGCCGCGGTTGGGCGATTCGAAGCTCCGGACCTTCCGCGACGGCTGGCGCAGCCTGCGCATGATGATGCTGTACAGCCCGAACTGGTTGTTCCTGATGCCTGGACTGGCCATGCTCGGTTTCGGCATCATGGCACACATTGCATCGCTCACCGGAATCGTGCGTTTCGGCGGTCGTCCCGCGGCCGGCGGCACGGGCATCTTCGGCACGATCTTCTCCGTGCTCGGCTTCCAGATTCTGAGCCTCGGCCTTCACGCCAAGACCTACTCGTGGAGTCGCCGCTTCGACAAGCAGAACGCGTCGCTCGTCCGCTTCTACGACCGATTCACGCTCGAAACCGGACTGCTCGCCGGAGGCGCGCTGACGCTGCTCGGCGGAGGCGCACTCCTGATGCAGGTGTGGGCGTGGTTGCTATCCGATTTTCTGCCACTCGCCCATCCGGCATGGGTATCGCTGTCGGCGACGACGCTCATCATCGGCGTCGGCATCATGTTCTCCTCGCTGTTCATCTCGGCGATGTCGGTGGCGCAGCCCGATCGCGATGCCTGATCGAGGCGACGGCCGCACGGCGTCGGCGATGGCACCGCTGCCCGACGACGTGCGCGTCTCCATCGTGATCGCGACACGGGATCGACCGGCGGACCTGCGCGAGTGCCTCGCCGGGCTGGCGGCGCAGCGGACGACGCGCGTGGTGGATGTCGTGGTGGTCGACAACCACCCTGCATCCGGCCTCACGCCGCCGGTGGTCGCCGCATTCCCCACCGTCCGCCTCGTGAATGAGCCGCGACAGGGGTTGGCCTATGCCCGCAACGCCGGGTTCCTGTCATGCCGCGGCGAGATCGCTGTCGCGACCGACGATGATGTGCTCCCGCCGCCTGAGTGGCTCGAGACGCTCCTCCAGCCGTTCATCAATCCGGAGGTGATGGTCGTGACCGGCAACGTCGTCGCGTTCGAGCTGCAGACGGAGGCGCAGCGACTCTTCGAAGCATACGGCGGCTTGGGTCGGGGCGTGACCCGCAAGGTGGCCGACCCGCACTGGTTCCACGGCTGTCGTTCGGCCGTGCCGACGTGGACCCTCGGTGCGACCGCCAACGCCGCGTTCCGCACGGTGCTGTTCGACGACCCGCACGTCGGACTGATGGATGAGGCGCTCGGCCCCGGCATGCCGTCAGGCGTCGGCGAGGATTCGTACCTGTTGTACAAGGTGCTGCAGGCCGGCGGCACCATCGTGTACGAACCGACGGCCTGGGTGTGGCACAAACATCGTCGTGACATGGCGGCGCTGCGGCGCCAGATCTACGGCTACAGCAAGGGCCACGTCGCGCACCACCTCACGACGCTGCTGCGTGATGGTGATCTCCGGGCGCTCGTCAATCTGTGTGTGCTCCTGCCGGCCTATCACATCAGGCGTGCCCTGCGATGGGCAGCCGGCGACCGCACCTATCCGCTGACGCTCCTCGCGCTCGAGGTCCGCGGCAACCTGGCGGGGCCCTGGGCCCTGTGGCAGTCGCGGCGGCGCGTACGTCGCGAAGGGCGCAGTCGTGCGGCCGCGCCAATCCAGGTGCGTGCCTGACGATGGCGCCCACCCGGCCTCATTCACCGGCGGTGGCCCAGCCCGATCGGCGACGACCGTGACCCGCACCAAACGGAGCGCCTGGACCCTGGCGGCCGGTGCGACGTTCTCAGTCGCGTCGGCACTGACCGCCGTGATCGCGTCACCGTATCTGCTCCGCTGGCTTGGCGCGGACCAATTCGGTGCATATCGCACCCTGATCGACTGGTTCGCTGTCATCGCATTCCTGGACTTCGGCGTCGGCGGTGCACTCATGGCGGCACTGGCGCAGCGCATCGGGCGAGGCGACGGCCAGGCGACGTCGCGCGTGCTTGCTGCCGGCGTCCGCGCCTACGTGCGGGTGGCCGCGATTCAGGTCGCGGCCGGACTGGCGCTGGTCCTCGCGATGCCGCAGGTGCTGCCCGTGCCGACGCTGTCGGCCGGTACGCTGCGCCTCGCCGTTGCGATCGGGTTGCTGCCGCTGCTCCTGACGCCGTTGCTGGCGTTCCGGGCACTCGCGGAGGCGCGGCAGCGCGGATATCTCACCTGGATGCTGCTGACCGCGCAGCTGCTGTTCACGACGGCGCTCGCGCTCACGTTCGCGCGCGCCGGATGGGGGCTCATCGGCCTGTGCGCCGCGCTTGCCGTGGCACAGGTGCCCACGCTGCTCGTGCTCGCATGGGACGGCCGGCGCGCGTATCCGCCGACGCACGCAGCGCAACCGACGGCTGAGGATCGGCAATCGCTGCGCACACTCAGCGGGCCGACGTTTCTGCACAGCCTCACCGACCGGCTTGGCCTCGCGAGCGACAACATGATTGTGGCGTGGATGCTTGGCCCCGCCGCCGTTGCACCGTTCTTCCTCACGCAGCAGCTCGCGATGCTGGCGCAGGCGCAATTGCGTGGACTCAGCGGCGCCACTTGGGCCGGTCTGGCCGACCTCGCTGCGCGCGGACATACGCCCGTGCTGGAGAAACGTCTCTGTGAGCTGACGGGACTCGTCAGCAGCCTCGGCGTGGCAGTCCTGGTGCCCATCGCGGTGTACAATCGGCCATTCGTCACGCTATGGGTCGGCACGGACAGCTACGCCGGATCGCTCGTGACGATGCTGTCGTGCCTGAATGCGTGGTTGCTGCCGCTGTTTGCACTCTGGGGCTGGGTGCTGCTTGGCACCGGACACATCCGGCGCTGGGTGCCGTTTGCCATTGCCGCGACGACGCTGAACGTCGTCGTCAGTGTGGCCGGCACCGCGCGACTCGGCGTGGCCGGGCCGCTGCTCGGCACAGCCGTCGCGAATGTCGCGGTGTCGTCCTGGGCGCTGCCGCAGGTGCTGGAACGCACCTTCGGCACGCCCGCGCGACGGCTCTGGCACCGGGCGCTGACGCCGTGCCGATGGGGGCTACCGGGGGCGCTCGTCACCTGGGCAGCAGCGACATGGGCGCCGCCGCGCACATGGGCGTCGCTGGTCGTGATGTGCGGCACGAGCGTCGCCGTGCTCTTGCTGTGCTGGTGGCGGATTGAACTGGGTGTGGAATCGCGACGCGAATGGCAGCAGCGACTTCGTGCCACTCTTCCGGCGTGGGCGCACCGGTGATGCGCCCACTCGTGTCGGTCATCGTCCCCGCGTACAACGCCGCCGTGTTCATCGGCGCGACGCTGGAATCGGTACGCGCGCAGACGTACGACAACATCGAGGTGATCGTCGTCGACGATGGCTCGACGGATGACACCACACGTATCGTGGAGGCGCATGCCGCTGCCGATCCACGTGTGCGGCTGCTCCGGCAGGCGAATCAGGGCGTTGCCACCGCGCGCAACGTCGCCGCCGCATCGGCGACGGGTGTGTATCTCGCGCCGATCGATGCCGATGACGTCTGGCTGCCGACGAAGATCGAACGACAGGTCGCGTCAATGGAACGTGAGGGGCCTGCGGTCGGCATGTGCTATACGTGGTGGCTGGGCATCGATGGTGACGGCGTGACGCAGATGCAGTCGCATCCGTGGCGTGTCGCGGGCGCGATCGCCGATGCGCATGTCGCCATGAACTTCGTCGGCAATGCCAGCGCGCCGATGTTCCGGCGCGAGGTGTTCGACCGCGTCGGCGGATACGGTGACGCCTTCTGGATGGCGCGTGCACAGGGCTGTGAGGACTGGGATCTCTCGCTCCGTATTGCGGAGTGCTCCCGCGTGTCGGTCGTCGAGGAATACCTGACCGGATATCGTCGCATTGCTGGCACGATGTCGGGCAGTCTCGACACGATGGCGCGCTCGCACCTGCTGATGCTCGAGCGGCTGAAGGCGCGTCGGCCGGACGTGCCGCCGGAGCTGCTGCGATGGTCCGTCGGCCAGTTGGACCTCTATCTCGCGGACGTCGCCGCGCGCAGCGGTGCGCCGCTGACGGCACTGTTCTGGATCATGAAGGGCGCTCTGCAACGGGATGCGTCATTGCTTTCGCCCTGGATTGCTGAAGTCATCCTGCGGAAGCTGCCTCGCGCGCTTGCCGATGCCTGCACGCCTGCACTCCGACGTGCCGAGGCTCGCTGGCACTGACGCACAGCGCGTGAGTACGGCCCGCAGAGGCACTCACGACGATCGCTGCATCCACGCCCGATGGATCTCTTCGAAGATGACGTCGAGGTTCTTGGTGATGCCCCACGCCGGGTAGTGCTCCGTCATCTTGGTCAGGTCGCTGATGTAGCAGATGTGATCGCCTTCGCGGTGCTGGTCCACGTACTCGTGCTGCATCGGCTTGCCGCTGACGGCCGCGATCTTCTCGAACGCCTCGAGGATCGACACGGAGTTGGCGCGGCCGCCGCCGAGGTTGTACACCTCGCCCGGCCGCGGGGCGTGGTAGAACTCCTCAATGAACCGGACCACGTCGTACGAGTGGATGTTGTCGCGGACCTGCTTGCCCCGGTATCCGAAGACCTTGTAGGTGCGGCCTTCGAGGTTGCATTTCACGAGGTAGCTCAGGAACCCGTGCAGCTCCACGCCGGTGTGATTCGGGCCGGTCAGACAGCCGCCGCGCAGGCAGCAGGTCTTAAGGCCGAAGTAGCGACCATACTCTTGCACCATCACGTCGGCCGCGACTTTCGAGGCGCCGAAGAGACTGTGCTTGCTCTGGTCGATCGGGAAGCTTTCGGCGATACCGGCAGCGTAGGCCGGGTCGTCGAAGTCCCAGCGGGTGGGCAGCTCCTTGAGCGCGATCGTGTTGGGCCGGTCGCCGTAGACCTTGTTCGTGCTCATGTGGCAGAAGACCGCGTCCCCCGCGTGGCGCCGCGTGGCCTCGAGCAAGTTCAGCGTGCCGACGGCGTTCACGTCGAAGTCGTCGAATGGACGGAACGCGGCTAGGTCGTGGCTCGGCTGCGCCGCCGTGTGCGCGATCAGATCGGGTTGCACCTCCGCGACGAGCTGCAGCACGCCGGCCCGGTCACGGATGTCGAGCTCGACGTGCTGGAAGGCGGGGAAGAGTTCGGCGAGCCGCGTCTGGTTCCAGCGCGTGTCGCCGGCCGGTCCGAAGAAGTCGGCCCGCTGGTTGTTGTCGACGCCCAGTACCTTCCAACCCGCGGCGGCGAAATGGGCAACCACCTCGGAGCCGATCAGGCCGGAGGATCCGGTGACGAGGAGTGTGCGAGTGCTGGAGGAACTTCGAAGAGTCATGAGCGCTGTCGGAAGGCTGGTATCAGATACTCGGGTGATTTAATCCAGTCGGCGGTGCATCCCAAGGACTGGCGTTGCGGCTAGGAATTTCGATCGGGGACAGTCGACTCTACGGCGCGATCATGGACCGCGCGAGCACCGCCCCCTATTGGTCATCTTGTTTCACCCGAGGCTTCCGGCGACGTCACCGGCGCCAGCGCTGCTCCGTCCGATTCACCACCAGTAAGATTCGAATCACGGAGGCCACGGAGGCTGGTCGACACTACCCTCCGTGGCCTCCGTGAACTCCGTGATTCAATAACAGGTTTCTCCTAATCGAACCGAGAAACGCAAAACCGCCTGCCCCCAGTCGTTGGAGGCAGGCGTTTCTTTTTTCGATACCGAAGAGTGGCTAGGGAGGGAATTGAACCCCCGACACGCGGATTTTCAGTCCGCTGCTCTACCAACTGAGCTACCTAGCCATTCCGGCCCGACAGCGTCCCGTCAGAC
>Ga0105044_10001231_pt1 | contig 33811 bp, 30 predicted proteins | sample MAT01_FD_78092 | JGI IMG/M metagenome (GOLD analysis project Ga0105044, IMG submission 78092) | Freshwater microbial communities from Lake Fryxell liftoff mats and glacier meltwater in Antarctica - MAT-01 | ecosystem: Environmental > Aquatic > Freshwater > Ice > Liftoff microbial mat | place...
CGTTTTGGGGCTTTTTCGGGGGCATGAACGTCCCTCTGCCGCAGACGGTTTATAGCTTATTTGATCTTGTCGGCATGATCGGCGCGCTTTTGTTCATCGTCGGGCAAATCGCGCGCCATCCGATTAACTGGGAGACGTTTTATCACGCCCTGCCCTACGCATTGACACTTATTTGGATTGGCGTGTCATTTGTCAGTTACCTTCGTTGGACGAGCGAAACGCCCGCATCACAAGGGCGTCTGATGTTTGCAACCCTGTCTTCGATCCTCATCTGGTTAGTCGTCGGTGTGACATGGTGGTTGTCATCACGGGCGCGCGGCATCGTTATGGGGATCGTGACAATCGGCTGTGGACTCATGGCGATCACAGCCCCGTTTATGGTAATTGCCCCCGCCTATGCGCAACCCATACAAGCAAATGTGGAAAATTTCACCCCAATCGCGCACTATACCGCACAGGATCAAGGGCAAATCAGCCTGATGAACGCTCAACTCATCACAACCGAGGCACATCCTGAAGAATATGTTTATCTAGACCTTGTTTGGTGCATAGACACTGCATTCACCATTGATGGTAGTTTGTTCGTACATTTGACGACCGCCGATCAGGTCATCGTCGGTCAGCGCGATCTGCGCCCCGGCACGGGCAGGCTGGCGCTCAGCGATTTAGAGGTCGGGCAGACATGGACAGAGTCCTTAGCGGTACGCTTACCTGCCAATGTCTATGCACCACAAACGGTTCAGGTCGAGATTGGCTGGTATAATTTGAGCACTCGAGAAGTTTTCGCGCTCGAAAATGTCAGCAACAGCCCGATGCCGGCTCAAAATTCTTCGAACTTGTCTATCGGGGAAAGTCGTATTTTGCCGCGTCCATCCGCACTCGTGGTACCCAACCCCACCAACTTGAACTTTGGCGGCATGATCGAGCTTGTCGGCTATGATCTTAGCGACCTTAGCCCCACTGTCGGGGGCAACACCGAACTCACCCTCTATTGGCGCGCTCTCCAACCTGTCCCCGACGATTACGTCGTCTTTGTCCATATCGTTGAACCCGCCACGACGATGCGCTATGCGAGTTCCGATGCGCAACCTGTGGGGTGGACACGCCCAACAACCACTTGGGCAGTTGGCGAGCTTATCACCGATACCCATACGCTCGTCGTCCACCCAGATACCCCGCCTGCACCCGGCATTTACGAGTTAGAAATTGGCTTGTACCTGAATCTCGGAGATGGCACCTTCCCGCGTTTGCGCGTAATCGCGACCGACGGCAGCATGGCGAACGATTTCGCTTACCTAAGTCGGGTACGTGTGTTGCCTGCTGAGGATGATGGATCTTGAGCATCAATAAACTTATCCGGCGACATGGATTAGCGGTCGCGTTGCTGATCGCGTTATGGGCGCTGTTCTTTTGGCGGACGATCACCCCTATCGAGGTCGATAAGCTATCCTTCACTCAAGGGGATTTCTCTGGTCAATTCTTCACCTTTGCCAGCTATCAATATGAGCGCTTTGCGGCGGGCGAAGTCCCCCTCTGGAATCCCTACAATAACGGCGGCTTACCTTTCATTGGGGATACCCAATCCGCTGTCTTTTACCCACCGCGCTTGCTGACTCTGGCAGGGGCATGGCTCAGTGGGGGGTGGTCGTATCACGCCCTTGAATTAGAGGTCATCGCCCATGTTTTGGCATACACCCTCTTCATGTACATTTTCGTCTTGCGCTTGACCGGCTCGTCTCATGCCGGTTTAGCATCAGCTGTCATCGCAGGCTATGGTGGTTTTCTAACGGGCTATGCCCCATTGCAACTAGCGATCCTCGAAGCGGGCGTTTGGCTACCCGTCGCAGCACTCGGCATCCTCACAGCAACAACGGGTGAAAAAATCCGACTCATCCCATTAGTGATCACTGGCTTTGGCTTGGGGATGTCATGGTTAGCAGGGCATCCCCAAACCAGTTTTTTACTCACCTATTTGCTGATCGCCTATTTCGGCTTTGGCATCTATATTCGGCGCGGGCGGTGGCATCGCTTTGTGGTCGGGGTCGGCTTATTCGGCACAATCACTTTTGGCATGGTCGCGGTGCAATTCCTCCCCGGCATCGAATACCTTAGCCACACCACACGCATCGGCTTCGGTTATGACGCCAAAGCCAATGGTTTCCCGCTGCAGGATGTCGTACAATTTTTATTGCCGGGCATACTCAGCCAATGGTCCCCGTTATACATCGGCATTGCGGGGCTAATCCTTGCCCTCATCGGCTGGTGGCGACGGGGTAGCAATGCTATCTTTTGGGGGGCTGTCGCCGTCATCGGGCTGTTATGGAGTTTCGGCGGTAATGGTGCGGTCTTTCCGGCTTTGTACAACATCCTGCCGGGGCTGAGCTTTTTTCGCGGGCAAGAACGCGCCGCCTATTTGGTCGCTAACGGCTTGGCGATTCTGGCGGGGGTCGGGGTGGCGGCGCTCGCGGGGTGGGATCTCCAAACACATCACATCGCCGGATTGCGCTTACGGTTGGTACTTAATCGCGTCATGACCGGCGCGTTGATGTTCGGGGCGCTCATCTTTGTGACATGGATCGGCAACCCAGCGGCATATGGTCTTACACTCGCCATGGTGGTACTCGGCGTGTTGGTCGTCATCATGCTTTACGTCCTCATCAGTACAGGTACGACTCAAGACCGCCACGAAATCTTATTATGGGGCTTAGTCGCGATCATCGTCTTGGAGCTATTCACTGTCAATATGGGCGACAGTGATGTCTATGATCCAATACCGCCCAGCCAACAAGTCAGCCTTACACCGCCTCCGTTGATCGCGAGCGTCCTCGCAGACGAGGATGGTGTCTTTCGCGTGGATGGCATTCGTGGATTAACCGCCAATTATGGCAGTTTATACCGTGTGCAAGATATACGCGGCATCAGTCCCTTGTGGTTGGCAGAACCGTATCAGCTCGTCGAAGGCGGCGGTTTCCCTAATCCCAACGCATGGGAACTATTCGCAGTACGCTATGTCCTGACAGATTGGGCAGAACTCCCCATTTCTTCGACCCTAATCGAAACAGGAGAAGATCGCTATGGGGCAATCAACTTGCACCGCCTAAGCGATCCTCGCCCCTTTGCCTTGTTCATGCCAACAGTGCGCCCCGTCGCCCATGCTGACGAAGCGCTGGCGCTCATGCAATCGGGGGAAGTCAACCTGCGAGACACCCTAATTTTGGAAACAACCAGCGCTACAGAACCCAACGAAATGGGCACTTCTGCCCAAGCAACGCTCGTAAAATTCAGTCCCGAACAAATCATCATGACCCTCATAAGTGACCAAGCGGCGGCACTATCCATTGCCCTGCCCTACTATCCGGGTTGGGAGGCGACACTTGACGGGCAACCGACTGAACGGTTGCGCGCTTATGGTGCGCTCACAGCGGTTATGGTTCCAGCGGGTGAACACACCTTGCAACTGCTGTACAATCCTCTGAGCTATCGCGTGGGCGCTGTCATCAGCAGCATGACGGGATTACTGCTCGGCGGTTTTGTGATATTCGTATTCATGAGAGGCAGGACGCGACATGGTCACACTTAATCCCGTTCAAAAATGGGTTGCCGGGATGGATCGGCGGCTCTATGCGGTCTTGATCGGTCTCGCAGTCGGCATTATCGGCGGCAGCATCGGGCTGCTCATCGCGGTCACGGATCCCATTTTGGCGGCTGGTGCGGTGATCGGACTCTTGATCGGGCTGTATGTCCTGACAGATGTCATGGCGGCATTGTTTGGCATGATCGGCATTATGGCAATGCTACCTTTCGGCACATTCCCCTTTAACGTCGGCTTCACCCCGACCCTTCTGGATGGGATGTTGGGTGCGTTTCTGATCGTTTATCTGTTTCAATGGATGACCGGACGCCGGAGCGCGATCCAATTCACGCCCGTTCATGCGCCACTGGCACTCTATATCGGTTGGCTCATCCTCAGTTTCATCCTAGGTTTGCGCTACGCCTCGCCCACCCAAACCATTTTGCGCCAATTTTTAGAAACGATCCTGAGCATCGGCATGGTCTACGTCTTGGTCGATTTGCTGCGTGACCGCCAAAGCTTGCGCCGTTTGGTGCTAGCAGTGATGGTGGCAGTGGGTACGCAAGCCCTCGTCGCTTTGATCCTATATGCCATCCCCGATACCACCACCGAGTTTTTGTTGGTGCGCCTCGCTCGCATCGGCTATCCCAACGGCGGCGTGATCCGTTATATCGAAGATAATCCTGCCGCAGCCGAACGCGCCATTGGTACATGGGTCGATCCCAATGCCTTAGGTGGTTTCCTCGCCATTTCTGCAGCCATGATCGCGCCGCAAGTCTTTTCGAAAAAACCAATCCTGCGCAGTCCCGTCCTAGCATGGGGCATCTTGGGGATAGTCGGCATTGCCTTGATTTTAACCTTTTCGCGCTCATCCATGCTGGCATTTGGCATTAGCTTGGGATTTATCGGTTTATTCAAAGGCTATCGTCGCTTCTTGACGTTGATCGCACTCGGTTTCGTCTTGTTGCTCATCCTGCCCCAAACGCGCGACTACATTGACCGCTTCGCACAAGCGTTCACCGCCTCCGATCTAGCGACACAGATGCGTATCGGCGAATACCGAGACTCGCTCCGTTTGATCGAACGCTATCCCCTCACTGGCGTCGGCTTTACGGGCGTGCCCGACATTGATCTCTACACATCGGCGGCGAGCATGTATTTCATCATGGCAAATCACATCGGGCTAACCGGTGTGGCGTTGTTCGCTATCACTATGATCGGCGTCTTCTGGTATGGCTGGCGGGCATGGCGCATCAGCCACCCTGATGATGAACTGCGCGCCATCATGCTTGGGTATCACGCGGCGCTTTTGGCGGCGCTGCTCAACGCCACCACCGATCATTATTACTTTAGGATCGACTTTCACGCTTCCATCACCTTGTTTTGGCTGGTGGTCGCGCTGGCGTTGACCAGTTCGCGATTGGCAATTGCGGAACATCAAAGCGCCCGAAAAAGCGAATTAGCGGTTGTCAAGCAACGTTTTATCATATAGGATACGGACTGCTTTGAAACGGATTCACAACATTACATTTCCGCTCCACACCGACACAACCTCGTGTCTCGTGGGGCAAACCCAAGGAAGGAAATATCACCCTCTATGAAGCGTTCTTATGAACTAACGTTTATCGCGCGTCTTGAAAACGCCGATGATAGCGTGGTCAATGCGACTGTTGATCAAGTGCGGGCATGGGTCGAAACGGACGAACTGGGTCAAGTGACCAAGATCGACCGTTGGGGACGTCGTAAATTGGCGTATGAGATTGATGGACAGCGCGAAGGTTATTATGTGCTGTTTGAAGCGCAAATCGAACCCCATTCACTTTTTGAACTGGAACGCAACCTGAACCTCGCCACCAGCGTTTTGCGTTATTTGGTGGTCCGTAAGGAAGATTAAATCAGACACGCTGGTCGGCTGGAGCGGAATACGTCATGGTACGCGGACTCAATAAAGTCATGATTATCGGCAATGTAGGGCGCGATCCAGAAATGCGCTATACACCGAGTGGACGCGCCGTGACGAATTTTAGCGTCGCCACCAGCCGAAGCTGGGTATCTGCCGAAGGGGAACGCCGCGAAGAAACAGAATGGTTTAATGTCGTCGCGTGGGGGAATTTAGCAGAAATCTGCAAAACCCACCTGACCAAAAACCAGCAGGTCTATGTTGAAGGTCGCCTGCAAACACGCGGATGGGAAGACGAAACCGGCAAAAAACATTATCGTACTGAAGTGGTGGCAAACGAAATGATCCTGTTAGGGGATCGGCGCGCCCCCGGAGAGTACGATTTTTACGCAGATGACGACGAGGGGGGCGATTTCGCCTTCTAGGAGAGTCGATCCCGACGCTGAGGACACATGGCGCATGAGTGGCATCCTCATCGTGCGACTCTAGCAAGAAAATAGCAACACCTGACGAATTGACAACCATGAAAACGGAGAGCAATGACGTGACCGATGAAATCAGACGCCGTCGTCCGGCGGACGATGTGGACGCCGCAGATGATGTTGAAATTGAAGTCGATGAACCCGGCGCTGGACGCCGAGATCGACGTGAAGGCGGGGGCGGGCGCAGTGAAGGTCGCGGCGGTGGTCGCCGTCCGGCACCGTTCACCCGCAGCCGTTATCGTCAAAGCCAATACTGCCCCAAAGGCAAGTGCTTCGATTACAAAGATGTGGATACGCTCAAGCGCTACATCAATGAAACCGGCAAGATCAAGCCCCGTCGTCAAACTGGGAATTGTTCACGTTGCCAACGTGAACTCGCACGCGAAATTAAACGCGCGCGGCACTTGGCACTGCTGCCCTTCATCGTAATCACCGACTAAGGAAACTGCGATGTCAAAACGCGGCACAACGGGAATACCCAAACCCGGACAAACAAAACCGACACCCGAAAAAGCCGGACCGGGTGGCTTACAACAGCGCTTGCTGCGTGATTATCGGAGCAAGGCAGAGCGCGAGACCTATGTTCAAGGTCTCGTAATTTTGGGAATCGGCATCCTCATGGGTTTGGTGGTCGTGATTTTGTTGATTTCGTTTGTGGTTGACCAAGTTATTCGCCCAGCCCAGTCGGTAGCGAACATCAATGGTACTGCAATTACGGTCGCACAATTTGAAAGCCGCGCCCGCTTAGAACGCGCCCTATTGAGTGAGCAGGTGAATCAAGGCATTGCGCTGTTAAGCAGTTTTGGCATGTCATCCGACCAAATCTCCCAACAAATCGGCAGCCAAGCGCCCTACAGCACTTATCTCAATGAACTGAACATCCCGGATCAGCTCGGTAATCGTGTCCTTAACGATATGATCGCCGATGAATTGGTGCGCCAAGAAGCCCGCAACTTAAATACTTCAGTGAGTGCGGAAGAAATTCAAAGCGAGATCAACGAATTCTTTAGCTATGATCCCAATGAGGGTGTGGTCGATCCGACTGCGACGCCAATACCCACATCAACGCCAACGCCAATTGTCTCGCCAACGCCTTCACAAGTCCCAACAGCAACGTTGGAACCCACGAGTACCCCTACTGATAGCCCAGAAACACCGACGGCATCGCCCTCGGCAACCCCTGTGGCAAGTGCAACGCCAGCACCTACGTTAAGTGTCACTGAACGTGCGGACCAATTCGATACCACCCGCAGATCGTTCTACGATACGGTGCGGTCATCGGCAGGTGTCTCTGACGAAACCATCAATACCTATTTTGAAATGCGGGCACTGCGCAAAAAAGTCCGTGATGCTGTGTTGGTCGATGTGGCTCAAACCGACGACTTTGTCAATGTGCGTCATATTTTGGTTGCCACCGCACCAGAAGCCCAAAGCGCCATTGACGCCCTCAATACGGGCGAATCTTTTGCGTCGGTGGCAGCAGCAGTCTCGACAGACGGAAGCGCCGCTACCGGTGGTGGCTTGGGTTGGTCTCAGGCGAGTCGGTATGTGGAAGAATTTGCGGATGCCGTGAAAACTGCGGAGATCGGTGTCATCGTCGGACCCGTACAAACGCAATTTGGTTTCCATGTGCTTCAAGTGACAGCTCGCGAAGAACGCCCCATCACTGATGACGAATATCAAACCAAACTGGATGAAGAATTCACCACCTATATTCAAACACTGCGTAATAGTGACACCACAAATGTCGAGATCTTCGACATTTGGACTGAAAACATTCCCGAAGAACCTGTTTTCGTGCCGCGTGGTTTGTAAAGCGTTCCACCCGCCTCACGCGCGGTAAATTCACCAAAAAGAGATGTCACCCCATGGGCGGCATCTCTTTTTGGTTGATGCGCTCCCACCCTAAAGCCATTTCTTTCTTGCCTTCGCGCCGATTGAAACCGTGACCTTTGCTTTCGCCGTTCCCTCAGGGCTGTTGCAAAGTCGAAAGAGGACAAATTCAATGAATAGCAGATTTGATAATCCCCACCCCGTCCGACCTTCGGTCAGCGCCCCCTCCCCATTGCATGGCTGAGGGGGAGAAAAAAGCTCACAACGGTTCTTAGAAGTCCCCTCTCTACGAAGTGGCTGAGGGGATGCCGACCTTCGGTCGGACGGGGTGGGGATGTGCTTTGTGATCCACTGAAATTGTTTCACACAAGACTTTGCAACAGCCCTGTCCGTTCCCTACTCTTTATTGTCGGTCGGGAAACGCTAAGCTATAATGCCCATCATGAGCGATCAAAAAATTACCCGATTGGAAAATCATCTGGAACGTTTGATTGAGGGGGCGTTTGCCCATCTCTTCGGTCAAGCGTTGCGTCCCCATGATATTGTGGTGCATTTATCACGGGCGCTAGAAACTGGCATTGTGCCTTCTAACGACGAAGACACCCGTCCATTTGCGCCTGATCAATACATCATTCGCCTCAGTGAGCATATCCATGATCACTTATCCGCGCGGCAACCAAGTTTGAATGCTTTGCTCATCCAGCACATGGTTGACCTCGCCGCTGCGACCAATTGCCGCTTGCGGGTACAACCGAGCGTCACATTGATCGCCGATGGGCGGTTAAAAGACGCGGACATCAGAGTAGAGGTGGCGCATCAACTTGATCCTCAACATACAACCCAGATGCTATCACAACCAGAACTGCACGCAGCCTTGGCGCGTACCCCCCGTAACCCCGTATTGGTCATCAACGGCAACCCACCTATTCCGTTGTTGAAACCGGTCATCAATATTGGACGCGGGCGAGACAACGATATCATCGTTGAGGATCGCTATGCGTCGCGGCGTCATGTGCAGCTTCGCCTCCGGCACGGCGTATTCATGGTGTTTGATGCCAACAGTCAAGGCGGGATCGAGGTCAATGATGTGCCCGTGCGCGAACATCGCTTACAACCCGGTGATGTGATCCGCATTGGCAAAACCCGGTTACTCTATTTGGAAGATACCGCCATCGGTGATGACCAAACAGGGATTATCACTCTTCTACCGCCATAAATGGGGTGACGCATCATTGTGACTGTTGAAATCATCCTGTTCGTGCTGCGCTTGGTCTCTGGCGCAATTTTGCTTGGGATTATGGGCGTGTTGTTCCTTGCCCTCTGGCGCGATTATCAAAGCGCTATCGTGCAAACGCAGGCACAGCGCCGGATTTATGGGCGTTTGGTCGAAGTTACAGAAAATGACGAAAATTATGCCGATACCGAGGTCTACTATCCCCTTCTGCCGTTAACCAGCATTGGGCGCGCACCGACCAATACGATCCCGCTCAATGATGATTTTGCGAGTGGGGAACATGCACTGGTCGCCTTGCGCAATGGTCAGTGGTGGCTGGAAGACCGCCAAAGTCGCAATGGTACTTTAATTAACGGATTGCCCATCCACGACCCTATTGTCATCACCGATGGGGATATCATCGGGGTCGGTCATCGAAGATTTCGCGTTGAACTGGAGTAAAAATTCTATGGAAACAGTTGCTATTGGGGTGATCGGCGGTTCCGGTCTGTATCAGATGCAGGAACTGAGCAACCTCAAAGAATATACAATCGATACCCCTTTTGGTCGCCCCAGCGCTCCAATCACGGTGGGCACGTTGCGCGGCAAGCGCGTCGCCTTTATCCCTCGTCATGGCATTGGGCATATATATACCCCAACGACCCTGCCCTACCGCGCCAATATTTTCGCCCTGAAAATGCTCGGCATCAAAAAGCTCATCGCGGTCAATGCTTGCGGTTCCTTGCGTGAAGATTACGCGCCGGGGCATATCGTCATCCCCAATCAATTGTTCGACCACACCAAGAGCGGGCGAGAGCGGACATTTTTCGACACGGGTTTGGTCGCGCATGTTTCGGTTGCTGATCCCTTTTGTGCCGATTTAAGCGCACTAGCGGCAACTGCCACCGCCCAAGCCGGAGGCACAGTGCATGAAGGCGGCACTTACGTCACCATTGAAGGACCCCGCTTCAGCACACGCGGCGAAAGCGAGATTTTTCGCCAGTGGGGATGCAGCATTATCGGCATGACCACCTGCCCAGAAGCGTTTTTAGCGCGCGAAGCGGAAATGTGTTACGTATCGGTATCACATGTCACCGATTATGATGTTTGGCATAATGAACCTGTCAATGTCGCGATGGTGATCGAAACGTTGCACCGCAACTTGCGCATCGCGCAGGAAGGCGTCGCCAACATGGTGGAAGCCCTTGATGAACACGCGGATTGCGACTGCCACCACGCACTCGATCAAGCGATTATGACCAGCCCTTCACACATGGCTGCTGACCTGCTCGAACAACTCCGCCCGATTGTCGGGCGTTTCTTATGATGCAACGCGCATGATGATCAATGACGCAGCAGTGCCCGACGAGCGAAGAGACGCCCGATCCCATCACCGCCTCTCGTTGGGATTCATCCTGATGGGGGCACTCTTCTTGCTGGTGAATACCCTCGCGTTATCCATAGCCATACCCAGAGTGACGCTCTCGGTATGGCTATCTCTCGCTGGCTGGATCGGATGCGCCCTGGTCGGAAATGCCTTGCTAATCCACTGGCTACCTAGCCATGATCGTTTCCTATTCCCCTTGACCATGATCTTGACCGGGTGGTCATTGATTATCATCGCGCGGGTTGCGCCAGAATTCGCCGAGAGACAAACTTTGTGGATGGTGATCGCGGTCATTTTGATGCTCGCCACCAGCCTCATCCCCCAAATCCTGCAATGGTTGCGGGGCTATCGTTATACCTTGTTGATGATGGGACTGATCTTTTTAGTCGCCACCATCTTGTTTGGCAGCCATCCGTCTGGGGTAGCGGGCGCACCAGCACTTTGGCTCAATATCGCGAATTTTTATTTCCAACCCTCGGAACCGCTAAAAATCGTCTTGGTCGCCTTCCTCGCCAGTTACCTTGCGGAACAATACGCGGTTTTGCGTGCCGATCAACAGTCGTTTGGCGTATTCCCTTCGCCGCGTATGTTCGGACCAGTGCTGCTCATGTGGGGCTTGTCGATGGTGGTCTTGGTTTGGCAGCGAGACTTGGGTACTGCCGCGCTCTTCTTCCTCGTCTTCCTGATCCTGCTCTATACTGCCAGTGGGCAATTCGCCATCTTGGTCGGCGGTAGTCTGCTGGCGATTGTCGGTGGGATTGCCGCTTATCTCCTCTTCGCAGTTGTGCGGCTCCGGGTCGATACATGGTTAAACCCGTGGCTGGAAGCCGATGGGCGCGCCTATCAAGTTGTGCAAAGCTTAATGGCATTTGCAGCTGGTGGAATCACTGGCAGCGGCGTTGGGCAAGGATCCCCCACCTATATTCCCGTCGTGCATTCCGATTTCATCTTCGCAGCACTTGCCGAGGAATGGGGGCTGATCGGGGTCATCACTGTCCTCATTTTGTTAGGTGTTATCGGGGCGCGGGGTTTACGGGCATCGGTCAGTTTACGTCCGTTTCAGGCATTGCTCACTATCGGCTTAAGCAGTTTACTGATTATTCAAAGCTTCTTGATCATCGGCGGCGTTTTAAAGCTGATCCCGCTCACAGGCGTAACCCTCCCCTTCATGAGTTATGGCGGCAGCTCGTTGGTCACCAATTTCATCATCATTGGGTTGCTCTTGCGGGTGTCATCACAAGGAGAAAATCCCCGTGCTGTTTCAGCGCGAAGCTAAACGCTTGCTCCTCAGCTTTCTCGTCATGTTCGCATTTATCGCGCTCGCGGCGAGTTATTGGGCGATCAACGGGCAAACCACCCTCTTAAAACGGGAGGATAATCCACGCCTTGTAGAAGCGGAAGCCGCTGTGCGGCGGGGCAGTATTCTTGACCGAAATGGCGTCCCTTTGGTGATTTCGGTCCCCCTTAACAACACGATCAATGGCGCGATGATCCGTCGTTACGAAAATCCAGCGATGGTGAGCGCACTGGGTTACTACAGTCTGCGGTATGGCGTGAATGGGGTAGAAGCGGCATATGATGATCTGCTCAGTGGGCGAATACCGACGGCAGACCTCAATACCGCCTTCTTCAACGATCTCTTGGAGCGTCCGCGCACGGGCACGGATATCATGGTCACACTCGATACTGCCATCCAAGAACGCCTTGCCGAACGGATGGCGGGCAATATCGGCGCAGGCATCGTGATCGCCGTACCTTCCGGTCAAATCTTAGGATTGGTGAGTCTGCCCACCTATGATCCCAATCAACTCGATGCCCAATGGGATGCGCTCATCGCCACTCCGGGGGATCCATTTTTTAATCGTGTCCTCCAAGGGCGCTATCAACCGGGGGGCGCGCTGCAAACGCCGTTGATGGCTGCCGCCAGCCTCGTCGATATCCCCTTCGATGTGCCTCACGAAAATGCGACCCTGCCCCTAGAGATCGATGGGATCAGCTTAAGTTGTGCCGTCCCCTTAGCCCCTCAAGCACTGAATTTGAGCGAAGCATACGCTTATGCCTGTCCGCGCCCCTTTTCGGCTTTAGCAGAGCAGCTTGGCGAAACGTTAATTGACGATATTTTCGACACCTTCCGGCTGACACAATATCCAACCCTCCCCGGCTTTACCGCTCTAGCAACCCCTATAAGTCCAACGCCGACCAGCACCCCGATGCGCTCGGTCAGTGACCCCAATGTCTTCGAAGCGGCAGCGCTAGGACAAGGCGAAATCGTAGTCAGCCCTTTAATGATGGCGCTCATCACCGCGGGCATCGCCAACGATGGCAATGCCCCGCAACCACAACTTTTGTATGCAACGCGCGCATTGGGCAGTGATGATCAAGCAACGTGGATATACCCCATCGCCAATACCCTGAGCGTGCCGATCACAACCGAGACCACCGCCCGCCGCCTACAAGACCTGATGCGAAACACCCTCGTGACAGGCGCAGCCCAAAATGCCGCCCGTGCCGGATTTGACATTGGCGGTCATGCTTCACTGGCATATTCTGGCGAGGAAACCCATACATGGTTTATCGGGTTTGTCACCCTGACGGGACCGCAAAGCATCGTTATCGTCATCGTCCTTGAGCAAAATGCTGATACGCAGATAGCCGCCGATATCGCTGGGGATGTCCTCACCATTGCCCACGACCGACTCTCACGCTAGTCGTGACCCTGCCTCAGCCGCCCTCCCATAAGCGCGAACGCAACCCAAGTTTGCGCGACCATTTGGCGGTCATGCTATGGGCATGTACCCACCACCCACTGTAGCGCTGTTTGGCTTGGGCAACATTCAGCGAGGCGATAAAGCCTTGGGCATCCTCAAACGGTGTCATCACTTGGACGGCGCGTCCATATTCCTCGCGCGAATGCGCATCCGACCCTACCGTCCCATGCAGATTATGGTGCGCCGCAAAACGTGCCGCTTTGACATTATCTTCGGGGAACAGACACCGCGCATTAAAGACCTCTATCGCATCCACTTGATCAATGATGCGCATCAAATTGATTTCTTCCCATGCCCCTTTGCGTAATCGATCAAACGGATGGGACACACTGATCACCGCGCCTTGATCGCGCAGTCGCTCAATCGTCGCTTGGGGAGTTAAGCCATAGGGGATCGTCTCTTTCATAAAATATCCCAACAACTCTCCCTGAGTCGTCATAATCTCTTCACCAACGATCACCCGATCTGGGGCGAGCCGTTGGAATTCGAGCGCTCCTTCGATAGTGTTGTGATCGGTAATTGCAATACGCGCTATCTTTTGCTGATCGAGAATCCGCCGAATCGTCTCCGGTCGAACAATCGAGTCCTTCGACCAATGCGAATGGGAATGCAATTCAACATGCCACAGTTCCAAATTTACCCTCACATGATTTACAGCGTCCGAGAGACAAGAATACAATCATTGTAACAGCGTGATCTCTGCCAATTCAACCATATGCTATAATGCACCAGCGGTCAGTCGTAGGGAAATAGCGTGTGCAAAAAGCACCGTTATTTGGCAGACTGGTCTAGCTTATCTTCCCGTTGGCAGATGCAGTTGAGCATTTAACCTATGGAACAACGTCTTTACGAACCTCAAGAACCTATTCATCCCAGCGGACCGCCCCCACTGCTTTTATGGTTGGCGGTCGTTTTCTTGTTTCTTTTGATAGTCGCCACCCTTGCAGGCTTGAGCTATTTTTCGAGCGGGCAACGACTCGCAGTTTTTGTACCTTATGTGGGCATCACCGTCATCGGTTTGGTAGTCGCGATCCTCGGCGGAACGCTCGTTTTCCGGCGCAATCTCCCCAAATTCTTTTGGTTGTGGATGTTCATCGGGCTGATCATCGTTCTCACAGCTGGGTCATTCGCCGTCGCCCTAGGCTATCGAACCGTGCTGCCCCCCCGTTATCAAGAACAATTCTTGACGGAAGTCCCATTCCTGCGCGCCTTCCTACCCCCGACACCTGAAGGCGGCATCGTAGCGACCTCGGCAGCCACTAGCGCGTTTTCGGCGGAAGACTTACTTGCCGCCCCGCCATTGTTCGCGACTGCGACCGAGCCGTCAGCAGCGGTCATCCCACCCACCGAAATGGTCATTATCCCGACCCTACCGCCAACGCTAGAGACCACCGCAACGCCCGACCCTACCGCTACCGAAGTCGCCGCGACCAGTGTCTCTATCGCCCCAACCTCAGCGGCAACCGTCGCCCCTCAGCAAGTGGTTGAGCGCTTCACAATGCCGGTGTCTTCACGCATGTATGGCTTTACCCATGTGCAGCAAGGCTGGAACAATTGCGGACCCGCCAACATCACGATGGCGTTAAGTTACTATGGCTGGCGAGAATCTCAAGAGTTTGCGGCGAACCTGCTCAAACCCGATGATGAAGACAAAAATGTGTCCCCCAACGAACTGGTTCGGTTCGTGAACGAGCAAACCGCCGTCCGAGCCATCACCCGCATTGGCGGCGACCTCGAATTATTGAAAGCCTTCATCGTCAACAATATCCCCGTTATTGTTGAAACGAGCTATGCCCCAGAAGGCTTTGACTGGATCGGACATTATCAAACTGTAGTCGGTTATGACGACAACGCCCAATCGTTGTATATCTACGACAGTTATCTAGGCACCGGTATCGCTGGCGCTGGCTTAAGCGAATCTTATGTCTCGTTCGACACCGGTTGGCAAGCGTTTAACCGCGTCTTCATCGCCATCTATGAACCCGATCGCGAAGGGATTGTGCAAAACATCCTCGGCGATTATGCCGATGTCAGGCAATCGGCGCAAATCGCGCTTGATACCGCCGTGCGAGAAGCCCGCGCTAATCCTCAAAGCCCGTTCCCATGGTTCAATATGGGGTCATCTTACACCAAACTAGGCATGTATGAAGAGGCTGCCTCAGCTTTCGATCAAGCGACACAACGAAGTTTGCCCTTCCGCATCTGGTGGTATCAATTTTCGCCATTTGAAGCGTATTTCAACACGGGTCGGTACGATGACGTGTTAGCATTGGTGAACAACAACCTCGCCAATGGTGGTCAATACATCGAAGAAACCTACTATTGGCAAGGGCGCGTCTTTGCAGAGCGGGGGCAAACCCAAGAAGCATCAACGGCTTTCCAGCGGGCACTCACGCATAACCCCCGCTATCAAGATGCCCAAACCGCCCTTAACAGTCTGAATACATAAAGGCTCCCGTATGCAGCAGGAACCCGGCACTCAGCCACAAGCATCGTCATCACAACGCGAAACCGCTACCCGCAAGATCGCCACCGACACGCTGATCGTCATGATCGCTTTTGGGATCGCCAAAGCTGTCAGCCTTGTGCAAACCTTCATCATCGCCAATAGATTCGGGGTCGGCAATGAGTGGGACACGTTTGTCACCGCGAACCGTATCCCCGAATTGATTTTTACCCTGATCGCCGGGGGGGCGTTGGCGCACGCCTTCATCCCAATCTTCGGCGGTTTTCTGGCACGGCGGGATCAAACCGGGGCGTGGCGCACTGCCAGTCATGTGATCAATAGTATCTTCGTGACGACATTGACCATCAGCGCAGTCGCCTTCATTGCCGCACCGTGGTTGGTCGCCAATGTGGTCGCGCCCGGCTTTGACGAAGCGGCGCGCCAGCAAACCGCCGAACTGATGCGCATCTTGCTCGCCAGCACCTTGATCTTCTCGGTCAGCGGCATCGTGATGGGCATTCTGCAAAGTCACAATCATTTTTTGCTGCCTGCCATCGCGCCGATTATGTTTGATGTCGGGATTCTGTTTGGGGTGATTTTTTTGCTGCCCATTTTGGGCGTGCGCGGCATTGCGCTCGGCGCGGTACTGGGCGCGGCGCTGCATTTAGGCATTCAGGTGCCGGGCTTGATCCACTTCAAAGCGCGTTGGTTGCCAGAACTCGGTCTGCGCGATCCTGTTTTGTGGCGTGTCATTCGCTTGATGCTGCCCCGGATCGCCGGTTTAGGAGTCTTTAGCCTCAATTTCATTGTGATGAACAATATCGCCTCGCGCTTAGGCACAGGCTCGGTCAGCGCGCTCGATTGGGGCTGGCGCTTGATGCAAATCCCCCAGACATTGATTGGCACAGCGATGGGCACCGTGATTTTCCCAACATTGGCGGCGCTCAGCGAATTGGGGGATGAAAATGGCAAACGCGACGCCATGTCGGGGGCGTTGCGCTTCATCTTGATCACCACCATTCCGGCAGCCATCGGCTTGGTGGTCATCGGACGCCCGCTGATCAGTTTGTTAGAACGGGGCGCATTTGACGCTTCGGCGTCAGCGCTGGTCTTTAGTACGCTCCAATTCTTCACCTTAGGTTTGATCACCCATTCTATGCTTGAAGTCGTAGCACGTAGCTTTTATGCCGACAAAGACACCCTCACGCCTTTGTGGGCTGCATTAGGCGGGGCAGCCGTCAATCTTTTCCTGTCCTACACCCTAAGTGGCGTGAATCTCGTAGAAAGCGCCATCATGACCAATTCCGTCGCTCTTAGCTTTCCAGCATTGGCAATGCCTGTGCAAATGGGCGCAGTGGGAGGTCTAGCGCTGGCAAATTCGGTTGGCGTTAGCGTTGAAGTAGCAGTCTTGATCTTCATGCTGCGGCGGCGCTGGCATGGCATCAATGAATCGGCGATCCAGCGATCATTAATGCAATCGATCTTGGCGAGTTTGATCATGGCGCTGGTCGTCTTCATCATTGGCAGCCTATGGGCAGCGGTCTTGCCCGACGGCGGACTCCTCCTCACTGTCGCACAACTAAGCATACAAGCGGGCATTGGTGCGCTCGTGTATGTAGGCACCGCCGCACTGCTTGGCATGGAAGAACTTAGTTTACTGCGCACGCTCATTCGGCGTCCCCGCCTTGCAGCAGGAGTAGCAGCATGACCATTGAAATCGCGGTGCTAAACTTAGGGCTGGCAGCGACCAATGCCTATATCGTCGCCGACACAGAAACGCATAACGCTATCTTGATCGATCCTGTCGATCAGGCAGAGTTATTGGTCAAAACCGCAACCGATCGCGGCTGGACGATCAAGCTCATGGTCGCCACTCACGCCCATTTCGACCATGTATTGGCAAGCGCCGCCGTCAAAGCGCTCACTGGGGCACCGTTTGTAATTCATCAGGAAGCTGCATCGTTTCTTGACAACCTGCCCCAAACCGGCGTGCGCTTCACGGGCAAACCCTTCCCAGAAGCAGCCCAACCGGATCGTCTCATCCTTGACGATAGCGAAACCATCACCCTTGACGCGATCACGCTCGAACCGTTGTATACCCCCGGTCACGCCCCCGGTCATCTGAGTTTATTTATGCGGGATCAAAATATCGTCTTCAGTGGGGATGCGCTGTTCGCGGGCAGCGTTGGACGGACGGATTTGCCGGGCGGCAGCCATGAAGTGTTGATGCGCTCCATTTTCACAAAATTACTGCCCCTTGGCGATGCTGTACAAGTGCTGCCGGGGCACAATCAAGCCACAACCATTGGGCGTGAACGCCAAACCAATCCCTTTGTGCTAGACTGGAACCCCTCCTAAACCCGTTCATCCGATTCTTGATCCGTGAGTCATAGGAACCGCATCCATTTTGGCAGCTTTTTTCAACCAATACTCATTTGTCATCTTCAGCGCTCTTGGCCTCGTGGTGGTGTTTATCGGATTACGGGTCGTCCGCGCCCGCGTCATTTTAGCGATAGCGATAACACTCGCGCTGGCGGCGACCTTGACGCTTGGCTATGTCTTGGTGTTGCGCCCCGGCGATAGTGATGTCGCCAGCGTGCAATCTGCCGATGACATGATCGCCAATGGGCAACCCACGATGATTGAGTTTTTTAGCAATTATTGTGCCGGCTGTGTGGCAGCACGCCCAGAGGTCGATGCCTTGGTCAACGAAATTGATGCGCAACTAGGCGGTTCCTTTAATGTGCTACGCATCGATATTCATACTGACTTCGGACGTATCCTGCGTGAGCGCTATGAATTTAGCTTTTCGCCAGAATTCCTGTTATTTGATGGAAATGGCGTCATTGTATCGCGGACGCACACCCCACCCTCGCTGGAGCAGATCAATGCTCTCGTTCAGGACAACGCGCGAGAAGCAGCCGATGCTACCAGTTAAGCCACACCCAGCACGCCACGTCTTGATGATTTTCCTTGATGGAGTCGGCTTGGGCGACGATGACCCCCGCTTCAATCCGTTTGCAGCGGCAGATACCCCTACCCTATCGACACTCGCCAGTGGACACCGTTGGTACCGCACCACTGGACGACAATTGCCCCCTCGCGCTGCCTTCGTGCCCACCGATCCGCGTATGGGGGTGCCGGGCAGACCGCAAAGCGGCAGCGGGCAAGCGGCGATTGTGACGGGGATCAACATCCCCATGCGCATTGGCGAGCATTACGGTCCGCGCCCCAACGCGCTGACTCGCGCCATCATCAGCGAAGATAACATCTTTAAGCAAGTCATCGCGATGGGACATTCAGCCGCCTTGCTGGAGGCATATCCCCAAGAATGGCACGCCGCCGTCAAACGAGGTAAAAGACTCCTATCGAGTTATCAACAAGCAGCCTATGAAGCGGGCGTCATCTTGATGGATGAATCGCATCTTTACAAAGGGGATGCCCTTTCCGTTGATTGGACGGGCGAGGCGTGGCAAAAAGAACTTGGCTATGCTGATGTGCCCCTCTACAGCCCAGAGCAAGCAGGGCGTAAATTGGTTGAACTTTCACGTCGCACCACCTTTGCCTTTTTCCCGCATTGGTTGACCGATACCATCGGACATCGCGGCACGGTCGAAGAAGGCGTTCACTTACTAACGGTCTTTGACGGGGTAATGCGCGGCGTTTTAGAAGCATGGGATGATACCGAAGGCTTGGTGATCATCACCAGCGATCACGGCAACCTCGAAGACCTCAGTCATGGCAAGCATACTGAAAATGATGTCCCCACGGTCATTATAGGGGCGGGCGCGCATGATTTTGCGGCAAGTATTTACACACTGGCAGATTTGACGCCGCAAATCATCCATTACTTATCCACTTCATAAAATCAACCTTATCCCCCCTTCTCTATCTGGTATGCCTAATCGGAGGAACAGTTGCTGATTTTGTCCCTTCCCTTAACATTGATAGGATCGAAGCTTATACTAAAGTCTCTCAAACCTCAGTAAAGACTTGGAAAGACGTTTTTTATGCCCATTGACTCTGCATCCCTCCGCGATACCTTGCGCCTATGGGGGAGCGGTGTTTCGATTGTAACGACCATGCACGAAGATACCGAAGGGCATCATAACGCTGGCATGACCGTCAGTGCCTTCAACTCGTTGTCATTGGATCCGCCCCTCATCCTCATTTGTTTGAACAAAAATACCACAACCGCTCAATTTGTCGAGCAATCTGGCGTGTTCGCCGTTTCGATCTTGTCGGATGATCAATCCGCCTTATCAGATCGCTTTGCGGGGCGTATTGAACTGGTACAGCATAAAGATCGTTTTCACGAAGTCCCCACCATGACGGCGATTACTGGATCGCCAATTCTGAGCGATGCTCTCGCGTGGTTGGATTGCAAAATTCATACACGCTATGATGGCAGTACCCATTGGATTGTCGTTGGCGAAGTGCTGGCGACGGGCCAGCGCGATTTCGAGAGTGCGCCCTTGATTTATTTCAATCGCGGCTATCATACGACCACGCCCGCCTTGCCGACATCCAGCGAACGGTAAAGGCAATGTTATAACTTCATAAACATCCCTTGACTGAAGAACGGTGTGTCCACTACAATGCGTTAGCGTTGTTATTGAGATGACTCGATTCCATGTTTGAACAACTCACAGATCGTTTACAGGGCATTTTCGACGGCTTAGGGCGCGTCGGCAAGCTCAGCGAGAAAGACGTAGATTCGGCAATGCGCGAAGTGCGGATGGCTTTGCTAGAAGCCGACGTCGCGTTGCCCGTTGTGAAAGACTTCGTGAAGCGCGTGAAAGACCGCGCGGTGGGTGCGGATATTGCCAAAAGCCTGAAACCCGGGCAACAGGTTGTCCAAATCGTCCACGAAGAACTGCTCGAAACACTCGGTGAAGGTGCCCGCTTGAACTTGTCCGGCAATCAAAAGCCGCAGGTGATCATGCTGGTCGGGTTACAGGGTTCAGGCAAGACGACAACCGCCGCAAAGCTGGCACTGATGCTCCGCAAAGAAGGTCGCCAACCGTTCTTGGTCGCTGCCGATACCTATCGTCCAGCAGCCGTAGATCAATTGGTGACGCTGGCGAAGCAAATTCAGGTCAATTATCATCAAGAAGGCATCAGCGCCAAACCGCCGGAAATCTGCGAACGCGGGGTGGATCAGGCGCGTGCCCAAAATGCGTCAGTCGTCATCCTCGACACAGCGGGTCGTTTGCAAATCGACGAAACGCTGATGAATGAGCTTGAAGAAATCAAACGCCGGACTCGCCCTAGTGAAATTCTGCTCGTTGCCGATGCGATGACGGGTCAAGAAGCGGTGAATATCGCACAAGGCTTTAATGAGCGCTTGGGCATCACCGGTTTGATCCTCACCAAAATCGATGGTGACGCGCGCGGTGGCGCAGCATTATCGATGCGTGCCGTGACGGGAGTGCCGATCAAGTTCTTGGGTACCGCCGAAAAATTAGATGGTTTCGAGGCGTTCCACCCAGATCGGTTGGCACAACGAATCTTGGGCATGGGCGATGTCCTCACCCTCATCGAAAAAGCGCAAGCGGAATTCGATGAAGACGAAGCCAAGCGCCTTGAAAAGAAACTGATGGCAAATCAGTTCACGCTGCAAGATTTTCTCGACCAATTGCGCAAAATCAAGCGTATGGGGTCGATCACGCAGCTTCTGGACATGGTGCCCGGCATGAATCGCTTCCGTGACCAAATCGATCAGGAACAGGTTGAAAAGCGAATGAAGCGCGTTGAGGCGATCATCAATTCAATGACCGCTAACGAACGCAATAATCCTAAAGTCTTGAACGCCAGCCGTCGTAAGCGGATCGCCAAAGGCAGTGGGGTAGAAGTGCGGGATGTCAACGACGTATTAAAACAATTCGCCGAAATGCAAAGGCTCATGGGTCAAATGCGCAACGGACAAATGCCCGGTCAACCGGGTGGTAGTATGTCTCGTCGTCCCCGGCGCTAAAGGGCTACCCTGCCCTTTTCCGCAACTGAGTGCAATTTTTCTCAGTGGTTCTCCGTCTGATATCAGGCGCATGAGAACGTACAATATTCAGGAGTAGTACCCATTATGGTTCGTATTCGTCTTCGTCGCGTCGGCTTGAAGAGACAGCCGAGCTATCGTATTGTCGTCGCCGATCAACGCTCTGCCCGTACCGGGGATTATATCGAATCCATCGGCAATCATAACCCGCGCACCCAACCGATCACTGACCTTTTCGAAGAAGATCGCGCTTTGTATTGGTTGAGCGTAGGCGCACAGCCTAGCGAAGCCGTCGCTACTATCTTCAAACGCACCGGCACCATGGCGCGTTACGAACGGTTACGTAACGGCGAAAAATTGGAAGACTTGCTTGCCGAAGCCGCCCAACAACGTGCTGCCGCGCCTGCCATCAGCCCACGCACCCGCTATCCATCGCCGGAAGCTGGTCAAGGTCGCAGGAAAAAAGGCGAGACCGGAGCCTAACCCTCCCTCTCTGCAATTTGAAAGATGGTGAGTCAGAATTATGGAATCATTAGTGGAATACGTTGCCAAAAGCCTAGTTGACGATCCTACGCAAGTGAGCGTAAAACGGCGAGATTCTGGCTCATCCATGATCATCGAGTTGCACGTTGCCACCCCTGATATGGGGCGCATGATCGGTCGCGGCGGTCGCGTTGCCAACGCCTTGCGTACCCTATTACGGGCTGCTGAAACACCAAAATCAAAACGTATCATCCTGAAGATTATCTAAGGTTTAAAGCCAATGCGGGAAACGCCATCGTATTTACTGCTCGGTGAAATACTGCGTCCGCATGGGGTACGGGGTGAAGTACGGGTTAAACTGTTCACGGCGTATCCAGAGCGGATTGACGATTTAGAGACTGTCTATCTCGGCAAATCTGCGGATACGCCGAATCCAGTTGCCCATACCATTGGCGGGATGCGGATGAACTCTGGCTATGGATTGCTCAAACTACAAGGCATTGATGATCGCGATGAAGCCGGTCGGTTGCGTGGTTTGTATGTCATGATCGATATTGAACATGCCGTGCCCCTGGAAGAAGGCGAATTTTATCTTTACCAGTTGATCGGTATGACCGTGCAATTGGAAGATGGCGCTGTTTTCGGCACCCTGCGCGAAGTTTTAGAAACCGGCGCAAATGATGTCTACATCGTTGATAGCCCCGTTCACGGCGAAGTATTGATCCCCGCCACCCAAGAAACCATCCTCAATACCGATCCCACACTGGGCATTGTGACTGTGCGTTTGCCGCACGGGTTGCTTCCCGACGATGCGATTGAGGATGCCTGACCTTATTTCTTGATCGTTTTACGCTTGACACACTCCGACCGCACGCTTATCCTCAAAATAATGATCCGGCGTGTAAGTGCAGGTTGGCTGTGGAAGAAAAATCCTACTGGCTCGGGCTAAGTTTAACGCCGGGCATTGGCACCAAGCGAGCACTACGATTGCTGAATCACTTTGGTGATGTCCGCAATATCTGGGGCGCTTCACGATCTGATCTGTTAAACGCGGGTCTTGATGAAACCACCACCGCCAGCCTCTTGCAAACGCGCAGTACGATCAAACTCGACGAGGTTGAGGCACGCATCCGCGAAGTCAACGCCTATTTCATCTGCCAACGGGATGACGCCTACCCGCAGCATTTACGCAATTTGCCAGACGCACCGTTGGTACTCTATGTGCGTGGCACTCTCCTAAAAGAGGATGATCTCGCGATTGCAGTCATCGGGACGCGCTCAGCAACCGCTTATGGAAAAGATGTGACGCGGATGTTGGTCAAAGATCTCGCGGGGGCGGGTGTGACAATCATCAGCGGATTAGCACATGGTATTGACGCAATGGCGCACCGAACAGCTTTGGACGTCGGTGGACGCACTTTCGCCGTCATGGGCAATGGTATCGACTCGATTTATCCCCGTGAACACAAAAATTTAGCTAACGATATCCTTGGGGCAGGCGCGCTCATCAGCGAATTCCCCTTGAAGAGCCAGCCCGAAGCGCACCACTTCCCCCAACGCAATCGTTTAATCAGCGGGTTATCGCTAGGGGTCATCATCGTGGAAGCTCCCGAAAAAAGCGGGGCTTTAATCACTGCTACCTTCGCTCTAGAACAAGGGCGCGAGGTGTACGGGGTGCCCGGCAATATTTTTAGTGCCGCCAGTCGGGGTGTCAATCAACTCCTCCAAGAAGGCGCAAAACTCGTCACCAGCGCCCAGGATATCCTTGAAGATTTGGTGATCACGCGCCAACAACTGACTGTGCGCGAAGCAATTGCTGAGGTAGTGCCCCTCAGTGAAACCCAAATCTTGCTCTTACGCGCATTTACAGCCGAGTCCTGCCACATGGATGATCTCATCCGAGCGACCGGTTTCACCACGCCGATGGCGGTGGGGGCGCTCACTACATTAGAGTTGCAAGGGTATGTCGAGCAAGACCGGGGCGGGCTGTACAGGATCACGCAAGCAGCTCACATTCTTATTCGTGAACTCAATCATTGAGAAAGCAAGCAAACCTGGTGAATAACTATTATGCTGTCATTCTAGCGGGCGGAGGTGGAACCCGGTTATGGCCTATGAGTCGAAGCGACCTACCAAAACAACTCTTGCCCCTCGTAGAAGATACCTCCATGTTCCGCGTCAGCGTGGAGCGCTTAGCCCCATTGTTCCCCCCCGAACGTATTTATGTGGTGACCGGGGAGCGTTTTGCTGAGAAAATGAAGGCGGATGCGCCCAACATCCCGGCACAAAATTTCTTGATTGAACCAGAGGGCAGAAACACTGCTCCAGCGGCAGCATTGGCAGTCACCGTTATTCACAAACGTGACCCCAATGCCACGATTGCCATTCTGACTGCCGATCATCACATCACCTATAAAGATCGGTTTCAAAATGTCTTAAAAACGGCATACACCATTGCCCAAGATGACTTCATCGTCACGTTGGGCATTTCCCCATCAATGCCTGCTACTGGCTTTGGGTACATTCAACGTGGGGATCTCATTCGCGATATCGATGGTTTTCAATGCTTTCGGTCCATTAAGTTCACCGAAAAGCCGAATGCTCAAACCGCGCGCAAATTCTTGCGTTCAGGGGAATATAGCTGGAACTCCGGCATGTTCATTTGGCGCGCAGACCTTGCCCTTGCCGAACTAAAACGCCAGCAACTCGGAATTTATGATCTGATGATGGCTTTTCAACCCGCAGTGGACACCCCCGAAACCGACGCGAAACTCGCGGAAATATGGACTCAAATCCCTAAAGTCCAACTCGATACGGGGATCATGGAAGGGGCAGTCAACATCGCTGTGATCCCCATCGATATTGGTTGGAGCGATGTCGGCAGTTGGGATGCCCTCTTCGATATTCTGTCCTTAGATGTGGATGGAAACGGTTTTAAGGGCAGTGCCCCAAACCGTATTGTGCTTGATACAAAAAACACACTGGTGTACAGTGATAAGCTCACGGTCACAATCGGCATTGATAATCTCGTGGTGGTCGATACCCCTGATGTCTTAATGATTTGTCATCGGGATCGCGCTCAAGAAGTACGGAAAGTGGTTGAGTTGCTGCGAGATATGGATCAAGAGGCGTATTTATAGCGAAGGACGGGGATGGCGACATTGGAAGCCTACTGTGTAAAGTGCAAGACAAAACGAGAGATCACGAATCCTCAACCGGTGTTTACTGCGGGTGGCACCCCTGCGACGCGGGGCAACTGTCCGGTCTGCGGGACAACGCTGTTTCGCATGGGTGCTACCGAAGCTCATGCTGGTATGGAAAAACCAATAATCACCGCAGAGGGACGAAAACCAACTAAAGCTACTACCAAAGTCGGTAAAACAGCTGCCACCAAAGCCAGCGCACGGGCGAAAACCGCCACCAAAGCCAGCACCACCAAGAAAACCAGCGTCACCGCCAGCAAAGCCGTCAAAAAAACTACTAAACCGACGGGTGAAGCTGAGGGCAAAAGCCGTGCCACCGGAAGCGGCAAACTGGTCATCGTCGAGTCGCCTGCCAAAGCCCGCAGCGTCGGGCAATATCTGGGGGCTGGCTATACCGTTAAAGCATCCAAAGGACATGTGCGCGATCTGTTGGTGTCGCAAATCTCCGTGGATGTAAAAAACAACTTTGAACCCAAATATCGCGTGCCAAATGACAAACGGGATACGGTGAAGGATTTGAAGGCGGCCGTTGACCGTGCCAAAGAAATTTACCTCGCGACCGATCCTGACCGCGAAGGCGAAGCGATTGCCTGGCATTTGATCGCAGCCACCGACATGGATCAACAGACGAACCGCACGATCCGCCGCGTCGTCTTTCACGAGATCACCAAACCGGCGGTCTTAGAAGCGTTTTCCCATCCGCGGGATATCGACATCAACTTGGTCAATGCCCAGCAAGCACGCCGCATCCTCGACCGTTTAGTGGGGTACAACATCACTGAACTGCTCTGGGAAAAAGTACGCAATCGGCTCTCTGCTGGGCGAGTGCAAAGCATCGCCACGCGCATCATCGTGGATCGGGAGCGCGAGATTCAAATCTTTGTCACGGTTGAGTATTGGACAATTGACGCTCAATTGCGCAAACAGCAGAAAAACGGCAAGAATTCGCAAAAAACTTTCACCGCTCGTCTGATGAAAATCAATGGGCAAGATGTGGAGTTGGGCACCGAAAGTGTGGTTCTGCCGCACCTCGCCGTCCTAGAGAAAAGCCGCTATGTGGTCGCCGATGTCAAAGCCGGTGAACGTCTCCGCCGCCCATCGGCACCCTTCACCACCAGCACGCTTCAACAAGAAGCGTCGCGCCGCTTTGGGTTCACCGCCCGCCGAACGATGGCTGTCGCGCAGCAACTTTACGAAGGTATCGACATTGGTGCGGATGGCGCAGTCGGCTTGATCACTTACATGCGTACCGACAGTACCAATGTCTCGCCCCTAGCCCAGACTGAAACGCGCGATTATGTCATCAATCGCTTTGGCAAAGAGTTCGTTCCCGAAAGCGCCCCTCAATACCGCACCAAAGCCAAAGGCGCCCAAGAAGCCCATGAGGCGATCCGCCCGACAGCCGTGCCCAGAGACCCCGAGCAGATTCGGCGCACGTTGACGAGCGACCAATATAAGTTGTATTTGCTCATTTGGCAGCGTTTCGTCGCCAGCCAGATGGCAAACGCGGTCTATACCACCCTGCGCGTCGAAATTGATGCCCAACCACCGCGCGGAAATACAACACAGTATCTTTTCCGCATTTCGGGCAGCACCATCAAATTTAGCGGCTTCCTTGCGCTTTATGAAGACTCACGCGATGAAGATGCCGCAGTGGATGAGGACGAGGGACGCATCATGCCGTTGTTGGTCGTTGGCGAAACCGTCGATCTACTGGCACTTTTGCCGATTCAACATTTCACTCAGCCGCCCCCACGCTTCACAGAGGCGACCTTAGTACGCACCTTAGAAGAATATGGCATCGGGCGTCCGAGTACCTATGCGCCGACAGTCGCTGTCATCCAAGACCGCGAGTATGTGGTCAAGGAAGATAAACGTCTCAAGCCAACCGAGACTGGTATGATCGTTAATGATCTACTGGTCGAGTATTTTCCAGAGATCATGGATTATCAGTTCACCGCCCGCATGGAAGATGAATTGGATGAAATATCGGAAGGCAAGCGGGAATGGCATCCGGTATTGCATGATTTCTATAAACCTTTTGAGGCGCAACTTGCCCATGCGTACAGCGCCATTGAGCGCGTCGTCCAAGATGAATTCATCGGGCGTGATTGTCCGGTGTGTGGCAAACCGTTGGTCATTCGATACGGGCGCTTTGGCAAATTCATCGGGTGTATCGATTACCCCACCTGCCGCCATACCGAACCTTATTTGGAGCCGATGGGGATTGAATGCCCGGTCTGTGGCAACGAACATCACGGGCAGATTGTCGAGCGAAAATCGCGCCGTGGAAAAACCTTCTTCGGTTGTTCGCGTTATCCTGACTGCGCCTTCACCAGTTGGCAGCGTCCGATTGCACATCCTTGCCCCAATTGCGGTGGCTTATTGACCGAGCAAAACCGAACGCGCGTCAAGTGCATCAATTGCGGCAACGCCTATCGGCTTGACCAACTGGCGGAAGCGGAGCCAGAAACCGCTTAGACCGCTGATTTGTTTCGCCTAAATCGGGGAAAACATCTCGAAAAAAGGCGAAGTCATTGCACTTCGCCTTTTTTGTTTGCGTAGTCTGAAGTAAAAAGTTAGTATAGAGTCAACGGCATGACGTTCGGTGGATTGCCCCTTCACAGATTCTTTCGCTACAATTAAGCAATGTCGGTAGCGATGATGAACAAACGAAAGGCTTATTTCTGATGATCAAGTCCTTAACAGACAGTGCAATCGGCATTTATGGCGTCTTGGTCAAGCCAAATATGCCCAAGGTAGCGGTCCTCATCGCAATCGCGATTGGTGTCTTGGTGGGTCTTTTCTGGGGTTATAACGTAGATGGCACCGTATTTTACAACGGGGATCCCAGCACCCTTCAACAAACATGGCAAAACGAGTGGGTGAAGTTGTTGGCAGATCGCTATGCCCTGCCAACAGATCGTGATATCAGTGCCAGCATCATCGATTTGCTAGGAAAAGTTGATGATCCTGAAGGTATCGTCGAAGCGCTGCGGCTGGATCCGAATGAAAACGAAAATGCCCAGCGGTTAGCGAACCTGTCGCCATTGGCACAAGCCGCTCAACCGAATGCAGCGAACGCACCCCGACCCGACGACTTCTTGACCAGTTTGCGACCATTCCTGATCGCGCCGATACTCATGGTGGTCGCAAGCATCATTTGGGTGGTCGTCTACAACTTGCTTTTGCAACCTGTCCTCGTCGATCCCATTCGGCGGCGGTTGCGTGGTGAAAAAGTCAGCAAGGAGGTTATCGAGGCGCGGAACACCCAACGCGAACAGGATCGTATCCTTGCCACCCGCAAGACTGACTTTCAAGCCACGACTGATTTCGGTCCGCCCCTGATGCAGCGTATGTCCACCTATCGGTTGGGTATTGGGGAATACGACGAATCGTATGAGATTGAGGACGCCGAAGGCAACTTCCTTGGTCAAACCGGTGCCGTAGTCAGTGAATTGGACGGCGTGGGCGATCCCGGCAAAGCGATGGCGATTGAAGTATGGTTGTTCGACAAAGATGATTTTGTCCGCACCCTGACCAAGGTGTATGCCTCACCTTATGCGTTCAATGACCCTGCGATACGGGCGCAGTTGCAAGAGCGCGGTGATGTCGTCATGGTTCAGCCGGGCGCGCTCATTACGCTAGAAACCAATGCCCTGCGTTTGCAAGCGACGATTGTTGAAGTCGAGTATGGTACTGGTGCCCTGCCCCCCAATAGTTTCTTTCAAAAAATGACGATTGAACTGGCGAGTTGGCGTAAAACCGGCGGCAATACAGGTGTTCCCATGGTAGCGGCAGTGTATGCTGTGCCGCCGTCCTATACCCCCGCCCCGACCTTTGATCCGGTTCCTGCCTACCAACCACCGCCCCCCCAACCCGTCTATCAGCCCCCCATGCCATCGGTACAGCCCACCTATCAACCGCCGATCCCCCAGCAACCGATCAGCTATCCAGATCCCGGTTTTTCAGCACCACCGCCCCCGCCGACACTGCCGGGGCAAATGGGGCGCGCAGTGCCTCCCGATGACGATCCGTTTGGCGGCACCGGCGATTTTAGTCCTGTAGGGTAAAGCATAGAGTGGTCTCTAAAGGGTGATGGGGGTCGTGACAAGCGCACCCCTACCCCACTGCTCTTGTTCAAATAAAAAGAGGGTGCCCCAGCTTTATCTGGGACACCCTCTTTTTTTGCGCACTACCGAGGGTTCAGTTAATCTTCTTGATACGAAACGTCACAGTGCCGCTAGGCGTCTTGACGCGCACCTTGTCGCCCTTTTTGGCTCCAAGCAACGCGGCACCAATCGGACTCTGGTTAGAGATTTTGCCATCGGAAGGATTGGCTTCCGCAGCGCCAACAATACTATAGGTCTCTTCGCCATCGAAACCCTCTTCGATGATGGTGACCTTCGACCCCAAATTCACAATATCGGATGTCCCGTCGTTGCTGATGATGATGGCAGCACGGAGAAGATTTTCCAGATATTGAATACGCCCCTCAATAAATGCCTGCTGTTCTTTGGCATCATGATAATCAGCGTTTTCTTTTAGATCCCCTTGCGATACCGCTTCTTTGAGTTTAGCTGCCAAATCTGGGCGGCGGACGGTGATCAAATTATCTAACTCGCGCCTCAGGTCTTCTGCCCCTTCGGCGGTTAAATAGACGGCATCAGACATGATGATGTTTTCCTTTATCTATGTGAATTTATTATGCTTCAGTAGCACGACGATTTGCAAGTGCACGAACATTTTGGCGATGCAATGCCCCCGCAGCCCCGTTCAACAAAATCCGACTCTTGCCACAGTCTTCGATGTCTATCGCGGATAAAGCGATATCTGGGGTACGGCTGGTAAGCGCATCATTGACAGCATCAAACGTTCGCCGCAAATACGATAAATCACTCCGCAATTTTTCCTCTATTTCACCACGCAAGACAATATCGCCATGTCCTTGAACAATATGTTCATAGTTGCCACCTCTCAAGGATTCGAGCGAGTGCACCAATTCTTCATAGCTTCCATCAACAAAATGAGGCAAGGGCAACACAGTATCGGCGCTTAACAAGACGCGGTCTTCTTTCACCAAGCAAACTATCGAGTCGGAACTATGCCCCGGCATCGATTGGAATTCGAGCGATTTATTGCCGATGTGCAACGTGAAATGGTTATCAAATGTAATGTCGGGGAGCACCAACTGAACATCGCGCATCTCGTCCGTGGCGGCTTTGGCTTGTTCCAAACTAATCCGCCCCCGTTGATCAAGCAACGTCGCACAACGACTATGGGCAATCACCTGTGCCCCCTGAAAAAAACAAGTGCCAGCGCTGTGATCCGCATGAAAATGGCTATTGATCACATAACGCACCGCTGAACCCAACCGTCCTTCGACAAAACGCTTGATCTGGCGGGTTTCATCAGGATAGAGCAACGTATCAAACAAAACAGCACCGTCCGAAGTGAGAATGACGGTCGCGGTCACTTGAACGTAGCGGTCGCTGACAAATACATAAATATCATCAGCAATACGTTCGCGCTGCATCAAAAAGGTGTCCTATTATGGTCGAACAGAAGCCGAAATGTTAAGGCAGTATATTCGCGAGAAAATCGAAAATCAAGACCACTGTGTAGCGTCCTTAGTTCAACACGACGTTTAACCATGTTGTCCGGTCGGGATAGATATAAATCAACTGCCGAAATCGCACCCGTCCCCCTTCCCCAACAGTGACGGTGTACCAATCGGCAGGAAGATCGCCCATCGTAAAATTTTCCCCAAACACGCTATCGGCATTGACCGAAGTACCCGCATAACTAAAGGCATAGCGCGTCAGGCGACGGCTTTCAATCGTCAGGCTGACATCCAAAAGTATATTGCCAGTCGCATCAGTGACCCGTCCGGCGAGAACGCCGTAGGTGCGAAAAGGCTTCAGCCAGAGTTCGGGATTGCGTGTGACCCCAAAATTATAGGGATCACCTACCCTGATTTCCATGTGTAAATGCGGTCCAAGTGCCACCCCTGTGCCCCCAACCATGCCAATATTATCTCCCTCTTCTACGGCTTGCCCCGTTTGCACTTCCACCCGCACCATATGTCCATATAGGGTATAGACAGGTTGCCCGTTGGCATCGGTGGCGGCATGTTGAATGATCACAAGGTTGCCATAATAATTGAGGATAGGGCCAAATTGGGTGCTGAGATCATCTCCGGCATAAAATACGACCCCCGCTCCTGCCGCACGAATGGGCGTCCCTTGTGGATTCACAAACTCCACCCCATGATGCACTTGTAAGCGTCCACCGCGCGTGTTGCCATAGGGATAGTTCCGATCCACCCAATTGGTGCCATTGCTGGAAATCGGGCGTCCAAAAAGATAATGATCATTCAATTGAGTGGCAGCATCAGGGGGGGGTGCCGTCCATGTGGGCAACGGCGTATTGTTGGGATTGTCAAACACACTCGTTGCAGTAGGAGAAGCAATCGGTGTCAATGTCGGCGGCAGTGTCAACGTCAATGTTGGGGTAAAGGTCATCGTCGGCGTCAACGAGGGCGTGATGGTCGGCGATGGCGTAATCGTCGGCGATGACGTAATTGTCAGGGAAGGAGTCACCGTCGGTGAAGGTGTTATGGTGGGCGTAAGCGATGATGTCAGCGTCAAGGTTACGGTAGCTGTGCGCGTGGGCGGCACCGTCGCAGTCCGGCTCGGTTGCAAATAAGCCGTCGGGATAAGGGTACTGAGCAGATCGTTAGGCTGTGCGAATGGATTGGGGATAGCCAGGGATCGCTCAGCAGATGCCATCATCGCAGGTTGTATCAGGTTCACGCTCAGTAAAGCACCACATAGAACTAAAATTAGAAGAAAGAACCTCACTCGAAAGTTACCTCACGATAATCGCCAACAGTAGCCCCCAAGCGGCGTTCAAGCACCAACGTTGCCATATGAGCGGGCAGTCGTAAGGCTTCGAGACCGGCGGCGATCAATGCCGATTGTGGGGCAAGACCGACCAACTCTGTTTCTAACACCTTTACGCCTAACCGATGCGCTTCAGCTTCAAGAGCGCGCATGATGGTATACAGGGATGTTTGACGGAAGTCAATGACATTCATCGAAACTTGGGCGCGCCCTTTAACCAACACGCCCATTGCTTTCAAATAAGGCACCCCCCCCCCAGAAGCGCGGATGCTTTGGGCGATTGCTTGTGCAACTGCCACATCAGCCGTATCAAGATAGGCGTTGAAGGCGATCAAAGGCGCGCGCGCGCCCACAATCGTCGCCCCAGCTTTGCCTACTGCCGCAGGACCAAAATCAGGAATACGATTGGGATCTGTGCCAATAGCTTCTCGTAACAACTCATAGCCCCCGCGCCGCACATCTGCAAGGTTAACGCGATCCGGGCGCAGCGCCGCCGCTTCATACAAGTACACTGGAATATGCAGAGTTTCTGCCAGTTTACGCCCGAATAATCGCGCGCGTGCCGCACATTCAGCTAGCGAAATCCCCCGCAAAGGGATAAATGGGACGACATCCACTGCCCCCAATCGCGGATGGACTCCTTGATGCTGATCAATATCAATCATCTCCACAGCGACACGCGCTGCCCGCAACATCGCCTCTTCAACAGCATCAGGGGTGCCCGCAAATGTGACCACCGTCCGATGATGATCCGCGTCACTATTGACATCCAAAAGCCACACCCCATCACCATGGATTTGTGCGGCGATGCCTTCAATGACGCCGGAATTTCGCCCCTCGCTAAAATTAGGAACACATTCCACGAGTGGACTGCTCATGCGCGCTCATCCCCAAATTTATGGATATCATCACTTAAGTTTTGATCCCACACTGCCAAATTCGCGATCCGCGATTCTTCAATGACGCGCCCATTCAATTGATTGTGCAGCAGCGAATTCGCTACCCCATCCACTGCATAGCGCCAACGTCGCAACCCTACTTCGCGCAGTACAGATCGACAATTATCGCAAGTGACGACCGACTGAGTGCGTGGAATACCCCAAAAACGCTCAACGCGCGTCTGAATCTGCAACTTGCCCGTCTTGCAAATGGGGCAAGTTTCGATGAGGAAGCCATCGGCATACCGCTCTAATATCGTCGTCGCACGCCAATACAGGACAATATAGACAATTACTGCAAGGATGAGTACCCCCGCAACAATCGCTTCCACGCGCACCGACGAATTCCCAGCCCCTGTCTCGATCACAGGGGTCAATGGTTGTTCCAGCGGCAAAGGAGTCAAGGTTGGGGTCAAAATGGGCAACGCCGTTGATTCGCCAGCAGCAATGATCGGGGCGGTAGTTTGGGTAGGCACTACAGTTGCTATCTCGGTCGGCACAAGGGTCGAAGTGACTGTAGACGAGTTTGTCACCGTGACTGTAGGCGGAATAACCGTCACTTCGGGGGATGCCACCAAAATATTTTCAACCGCTGTATGTGAAGGAGTCAGTGTATGAGTGGTAGTAGGAATCGCTGTACTCGTGTTTGAAGGCGTCAGCGTTGCCATAACCGTGTTTGAAGGCGTC
>Ga0105044_10001232_pt1 | contig 33805 bp, 33 predicted proteins | sample MAT01_FD_78092 | JGI IMG/M metagenome (GOLD analysis project Ga0105044, IMG submission 78092) | Freshwater microbial communities from Lake Fryxell liftoff mats and glacier meltwater in Antarctica - MAT-01 | ecosystem: Environmental > Aquatic > Freshwater > Ice > Liftoff microbial mat | place...
GCTTATTTTTCAAAAACAGTTGTTCGTTTTGTATTTAACGTGGTGGAAAAAATCACCCATTCTGCCTTTTGTGTCAATCGGTAGGTTTAAAAAATGTAAGGTACAATGGAATTATTTTGTTCGATGAAAGATTACTGGGTTTCATAGGTAAAATTCCTTACCTTTGCCGCCCGAAAAGAGCAATCTTTTTATTTATTCATTTCCCACATGGCTCAAAAAGTTTCTCGCAGGACGCGGGAACGCCAGCAGGGAGTAACTTAAAAACAGTTATATAATGCCAAAGGTTAAAACCAACAGTAGCGCAAAGAAGCGCTTCAAAGTTACCGGTACAGGTAAAATCCTCCACCAGAAAGCGTTCAAGCGCCACATCCTCACAAAAAAATCCACCAAGCGTAAGCGAGGTATGCGTATAGATGGCCAAATATCGCCTACGCACGTGCCTTTTGTGAAGCGTTTATTGAATCTCTAACAAAATGGAAAATTTTATCAACTATTAACTTTAAAAAAATTAAAATATGCCACGTTCAGTAAATGCAGTAGCCAGCAGGGCCCGCCGCAAAAGAATATTAAAAGCTGCCAAAGGTTATTATGGTAAGCGTAAAAATGTATATACCGTTGCCAAAAACGTAATGGAAAAAGGTTTAACGTATAGCTACGTTGGACGTAAATTAAAAAAACGTGAATACCGCACTTTATGGATCGCCCGTATCAATGCAGCTGTAAGAGCAGAAGGCATGACGTATAGTGTGTTTATCAACAAATTAGCGGAAAAAAACATTGATTTGAACCGTAAAGTATTGGCTGATTTGGCAATGAATGAGCCAGAAGCTTTTACGACACTGGTAAACTCTGTTAAATAATTGACAGCCAAACCGTTTAACTTATATGGCCGTCCACAGCAGTGGATGGCTTTTTTTGTAGAATAATCGTTTGCTATATAATATATTTGCGAGGCAAAAATATTATGCAATACTTTAAAGCGCATTTTTAAGAAAATGACTAATAACTATGACAGTCTCGTTCACCAGACTTTTAACTTTCCGCAGGAAGGTTTTAAGCTGCAAGACGATTACCTCCAGTATAATGATGTAGACATCAAAGCGCTGATCGACAAACATGGCACACCTTTAAAAGTGAGCTATCTTCCAAAAATTGGAATGCAGATCAACAAAGCAAAAAAAATGTTTGAAAATGCCTTCAAAAAACACAAATACGAAGGCGTGTACCATTACTGTTATTGTACCAAAAGTTCCCATTTTAGCTTTATTGTTGAAGAAGCCCTCAAACACAATATTCACCTGGAAACTTCTTTTGCTTATGATATAGATATCATCAATTCATTGTACAAAAGCAGAAAAATTACCAAAGACATACATATCGTGTGCAACGGTTTCAAACAAAAAAATTATACCAGTCGAATCGCCAGACTCATCAATACAGGTTTTAAAAATGTGATACCGGTATTGGATAACAAAGAAGAATTGAACATGTATAAGCGTGCGATCAGAACAGGAGAGCCGTTCAAACTGGGGATTAGAATTGCGGCGGAGGAGGAACCTTCTTTTCCTTTTTATACCTCCAGATTGGGTATCAAAGCCAAAGATGTATTGGAATATTATGTAGATGAGATTGAAGGCAATGAAGACAAGTTTCAATTGAAGATGCTGCATATCTTTTTAAACAAGGGCATCAAAGATGATATTTACTACTGGAGTGAATTGCAGAAAAGCATCAACTTGTATTGTCAGTTGAAAAAGATTTGTCCAGAGCTGGATTCTATCAACATCGGTGGTGGATTTCCTATTAAACATTCGCTGGGCTTTGATTACGACTACCAGTTTATGATCAACGAAATTGTTGGGAACATCAAGGCGGCTTGTAAAAAAGCGAAAGTACAGATGCCCAATATCTATACGGAGTTTGGAAGTTTCACAGTAGGAGAGAGCATGGCTCATATATTCAGCGTTATCGGAGAAAAAGTGCAGAACGACCGCGAGACCTGGTATATGATCGATTCTTCGTTCATCACCACCTTACCCGATACCTGGGGTATTGGAGAAAAATTCCTGATGCTGCCCATCAACAAATGGGGCAACGAATACCAACGGGTGGTCCTGGGTGGTATCACTTGCGATGGGCATGATTATTACGATTCCGAAGAACATATCAACGAAGTGTTTTTACCGAAAATTAAAAATAGTAATCCAGGTGAAGAAGAGTCAAACAAAGAGCCATTGTATGTAGGCTTTTTCCATACGGGCGCTTATCAAGACCAGATCAGTGGATATGGCGGCATCAAACATTGTTTGATACCATCACCTAAACATGTGATTATTGAAAGGGATAAAAACGGTAAGTTGATCGAATGGACGTACGCCAAAGAGCAAACCTCTCAAAGTATGTTGAAAATTCTTGGGTACAAATAATTAAAAGGCAAATATATTCATAGCCATTCCTGAAAAGGGATGGCTTTTTCGATGATACCAAGTTGCTAAAATTGAAGTGGTTTTGAGTTATTGAAAATCCTTATTTTCAAACATTCCCTTGTAATAGAGATAAAATTTTCCATCCCGGTTGTTGCGCCAGTAACGTTTGCCTTGTAGGTCGTAATAATACTTTCCGTTTACTGCTTTACTGGCTGCCTGATCGTTTACCACAATCACTTTGGGTGTAGCTGTTTTTAAAGGAGCTTTGTAAGCTGGTTTATCTTTAACTGAAGAGGAAGCGGGTATTAATCTAGTGCTATCGAAGGTAGCCGTATGTGTTGGCTTAGGCAACGTAGTTTTTTTGCTACAGGCCGCAAACAATAACCCCAAAATTGCTATCAAAATAAATGCAAAACGTTTTGTGGGCATAAGTTTTTTATACCCTTTACAAGAACGAAGCCAACATTGCAAAGCAAGTTGAATATTGTCTTTAATTTTTGGTTTTATACTTCTTATTCACTTTCGGATTATTGAAATAATCATCCAGTTCTTTTTCATCTGCGGGCTCCTCTGTAAAGGGTATATCAATCAATTGTACCTGCATCTGTTTTAGTTCTTCTTTTAGTTTACGCGACTTATTCAGAATATCAGGATCGCGAACGCCATTGAGCTGATTGTCTTGCAATGCATATTCTAATCTTTTGATACTGCTTCGAATGAGTGTGGCAATGTTTTGTTCATAGCTACTATTGGGAGCCGTAGCTTCTTTAACAGGAACCATGGCTATACCAACACTGGGTAAAATTTTGCCGGCGGTTTTTTGACCTTCATTAGGCAGCGAAGAAAATACCGTACCGCCCAATGCGGTGGAGGCCGAGGTGAGGTCAAATCCTGTTCTGGTTTTTTTCGTTTTTTTAATTTTACGGTCTACCAATCGGAAGCTGCTTTTCAGTGATTTGATGTATTTGCGGGCATCGTTTTGTAATCTTTCAAACTCAGTCAACTGCTGTGGATAATTTATATTTTCTTTTACAATAATCTCTATCCGGGCGGTATCGCTAGAATGAAACTTGGTCCTTCCAATAAAGTACAATTCTAATTTTTTTGTTTTTTCTTTATCTCCGTCTTTTATAAAATCAAAAGGGATAGGCCAGGTAAAATCGTCCCCACATTTGGCAACAGGAGTGGTAGATTTTACAGGATAGTTACTGACGAAGTTTATTTCTTCGATGGGAAAACTGCCATTTTCACACTGTATTTTAAAACTAGCGGTATCTCCCTCATCAATATAAAGTGTATTGGTAACCGTAGGTTTCACCTTCGATGTGATGATTTCTGTGCTGTAAAATAACAACACAAAAGAAGTGTCTATCCGATCGGTCGGTTCTTCGAGGTTTTGTACACTGAGGTTTACTTTATATTCAAAATCGTACTTTAACCTGCCCGATAAGAAAAAAGATTTCTCTGCTATAAAAGTGAGCAGACCATTATCTTTATTGATTTTCAATCCTACGGGTGAATTTTTTAGAAACCAATAATACTGGGAGATTTTTCTGTTTATTTCTAGTTGGTACTTTAACGTTGAATCAACATGCAACGTAAAATATGGATTTAAGTTTTTAATGCGCAGCATACTATCTGCAGGATGGTGTACTGCTGGCAAAGTATCTAGCGCCGTTGTTTGGCCGTAGCTATTCAATAAGTTTGAAATGATAAAAAAAAGAAATAGGAAGGTCTTTCTGATCATTTTGTGGGGGTTCTGATGATTTTAAACGAAGTTACTTGTTTCAATAAAAAAACGGCCAACTCATTCCAACCATTTAAATACATTTTATGACGATACTTTAATAAATATTATTATTTCCCCATCTCCTGCTATTTTTAACAAAAAATAAAACAGCATGAAATGTATTTTTTTTGCCTTGATAAGTTGTACGTTTAGCTGCGCAGTAAAATCGCAAACTGCTGAAGATTCCATCAAGGCTACGATACAGGGTTTGTTTACTGCCATGCAACAAGCAGATGGTGCAGGCGCAGTAGCCAGTTTCGCCGATAGTGCAGTGATACAAACCATTGAGAAAGCCAAGGATGGTTCTATAGTGGTTATAACAGATAAAGTAGTTGATTTTGGGAAGCGGGTATCGGCTGCTCCTAAGGGTGCGTTGGATGAAAGAATTTCATTTGATGTCATCAAAGTGGATGGCCCATTAGCAATTGCTTGGACACCTTACCAGTTTTATTACAACGGAACTTTTAGTCATTGTGGCGTTAATTCTTTTCAGTTATTGAGAACGGCTAAGGGTTGGAAAATTCAATATATCATTGACACAAGAAGAAAAACAGGTTGTAGGTAAAAAGAAAACCACTCCGGGAACGGAGCGGTTTTCAGCCTTTGTCTGATTAACTAAGGTCAACAACTCTATCTAATCTAAAAATTTTACAGAATGTTGATTTCTTTTGCACCTGTTTTATAAATCTCTTTTTTTGGAAGTTCGAGTTTCAAAATTCCATTTTCGTATTTTGCTGTGATGTTTTCAGCATCAATTTTTTCGTCTAAAGTAAAACTGCGTCTGAAAGCACGATAACTAAATTCACGTCGGATTGATTTGCTGTTTTCTTCTGTTGACTGCTCTTTCTTTTCTGCACTGATGGTTAAAATATTTGCTTCTAGCTTCAGGTTAAAATCCTTTTTTTCTAAGCCGGGAGCCGCCAATTCAACGAAGTATTGTGCTTCTTTTTCAACGATGTTAACCGGAGGAAAACTCAATACATCTTCTCTAAATGTTTTTGCAACTGTGGAAGGAAATTCATTGAAAAGTTCTTTCATCATTCCGTCAATTGATCTGCTAATGTTGTTGTTTACTTTTACAAGTGTCATGATAATTATTTTTATTTTTTTGTAATTAGATATTTGATAAGTACTGTTCAAATGCTGTTCCAATCCGATTCGTGGTAAAATTTGGCATATTTATCATGAATAAAAAGACATTATGGCATTATTTCAAATAATAACCAGTCGTAATGGCAGTTTTAATCTATTTCGTATTTAAATATTTCGATTGATTATACGAAAGAAGTCTTTAATTTTGCACTTTAAAAATCATCCTTTAAATATAATTATATGTATCCAGCAGAGATAGTAATTCCGATGAAAGAAGAATTAACGGAAAATGGTTTTTCAGAAATGTTGAATGCCGAAGACGTGGAAAACGTTTTGAGTACAAAAGGAACTACCCTTGTTATGATCAATTCCGTGTGCGGTTGTAGTGCGGGAACGGCAAGGCCGGGCGTATTGATGGCGGTACATAACAGCGAAAAAAAACCTGACCAGATCATGACCAGCTTTGCGGGTTTCGATGTGGAAGCGGTGAACCAGGTCAGAAAGCATTTGTTGCCTTATCCACCATCTTCACCAGCCATTGCGCTGTTCAAAGATGGCGAGTTGGTGCACCTGATCGAGCGTCACATGATCGAAGGAAGAAGCGCCCAAATGATCGCCGATAATTTGATCGGAGCGTTTGATGCACACTGTAATTAATGGGTCCTTCTTTAATAACTATTTATCCTCTTGCAAGCATATATGGGCAAGAGGATTTTTTTTTGCCGCTACTTTCAATATATTGCAACTCATTTAAACGCGAATCAACATTATGTATCCCAATTTATATTACGTTTTCAAAGACTGGTTTGGTGTAGAATGGCAGGGATTGAGTTTTCTGAATACTTTCGGATTGTTTGTTGCGCTGGCTTTTATTGTTGCAGCAGTTGTACTATCCGCAGAGCTTAAAAGAAAAGAAAAAGCTGGTTTATTACCACCGCGTGAAGAAATGATCACCGTGGGTAAACCTGCAGGTGTGATGGAATTATTTCTGAATGGACTTACCGGATTTATTTTTGGATATAAATTGCTGGGGTTGTTCTTCGACAAAGATCCCGCTATGGCTGCACAGGATTACATATTTTCTTCTCAGGGTTCTGTTTTGGGCGGCTTACTAATGGCAGGTGTGCTGGCTGCCATCAAATATTTTGAGAAGAAAAAACAACAGCTCAAAACCCCGGAACGCAGGCCTGTCAGAATTTGGGCCCACGACAGAGTGGGAGATATTATTATTTTAGGATTGATCTTTGGAATATTAGGTGCCAAATTATTTGATAACTTTGAGCATTGGGACGAATTCACGGCAGATCCCATCGGTAGAATATTTTCACAAAGTGGGCTAACTTTTTATGGCGGATTAATTTTGGCAGCGATAGCCATTTGTTGGTACGCTTACAAAAAGGGAATCAAAATTAAATACCTTGTAGATGCCGCTGCACCTGCCTTAATGATCGCTTATGCCGTTGGTAGAATTGGTTGCCAGGTTTCCGGTGACGGAGATTGGGGGGTGTTCAACAGCGCCTACGTTAGCGATGCTGCTGGAAACATTCGGGAAGCTGCTCCCGGCGAATATGAACAACAATTAAAAAAATCTGCTTCCTACTTCACAGAAGGAAGCATCGTTGATACCAGTGGTAAATCTATTTATGTAACAGATAGGGTATATTCTTCTCTTGATAAAGTACCTCATCTTTATTTTAAAGGGCCCGGTTTTCTACCAGCATGGGTATTTGCCTACAACTATCCCCAAAATGTGAACAAGGACGGTATCATCATACCGGGCGTTACCGACGAACACAATCGCATGCTGCCACAACCAGTATTTCCTACACCTTTTTATGAAACCGTTTTGTGTACCTTACTTTTCTTGTTCCTTTGGAGCATTCGTAAAAAGGTTAAAACGCCCTTCGTTATTTTTGGTATTTACCTTGTTGTAAACGGCATAGAAAGATACCTGGTAGAATCTATCAGGGTTAATAAAAACTACGATTTCTTAGGCTTGCACGCTTCTCAGGCACAATTCATTGCCCTGGGGCTTGTTTTGGCAGGGCTCGTCACGATATTAATGGCCCGCAAATTGGCTGGCAAAAATTAAATTTTTTATCTCCAAGTAACTTTTTTAGAAGGATAACCGTAACACATTTGTTGCCGGTTATCCTTTTTTATTACCGTTAAGTACAAAACATTGTACTGTGTAACGCACAGTACCTACTTTTGTGAAGTAGTTATCAAAGTATATAACCGTAATATTTAGCCAACCGTTGCTTCTGCCAGCCACAGCAGTAACGTAAAAAACAAAAGTATAGTCATGAAAAAACTGTTAACAACACTAGCGATAGCTGGTATGAGCTTCTGCGCCTATGCGCAAAACCCCGGAAAAATTTCTGGCACCATCCAAGATGGAACTACCTTAAAAAAGATGGAATCTTTCAGCATTTTTTTGCTGCGTTCCTCCGATTCTGCTGTAGTAAAAACTGCTATTTCTAACAAAGATGGCCAGTTTAATTTTGAGCAACTTTTACCTGGTAATTACCTGGTGCTAACTGGAAGTTCTACATACCAACAAACCTACAGCGGTCTTTTACAAATCAGCGAAACGGCATGGAACATAAATCTGGGTACGTTATCGCCGATGCCGCTCACCAAAAATATGGCCGAAGTAATGGTTACAGCTAAAAAGCAATTCGTTGAAAGAAAACTCGACAAAACCATCATCAACCCCGATGCATTGATCTCCAATGCTGGGTCTAATGCCCTGGAGATGCTGGAAAAAGCACCAGGGGTTTCTGTTGATAAAGATGGCAACATCAGTTTGAAAGGCAAACAAGGTGTTATCATTATGATAGACGGGAAGCCCACTTATTTAGGTGGCCCGGATCTGATTAATTTCTTAACCAACCTTCCGGCCTCAAACCTTGAATTAGTAGAAATCATGACGAATCCACCTGCGAAATATGATGCAGCCGGCAATTCGGGCATCATTAATTTTAAAACAAAAAGAAACAAATTAAAAGGATTCAATGGCTCATTGAGTAGCAATCAGGCCGTAGGGGAATTTTTCAGAACCAACAACAGTGTAAACCTGAATTATAGAAAGGGCAAAGTAAACCTTTTCAGCACTTTTAATGCCAATTATCGGAAACAAAGTCAATACCTCGATATCGATAGAGAATATCTTTTTACGGATAAATCGGTGAGAGCTATCTTTCAACAAAATTCTGTAGATCGCAGATCACGGCAATACTATGCGATGAAAACAGGAATGGATTTTTATGCCAGTAAAAAAACAACTTTGGGTGTTGTATTCACCGGAAACATCAGTCCATTTTCCGATCCAGGCACCAACACCAGTTATCTCCGTAATGCTGCCTTCCAACTGGATTCCACTGTAGTAGCCAGCAAAAAAAATCAAGGAGAATGGAAGCACCATGGCGTGAACCTAAACATGCGTCACAAATTCGATTCAACAGGAAAAGAACTTACCGCGGATATTGATTTGTTGAAATACAGCGGTGATGTTGATCAAATGATCAATACTAAAAATTACTTGCCCAACGGAAGCATCAGCTCAGAAAATACCATCACCGGAAAACTACCATCTACTGTAAATATTGTATCTGCTAAAACGGACTACACGCAAACTATTCTGAAAAAAATCAAAATGGATATTGGGTTAAAAACCTCTTTTGTAGAAACAGGAAACAGAGCCAATTATTTTAATACTGTAAACAATATAACGACGGTTGACCAGGTTAGAACCACTTTTTTCGATTACAAAGAAAATATCAATGCTGCCTATGTAAACTTTAGTACGGATGTAAAAAAATGGGGTTTTCAGGCTGGCTTAAGAGCAGAAAACACCAACTTTGAGGGCATTCAATACGGCAATACTTTACAGGCAGACTCAGCTTTTAAAAACGGCTACAACAGTGCGTTTCCCACTTTGTATGTAAGCTACAAATTCAACGATCAAAACCAATTTGGTTTCAATTATGGTCGCAGAATCAATCGCCCCGACTATGAAAATTTGAATCCATTTATTCATTTCGTAGATATTTATACTTACGAAATGGGTAATCCTTTTCTACGCCCAATGTTTTCAAATAATTTGGAATTAAATCATACTTACAAAAACTTTTTAACCACAACCCTCAACTATACCCACACCAATAATTTATTCGGAGATGCGTTTGATCAGGAAGGCGAAGCGATTGTGGTGCGGCCATCTAATTTCGGTAAAGTGCAGGTAGCCAACTTTTCTGTAAGCGCTCAGTTAAAACCAGCCAAATGGTGGACGGCTCAATTGTATTCAGAAGTTAGCTATACTAAAATAGATGCTCAATTAAAAGGCAATACGATCGACATCGAGATGGTAACATATACCGCTAATGTAAATAACCAATTTCAATTTAAAAAGGGGTGGAGTGCAGAGTTGTCTGGCTTCTTTCGTTCAAAAGGTGTAGAAAACCAAATCAACATCAGGTCTTTGTACCAACTCAATGCAGGAGTGCAAAAACAAATTATTAAGAAAAAAGGATCCCTGCGATTGGCCATCACTGATTTTACAGGACCCATGAAAGTTTCTGGCTACATTGCTGATATTCAAACTGCCAATGCAAGTTTCCAACAGCGCAGAGACTCCAGGGTATTAACACTGGGTTTCAATTACCGATTTGGCAAACCCATGAAAACAGAAAAACGTGCAACAGGTGGGGCTGCAGATGAGCAGAACAGGGTAGGAGGAGGCAATTAAGGGCATAGCCATTTTTATACAGAAACGCAGTTGAAAGACTGCGTTTTTATGGTTTCTATAGAAATCTTTAAATGTTAATTCACAATTTGAAAAAAAATGTTTCCTTAATTTTAAATCAAACGGAATGTATGAAACCCATCTTTTTTTCATTTCTAATAGCCTTCTCAGTGCAATGTGCAAGCGCGCAAAAGGGTTATCCCGTTCCCCCATCTAATTCATCGTCTCTTTTTTATATACAGCACAGCGACAATCACAATACCTATGTTTATGAAGCTGTGATAAAAGACAAACATTTGGATCAAATAATGCCCATTAAGATTCATCGGAAAATGTATGCAAACAAAGGTGAAATAGAGCCCCTTACTACTTTACAGCGGACCATGGCCTACGGGGTAAATTGTAAAATGCTGCGAAAAAATTTTTTTGAAGTAAGATTGGTCTCCTTTAAGCAATTGCCATTTTACCTAAGCCTCCAAAGCAAAAATAAGCCTGTTGTTTTCGCTACAGTGAACAACAAAAAAATGTACATTGATCATATTTATTTACAAATAAAGTCTGGTTCAGGCATTTCTTTTAAGCCAGCATACGCCCTATTTTCGGGCCGCCATTTTTCAACAGGCGCTACAATTACAGAAAAGTATGTTTTTGAATGAGGAGACCTGACTTTTACTGCCTTGGCTCTTTCCCTCATCTTCAAAAAATAGCTAACAGCATACCAGCCTTGTTTTTTATATTTGTAAAAAAATAGTATTATGCCATCATTTGACATCGTAAGTAAAGTCGACCTTCAAACACTTGATAATGCCATCAACGTTGTAAACAAAGAAATTACCAACCGATTTGATTTTAAGGGTTCTCATGTGGTAATCGATCTTAATAAGAAAGATTTTAAAGTAAATCTTGAAGCCGATAGTGAAATGAAACTAACACAAATCATTGATGTGCTCATTAGCAGAAGTATGAAGCAGGGCCTTGCCGCCGAAGTGTACGATTTTAGTAAAGAGCCTTACCCAAGTGGAAAAGTTACCAAGCAGGAAGTGCCAGTTCGCAACGGAATTAAGCAAGACGATGCCAAAAAAATTGTGAAACTGATCAAAGACAGTGGCCTGAAAGTACAGGTGGCTATTATGGATGACATCATCAGGGTAACCGGAAAAAAGATCGACGACTTGCAGGATGTGATTCAGGCCAGCAAGGCCTGGGACGTTGGAATTGCCCTTCAACATGTAAATATGAAGGGTTAAGCAGCCCTTTTTTGCCTAATAAATACTATATTTGCACTCTTATTTAACAGAAGTACGGCAAAATCCGTACAAAAAACATCAAAAATGAAACAAGACATTCATCCAAAGAATTACAGAACAGTGGTTTTCAAGGACATGAGTAACAATACTACTTTCCTGAGCCGTTCAACTGCAGACAGCAAAGAAACCATCGTTTACGAAGGCGATGGAAAAGAATATCCAGTTATTAAACTAGAGATTTCCAACACCTCACATCCTTTCTACACCGGTAAAAACGTGTTGGTGGATACTGCAGGTAGAATTGACAAATTCAAAAAACGTTACGAAAAGAAAGCGAAATAATTTTGATATCGATTCTTATCTTTATCTGAAGTTTGTTTTTCATGGCTATACTTTAAGGTCCTTCCGGTTCTCCGGGAGGATTTTTTTTTAAAGCCAGCTTAATTTTCGACGATAAAACCTCAAATCTGGATCATATTGCGGAAACCAGCCCTTAAATCCTTATTTTTATCTAGCATGAAGATTTACCTCGACGATAGTTTATACGGCCCGTTTCTACATCCATTTACGAGTACTCGCCACCTATCGGATATCAGGGTAGGTATACTCACTATTGCTGAAAAATGGCGACTGCTTACAAAAGCTAACATCGAGAAATATTTAGATCCACCAAACAGCAATGATGGATGGGTGATACCGGCTCATTTAATACCAACGGTTCAAAATTTCAGGTCAATACTGAAAGTTGCAGCAGAAAAGGGCAACTTTCAGCTCATTCCAAATTTGATGTCGATCACCCTGCCTTGGCACATATTCCAGCTCAACGCGCAGGCAATAGAAGCTGATATTGACTTAATTACTGCGGGAAGGATGTCGGCCCCGATTCCTGAGGGTACAAGAGTGATTGCTCCGGAACGAATTTTCATCGAGCCGGGTGCCACTATTTTAATGTCTTGTTTGAATGCTGCAGAAGGACGCATTTATATTGGTAAAAATACCCTTATCATGGAAGGTAGCCTCATTCGGGGGCCTTTTGCTGCTTGCGAAGCTGCCGTAGTAAAAATGGGTGCCACTATTTATGGGGGAACGACCATTGGTCCATACTCTGTGGTTGGCGGGGAAATTAAAAATTCGATATTATTTGGTTATAGTAATAAAGCTCACGAGGGTTACTTGGGCGACAGTGTTATTGGGGAATGGTGCAACCTGGGTGCAGGCACCAGCAATAGCAATGTAAAAAATACGGGTGGGCTGGTTAAATACATCACGGGGCGAGACAGGATTCCTGAAATTGCCGGACAAAAAGCTGGCTTGTTGATGGGAGATTACAGCAGGTCTGCAATTAACACCTCCTTTAATACTGGTACCGTGATAGGCGTGTGCTGTAATGTTTTCGGAGAAATGCCCGCAAAATACGTGAATCATTTTTCGTGGGGCAAAGAACGTTATATCTTTGAAAAAGCACTGCAAGATATAGCCAACTGGAAAAAAATGAAAGGACATGAGCTCACCACAGCAGAGAGAATCACGTTAAACAATATTTATTTATCAACCCAATAAAAATAATGATGCGTAAACAAATAGCCGCTGCCAATTGGAAAATGAACCTTAGTTTGTTACAAGCCGAAGAGTTAACCAAGGCTCTGATAGCAACCGACAGTACAATGAGTGAAAACCAACTTGCTATATTGGCAGTCCCGTTTCCTTACTTGCTCATAGTAAAACAATTGCTAGACGGAAAGCAGGGGATTTTCGTAGCGGCTCAAAATTGTTCTGCTAATAAAAACGGAGCATACACCGGCGAAGTGAGTGCCGAAATGTTACAAAGCATGGGCATCCGGTATGTGGTGATCGGCCACAGTGAAAGAAGAGAATATAACCATGAAGACAATGCCCTGCTGGCAAAAAAAGTAAACATTGCCATGGATCATCACCTGGAAGCTATTTTTTGTTGCGGCGAACCATTGCAGATCAGGGAAGCCAATACACAAAATGAATATGTGGGAAATCAGTTGAATGAAAGTTTGTTTCATTTGACAGCCGATCAAATTCGAAATTTCATCATTGCTTACGAACCCATTTGGGCCATTGGTACTGGCAAAACGGCTTCCAATGCACAGGCCCAGGAAATGCATGCACATATCAGAAAAGTATTGGCTGATCAGTATGGGCAAGACATTGCCCATTCGATTTCTATTTTATACGGGGGAAGTGTAAAGGCATCCAATGCCAATGAAATATTTGCAGAAGCAGACGTGGATGGTGGTTTAGTGGGTGGTGCCAGCTTAATAGCAATAGAATTTGCAGGCATCATCAACAGCTTAAAAAAATAGTAATTTGATCATTGGTTCTCATACAAACAAAACCTTGATATGTTTTTAAAAAAATTATACGGGCATAGTAAGGTTTTGTTTGTAGTTTTTTTATCCTTCTTGGCCGCTTTTATTTTTTTCAATTACAAATGGGGAGTAGTGGCCACTCCAATTTATCAATATGGAATGTTTAGCGGGCCCGTGCACCTGAGCGATACCCTCACTATGATGGAGGTTAACATCAACGGAGCATCTCCGGATATGAGCCAATACTCCTTTATTTCGAAAGATAAAATGCTGGTGATGCCAGAAAAATATTTGTTATCGCTCCTCCAAAATGGTACCGTAGAAGCCACCATGCAATCCATCTTTTCAAAAATAGGTGCAGGCAACTGGATGCATGGCAATCAATTTGTACCTGATGTGGATTCCAAAACTTTTATGTTGTGGTATCAACATCAATTGCAGGATTTTGTCAAAACCAAAATTGATTCTATTCAAATCTACCAGCGCAAACTGTTGTGGAATGGCAGTAGAATTGAGCCTTTAGGAATGCCACAAAAAATAACTATACTTGCCTATCCATAAATTACATATCAAACAATTGGCCACTTTTTACCTGATTTGTTTTGGGCTAAACCAAGGCTGGTTCCTGTTTCATGGTCTCCACTTTGTGGCGCTGCAACCAGTGTTTTTTTTAAATAAATTGGATATTACCGGTAATATCTTGATGAGCACAGGTCTGCAACAGTTGATCATACAATCTTCGGGGGTTAGATGGGCTTTGGATTTGATGTATTTCGGTTTGCCTTTTGTTTTGTATGTGGCGGCAGTAAGAGAAGGGAAGTTTCAATCATGGATAGCAATTTGTACCGCGATAGGGTCGATGTTGTATTGCTACTTTTTATCTACTATGAGTTTAGTGAGTATTGAAGTTTTTATAGCGTGGATGATTTTTCCTTTCATTTTTGCGGGATGCCATCTACAAGGTTTTTATTTCAGGTTGCACATGGTGCGTTACCTATTTATATTGTTTTTCTTTTCTACTGCCTTGTGGAAACTCAGGGCTGGTGGGCTTTTCAATGTTGAACAGTTTTCTGCCGTTCTTCTTAAACAACATTTGCCCGTTCTGGTATCGGCCCCCAATCATTGGTTTAGTCGATCGATTCAGTGGCTGATCAATCACAGGAATGTTTCCTATTCGCTTTATGTAATAGCTACAGGTATAGAATTTATTTTTGTACTGGGCTTTTTTACCAAAAAATACGATCGGGTGCTGGCGGTGTTATTCCTATGTTTTTTGATCTTTGATTATTTCTTGATGGAGATCAATTATTTTCCCTGGTTGCCTTTCTTGGGTTGTTTGTATTTTTCGCGTTACACATTGCCCACTTCATCCAATGGATGAGCAGCTTCTTTTTCGCTCGATTTCTTTCGATATTGCATCAGCATCAGCAGTACCAACACCCCGCAAAGCAATGCCCCAATTATTATTTTTACCTCTAAGTTGCTATTTAAAAGAACATACTTGCTAATGCCCGTAGCCGCCACTGCAATCAGCCACCAGGTCAACAAAAACGTAAAGGGTAATATTTTTTTTAAAGAGGTTTGTAAAAGGAGAGCAGTGTGCCAGCTATAATAAAGGGCCTGCAACCATGTAGATAAAACAAAGGCCAAAGCCAGACCTGGTAAGCCCGCTAAGGGATAAAGGATTGCTATCAAAATGAAGGCTACCGTCAAATCGTAGAAAGATCCTTTTAAGATAATACCTGTTCGTTGATGCACTTGCAAGGCTGCAGTGAAATGGGTGATGCGTAGGGGTAGTACCCAAAGGGTTACAAAAAAGATGGGTATGGCTGCTTTGTATTTTTCACTAAACAGCAGCGTAAAGAGTTCTGCATGATAAAACAACAAATAGGCAAAGGATGGAAATACAAATGACGACAACAACATCGCGGATCGATGAAAAGTGAGTATGGTATACGCTTTACTTTTGTTGCGCGACATCTCAACCAGCATCACACTTCCTACGGCACTTAACATGAGTGCATACACCGGTATTTCGTAAGAGCCATTAAAGTACAAAGCAAATTGTGTTACTGAAACAAGGTAGAGTATAAACCATTTGTCAACCCATTTAAACAACACCCCTAGTACATCATTTAATCCGAGGTATAACCAATGTAAACCTATTTTTGGATCATTAAAATTTGCGGGTGATTTTTTAAAAAAGCTGAAAAATGGATTCCATAATCCTGCAATTTTGATAAGCAGCGATCCGATTAAAGCCAGCAGTAAGTATTTTAATGAATAGCCGGTATAAAAAACAATCAAGTGTGCAAATAAAAAAAGTATTTGATAAAAAATATTTACCAATAACAATCTTTTTTCTAATTGTTGTTTGACGGCTATGGTTTCTGCAAGAATGCTTCCATGTTGAATCAGTATCAAAGCCACCAACAACCACATTTCGGTTACACTCAGGTGTTCTCTTGTAAGTATTAAACCAGTTATAGGCATCAACTGTAAGAGCAAGGCGGTGGTGAAGAACAAACGCTGATTTGTTTGTATCCATTGTTGAATACTGCTCAAGGAATAAGAGAGTAGTACTGCCGGCAATCCAAATAAACCAATCACACTGAGAAGGTTGCTAAAGAGCCATACCAATTGATATCGGCCATACTCCTCCACGGATAACAAACGGGCGTACCAATACAAGATCAGCAATTGAACCAGTAATTTTAAAAAATGACTTGCGATGAGTAGCGAAGACCTTTTTCCAAAATCAACAAGCCTATTTGTTGCTGTCATATCTGGATTTGCTGAATTCGATGCACTCATGTTGGTTCAGTTGATTGATAACTACAGCAGGGTTACCGCCAATTACGCAATAGCCTTCTGTAAAACTTTTACTCACTACAGCACCTGCTCCCACGATGGTAAAATCTCCTAATTCTACACCAGGTAGTATTACGGCATTCATGCCTATCCAGCAAAAATTTCCAATTTTGACAGGATTGGCTTTGTCGTGGAGAGCGTTGTTAATTTTATTGTGATTGGCAGAAAGAATGCCCACGTTCGGACCAATATTGCTGTAATCACCAATAATGACACCGTTGTAAGCTTCTATATAATTTCCCGGAGAGTCGCCCGGAAAAACATTGATACCTCTTTGAATGTTTTGCGGGCAAATAATACTGCTGGTATGATGAACGGCCCAAGGCGTATCTGCATTTTGCCGGAGAATTTTTCTAAACCAAAAATCAGCAAAGTAAAAATTAAGTCCTACATCTTTTCGGAGTTTAAAAATATGTTGAAGGGATGACTTCATGCAAACAGCAGGCTTTGTTTTGGTGAAGATAAGCTTTGTTTATTTTTAAATATCAGCATAACGTTCACGGCATGGTTATATTCTGAGGAGGAAATTTACTACAATCTATTTGTGATCGGTTTGTTTTTTAAACGGGCTTTTGAGTAACTCCATAAAGTCTTCGTCTTTTTCGTTGGGATAATAACGATCCAATCCATATCGGATATCAGAAGGTTCCAATTTGCTAAAAGTTCCCAATAGTCGATCCCAAATGGCCAGCACGGCGCCATAATTAGTATCTGTGTAAGGTTGTTTCCAATGATGGTGTACTTTGTGCATATTTGGTGAAACCAATACCCAACTGAGCGCACCATCTAATTTTTTGGGCAATTTAATATTAGCATGTGTGAATGCAGTAGCGAGAATGAGGATTGTTTGAAAAATCATCACTGCATACATCGGCGCACCGCTTACTATGATCCCAGCGAAAAAAAATAAACCTCTTAATACGCTTTCGCCGGGGTGATGTCGAAGACCGCTGGTAACATCTATATTGTTATCTGCATGGTGAATTACATGAAAACGCCACAAAAGGGGCACTTTGTGTTCTGTAATATGCACCAGCCATCCCCCAAAAAAATCTAAGACTAAAAACGAAATTAAAATTGTAGCTGCCGTGCCTGCCTGTAACCAGTAGACCATTCCAAATTGATTGGTCAAACACCAGTCGCTAATTTTGATAATCAAAATGGCCAGAAAAGTATGTATTATCAGGTGCATAACGGTAAAACTAAAATTCACCAATGCGTGTTCAACTTTTGTTTTTTTGTATCGAAGTTGTAAAAGTGGAATAGAGCCTTCAACGATCCAGAAAACAAGCAAGCCTCCTACCAAAAAGGCCATTCTCTGCAAGGGATGCTTATCCAGGTTTCCAAAATATTCAAGCAATGATTCCATTTTTTGAAATTATGATTTAAAAGTTAACAACTTTTTTTAAAATGGCTGTTATAAAATCTTGATTTCAACCAGGTGAAGTCAAAGAAACCAAAAAAAGGGGAAAACATGGTATAAAAAACAGGAAAAACCCCTTTTTTTAAACCAGTTGTAAGTTGTTCTTTTGTAACAGGTTTTTCATAGGATATTGGATTTTAAACAGGGCTGGATGTTTATCCTGGCCCTTTTTTTGTTTTATACCCTACTTTTACAAGATGAAAGTTTATTTCATTGCTGGCCTGGGTGCAGATTCAAGAGTGTTTAAGCACATCAAATTACCGGATGGATATGAAATGGAATATCTGCACTGGATCAAACCGGAGCCAAAAGAAACCTTAGCACATTATTCCATTCGTATGTCTGAATTTATTGTAAAGGATCAGCCATTTGTGCTTGCTGGGTTATCGATGGGGGGAATGATTGCATCGGAGATCGCAAAAATAAAAAAACCAACGGCTACCATTTTATTCAGCAGCGTAGCTACCTCAGAACAATTACCTAAAAGATTCAGAGTGGCTCAACGGTTGCATCTGCATAAGATGGTGCCCATCGGATTGTTGAAAAACATTTCCGTTTTCAAAAGAGTGTTTACTGCAGATAGTAAAGAAGACCAGCAGTTGTTGATCGATATGATCAAAACGTGCGACGCAGCATTCATACGTTGGGCTATTGGAGCCATCCTTGGCTGGCGAAATGAAGCCGTTCCCGCTCCTTTGTGGCATATCCATGGAACAAAAGACGAAATCCTGCCTTTTAAATATGCTAAACCCACCCATGCTATCAACAAGGGCAACCACGTAATGATCTTAAGTAAAGCTGCTGAAATTAATGACATACTACACAGTATGTTGACATCCGTAAAATAGCATAGAACAGAATGCTCACTGATTTGTTAAATGTGTGCACCGCGTGCAAGCTACAAGCATAAAACGGGTACTTTTATATTACATGAAAAATTTACTTTTTTTGCTGGCGATGTTGGGTAGTTTCACAACCACTCTTGCACAAAACATTGTCGGCACTTGGCAGGGGAATATGACCAATGAATTTATACAGCTCAACGTTGAACAAAAGGGAAATCAGTTGTGTGGGTACAGCTACGATTATCAGTTAGCTGATAAATCAAGCCGTTGTATTGCTTTATTTGAAGGCATATACGATCCTGAACGCAAGCTATGGTACATTTACGGGAGACGTTTTATTGAAAATAGTGGTAGCCATGTTCTCATGAAAATGGTATTTTGGAATGACCCTGCCGATGGGAAAAATATTTTAAAGGGAAGGGTGTTTACTTCTTCGCTGATGGGCGCTATGCTCGACGATGGCGATCCGGTGGAATTAAAGCGGGTATCTTCTAAACCACAGCAACTAGGCAATTTAACGCCCCCTTGCTTTCCTACACCTCCAAAATCTGCCACCAAAAAAAATACAGCTCCCACAATTCAAAAGACGCCTTCCCCGGTTGCTTTAATCCCGTCTGTTCCAAAAAAATCAACGGTTCCTGTAGCAAAGCCCTCTACTCCTAAACCAACTCCTGCTCCTCAAAAAGAAACCACTGTTTCTTCTAAAACGGGCGTAATAGATGAGCCAACGAAGCCAATGAAACCTAGTGCACCGTTGCCTGTTGCCAGTATTACGGAACGACAGTTGATTCAAAAGATGAATGCAAGAAAACAGCAGACTCAAAGTAAGCTACAGATAAGCGTATCTCGCATCAATTTAAAAGTGTACGACAATGGAACAATCGATAACGATACTGTTTCTATATTTTACAATGGTCGTTTGCTAATAAGTAAACAACGATTGTCTGAAACTGCCATCGAACTTAACATTGATTTGGATGAAGGAAAAATCTTTCATGAGTTCACCATGTTTGCAGAAAATTTGGGGAGTATTCCGCCCAATACTGCTCTTATAGTAATCACTGCCGGCGACAAAAGATACGAACTGCGGTCCAAGGCAAGCCTGGAAGAAAATGCGGTGCTTATAATTGAGTACAAGCCAAAATAAAAAGAGTAATTGTACGTTAAGGAGCATAGTATCTTTACACCGTCCAATATCTACCTATTCGTGAAAAAATTAATCTGTTTTACATTTTCCATTATTTGCTGTCTTCAAATGGAAGCACAACAACATTTTTATATGAGTTTTTTTGGTGGAGCCACAGCCTATAAAGGTGATTTAGGTAGTCCCTCGTTCCCTTTGGCCAAACCCAATGCTGTTGGCGGTATTGGAATGATGTTTCAGCTCAACAATAGAATGTTGATCAGAACAGATCTCAATTATGGCAAAATAAGCGGATCTGACGCTTACAGCATCAAAACAAAAGATCGTAACCTCAGCTTTGCGTCAAAGGTTACCGAATTTTCCATTGCCTTCGAATATATTTTATTTGATCTGGATGAGTACAAAGTTTCTCCCTACTTTTTTTTAGGAGTAGGTACCTTTAAGTTTAGTCCGTACACCTTTGACCAAAACGGCAACCGGGTAATGCTGGCCGAGTTAGGTACGGAGGGACAGGGCTTTTACGAAAACAGAAAAGAATACAAGCTACAAGAAATCGTCATTCCTTTTGGAGGGGGTTTGCAATGGGCTTTATCGCCCAATAAAAGAATTGCACTAGAGATGGGCATTCGCAAAACCAATACCGATTATTTGGATGATGTGAGCACCACTTATGTAGATGCTGATTTACTAAGGCAATTCAGAGGGGGAACCTCCCAGCGACTGGCTTATCGGGGCGGTGAGATCAATAATAGTAGAGGGTACCCCAGGGATGGTGCCATAAGAGGTAATCCCAATAACAAAGACTGGTATCTTTTTACGGGCCTGAGTTTTAGGGTGAGTTTACAACCTACTTTAAAGCGTAGAGTTTATAAATTTAGACCCGTCCCAGCAAAAACCAGCTGCCCGAGGGTTTTTTAAAAGTATAAAGGAGTAGCGATTGTCTTCCATTAAAACAATCACTACTCTATGATGGAAATATATCTTTATAATTAATTTTATCTAGATATTTCTACGTCGTCTTTAGGCGTATTTTTTGACAGCAATTGTTGTGCTTTTTCTACGAGCTGTAAAAATTCTGTGCGGTACCCTTCTTCGTCAGTTCCCAAGGCTTGTTTGGCCATTGATAATACACTGGGATAGTTTGCGTTTCCTTTAAATGTTGATTCTCGGAGCAGCATTCCAAATTGAGCGACAGCTGTTGCAAAACGGAAATTTGTGGAAGTTTTTTCTAGCGGAATGTGTTGGTCTTTCACGGCATGTATGATGAGTTTGCTTTCATCTCCGTCGGGTGCTTTGAACCTAAATTTGATGGTCATTACTTCCTCTTTAAAACTAGTATTACCTCCAATTCCAGTGTTGGGTTGATATTTGAGCCCGTCCACTTCCTTTATAAAATTGCTTTTTATTCCAGTGGGTATAATTTCGTATATCGCTGTAACGGTGTGGCCACTTCCCAGGTCTCCTGCATCTTTTTTGTCATCATTAAAATCTTCTTTTTGTAACATCCGATTTTCGTAACCAACCAAACGATATGCTTGCACTTTGGCAGGATTGAATTCTACTTGTAATTTTACGTCTTTAGCAATGGTGAACAGTGTTCCCCCAAACTCTTCAATCAACACTTTTTTAGCTTCGGCCATGCCATCAATATAGGCGTGATTACCATTGCCTTTATCGGCCAGTTTTTGCATTTTACTGTCTTTGTAATTACCCATTCCAAAACCGAGCACCGTGAGAAATACACCCGATTGTCTTTCTTTTTCAATCAACCTTTCCATTTCATCATCACTGCTGGCACCAATGTTAAAATCACCATCACTACAAAGAATAACGCGGTTGTTGCCGCTTTTAAAAAAGTTAGCCCTGGCTGTTTTGTAAGCCAGTTCAATGCCTTCGCCGCCAGCAGTAGATCCACCGGCACTCAATCTTTCCAAAGCATCTTTGATAGCTTGTTTGTTGGCGCCACTGGTTGGTGAGAGAACTAAACCCGCGGCTCCTGCGTACACTACGATAGATACTTTGTCTTGCTCTCTCAGTTGATCAATGAGCATTTTTAGGGAAGCTTTTACTAATGGTAGTTTGTTAGCAGATTCCATAGAACCAGATACATCTATCAAAAAAACAAGATTACTGGCGGGTAAATTCGTAACAGGTATTTTTTTACCCTGCATTCCAATCATCACCAGTTTATGATCTCCGTTCCATGGGCTGCTGCTCATTTCTGTGGTAAACGAAAACGGTGCTTCGCCTTCAGGCTGAGGATAGTTGTAACTAAAATAGTTGATCATTTCTTCTATCCTAACTGCCCCGGCAGGAGGGAGTTGACCATTGTTTAATATTCTTCGCACGTTACTGTAAGAAGCTGCATCTACGTCAATTGAAAAAGTAGAAAGCGGGTTGTTGGCGGTGTTTAAAAAAACATTTTCTTTGATGTAATCGTATCCTTCCGTGTTGTACTCAACATCAATGGTAGGTTGATATCCATTTATCGGTGCTGATTTACTTTCGGCAAACATTGGGGTTGAATATTGTTTTCTTTTGGTGGTATGATCGTTCGTCACCACTACCTCTTCAAGTTTGGAAGTAGCCGTTTTTAGTACCACGTTTACTACCGTTCTGCCATTTACTTTAATTTCTGCTATTTGGTACCCAACAGCCGCAAAAATGAGGATGGTATTGTTATCGGTTACATTTATTTTATAGGCACCATCAGCACCTGCACTAACACCCGCTTTGGTGGCTTTGATACTTATAGTTGCATAAGGCACTGCATGGCCTTTTTCGTCAAATACAAACCCTGTAACAGAGTAACTGGGCTTTAACATAAAACCAAGAGCAATTGAAACAGGCAGAAGTAACCAGATAATTTTTTTCATAATTGTAAATTTGATACTAGGATTCAACAGATTTGAATATTACATAAGTCAGCAAAGTTTTTTTACATATTTTTGGAAACGTGACTTTTATCAAAACAACAAATACTTCGGTTTTGCCGGATGAAGATCTGGTGGCCGCCTATAAAGCCAACGGAGATCAGAAAACGCTATCAGATCTTTATCAGCGTTATATGGAATTGGTGTATGGGGTCTGTTTAAAGTACTTTAAAGACGAGGAAAATGCCCGCGATGCCGTTTTGTCTATTTATGAAGAATTGATAACGAAAGTAAAAAAGTACGAGATTCAGCATTTCAAATCATGGTTGTATCAGCTGGCCAGGAATTATTGTTTGATGAAATTGAGGTCTGATAAAAAATTTTTGAAATCGGGGATAGATGTAACACTTATGCAAAATGAAGAAGAAGTGCATCTGAACGGCGTATTAGAAAAGGAAGAACACTTCAAACACATGTATTTTTGTTTGCAACAGTTAGTGCCCGAACAAAAGCAGGTAGTAGAACTGTTTTACTTGAATGGAAAATGCTACAATGAAATATCCGAAACGACTGGTATTGAATGGAATAAAGTGCGGAGTTTTATACAGAATGGAAGAAGAAATTTAAAAAATTGTATGGATAAACAAATGAGTGAATCCTGATGTCAACAGAAGACCGTCCACATATTGAAGATTGGGGTGCAAGCGATTTTGAGCGCTACTACAAGGATTTGATGCCTTCGTCGGAGCGGCATGCCCTGGAAAAGGCAGCACTCGAAGATCCCTTTTTGCAAGACGCACTGGATGGCTATGCTTTTACAGATGATCCTATTCTTGCCATCAACAATATTAGGGAAAAGATGGTCGATTTTCACAAACCAACGGCAAAGTTGGTTTGGTTCCGGCAAAAGAATATTCAAAGGTCGGTCCGTGTGGCAGCTGTATTATTGATTACTGGTGCTCTTACATTCGTTTTGTTCAACAATAAAAAAGAAAATACACCGAGCATCGCATCAAATACATCAGATGCAGTGGTACCCGCAACCGTAACAGAAAAATCGGATGACTCTAGTTTAACTGTTTTAGTAACCGATGCTCAAGGTAAAAAGGGATCAACAGATGTTCCATTGTTCAATCAACCACAACCAAAAGAACCTGTTGTAGTGAAATCTGTGGGTGATACAAAATTTACCGCTTCTTCGTTTAATGATCTTAAAATAGACAGTAACATCAGCGACTTCATAGTGGTGAATAGAAATAAAGCTGAAGAAATAACTGCCGCATCTGGGAAAGCCGAAAAAGAAAGCCGCGCTGCTGCACCATCCCTCAATCGTTTTCCAATTACCGTCATGAGAGGTCAGGTGATCAATCAGCAGGGTATTCCTGTTGCCAATGCTACTTTAAAAGATCAGCAGACTAACCAGGTAATAGCCACCGACTATAACGGAAATTTTGAATGGAGAAACAGTAAAAATAACAGCAACGTTGCCATAGATGTGAATGCTGCAGGTTATCGTACCCTTAATTCTAACCTTAGCAACAATGCGAGCAACAGGATTGTCTTGCAGGAAGAAAAAAGTATTGACAACGATGCGGAATTAGTAGCAGCTCCTTTGCCCAAAAAGAAAGATCTTCCCGCTTCGAATGCAGATAGCAGCATCAAAGAAGATTTACCGGGTTACTTTAATATGAATCGGGTGACCCTCCTTTATGTAACACCAGTTGCAGGCTGGGATGATTATAATAGATTTATAGAGTCTAACCTGAAGTCAGCCACTGCAATTGGTAGTACTTCACAAGGAAAGGTGGTGGTTGGTTTTACCATCAATGCTGCAGGCAATGCAGAAAATATACAAATAAAAAGTTCACTCGATGCTGCTTGCGACGCAGAAGCCATTCGATGTATAGAAAATTCTCCCGCTTTCAAACGTACCAAACGATTGGGCAAAATAGAAGCCGTTATAAAGTTTTAACAGTGTTTCTACGTTTTTATATTCTTTAACATCTTCTTCTCTTCTGATCAGTTTTCTTTTACACTTAGAAAAAGGGCTATAGGTACAAATTTTCAAAGAAATACATACGTGCCTTACTTTCGTTCAGTTTACTGTGAGCCTATCAATGCAACCTATGCAATAATTTTACCTCAAAATAGCAGAAGATGAATATAATTTCAATGGCTGTAATGGGCTTGTGAACAGTGGTTTCTACGTGGAGTGCCCACCTATTTTTGCACTGTTTTATTCAACTGGCACAGATATTGCCTTACCAGTAAAAACAAAAATAATTTACTATGAAAAAAATACTTTTGACATTAGCAGTTATCGCAACCACATTTTCTGCTGTAGAAGCTCAGTCGAAAAAATCGCCTAAAAAGAAAGCTGCCCCGAAGGCGAGCGCAGAGGCTAAATTGAAAGCAGATATTGCAAAAATCAAGGAAGAAAAAAGAATGAAAAATGATTCATTGAGCATTGTTCATTTACAAGCAGACTCCATCAGAATAGAAGACGAAAGAATGGCCGAAGAAGTAAAAGCAACTGAACGAGCTGAGTGGAAAGAAAAAAAGTTGAGAGAAACCGATAGCTCCAGCAACGCAAAATGGGCCATGGAATCAGCAGCTAAAGACGACAGGTACGCAACGAATAGAAGTCAGGACGCTATGAATAAAGCGGCTCAATTAAACGACATGCAAGGCCGCCAGGTAAAAGCCATCAATCAAACTTACCTCGCAAAAGCCAGAGCTATCAAAGATGATGTAACCATCGAAGGAGTTGTAAAATCAACACAGCTAGCGGCCCTAAATACCCAGAGAAGAGAAGAAATAAAAGCAGTTGTTGGAGCCAATAAAGACAAAGCGCTTGAGAAAGAAAGAGTGAAGATGGTGGCAACAAACAATGACGCCGTTGCGTTCAAACTGTTTGATGAAATGGCTCCAATTGCTATTAAACAAAAGTAGTTTAGATAATTATCGAATCGATTTCCTTTTTACAAAAAACGGAATTACTTTTAAGTAATTCCGTTTTTTATGATTAATTATTTACAAACAACTTTTTTAAAAAAGTTTCATTTGCCAAAATCTATTTTTTTGTGAGGTCTGCGAACACCATCTTCCCGGCATTGTCTTTTACTGGTCCGTAACCCTCTTTAAATCCTTCAGCTGTTTTAAGAAAAATAACTTCCCGAACAGAAGAAATACCTTTAGCACTAAGCGTATAATTTGCTTTGAGGGTGTCATTTTTAAATGTACCAGTGATTGCTCCCATGTTATCATTTTTACTGGCGTAGTGGTAATGTAATTCGCTCGTAACGACTGCTCCGGTTAGGACCAGATTTAATTTTATCGTGTCTTTGCCCTCATAGCTGTAACAAAGTTTTTCTGCCACGGGGGTAGTTATCTCGGTGGAAATTTTATCGGCACCACTGATAACGGTTTGGCATTTCTCTGTTTCTTTTTCGCCGTTGCAGGCACGCAATATCAGCGTTGCAACAATCACTGGGGATAAAAATGTTTTTTCATACTAAAATATTTTAGTCGATACAATGTAAAAAAAAGAGATGATCAAAATGATTAAATTTTTGAGTCATCTCTTACAAGTGTTGCGTTATTTTGAAATATATTTTTTCCAAAGACCAGGATTCGACCTTCTCTTATTCATGGATGACTAAAATGGGTAATTTGCTATGGAACGAGAGTTTTTTAGTTCTGCTGGTTTTGAATAGTTTGTCCATAAAAGAACGATTCCGTTGCACGACTATGATTAGATCAATAAAATAGTCTTGCGAAAAAAGTTCAATCGCTTCGTCTATGTCAAAAATTCTCATAAAATAAAATTCAGGATTAAAATCTCCCAGTAATTTTTTCAGGTCCTGTTTCTCCATTTCATATTTGTCTGTAAGGGATATATAATGGTCCTTGTCTACGTTTACCACATGTAGTTTAGAATTGTATATTTTTAAGAACTGTTTAATGGGTTCTGATGGCGTGGTGTGGAGCGTGTCTTTAAAATCAGAAGTTAGCATTACATTTTTCATAGTAGTAAAGCTGGCACTCTCTGGAACAATCAAAACAGGGCATGCTTTGGTTTCTGCCATTTTCAAAGTATTGCTGCCAAAAAATGCCTGGGCCATCTCAGACTTACCGGTAATACCCATGATCACCAGGTCTGCTTTTTTGTGGCGGGCCGCTCTTTCTAAACCTTCTACAAAATCAGGTTCCTCGTGCAATAGTATTTCTATGATTACAGGATGGACGCTAAATAGAAAAGTTTTTAAATCTTCCAGTTTGGCGCTTGCTTCGGCGGCCTCTGAGGATTTGCTGTAACTATGGTATAAAATAATGGTTACTCCATGGTGCCCTGCAAGAAAAGCATTCGCATATTTTGCTGCATTAAGAGAGGTTTCTGAAAAGTCTACTGGAACAATTACTTTTGTCATGCTTTTATCTGTTAAATTTTGAAATGCTGTTAATCGTTAATTATTTTATTTACAGAAGATAAAATTAACGTTTTTAATTTATTATGGGAAGGCCAATTGAGTTAAACTGAGTAAAAATTAGTACGGATGCGCTCATTCTTTGAAGCGTTTTAATCAGCAAAAACATAAAACAGCTAAATCACATAATTTGTTGAGGTAATTGCTTCGATTTAAAAGATTTTTCGGGTAATGAATCTAATTTAATCTTTTTTCAGACGTAGAAGAACAAAACAAGCAGTAAAACGGCATTCTGCTATAAAAGTGTTTGTACGTTCCCCACTTAACAAAAAGAAGAAATAAGAAACGATTTTTGGAATTTGCAGAATTACATTTCAAATTTTAAATTTTGCCATCTTTGTAAAAACGCAACACGAAAAAAACTTTCTGGTTCTTATCACATGCTTCTCATTTATTTCTTTTAAATACTTCACCAGTTAGCCATTAAAAATACAGGTTTGTCGGGTACCATCAGTGCACCAGCACCCGCCGATGCTGTATTTAAATTTAAAAAAAATGGCTTTCCCTTGTACTTTGACGGCCAGATTTTCAAAGCCATGTATTATAAAGTAAGTTGCGGTAGTCTTCTTATTGGCAAACTCGCTGGTAGCGTCGTTTGCAATGGGAGAAGCCTTGTATAAATTTGGCATCAAGGAAAATAAGTTCCACCTCAAAGCTTCCAATGAGTTCTGTTCGATAAGAGCATGGGGCCTTTAATGAAAATTATGCCAAAGAATAAATACAACAAAAGAGCCGGTCAATCCGGCTCTTTTTATTTGTAGTCAAAAGGGAATTATTTGCTGTGCCCAAATAGATAAAAAACACCTAATTGAAAACCCCTGTTATAAGATTTGCCTGCGGCGCTATTTTCATTCATGTTGCTCAATCCCAAATTGTAACGAGCATCTACACCGAAACCTGATGGAGGATGCACGTATCCTATACCGGCGCCAATTCCAAAATCAACGGTGTTTAATTGGTCTTTTACGTCGATTTCGGTGCTACCGAATTTACTTTTGGCCCCCAGTAAAAATCCAACCTGTGGCCCGGCCTGTAACCTGAAACCATTGTCGAACATATACTGTACCATTAAGGGAACATTGATATAATCCAGATTTAATCTTGTTTCGACGTTGCCAACGTTATATTTAACCCCTTGTTGAGAATACACCACTTCTGGCTGAAGTGCAAGTTGCGGTGCAAGGTGTAAATGACCCAATAAGCCCGCGTGAAATCCTACTCTTGAATTATAGTCGGTATTATCGTCATTGTTAATATTGTACACATTCAATCCGCCCTTAACACCTATGCCAAATTTCTCGGAGCTGTGCTGGGCAGAAGCTGTTCCAGCAATCAATAGTGCAGCCGAGGCCGCGAAAAAATACCTTTTCATCAGAATTTATTTTAGTTAATAATAGCGCTGCAGTAATTTGTTGCAGCTATCTTAGTTAACCAAATCATGGTCCAAAAATCATTCATACTAAAGAATGGCGTAAAGCAGCTTATTTAAGTTTTATTAATCCTGTTTTTTGCTCATACTGTGGTGAAACTACCTCAACCCTGCGCCATTACGATTTGAAAATTACATTGGCGAAGTTTATTTACAAACTATCGTGGCCGTATGTTTTATTGAAAACAACTTTTTAATAGGTTCGTTTTATGGTAATCTTTACGTTTTTTAGTATTAATGGAGCGTAAATGTGAACTTACTTCGTAAAAAGGTTGTTAACTGATATCAATAGTACCTGATGAATTGGTTAGCAGTTCTTTAAAAACAACTTAGTCCCCCTCAACAGAAGCACAACTAAGCAACAATTCCCGTATTTTTGCGTCCTAAAAGAAGTAACAGCATACATGAAGAACACCCGCAATTTTTGCATTATTGCCCATATCGATCACGGTAAAAGTACCTTGGCAGACCGATTGCTGCAAACCACCAACACCGTAAGCGACCGCGATATGCAAGCCCAGGTATTGGATGATATGGATTTGGAGAGGGAGAAAGGCATTACTATTAAAAGTCATGCCATTCAGATCAACTATCCGTTCAAGGGCGAACAATACATTCTAAATCTCATCGATACTCCCGGCCACGTAGATTTTAGTTACGAGGTGAGCCGCGCCTTGGCTGCCTGCGAAGGTGCTCTACTATTGGTAGATGCTACCCAAGGCATACAAGCTCAAACCATCAGCAATCTATACCTGGCCATAGAAAATGATCTGGAGATCATCCCCATTATCAATAAAATTGATATGGATGGCGCAATGATCCCAGAAGTAAAAGACCAGATGATCGATCTCCTCGGTTGCAAAGAAGAAGATATTTTGTTGGCCAGCGGTAAAAGCGGCATTGGCATCGAAGAAATTCTCAAAGCCATTTGCGAGCGCATACCTGCACCCACCGGCGATCCCGATGCACCCTTGCAAGCGCTGATTTTTGATTCTGTGTTCAACAGTTTCAGAGGAATCATCGTTTACTTCCGCATCTTCAATGGTAAACTAAAAAAAGGCGATAAAGTAAAATTCTTTAGCACTGATAAAGAATACGACGCTGATGAAGTAGGTATCCTCAAACTAGGAATGGAGAAAAGAGACGAAGTTAACTGTGGTGACGTAGGATATATTATCACTGGTATTAAAAATGCCAAGGAAGTTAAAGTAGGAGATACCCTTACTACGGTGGCCAATCAAACATTGTCAAGAATTGATGGATTTGAAGAAGTAAAACCAATGGTTTTTGCTGGAATCTTTCCGGTTGAAACAGATGCTTTTGAAGAGCTTCGCGACTGCATGGAAAAACTCCAACTCAATGACGCTTCACTCACCTTTGAGCTAGAAACCTCACAGGCGTTGGGTTTCGGCTTCCGCTGCGGGTTCCTCGGTTTGTTGCACATGGAAATTATTCAAGAACGTTTAGAACGCGAGTTTAACCAAACCGTGATCACCACAGTTCCCAACGTAAGTTTCATTGCATACACTAACAAAGGGGAAAGAATTGACGTGCACAATCCAGCTGCCTTGCCAGATGCTAGTCGCACCGAAAAAATTGAAGAGCCTTACATCAAAGCACAGATCATCACAACGTCGGAATACATTGGTAACATCATGACCCTATGTATCAGTAAACGCGGTATTTTGATTCATCAAAGTTACCTTACACCTACCAGGGTAGAGCTTACTTTCGAAATGCCACTGACAGAGATTGTGTTCGATTTTTACGATAAACTAAAATCGCAAACACGCGGATACGCTTCTTTCGATTATTCACCGATTGGGTTTAGAGAAAGTGACATTGTGCGCATGGATATATTATTGAACGGCGAAAAAGTAGATGCTTTGAGCGCCCTCATACACCGCAGTCGCTCTCATGATTTTGGCCGTAAACTTTGCGAAAAATTAAAAGAACTGCTCACTCGTCAGCAATTCCAGATAGTGATACAAGCTGCCATCGGCGCCAAAGTAATTGCCCGCGAAAACATCAGCGCCATGCGCAAAGATGTTACTGCAAAATGTTACGGTGGTGATATCAGTCGTAAACGCAAATTGTTGGAAAAACAAAAAGAAGGTAAAAAAAGAATGCGACAGATAGGGAACGTAGAAATTCCGCAGGAAGCTTTTTTGGCCGTACTGAAGCTCGATTAAAAGAACTAGTACAGCAACGAAAATAGAAATCGTACAGAACCAATAGTTTTTTTGTTACCATCGTTGCTTCATATATTCAGCTTTGGTTGCGTCGCACACTTGTACTTTTACCTACTCTTCATCTCAACCCATGAAGCAGCTATCCATTCATTCATTTAAACATCGCTGAAAAGCGAAAAAAATGAGCCCAACCTTTTGGCATCCTTAACATGAAATTTTTTCCTGAATCAACCATACATCAGTTAGAATTTGATAAAGTAAAAGAACTACTGGCAGCGCACTGCAAAACAGAATACGCCAAAGAGATCAGTAGAAACCTTCGCGTTCATACCAAAAAAGAATTCATAGAACTGGCGCTTCAGCAGGCGCATGAATTTAAAACCATCACCCAAACTGGTCTGTACTTCCCCAACGATTTTGCTATTAGCATTAGCAGGGAAATTAAATTGTTATCTATTCCCGGCGCTTCTCTTACAGGAGAACAATTCATGCTCGTCCGCCGCTTGGCAGAAAATACGGCTAGTATTTTTCGTTGGTTCACCGTTGATACTCGTTTGGCTTACCCGGCACTCACTAAGGTAATAGACAACAGCTACTACGAAAAAAATATCAAAGCCTCTATTGAAGCCGTGTTAGATGAAGTGGGCCATGTGAAAGACGACGCCAGTAAAGAACTGGCAGACATCCGTATGAAGTTGTACCGAAAACGCAACGAGTTGCGTCGCATGTTCGATCGCATCGTTAGCAAACTCAACAAACAAGGTTACCTCGCTGATATAGAAGAAAGTTTTTTAAATGGAAGGAGAGTGTTGGCGGTGTTTGCAGAACAAAAGCGAACGGTAAAAGGAGTGCTGCACGGTGAAAGTGATAGCCGAAGAACCAGTTTCATTGAGCCCGAAGAAACCACAGAACTCAACAACGATATTTTTTCGTTAGAGTATGAAGAACAAAAAGAAGTGTACCGCATATTGCGACAGCTTACTGAGCAACTGAGCGTATATGCGCCATTGCTCAAAAATTATCATGATATCGCTTGTCAATACGATTTTATTCGAGCAAAAGCAAAACTAGCGATCGACATCAGTGGGCATTATCCCATGCTGGTTGACAAAGCGCATATTCAGCTCATCAACGCTTACCATCCACTGTTGCTGTTATACAACCAAAAACAAAATAAGCCCACCATACCCATTCAATTAAAATTAGACCAGGAGAATAGTATTCTGGTGATCAGTGGACCAAACGCTGGTGGCAAAACGGTGACTCTTAAAACGGTGGGACTTTTACAAGTAATGCTGCAAGCAGGATTGCTCGTGCCGGTAAGTCCGGATAGTGAAATGGGTATTTTTAAACAACTGATGATCCATATTGGCGATACCCAGAGTTTAGAATTTGAGTTGAGCACCTATTCTTCGCATCTAAAAAACATGAAGTATTTCATTGAGCATGCCAACGGTAAAACCCTGTTTTTTATTGATGAATTGGGAAGCGGAAGTGATCCCAACCTCGGCGGTGCATTTGCGGAAGTGATCATGGAAGAATTAGCATTTAAACACGCATTTGGAATTGTTACCACCCATTACCTCAACCTCAAAGTGATGGCCAACAAGGTAAAGGGCATTATCAATGGTGCGATGCAGTTTGATGAAAAGAATTTATTACCTATGTACAAACTGCAGGTAGGCAAGCCCGGTAGTTCCTATACGTTTAGCATTGCAGAAAGGATCGGGCTCGATAAAAAACTGATCAACAAGGCGCGTAAGCTGGTAGATGAAGAACATTTTAGTCTGGATAAATTGTTGAATAGAACCGAACAAGATCTGCAAATCATCGACAAAGAAAAAGACCAGTTAAAAAAACTGCTTCGTGAAAATGAAACGTTGAAAAAAGAGATGCAGCAAGTATTAAACAAAGAACAGCATCGCCAGGAAACCGAAAAGTTGAAGCTTCAAAATCAGGTATCTGAAGAGCGGATTGCTTATATGAAAGACATGGAGCGCAGGCTAAAAGCGATGGTAATGGAATGGCGTAAGGCAGATGACAAAAACAGTGTGGTGCAGATGATACATGCGCTGCTGTTTAACCAAAAGGAGAAAATGCAGCAAGATAAAAAGCAAAAGAAGATCAACGAAAAATTCAGTGAGGTAGAAGGAGAGATCAAGGTAGGTGATAAAGTAAAAATGAATAACAACCGAACGGTGGGTATTGTAAAAGAAATGAGGGGTAAAAAAGCGATTCTCCAAGTAGGCGTGGTGCCTATCACGGTGGATTTGAAAGATTTGGTGCTGGTGGTAGATAAACCAGTGATGTAATCAACATTCCTGATAACAACAGCCGACCAAATCGAGCATCGGCCCTTTTCAAGAGGGCTTTTTTTATAACATAACAATTTTTTCAACGCTTTGAGGTTCATGGAATTGGGCACTTCAAAAAAACTTCCTCAAAACTTTTAATAATTTTTTGTTCTGAAAATTTGAACCCTTACTTTTGCCGCGGAGAGCTGGCAGAGTGGTCGATTGCGGCAGTCTTGAAAACTGTTGACTGTTACAGGTCCGGGGGTTCGAATCCCTCGCTCTCCGCATAAAATTTTCCCCTTGATGTTCAAGGGATTTTTTTTGCTAGCTATCTCCAACTTTAAATGCAGCTCTTCCTTTGAATTTTCTGCTTCAACGAATGAGTGATTCACTATTTTTTAGTTTCTGCTTAATAGTCGGGATTTGTTTGTTTACGGAGCTATGATGTAAACTAAGAATCCTCAATTCGTAAAACATCCGAATTAACATTCTTTTATTTATGTTAAAATGCTAAGTCTGTACCAGTTATTCGGAAAGTGTTCGGTTAATGGTGTGAATTTTAACATATTTAATGAATTTTCAAGAGGCCATATTGGAGTATGCGGAA
>Ga0105044_10001233_pt1 | contig 33805 bp, 28 predicted proteins | sample MAT01_FD_78092 | JGI IMG/M metagenome (GOLD analysis project Ga0105044, IMG submission 78092) | Freshwater microbial communities from Lake Fryxell liftoff mats and glacier meltwater in Antarctica - MAT-01 | ecosystem: Environmental > Aquatic > Freshwater > Ice > Liftoff microbial mat | place...
CACTCCGCCAAGACTCGCTCTCGCTCGCCTGGCTCCGGGCTCCTGTGTCCTCTCGCTTTCCTCTCCCCGCTTCCGCTTTCCGTATCGTTGGGTTCATCCTTACCACTCTACTTGTTTCCTTTCTTCTTCGCTACCTGTACTCGCGCGGTCGCTTACGTTCGACCCGGCCGTGGCCACAGGCGTCTTCGAAAAAAAGGGGGTGTTGGGCAATGCGTCCAACGCCTTGGCTTGCGCGAGCAATTTGGGCTGGTTGCCCTCGATCTGCAGCAGATACTCGCCGCCTTTTTCCACGATAGCGCGCGTTGGGTCGCAGGCAGTGCAGCGCGTCGGCGACAGTTTGTTCGCAACGCGGCGTGCCCTCTTTCTGATCGCAAATGGCGACGGCTTGGGGCGCGCCGTCTTCATGCTGAGCCAGCGTGAGCAAACCAATCTGGTCGCGGATCAACTTACCGTCCAACGCGAGGGCTTGCGGCAGCGCGTCGGCGTGGGTTTGCAGCCACGCGTGGAGGTGGGCGGCGAAGGCCTCCGCGTCGAGCCGCGTGAGCAACGCGTAGAAGACCGAATAGGTGGGCACCTCATAAAACGCCCGGGTGGTTTTCTTGCGGGGCAGGCCGAGCAAGTGACGTTGCTTTTGGCTGAGCGTCGTGGCAAAGCGGGCGATCTCCGCAATCTCGCGCCGCCCGGCGAGCTGCGCCATGGCCACGATCGTCAGCACCGGGCCGGAACGAATTTCCAACCGCTCTGAGCTTGGGCGTTCTCACGCATAACCTCATTGTGCTGTTTGAGCGCAAGCTGGGATGGCTCAAGGCGGTGACTCTCGACAGCCTGCGCTATTGGCTCTTCGTGACCGCCGGAGTCATCAGCCGCGCCCAAGGAGTCCTCACCATCAGACTCGCCGTACACCCTCGCGAACGCGACTGGTGGCGCTTGCTCTGGGCCAAGCTGACCACCTCAATTCCCAACTGCGATGCAGTCGGAAACAGGCCGTCATTCACCCAGTGAAAATCCGCTCCAAAACCGCTCATTCATCCAGAAATCCCGATTCCGACTGCATCGTTACGGCTAAGTGAACACTGTTGGAGCTGTCTGCCGCGTTGGAGGGGTCGCCATCGGTTTTTGACACAGCGCCCTCGGCTGCCATGTTTATCGTCATGCTGCCCGCAAATCCTACTGCCGAATTGCTGACCGTGGAGGACTATCGTGCCACGCCGGAGGGGACATGCTACCAACTCATCGAGGGGGATCTCATCATGCCCCTGCACCGAATACCAATCACCGGCGCATCGTACGGAACCTAAGCCAGCTTCTGTGCAACCATGTCGCGAAGCATGGCCTCGGCGAGGTTTTCTTCGCCCCATTCGATGTCTATCTTTCGCAGCACGATGTGCTGCAGCCTGACTTGCTATTCGTTTCACAGCCGAACATTGCGATCATCGCCGATGACGGCATTCACGGTCCACCCGATCTGGTGATTGAAGTGCTCTCCTGGTCAACTGCCCAGCTCGACAAAAAATCCAAGCGCCGCATCTACGCCCGCGCTGGAGTGAAGGAACTCTGGCTCGTCGATCCGCTGCTGCTGCAGATTCAGCGCTACGATTTTGCACGCGACGCGGCGAAACCCGTGCAGTTGCTCGAAGAAAACGAGACGTTTTCTACACCGCTGCTGCCGGGTCTGACGCTGGCCGCGGAGGAAATATTCAAACGCTGAGTCGCACCGCTCGGCGTCCGGTTCAAAATAATGGCGCGTCCTTTCTTGCCGACGATGGCGAGAATTGGGGTGAGGACCTCGCAGGCGTCGGCGGTAGTCCTGAGGCAATGTGGGGGAAAACCACTCCTTTTCTCCTGGCTGTGCCATCCGCACATTCCTCCCAGCGCCCTCGTTTGCCGGTTGTTTTTGCGTTTCCTCAATTTGTTTCGGCTTCATCCCAGCCCACCCCAGCAAATCGGCAAAAAAAGTTTAGCCAAAAAGAACTGCCCTCATCCTCAGCCTCTTCCATCGGTTTGGAAAAAGACCCTGCGGGCACGGGAGGGGTCAAATCTGCGTGGCCTACCGGGACTTCCGGGAAGCGATCGACCGGCGAGACACTCCCCGGTCCCCTCTTTCGTCGAGTCGTTTTGGGCCCGTCGAAACGCAAAAGCGAAAGCGAAAAGCGTATCTCGGACGTTGCAGCGTCGAGGGCCGTGCCTCAATTTCCGAGTCGCTTCGGTCCTCCCTTTCCTTTCCCCACATCCCACGTCGGTAAGCCCCTCGAATGAGACGATCCCACGTCACCCTCGTGTTTGCCGCGCTCGCTGCAGCGGGTTTGACCGGCCGTTCCCAGACGCCCCTGGCAATGCTGCCGCACGGGACGGCGGAGGTTGCTTTCTTCGAGTCCAAAGTCCGCCCGGTCCTGATCGAGCACTGCTACGAATGTCACGGCGCGAAGAAGCAAAAGGGCGGACTGAGGCTCGATTCCCTCCCGGGCTGGAGGGACGGAGGTGACAGTGGCACCGTCCTTGTTCCGGGAAAACCGGAGGCCAGCTTGTTGGTCGAGGCGATTCGCTACGCCAACGAAGACCTGCAGATGCCTCCGAAGCAGAAACTCGGCGCCGCCGAAATCGCGGTACTCACGGAGTGGGTGCGGCTCGGCGCGCCGGATCCGCGACTCACCGAGCCGGTCGACAATGGTCCAAAAATCGTCGCCATGACCCTCGAGCAGGCGCGGATGCACTGGTCTTTTCAACCCATCGTTCCGCCGCTTGTACCCAAGGCTCCCCTGGGTCAGCCGGCCGACCACAACGCGATCGACCGGTTTGTGCGGACCCGGCTGGCGGCGGAGGGCTTTACCCCCAATCCCCCCGCCGATCCGCGCACCCTCGTGCGCCGCGCCTATCTCACGCTCCTGGGTCTGCCGCCCTCCTACGATCGCGTCGAGCGGTTCGCAGCCAACCCCAGCCCGGCCGCGTTTGCGGAGTTGGTCGAGCAGCTGCTCGCCCGGCCGGAGTATGGCCAGCGATGGGGCCGCCACTGGCTCGATGTCGCCCGCTACTCGGATACGACGGAAAAGTCCACCGATGGCGAGCGTCGTATTCCCTTTGCCCATACGTATCGCGACTACGTGATCGAAGCCCTGAATACCGACCGGCCCTTCGACCGTTTCGTGCTCGAGCAGGTCGCGGCCGACCGGATGCCCGCGGAGTCGAAACCCGATCTGCGGGCGCTCGGATTCCTCACGGTCGGGCGCCGTTTCGAGGGCAATCTGGAGGCGCCGGAGCTCATCGTCGACGATCGCATCGACACGATCGGCCGCGGGTTGCTCGGTCTGACCCTGGCCTGCGCCCGGTGCCACGATCACAAATTCGACGCCATCCCCACCGCCGATTACTACTCCCTCTACGGTATCCTCGCGAGCAGTCGCGACCCCATGGACTTGCCGGAGGTCGGAACTGCGCCGGCCTCGGACGAAGTGGCAAAGTACCGCATCGATCGCGCCGCTCTCTTCGCCGAGTACGAGAAACACATCGACGAGACCACGACCCGCGCGCGTCGCCTTGTCCGCGAACTCGCTCCCGAGTATCTCCGCCACCTCGTGGAGAATTCGCCCAACCATCGCACGGTCGAGGGTTTCATTCCCCTCGACACGCCGCGCGGTCTGCTCGTCCACGGCGGCGCACCCGCGTGGAATGCCCTGATGGCCACGAGTGTCCTTCGCGGCGAGAAGTACTTCCTCCTCTGGTCCGAGTTCATGAATCTCCCATCGGTCGATTTCGCCACGAAGGCTCAGGCGGTGCTTGACGCGGCGACCCGGCTACCCGACAGGCACGACGCACCGGTGTTGGCCGCCTTGGCGGAAAGACCCCTGACGTCGATGCTCGACGTCGCCGACGCCTTCGGTCGGGCGATCGCCGAAGCGCTGAAGACGCCGGATGCGCCGGGCCTCGCCGCCGTGATCGACGCCGCAGACACTCCGCTGCAATTTTCCCGCGAGGCGGTCGCGGAGGACCTGCTATTGTTCGTCACCGAGCATCGGATCGTCGCGCGGAGGGATGGGGAGGCCGCTGGCAAGATTCGCGAGAAACTCACCATCCTCGAGGCAGGCGCCCCGGTTGACCGCGCCCAATCCGTCGCTCTCTCCGGCCCCACGATTGACCCTCGGGTGATGATCCGCGGCGACCGCAACAAACCGGGCGCGGTCGTCCCGCGTCGCATTCCCCACGTGCTCGCGGCGGTGGACCACGAATCCTACGCCGACGATGGGCGCCTGCAATTGGCGAACGCTCTGGCCAGTCCGAAGAACCCGCTGACCGCGCGCGTGATCGTCAACCGCGTCTGGCAGCAGCATTTCGGTCGCGGCCTGGTCGCGACGCCCGACGATTTCGGCGCCACGGGCGAGCATCCTTCGCACCCCGAGCTGCTCGACCATCTCGCCTCCCGGTTCATCGAGCAGGGCTGGTCGTTGAAGGCCCTGCACCGCTACCTCATGGCCTCGGCGACGTGGCAACAGAGCAGCGCCACGCAGACCGCCGCCCTCGAGCGCGATCCCTCGAACCTCCTGCTCTGGCGCATGGCTCCGCGCCGGCTCGAATTCGAGGCGTTGCGCGACAGCCTGCTCCGCGTCGCCGGCCGGCTCGACACCCGACTCCGCGGGCGGAGTGCGCCGTTGGATGACGAAAACGTGCGCCGCGCCGTCTACGGCTACACCGACCGTTTCAGGATCCCCTCGTTGCTGCGGAACTTCGACGTCGCCAACCCCGATCAGTCCATCGCACGCCGCGCTGAGACCTCGCACCCGCTCCAGGCCCTCTATTTCCTCAACAGCACGTTTTTGCGCGCACAGGCCGAGGGCGTGAATCGCCAGCCGGAAATCGCCGAACTGCTCGACCCGCGGGAACGGATACGGGCGATTTACCGCCGCATCCTCATCCGGCTCCCGGACGACGAAGAACTTGCCTTGGCGCGCGACTATCTTGGCGACCGACCGTCCGAAGCCCAATGGGCCCAGTTCGCGCAAGTGCTGTTGCTATCGAACGAATTTTTCTTCTGCGACTGAAGCTTTCCGATCGACCCTGACCCTGACCCTCGACCCCCGATCCCATGCACTCATTGCCTTTCCCCGATTCGTCGCCGATCTCCCGTCGAGAAATGCTCCGCCGCTGCGGGGCCGGCTTTGGCACCCTCGGCCTCGCCGCTCTGTTGAGTGACCTCCCGGCCTTCGCCGCGGAGAATGCCGGCCCGCTGGCGCCGCGGTCGCCTCATTTCCGGCCGCGGGCCAAGTATGTCATCCAGATCCTGGCCAACGGCGGTCCGGCGCAAATGGATACCTTCGACCCGAAGCCGATGCTGACGAAGTATCACGGCCAGCGCCTGCCGATCCATCTCGCCACGGAGCGTCCGACCAGCACCGCGCTCGGTTCGCCCTTCACCTTCGCCCGCTACGGACAGTCCGGACTCGAGGTCAGCGAGCTTTTCGGCGACCTCGCCAAGAAGCACGCCGACGACCTCTGTGTCATCCGCTCGATGTATTCGGACACGCCGATCCACGAAAACTCACTGCGACTGATGAATTGCGGCGCCAGCATCATGGCCCGTCCGAGCATCGGCTCGTGGATCACCTACGGGCTGGGTTCCGAAAACCGGAATCTGCCCGGTTTCGTCGTGCTCGTGCCGAAAGGCATGCCCGTCGCCGGAGCGGACAACTGGCAGGCCTCCTTTCTCCCCGGCGCCTACCAGGGCACCTACATCGAGACGCAGGACCGCAAAGCCTCGCAGCTCATCGACAACCTGAGGAATTCCTCCCTCGATCCCGCGGCCCAGCGCACCCAGCTCGATCTCGCGCAGGCGCTCAACCGCAGGCACTTCGCCAGTCGACACGACCCCGCGCTCGAGTCGCGTATCCAGAGTTTCGAGACTGCTTTCCGCATGCAGACGGCGGCGACCGACGCCTTCGACATCGACCGCGAGCCCGAGCACATCCGGACACTCTACGGCGATACGCCGCAGTCCAAGCAGATGCTGATCGCGCGCCGCCTGGTGGAGCGCGGGGTGCGCTATGTCCAGGTGTGGCACGGCACACTTCAGCCCTGGGACAGCCACGAAAACATCGAAAAGAGCCACCGAAGGCTCGCCGCCGAGAGCTGCCAGGGCATCGCCGCTTTGCTCACGGATCTCAAGCAGCGCGGCCTGCTCAAGGACACCCTGGTCATCTGGGGCGGCGAGTTTGGCCGCACGCCCACGGTCGAGCTGTCACAGGGCGAGAAAGTCAGCCCAACCGCGGGCCGCGACCACAACCACCATGGCTTCACCATGTGGCTGGCGGGCGGCGGCGTGAAGGGAGGGATGGTGCACGGTGCCACGGACGACTTCGGCTTCAAGGCCGTCGAGGGCCGGGTCCACGTTCACGATCTCCACGCCACCGTACTCCACCTGCTCGGCCTCGACCACGAGCGCCTGACCTACAAGCACAGCGGCCGCGATTTCCGGCTGACCGACGTACACGGAAACGTCGTCCACAACCTCATCGCCTGAAAACGATCGGTATCGGTAGGAAACTGGATCCTTAGGCGTCGTGCCGGCCTGGGTCGAGTGGGTTCGGCCCTGCGACCGCTCAGTCGATCTCGTGTATCCATCGAAACCGATAAACACGAACGGCCTCGACACAGGCAACCTGTCCGCCCGATCGGCCCGGAAAAAGGTGGTTCACGAACAATGCGCGCGTAGCCGCGACGCGCCCCGGAGCGCCAAGCGAGTGGCCGGAGGCTTCGTCAATCGAGAGCTGGGAGTCCGCACCGACTCGCAGCGGCGCGAACCCGGCCGTCGCGATCCCGGTAGGCACCGTCGCTCTCGCTGTCCGGCCTGCCGTACGTCGGCGCCAGCAACGAGGCGAGGTTGCCGCCGGCAGAGATGCCCCAGGAGGCGAAGCGGTCCGGGTCCAGTTTGTATCGGCTAGCCCGGTACTTGAGCCATCGCACCATCGTCTTACAGTTGTGCAACATGGCGGGAAAGGGTGCCTCCGGGCTGACCCGGTAGGTGATGGCCGCAACCGCGACGCCCTCGTCGGACAGACGCGGCTGAAACGGTGGGCGATACGGAGTGCCCCTTTCCACCCGCCTCCGTGACGACCCGGTGGTCCGGAGTATCGCGTCTCCCTGCCCTTTGCGATTGTCGCAAACTCGGCCCTACCACCCGATCTCCGCGCCGAAGGGATGCAGCTACGATTGCGGCGCACGCTTTCGGGTGAGGAAACGGTATTTTTGCGTATCGGAGGATTCGGTCCCGATCCCGGCGATAACTCGTTTGTGATCGCCAATGCGCGAACGGGCGCCGCCGTGGAGTTCAAGGGCAACCGGCCCCTCGAGTACTTCAACTTCTGGGCCGCCTCCGGCGCGATCTGTCCGGAACCGGCGCTGGCAATTGCAGTCGCGCCCGGGGCGACCTTTACTTGGAGCTCATCCTATCGCTTCTTCCAAACCGAAGCACCTCATGGAGGTCGCCAAATACCGTGATCGCGCTGGGGAAGGGAACGTCGCCGACGGCCCGGTGGTTTCTCTTGCGGACGGGGAGGGGGTCGCCAGATCGATCGCGATTCCGCCACCGGCACGGCGGCCATCGGTCATCCAATGGCCGGCACCTGTGAACACGGCGGCCGATTGCATCGCCTCGATCTTCGCGAGACGGATACGCCCCAGTCCGCCGCCCTCGAGTGTGCGCTTGAGAAGCTTCGCGACGGCGTCATGTCTTACCTTTTAACCGCGGTAAAAGGACGTTCACACAGCGGCGTTCCCTTTTCAAAAGTCTTTCCGAAGTTAATTAGTAATACCTCACCCCGTTGACGCCCGACCCCGTTGACGCCCAGTGTTTGGCCGCCAGCAACTCTGGCTGCGGAACCTGTTCGCCGGTGGCTGTGGCGGAAATATGACTGCAAGCATGGCCTCTTCAAACTAAGAAATTCTTGCCATGCTAAACCAAGGTGCCTTGGTCGTTAGCGGCCTGCTGGACAGCATAAATGATCTCACTTTGGGCGTCGCCCTCCTTTGTGAGACCTTTTGCATCTCTTTCATTCTGCCCTATCCTACAGATCCTTTTTCTAGACCCCATTTCCCATGCTTCGCTACTTTGCCTGTTCGGTGAGGAACTTTCGTCAGTTGCCCGACCTGTCCGATCATCGGATGAGTTGGGAGGTCTGGATCAGCTTGTCTGGACGCGTCCGTCCACGGTTTAACCTTGCGCCCGAACGGGAGGTTCCGGACGCCAATTTTTGGGTGATGCCACCTGGAACGCGCTATCGATGGCTGGCCGAGACAGAAGAGGTGGAAAGGGCGGTGTTTCACTTTGCGTATGTTCCCCACGAACTCGAACTAGCCACCAAACCCCGAGGCTATTTATGCCGACAGTTAACGACAGACGAATTGAACGAAATTCGCGCGATCGCGAAGACGATCGGTACAGCACATCAGCAGAATGGCCGGTTGCGTTACCTTTATTTTCAGCGCGGGGCGCTGGATCTTGCGTTGATCGCGTTACGCGAGCTGAGAGATGATCCAGTATCCACAATGGATTCCTGGGCGGCGGATCGGGTGGAGCGCGCGGTGGGTTGGTACACCGATCATCTTCGCGAGGCGCCGAAGTTCAGCCGGGTGGCTGCAGAAATGAAAATTTCGGTCAGTCACCTCCGACGATTGTTTCAGACTCATTACCGGGAAAGCCCCAAAACCGTCTTCGACAAGATGCGGGTTCAATTTGCCGCTGGTCTCCTGTCGGAAAGCACGTCCACCTTGGATGAGGTTGCCAGTAAGTCGGGCTTCCAGAGTACTACTGACTTTTGCCGCGTGTTCAAACGGCATTATGGCTATCCGCCCAACGTTTGGCGTCGAACGGTGGGCAAATTCGATTCGAAGCTGGTGCCCAAGGACACCGGCATTCGAGAGGTCGAGCTTCAGCGATTGGTCTCGCGCGTGCTCGCAATCGACTCTCAGGAATCAGCAGCGCGGTCGAAGAAACGGCGTCGGTCGGGCGGATCGCAATCGGATTCCATGGTCTGTGAGCCGAAAGATTCAAATTGCTACGGGGCGTCGGAGGTACGAGTTCCTTCCGGAGGGAGCGGGGTCTCCCGGCGGGTCGACTTCGAGAAATCGAGGGTCAGACGGGTGCGTCCGTCATTGATCGCCACGACGCCGGTGCGGTAGTCGGCCTTGAGCCACGGACTGTCGAAGGTCTGGGAGGGAGCGTAGTTGATTGGGCGTCCGTCGACGGTTGGAACCTCATTGTTGGACGCGTTAAAGTCGTACCGGTGCCCACGCGAGGTGTAGGAAACGCGATACCACCCTGGTACCGTCGTCTTGAGGAGCGTGAGTGCATTGCCATGGATGTGCCGCTTGAATTCGGCAAGCGTGGGAAACTCGTTCCGCTGGGCGGCCTCCAGGACGATCGGGCTATGACGGTCTTTAAGGAGGAGGATCGTCCGGTCCGAGTTCCAACGGTAGGGCATGGGATCGAGCGGTTCATCGAGCGACTCGGTGGCTTCGTAACTAAGCCATTCCTTGTTGTCGGAGTCGGCGTCGACGGACACTTGGTAAACGCCGCTGGCAATGCGGACTGCGAGGTAGGCATTGCCCTCCTTGACAAATACCCAGCCGTTCTCTTCCTCGACGTGACCGAGTCCCGGTGAGAAATAGACGCCGTAAGGCTTCGAGTCATTGCTGGTCATCGGAAACCACTCCGGGCTCACAGAGGTGAACCCCCGACTCTGCTGGGTGATGAGCACCGGGCCCTGCTGAACACTGCGGAAGAACGCATCGGCTCCCATGCGCCATTTGCCGTTCGGAAGCACAATCACATCGCGCGGAAAGACCATCGCGCGCGCGGAGGTGCTAAAGATCAAACCGTGGGCCCGTCCGGCATGGCTGAGGTGCGAGTGAACGGCTAGGGGATGGTCCATCTGGGTTCCAAGGATGAAACTGGGTGTCACCCAGCTGTAGCGCAAGAGCCTCGAATCCGTCTCGCACCACAGCGTGCGTTCCATTCCGCTGGGGCGCGGAGCCACCGCCGGCTCTTCGCCCGGTGTGCGTGAACGGTAGGCGTAGCTGCCGAACGACTCCCGGTTAAGCGCCAGATTCCATACCACCGCGGGCGGTCGGTAGTCAGTGAGCCAGAACGACGTTAAAGGCGGGCTGGTGCGCGAGGGTCCTCCAAACAAGTAGGTGGCCATTTGATACATTGCATGCTGCTGGTTGTCCATTAAAGGGCCATGGTCCCGTGTTTTGGCACCGCCTCGAGCACCAGCGATCTGTTCCTGGGCCCACTCGGCCCAGACGAGATCGAGGAACATACCGGTCAGTGTGCGCAGCTCGGGATCATCGGCGAAATCATATAGATCTTGCAGGAACGACAGCGAGTGCCGCATGTAGCCGGGGGAAGCTTTCTCCACGAAGAAGCCGCGTCCGACTCGCTCCCGAAGATAGGTTTTCATGAAGGCCGTCCAGGCCTCGAAATGATCCCGCGGGTGCAACGGTTCAGGATCCTTTCGGGGAGAGGTGCCCTCGGGACCGTGAAAGCGTCCCGTCGCCGCGGTCTTGTGAAACCAGTAACCGTAGCCCAGCCCGCTGCCGAGGTTAGGGTAGGTCCGGTTGGAAAATTCGGGTTCGCGCTGAAAAATCTGGGAACTGAGCACGTTGGCGATCTTGGCGTTCAGATCATGGTTCTCGCTTCCGGTCATCGCCCAGGTGCTCTGACGGGCGGCGTGAATGTCGTTTTTGTATTGGGTTCTTTCCCACAGAGTCTCAAGGATCGCCTGTTCCACATCCGGTGTCAGCCGGCCCGGCAAGCGGGTACTGGAGCGGCTGAAGTTGAAGTACAGCCGGCAAAGCATCGGAGTGGCCAGCAGATCCCACGTGTATTCGAGGCCGTACTCGGCCACCTCCCGGAGGTCCTTGCTGGTGTAGATGGCCAGCAGTTGACGATTGGTTTCCTCGATGTCGATTCCCAGCCAGAGGTTTCCAAAACAGCGGGTGAGGTCGGTTTTGCTGACGGCGCGCCTAGGAGCGGAAGGTCCCGCGCGCCCGGCCTCCGCCTTCATCGCCTCAGCGATCCGCGCGGGACGCGTGGCCACTTCGTCCGCCATCCGCTGGCTCGTCAGGCGATCGGTCAAGGCCAGCTCAGCGGAACCGTCTCTTTTCAAGAATCGCACCGCGTCCAGCCAGATCCGGGTCGGCCGTGATCGATTCCAGTCGATCGCGACCCGGGCGATTTGGGAGAAGTCGAAGTCCGCGGGCCGGTCCAACTCTGCCAGCGGAATATCGACGCGGGTCCATGCCTCGTGTGCGGATGCGGACAGGGGACGGCTAACGCCGATCCTTCCGGCGGTGTCGACGAAGGTAAGCGTCCCTCCGGCCCCTCCGGTTTGAGTCAGATCAAACTGTAGCACCCAATCCCCCCCCAAGGCCCAACTCTCCCTGTAGGGACCCGGGGTCATCAGAATAGACGCGCTGGCGCCGTTTTCTTGGGTGAGCTCCACCCGTACACTGCAGTCCCCCGTGGACTTTCGCGTGTAGTCTGAGGTGACGACAGTGTTGGCGTGCTTGTCGACGGCGGCCGTGGGCGACGCCGCCACGCTGAATGTCTGCGATGCGTCGAGCCAGAAGTCGCCGCGGCTCGCCGCCAGACGATTGCTCGCACCGATGAGTGCAGAACCGGCCAACAGGGCGATCATCGGCCGGTGAACCCGGGAAGTCATCATGGGCGGGAGGAATTGGGCGAATTTCGCAATGGCTGGATCGACGAGGGAGCTAACGACGACGGTTTGTCGCGACGGGCAGCAGTCCAGATGCGGAAATCGCCGTAGCGCCCCGCCTTCGTGAACATTTGTCGCAAGCCGACGCGTCCCGCGGTGATGGGTGGAAATTGCGTGTTTCGCCACGCAAAGTAGTGGGTGCCGTCGGGGTTCTCCACCCGCAGGAAGAGGGCCTGGCCTCGTTTGACGAGGGTCATGTGGTGCGGAACGCCGGGCTGGAACAAATCCGATGGGCCGTAATCCGGTGCGATCTCGGTTCCCTCGAGCCCCTTGCCCTCCGGCAGGTAGCGGCGGGCACGCATGTATTCGTTGCCGGGAAAACCCACCGAATAGCTAACGTGGTAGGTGTTCATGTGGTTGAAGTAGAGTTTCATGGCGGGAACACGCCGGAGCTCGCCCCACGCGGCGATGTCTTCGTGGTACGGCCCGACACCGCTGCCCGTGGCTTCGATGTACAGGATGTTCACTCCGTTTTTCGATGAATCGAGGCGGGTGAAATCGTATTCGATCCGGACGTCGCCTTCGAATGCAGCCTTGGTCCAGAGGACCATGTGATGGGCATCGTTGCGCGCTTCCGTGCCGCTGGTGAGTTCCATTCCCTTCGAGGTGTTCTTTACCGATCCGACCTCGCCATCGAGGAACCACCGTTCCCGCCAATCGCCGGAACCCGGATCGTTGAACACCTCTTGCCAGTCCGCCGCCATAGCTTGGTCAAACGCAGGCTGATCTGTGTTGCGTTGGCCATTCGATCCGGGTGTGCAGGCCGTAAGGAAAAGGCTGGCAGCCAGCAGGGCGACTTTGGCGGGAATTTTCATGGTGGGGTAGCCTAACCACACGGATCGAGCGTTTCGTCGTTCACCTGCACGAGCCGTTTTCGTTGGAAACGAGTAGGGAAAAGGTGCGGATAGCGGAGTTCTTCACATGACGCGCTTTGGACATGGAATTCTGAACTCATTCTTCGCTTTAACGGGTGAAATCCAGTGTCAGGGTGCGAGTGCCTTTTTGGAGAACCACGATCCCGCTGTTCCACACGGACTGCACGAAAGGACTCTCATACACGTTCCGGGGCGTGAGGTTGACTGGATTGCGGTTGATCGGCGGTGCTTTGTGTTGATCCGTGGGAAAACTGAATCGATCGCCTCGGAGGCTGTCGTAGATCAGGGTCTGCCCGGCGATCGTAACAGGTCGCACGAGGACGGCGCGTCGAAATGCAGTCATGTTTTCATAAGCGCTCTTGGGCATGACCTCAATGATGACGGGGGAGGTCGCATCCTCGCAAATCAACCAACGACCAAACTTTTCCTTGGCGTCGTCAGGCACGGCAAATCCCCCACGTACGACGTGAACCGCGGCAAACGCCTCGGGTGATTCTGCAAAGACCCAGCGACCTTCTCTCTCCGGCGTAGAGAGACCGGCCTTGGAAAACCACACCCGCCAGTCGTCCGCGCGGCGACTCGTCGAGAGTTTCTGGGCGATGAGTGTTCCGGCGGATTGCGTCGTCCAGTGACCGTTGTAGATGGATTCGCCATCGCGAGCGAACGTCGTCGGAAAAATGCGCGCATCAGGATCGCCTCGGAAAATGACACCCGTCCAACGATTCTGAGAGCTGATCGCGGCCCAGTCATCCTCGGGTCTGGCTTCGGTCAGTAGTGAACCCATGATGAAAAAGGGAGTGCAAAAACCATAACGGACGATCCCGCCCGTATCGGTGCGCATCCGGTAGTTGCTGGGTTTGCTGTAACCCGCCTCTGCCAGCCCCATGCGGCGCTGTCTGACCTCGTAGGTCCCCCGACCGGCGGTGTCGAGGGCCAGGTCGATCAAAATATCGGGCATTTCCCATGACGTGAGCACGAACGGAAGCATGCCGGCATGAAGGAAGAGCGGTTCACCCGTCCCAAGCGCATACCAAGCGGCTCGTCGCGTAAAATCGGAGCCGCGTTGAGCGGACGCCGCATAGGTGCGGGTTTTCGCCCCTCCGCCCACGCCGTCGATCTGGTGCTCGGCCCAAAGCGCCCAAAAAAGTGTGATGTAGTCACTGGCGCGCTTTTTCAGGACAGGATCATCGGTGAGATCGAAGACCAAGTAGAAGGATCGTAGGGTGGTGGTGGCGTAGGAAGGGGAGTCGATTTCGATGGTCATGCCTTTGCGTGCTCGTTCGAGGATGTACTCCCGCAAATAGGCGCTCCACGCGGAGAAGTGCTCCCGGGCCGTGTGTCCGTCGGCAAACGGGCGATCGCGATACTCCGGAACCTGCGCGAGGACCATCGATGTGGCCCAGCATGACGCGAAGTGGTTGGCGTGATGGTTTTCCGAGTCAGTGATGTACCAAGTCTGCGACTGTTCGATTTCTGCGTCCGCGAGTTCGGATTTTTGCCGAGCCCATTCCCACATTGTCCTGAGCAGGAGTTCATACGTTTCGGCTGAAATCAGCCCCCGCGAGTGCGTGCCCTCCGGGCCATACAAGCGGATGAGCTGGGGCAGCAAACTCAAGGTCCAAGGGAAGCTGTGAATTTCAAGAAGTGTCTGTGGACGGTCCAGGTGATATTGGCACATCTCACGCAAGGCCTGGTTTCCTTCCGGAAGCTGCTGCGCGAGCTCAAATGATTGAAAGGCGAACTCCATTACCGACTGGTTGTAGTGGCGGGTGAAGTCACCGCGGTTGTTCCAGTTCTTTTTGATCGCCGCCGGGACGAATGGTTTGCCCGCGTCCGCCTGGAAGTACGCGGCGTTCCGTTGCTGGCCGCCGGCGCGGATGCTTTGGATCTCGGTCTCGGTCAAGGCCGCCTTCAGCACGCACGGAAGCAAAAAGGCCAAGACCAAACGCTTTGCCGATTTTGAAGGGAAAGGAGCAATGAGGAGGGTCATGAGAAGGACTGGGGTACTCCATCAACAACAGCAAATTGTTTAACCCGCAAGCTGTCGCGGCGACCGGAAGATTGACGGAATCGCTCACGGATTGGGAACGCGCGACTTCCCGTGGACGATCACTGTAGATGAACGCGAGTAAAACTCAAACGTTGGCGGACGCCAATCCCCGCGCGATGAGCGAAAGTGTCAAGAAGATGAAGTCTCGCCGCGGTTGATTTCGCTCAAGCGCATGGCAATCGTTCTTCCGGTTGATTTGCTCCGATACGGACTCGCGTGCCGTTCCACCCCAACCTTGAACGATGTTCTAAAAATGAACTCAAACTCCCACCTCCCCATCCGCCGTGGTATCGGCTTGCTCGCGTCCCTGGTATTCGCCACGTTGAGCCCAGTTTTTGCACAGACGTCACCCGCGCCTCGCATCCCGCCTTCCCAGGAAGCGGAGAAGGCGATCGAACTCTCTCCGTTCGAAGTATCCACAGATCGCGATACGGAGTATCGCGCGAGCCATGCCACCAGCTCGAATCGATTCAATACCTCCCTGTTCGACACCCCCCAATCGATCACCGTGCTGACGGAGGCATTCCTCGACGACCTGCAGGCAGTCGACCTTTTGCAGGAGGTTCTCTCCTTCATCCCCGGGGTGGCCCAGCTCGACTATGGTTCGGGAGGCGAAGGGAGCGTCAGTATTCGCGGACAGCCGGTGCCAGAAACGAAGTTGGATAATCTGCCGCACTCGAATCCGAATTTGCGTCCGGACCGCGCCGTTGTGGAACGGGTGGAAGTGATCAAGGGCTCATCGTCTTCGCTTTACGGCAGCTCCTGGCCAGGAGGGGTGATCAACTACATCTCCAAAAAGCCCAAGGAGAAGGCGGCGAACTCGATTCAAATCCAGGCGGGAAGTTTCAATTTCTTTCGGACTACGCTGGATCTGACCGGTCCGATCACGGCCAGCAAAAAACTGCTCTACCGCTTTGTGGCGGCTTATGAAGACAGTGACAGCTTTCGTGACGAGGTGAATTCGGATCGTTCCGTTTACTACCCGTCGTTGCGATACGTCTTCAAGCCGGGATCGCAGGTCACGGTTTCGCACGAGTACATCCACTCCCGTCAGACTTCGGATCCGGGACTGCCCATCTTTGCGGGCCAGACCGAAGTCATTTTGCCTCCCGAGCGTTTTCTTGGATTGCCGGATCGCGATTTTGACATTCACAAGCGCGAGACTCGGATGAATTTCGAACATCGTCTGAGTTTGAATTGGGCTGCTCGGATCAACTACGCGTACGCCAATTATGAGGCGGACAAGAAGACCGGCCAGCTCACCGGAAATGCGAACGCGACGACCGGACGTCAGGCCCGGCGAATCAATGATCAATACATCGACGGCTATGCCGAACACAGTGCGCAGGCTGATTTACTGGGGTCATTCAAGACCGGACCGGTCGATCATCAGACCTTGGTGGGTCTCGACTACACCTTGAGCGATCGGCTCCTCTTCACCAACGCCAACAATATCACGCCCAATTTTGTCGATGTGTGGGCGCCGACCTACAACTACGTCTTGTCGGGGAATCCGATTCCCTTGAATCGAAACGGTTCGGACGTGAGTGCTTACGGTGCTTATGTGCAGGAACAGGCCTCAGTGCTGAACAAACGCCTTCAGGTGATCGTGGGCTTTCGCATCGACGGCATGGAGCAGGAATCCACCAGCCTGACGCGGCCGGAGCCCAACACCTATTCGCCGCCCAATGCGATCACCCCCCGATATGCCGTGCTTTTCCGCCCGATTCCTCAAGTTACCCTTTATGCCACGTATGGGGAATCTTTCAGATTCGAGACATCCGGGCGCCCGATCTTCGGGACTGACCGACGGCTGGACCCGACGGTGGGAGTCTTGTCGGAAGTGGGCGCCAAGTCCCGCTTCTTTGACGGCAAGCTGAGCGTCGATCTCGAGGTGTATGAACTGTCGCGCGAAGGGATCGTCATCGCAGACCCGGACCACCCGAATTTCGTCCTGCAAACGGGGATGGAGAAAACGAAAGGCTATGCGATCTCGTTCAGCACGGATCCGCGGCCTGGGCTGACTTTATTTGGCGGCTATTCCTACTCCGATGCGAAGGTGATCACCGCCCAGAATCCCGCGGAAGTCGGCCGAAGGATGCGAGGAGTGCCGAAGAACAGCTTCAGCATTTTCTCCAAGTATCGTGTGCAGAGCGGGCCACTCAAGAGATTGGGTTTTGGTCTCGGGTTGCGCTGGATGGACGAGCGTCCGGGTGCGACGAGTACGACGTTATCGTTCGATGGATACACGCTCATGAATGCGAATGTCGACTATGCTTGGGGCCGGTACACGCTGAACCTCACCGTCAACAATGTGTTGGACGAATTCTACTGGGCCAATGTCGCCGCATTCAACGGCAACCGAGCGGGTACGCCCCGCGAGATTCGCGGATCGCTGAAGATCCGATTCTGATGCACGACGACGATTCGGCCATCGGCCTGAGGCAGCGAATGGCTCGCTCGGCGGCTTCGAACACGACGATGTGCCCGTGCGACAACGTCTGACCGACCTTCAACATGAATCCATTCCGCGTCACTTTCTTCACACTCGCACTGTTAACGGCACTCTGCATGGGCTGGAATCCTGCCATCGCCGGTGCCATTCCGAACATCGTGCTGCTGATGGGGGACGACCACGGCTGGGAGGAAACCGGCTATCACGGGCATCCAGACGTGAAGACGCCGGTCCTCGATCAATGGGCGGCGACGGGTCTGAGGTTCGATCGTTTTCATTCGGCGCATCCGAGTTGCTCGCCGACACGCGCGAGCTCTCTCACCGGGCGTCATCCGAACCGCATGGGCACCTTTGCACCGGGCTGGTCGTTTCGTCCGGAGGAGATAACTTTGGCGCACATCCTGCAGAAGGCAGGTTTCCTTTGCGGTCATTTCGGCAAGTGGCACGTCGGCGCGGTGAAGAAGGAGTCGCCGGTCAGTCCGGGCGCAATGGGTTTTCACGCCTGGCTCTCGCACGACAACTTTTTCGAGCTGAATCCATCGCTCTCGCGCAACGGCGGTCCGCCCGAAGTGTTCCAAGGCGAAAGTTCGGAAATTCTCGTGCGCGAGGCGATTCGGTTCATCGAAGAAGCGCGGCAGGAGAAGAGACCGTTCTTCACCGTTGTCTGGTTTGGCTCGCCTCATGAGCCTTACAGCGGGTTGCCCGCCGACCTCGCGCTCTACGACCACCTGCCCGCGAAATACTCGACGAAGACCGTGAGCCTTACTTCAAGCGAGACCGGCAAATCGGTCTCGCGACCGCAGGGCGAGGTGTTGCGCGCGCGCTATGCCGAGATCACCGCGATGGACCGCGCGATCGGACATTTGCGCGACTACCTCGCTTTGCAAGGGCTACGGAACGACACGCTGCTATTCTACTGCGGGGACAACGGCACGTCCGCCGACGCGTCGCTCGCCTCACCACACCGCGGCGTGAAGGGCGAGGTCTATGAGGCCGGCACGCTGGTGCCCGGCCTTATGGAATGGCCGGCTCGCATCAAGCAGCCGCGGGCGACCACTGTTCGCACCACCACGAGCGATCTGTTGCCCACGATTTGTGCGATCACCGGCCAGTCGCTCCCGAATCGTCCGCTCGATGGCATCGACCTCACTCCGCTGCTCGATGGCAAGATGACCGAGCGCCCGGTACCGATCCAGTTCTGGAACTACGATTTCGCCCACGCCAGACGGACGCACTCCGAGACCTACATTGATCCCGAGCTTCAAAAAGGCACCACGCCGTTGGCCAAACTCGCCGGGGGCAAGGCGACCAGAGACTTCTTGAATCTTCGTCACCCGGGCCCGATCGTCGATGCCGATTACCGCGGGCCGCGGGCGATCATTGACGGTCGGTACAAACTCGTCATCCATGAGCCCGAGCAAGGGGAGTCAAAGTACGAGCTCTTTGACCTCGATTCCGATCCCGCCGAGCGGACCGATTTGATCGCCCGGTATCCCGACACCGCGGAGAGTCTGCAACGCAAGCTCCGCGACTGGCAGAGTTCCGTGCTGCAGAGTTTGCTCGGCAAGGACTACGGCAAGGACGTGCCTTGAGGCGTCTCCTTGCATTTGCCGCCTTGGCTCGGCTGCCTCCGCCGCATCCTTCATCATGAAACTGAAACTCATTTCCGCCGGACTCGTGCTGAGCGGTCTGCTGCTGCCCTCTGTTCGCTCCGCCCCGTCACAGCCGCACGCGTGGCCGCCCGCGCACATGCAGCATCTGCCGGCCGACTATCTCGCGCGCCTCCACGCCACCCTCGCGGCCGGAGCCGTCCGGCTCGACGCGATGGAGGTCGCCACCAGCAAGCCGACGGACTCGATCACGTGGGCGCGCTTCGGCATTGATGCGCTGGTGCTAGGCCGTCACGTCGAGAAGGTGAACCGGTTTTTCGAATCCGACACCTTTACTTGGGGTAGCCACAAAAAGTTTGGCTTCAGTCTCTTCTCCACCGAATTTCTGCGGTTTTATGCGCTTTTCAACAGTCGTACCGGATCGATGCCGGGCCTGCTCTCGTCGCGCGCAGAGGAGAACATCGAGGAGCAAATGTGGCGGGTGGCGAAGGCGAACAGCAAACTTGCCGAAGCCAAACGTGGCCCCTGGGACATGGAAGCCTCGGAAAACCACCACCTGACCAATAAAAGCGGCGATTTGCTGGCCGCGCAATTTCTGCGGAACATCCCGTCGTATAAAAATCAACGATACGACGACGGCTCGACCCTCGCCGAGCAATACGAGATCCGTCGCCGCCATTTTCTCGCCTGGTACGATGAACACGCTAAGCGCGGACAGTTTGTCGAGGCGGCATCGCCGACCTACCAAGGCTGGAGCATGCTGGCACTCTTAAACCTCCGCGATTTCGCCGAGGACGCCGTGCTACGGAAGAAGGCCGACCTTTATCTCGATCTCGTGCTGGCCAACGTTGCCGAGGAAACGCTGCTTACCACCCGCGGCGGCCCGAAGAGCCGTGTGAAGGAAGGCCACGAATATGATGGCGCGTTCAGCGACGGTTTCTACTCCCTGCTCTTCGGGGCCCCGGGCCGAGAGTTCTCGCCGGTGCTCGAAAAAGTCTGCCGCACGAGCGGCTATTTTCCGCCGCCGGTGGTCGTGGATCTGGCGCGCGACACGAACGCGCGAGGCACGTACACCTTCGCCAAGCGCTGGCCGGGGCCGATCGCCAAAGGCGGCGGCTTGCCGCCGCGCGATGCGAGCGACCGGGATTGGCGCACGCTTGATCCCGAGAAATCCATTTTGCGCTACGGATTCTGGACATCCGGCTATGTGCTCGGCTCCGCCGGCGTCGACCCCTCGTGGCTGGACGACCGCGGCATGGGCTATCGCTGGCAGGGCGTAGTTTTTGCCGGTGACCGCTACGCGCGCATCGGCTTTGAAGTGCTGCCGCCGAATACACGTGACTGGCACGGGTTCAATCCATTTTTCAGTGTGCAGGACCGCAACCTCCTCGTGACCCAAAAATGGGGCCCCATACCACCGAACGCTCCGACGAGCAAAGGCGGCGTGCTCCGCCTGTACTTTAGCCCCACGCTCGACGACGTGCTGGAAGACAGCGGGTGGATCTTCGTGCGCGACGGCGGCGCCTTTGCCGCCGTGAACGTGGTCGCGGGCGGCTACACTTGGACGACTCCGTGGCGGCACTCCGAAGAACTCGTCACGAACCGGAAAGGTTTCCTCACACCGAAGGACGGCGGCGAGAGCTTCATTGTGCTGAAATCGGAAACGTCGCCTGCGATCATGATCGCCAACGACGCAGCCGACTACGGAAACGACTTCGCCGCGTTCAAGGCCGCAGTAAAAGCCCAGCCGGTCGGATGGTCCGGGGGTGTACTGAGCTTTGCGACGATTAGGTTCCACGGGCCGGCGCATCCCGGCCTGATCGATGGCCAGCCGGTTAACCTCGCGCCGCCGCGGGGCTACGATTCGCCTTTTATCCGCTCCAACTGGGGCAGCGGTTTGATCTATCTGCGCAAAGGCAACGAAACCGCGATTCTCGACTTCCGCGATCCGGCCAATCCGGTGAGGATTGTCGGGTCACCGATCACGGCCGCGTTTCCGCCGGGTGTGGGCACCGTCCGTCCCATTGTGTTCGGGAGCAATTAAAGGCCGCCGCCCGGAGGCATGAACGAAAAGGTCAATAATTGGGACACCGCCCGGGGTTGCCGCCCCGCATCGGAAAACTGACCATCCCTATTCGTTTCATCGACGCAGCTCACCCCTTGCTCCAAATTCCCCACATACGAACACCAGCACCCTTATGCCCACCTCGATGCCCGATCAGCCCGCCCGACGCGGCCCCGGCCTGTTGATTGGATTGGCCGTTCTGCTCGTCTTTTTCCTGAGCGCCGAGTTGCGGGCGGATGGCAGCGTCGAAGGCCTTGTGCTCAACACCTCCAACGGTCGGTTCATCAACAATGCTCGCATCACGGTCGACGGCACCGGCCTCGAAACGTTCTCCGACGAAAAGGGCTACTACCGAATCGCCATGCCAGCGGGCACGCGCACCGTGCGCGTCTTCTACACCGGACTCCGCTCGCAGGCGCGTTCGCTGCTGGTCACCGAAGGCAAACGCGTCGTAAGCGATTTCAATCTTGGCGTGGGCGACGGGGACGACGGAACCGTCGCGCTCGATCCCTTCGTGGTTGAGTCTACCCGCGATATGAACGCTGCCGCGATGGCGATCAACGAGCAGCGGTTTGCCACGAACATCAAGAGCGTAATGTCCACCGATTCGTTCGGCGAAATCGCGGAAGGCAATGTCGGCGATTTCTCAAAATTTCTGCCTGGTGTGACCATCGACTACGCCGGCGGAGGCGCACGCGGCATCTCGGTCGGCGGTGTACCGTCCAGCTATACCCCCGTCATGATCGACGGGAATCTGCTCGCGAGTGCGGCCTCGTCGAGTCCTACGCGCAGCATCGAACTCGAACAAGTCTCGATCAACAATATGTCGCGCGTCGAAGTCTCGCGTTCGCCTAACGCTGACTCGCCCGCGAGCGCGATTGGCGGCTCGGTGAATCTCGTGAGTAAAAACGCGTTCGAGCGCGCCAAGCCCTCATACACGCTAAAGACTTATCTGTCGTTCCGGGAAAACGATATCGACGGCTTCTCGATCAAGAAGTCTCCTGGCCCGTATCGTGAATCCAGTTACAAGCTGGGTACTAACTTCGATTTCAGCGCCATTGTGCCCGTGAACAAACGTTTTGGTTTCACGGCTTCCGGCTTGAGCACGCGCACGCCGAACCGGCTCTATGCCGCACGACCCGGCTGGGTTCCCAATGTCGTCGCGAGCAGTGCGGCTCTGCCCGCGCCCGGTCCAGACCGCCCCTACCTCGGGACTTACGATCTTTCAATCGGCACCAATCTGACCCAGCGCAACTCCCTCGGCATCACCGCCGATTTTCGGCTCTCGCGCAACGACACGATTTCCGCGGGCTTCCAGTATTCGTATCACGAGGGCCATTCGGCGGGAAGCGGAATTGTCTTCAATCCGGTGCGCGTCGCGTCGTTCGGACCGACGTTCACGCAGGGCGTGGTCGGCGCCGGCAATGTCCAGATCTCGACCTCCGACCGCGACAAATCCGGCACGACTTGGATGCCGAGCCTGCGCTACGTGCACAATGGGCCGGTCTGGCGCTGGGACGCCAACGCGGCGTATTCCAACGCTACGAACCATTACCGCGACATCTCGGAGGGCTACTTGAACTCAACCACGGCCTTCATCCGCAACGTCACAGTCCGCTTCGACAATCCCGGGCTCGTCCGGCCCGAAAACATCTCCGTAACAAATGCCGCCGGTCAGCCGGTCAACCCCTTCGATCTGAGCAACGCGCTATTCGAAACGGGATCGACGAACCCCGAGGATTCACAGGACACGGTGCGCACGCTGCGGTTGAGCGCGCGTCGGAGTTTCGATTTGCGTTTTCAGCTCATCGTCAAAGCGGGATTCGACCTGCAGTCGCAGCACCGCGACATCACCGGCGAGTCGGGGGTCTTCACCTACTTCGGTCCCGACGGCCGGGCCGCGACTGCGGACAACAATGCCGCGCAGTGGCTCGCGGAAGAGATGTCGAGCACGCCAGCCGGCTTCGGGTTCGCGCCGCGCCAGATCATGAGTGCCTACGAGATCGGCGACACCTACAAGGCGCACCCGGAGTATTTCCAGCGTACTGTGGCGCAGGAAGTCGCATTCTACCGCAACTCGGTGAACGGTTCACGGGAGATCGCCGAGACAATTTATGCGCCCTACGTGCGATTCGACACCAAGCTGTTGCACGACCGTCTGAGTATCGCGACCGGCGTGCGCTTCGAACGCACGGAGGACAAAGGTTCCGGTGCGCTGACGGATCCGGCCGCGAACTACCAGCGTGACGGCAATGGAAGCATCCTGCGCAACGCTGCCGGGCAGCCGCTGCCGATCGCCCCCGCGAACTCGTTGGAGGCCGTGCAGCTCACCTCGAAGCGCCGCGCAGCCCGCACCGACAAGGCCTACGACGGCTTCTTTCCGAGCTTCAACGCGGCTTACAACATCACCGACCGCCTCCTGGGCCGCGTCTCCTACGCGCTTTCTATCGCGCGACCTGATTTCAGCAATATCCTGCCCTTGCTCTCCCTGCCTGATCCGGAGGGCACGTCGCGTACGATCACGCTGAGCAATCCCAACCTGAGGCCGTGGACGGCCGACAGTTACGGAGTGTCGCTGGAATACTATTTCGACGGGCCGTCGTCCGGCGTGCTCTCGGCCCGCGGCTATCAGCGCGACATCAGCGATTTTTGGGGCGTCGTGCAGATTCCACCGACGAACGAACTGCTCGACACGTATGGGATCGACCCCGTGACCTACAGCGGGTCTGCGGGTTATCTGATTTCCACTCGGCTCAACGCCGGCGATGCCAGGATCACGGGGCTCGAATTCGATTATCGCCAGAACCTCGCCTTTCTTGACCCTTGGGTGAAAGGCTTTAGCGCCTTCGGCAATATCACGATGCAGCACCTGCAGGGCTCGGATCTTGCGGACTTCGTCGGATACGTGCAGAAGACGATAAACCTCGGGTTCTCCTACAACAGCGCACGTTTCACCGGACGCGTTGCGGCGAATTTGCGCGGCCGCGAAAGGGGCGCGCGTTTTACCGGTGCCGGTTCGGAGCCGGGCACGTACCAATACAAAAACCCGCGCGACTACCTTGATGTGAGCGCGGAGTATCGGTTCACGCGGCGCCTTGCGCTCTTCGTTAGCGCACGAGACCTTTTGGGCATCTACAACGATTTCGAACGTTACGGTCCGTCGACGCCCGAGTACGCGCGGCTCCTGCTCCGCCAGGATATCGGCACGCTTGTGAATATCGGACTCAAGGCGCAGTATTGAAAGACCTCTCCCGGCGAGACCCTCTGAGAATCCAGTTTCATTTCAGTGACAAACCCCGGGTGCGTCTGGGTAGGGCTGGCGAGGGGGTCAACGACGCTATCGAATGCCTCAGATCACTCGGATCACGATGCATTGGATGGACGTGGGGCCGGTCATGCGCACACCATGCAACACGTGCTCGGGATAAGACAAGACGGTCATGGGGCCGACGAACCGTTTCTGGTGGTCGGTGTGCCGGTTCAGGTTTCTAACAGAATCCCGGTGGCGGGGTGGCTCCAGGGAAAGCCGAGCTCGGAGGGCAGGCGATGTTGGACAAAAGAGCGGAAGAGTGCGCTCTCGATGCCGGCGATGTAGATCTGGCCGGGTGCGTTGACGCCCTGCGGCTCTTGCCTGATGGATTGGGTGGGGACTTTGTGGATAGAGGCGGGCGAGTGAATCGCGGAAACGCAGCGCGCGTGCAAGGCGGCCAGCATGGGCGTGCAGATGGGTTCGGCGGGGTCGCTGAGCCGGCGGACTACAGATTCAAACAATTGGCTGCGGGCCGCGGTCTCGTTGGGCACCTCCATGGTGAGGCGGGAGCCGTCGACGCGTTCCAAGGTGCAGGACTCTGTCGTCCACACGATCCGGCCTCGGGTGCAGTCGAGGACGAGCAAGGGATCGAGAACTTCGCGGCAGCTATGGGAGGCAAAAAAAAGCAATGCAACGCCAGCGGTCGTGGTGAGCCGGATGGCCGCGGTATCGTAGCTTTCGATGGCTTGCGCGCGGTAGAGCTCGGCCTCGATGCTCGCGAAATCGTCGTTTGCGCCGGCGAGCGACCAATAGAGCGCCAGCATGAGGAAGTGAGAAAGACCGTTGGTGATCGGCGAGTCCCACACCTGGACCCCGCCGACTTGAATCCGGCCTGACCATTCGTTGCGGGAAAAATACGCGGGTGGTCGCGGCCACAGGCCGAGACCGCTGATTGTGTGCAGTCGGCCGATTTCGCCGGAGTCGATCAGGGCGCGGATTTGGTGGGTGACGTCCACATACATCAGCTGGAAGCCGACAGCGACAAAACGTCCGCTGCGTTCGCTCGCGCGCTGAATCTCCGCGATCTCACCGATCGTCATTGCGAGGGGCTTCTCGACCAGCACGTTAGCGCCGGCCTCAAGGGCGGCGACGGTCATGCGGGTGTGCCAGGGAATACCGGTGGGAATGAGCACCAGATCGAGCGTGCCACGGTGTGCGGCGAGCATGTCTCGGAAATCCTCGTAGAACCGGCATCCGTGGCTCTTCAGTTTTTGGCAGGCCGCGAATTCTTCCTCCTGATTGAGAATTGTGGCGGCGATGATGTTAAAGTCGCCGGCGTCGATATGGTGAATCAGACGTTCGAAATAAATTTTACCATAGCCCGAGATGCCGATGATGGCGGTGGAGTAGGGGGAAATCACGCGAGCCGATTCGATCACACGCGCACGCCCAGTGGGAATGCCACGCTGCGCCCAGAAAGTTTGCAGAAACGCTCATGGCGAACGATGCCGCCGTCGGTTTTCCTCGTAATGGAAAATTTGGCGACCGACGCGAAGGATGTCCCCGCAAGCGCGGATCAAGTCGACCAGCCGCTGGCCGCGCGGAGCAGTAACCAGAAGAGGGCGATGATCGAACCGGAAATCGCACAACACGCGAAGAAGCCAATGGTGTCTACCCGGTCCCAACGCGTAAGCTCCAGCGAGGAGTTTCGGAAGAGCTTCAAATGATCGAATCGGGCGGGATCGTGAAGGGTTGCGGCGATCGCCTCGGCCTCCAGTTCCGGGGTGGTGCCGACAGGCGTTTTCATCTTCCCGTAGAAGCGATCGACGATGATCCGGTCCGGTTGGCGAGTGAGCAGGCTCACTCCGATGAGCAAGACGAACGGCAGAAGCCCGTCGAAGAAGAAACGAGCGGCGAAGCGCGTGCCCGGCTGGAGGGCGGCTACATCGAGACCGGCGAGATCGAGCAGCCAGAGTTCGATGTGGAAGCGGCGGTGGCCCTCGAGCGGACTGGCCGGATCGCTGGGGTCACGCCGGCTGACCGACTCGAAGAACACTGCCGTGGGGCGACCGGCGGCGTCTTCGACACGTTCGATGAGGGCAGGATGCGAACGCACGGCTGCGAACTGCGGCGCGGCGAACGGCGCGACGATGTTGACCAGCGCGGAAAGCAGGACAGCGGTCCACACCGCGGGGGCAGTGAGCCGGCGCCAGAGGAAGATAAGGAGGATGGCGGCGCCGAAAGGTACGTTGACGGTGAGGAGCAGCTGGAGGATCGAAAATACGTTGGTCATTTTCAGGGCGGCGAGGATGCCGGCAGCCAAGGCCACGCCGATGGTGATCCGGCCGACGAGCACGAGATGACTTTGGGTGCTGTTTGAGCGCAGATAGAAGTAAACGTTGCGCACGAAGAGGGCGGAGATGGAGACAGCCTGGGTGGCGACGGTTGACATGTTGGCGGCGAGCACACCGGCGAGCATCAGGCCCAGGAGACCCGGACCAAGCAGTTGCAAGGACATTGTCCCCCACGCGGAATCGGGATCGGACAGGCTGTTGGCTCCTTGATAGAGGGCGATCGCGATCAGGCCGCAGAAAGCCCATAATATAATCATGATTCGTTTCGCATAGGTGCCGCTGACGGCGCCGAAACGGGCGGCGAACTCGTTGCGCGCAGAACCGGAGACGCCCATATTGCCGACGATGCCGTTGATCTGGATAATACTGACGAAGAGGATGGCGACCAAGGTGAGACCGGTGACCTGGGAATTGGAGTCGCCGAGCAACTCGAACGCGGCATCGGGCACTTTTTTGGCCAGGCCTTCGACTCCCCCAATAGCGCTCAAGCCGAACGGAATGAGGATGGCGGAGAAGATGAGGATCAAGACGCCCTGAAAGGCCTCGTTGAGCGCGGCCGCGGCCATGCCACCCATCACGATATAGATGCCGACAACGAGCGTGTATCCGAGGTAGAACGTGGTTTCGTCGAGCAGGGTGATGGATTGGTTGAGTTCCCCGCGGGCGTTGCGTTCCCGTAGGAAATCGATCCGGGGGCGTTGGACCACCGCGAGCGTGCCGGCGGAGAAATCGCGCTCCAGGGTTATGAGTTCACGGTACTCCACCACGGAGTCGCGTTCCTCGGGCGACCATTGCGCCTCCGGTTTAAGGAGGAGGGAGGAGGTGACCTTGTAGGCGACGAGATTACCCAGGCCGATTATGACCGCGATGCCGGCGATGATTTGAAAGAGCGCGTAAAAGCGGGCCAGCGAGCGCGAACCCAGCCGGTCTTCGAAAAGATCAGCCGTGGTCACGAGGCGCACGCGTCTGAACCAGTGGTTCATGAACCAGTAATAGGGATTCATGAATATGGTCTGGAACGAGAGCCATACGCCTGACACACCCTGTTGGTAGACGAGGCTCGCGGTGGAAACGCCGCCATTCGCATCGGTGGCCTGGCCAAAGTTGAGGAAGAACTGGTAAAGTTTGCCCAGTTTCCGGCCGGCTAAAAAAAAGTTTTCCTCGTCGTTGCCGGATTTTTTCGCCGCTCTTTGCCCAATATATAGGACGACGACAAAGTAGGTGGCGATGGCTACGATATCGAAGGGGTGGAGGTGATGCATGAGGAAATCGTGGACACTTGAATTTAAGACCTAGGGGGACAACGACTGAGCACGGCAGCGAGTGCCAGGCTGATCATCGTATCTGGGATCGTGGGTCGTCGAGTTAACACGGAAAGGAATGAGAGCGCACTGGGGCGAAGCGAGCAGGCGGCGGAAGCCTGGTATTCCGATCAGGGGCTTAAGCGATCCGGAAAGAACGGCTTGGCGGCCTACGAACTGGCATTGCCCTATGTTGGCACCGCCTATGAAAACCCGATGCGGCTCACACGCCAGGATTGGCGAGCCGATGGCGAATGGTTTGACAAAGGGCAAGGGACCTCGTGGTTCGATGTGCGCTTCGCCGGACGTTATGAAATCACCCTTTGGTTCTCCGATGTGCAGGCCGCAGATGGCGTGGCTCATCTGAAGCTCAAAACCGCGGACATGAGCACGACAATCACCGTGGCCGAGCCCGCGGTGCGTTTCGCGCCCGTCGAGCTGGCCGCGGGCGTTACGACGCTAGAAGGCTGGGTGGAGTCGGTCGGAGACCGCCGGTCGGTGCGCTATGTCGACATCCGCCGCTTGGATCTTCCGGACTCGATCCAGCCCGTCAACGACTGATTCAACGGGCTCGGTCCGGACGGAAAACTCCGAGCAACGCGCGGTCGCGGGGAGTACGTGAAAAGAAGCACGTGCGACTGCAGCGCGAAATCGCTCTAACCGATCAGCTTACTGCCGATTGCAGGAAATAGCTGTATCGCACCAACCATCGCGCAGTGCGTGGGTGATGGCTACCGGCGGCGCGACATACTGAGTCCGCTGCATTTTCAGCGTAGCGTGTGTGATCTGGCGCTTCTGGCGCTGCGCAAGGAACCGGCGATGCTGACAAGGTTCAAAGGTAAAACCGGACCCTGGCGCTCGTTCCGACCATGTCGCTCGTTCCCTGGCGCTCGTTCCTCAATTCCGCATTTTGCTCGTCGCGCTCTGGGGCTGTCGAACCGGTGGACGATAACCCCGCGACGTTTGAGAGCCCCACCCGTAGACGCTGGCGGTACGAGGCGAGGGGAGTGGCCTTGGAAAAGGTTGCGACGTCACTAAAGGTGCGCGCGACTACTCGCTCCAGTCGTGGCCACAGTATCTCCGCGATGAGCCGCACGGTTACAGCCACGTCGTCCAAGGCTCCATGTGCCACCCCGCGGCGGTAGCGGAAGGAATGTGCCCGCAGCCGTTGAAGACCGTGACCAGCGGTTTCATGGATGCAGCGCCGGGCCAGGGTCGGAGCGCAAAATCCGGGACGATACCGGCCCACTATGCCCAAGCGTGCGAGCTCCGGTGCCAACACTCGAGCCCGGTCAAACGAGAGATCGAACGCGACCATGGGTAATGTCCCGGCGTAGCGAAAGAAATCAGCATGGATTTCCATGGGATTGCCGCCGTGCTGGCGAAAAAAGTCTCTGCTGTAACCATGTATAGATTCCGCCCGGGGATCGATCTCCACGTCATGATTCAGCAGTGCGCGAAACGGTTCGGCCAAGGGGAGTGACACCGCGCATGCGCTGAGCGGCGCGCTCCACGCAGTAAAGTGGCCTCAGCAATCCGGAGGTCTCTGTGTCGATTAAAATCCAATCTGTGCCCGTCATGCGTCAAAGCGCTCGGCAAAAGCAGAGGTTCAGCTCGGAGGCAATCGAGGGCCAAACGCGATCACGGAAGTCGAGTGGGCCTAGCTAGTTTGGGCGTCGTTTGTCCAAACGAGACCTGAATAGCTAGGATCCCAGAGCGGAGGCGCGGCCATTCCGATCTCACCCCTTTCTACTTTCTACTCTGGACTTTGAATCCCACGCGGCCTGGTACGCTTTTTGTAGCATCCTAACTTATCATCTGAAATAAGCGTTTGAGATTGAAATCGACTCTTATATGATAAGCGCGTAGTATCTAGACTTGAATCACGCCACCTCCAGCCGAAAGGGCGGCAAGGTCCGGTCGACGGCAAAGACAGCGGCAAACCGGGCCAAGGCCACCGCGTATTGGAACGCCGTTCGCACAGGCCAGAAAACGGCACCCCGTCGTCTGCGCACACCGCCGACGCCGGAAACCGTCGCAAACCTTTTGGCTGAATACTGCCGCCAAGTCGGCATCGCTCGTTTGGACGCGTTGGGTTCGATCGCACGGGGCGAGGCCAAGCGCGGCAGCGATGTCGATTTGCTGGCAACCTTTGCCGTCAATCCCGGGCTTCGCTTCTACACCATTGAGGAGGAGACGGGTGCGATCCTTGGCGTACCGGTGCACTTGCTAACCCGCGATTCGGTAGAGCAGATGTCCAATCCGTATCGGCGCGAGTCGATCCTCGCCGATTCTCGAGTTTTTTATCGAGGCTAAGCCCACGCTCAAATCGCAGGACGCTTATCTGCACGACATGTTGGAAGGTGCCTGCCAGGACTGGGTCAGGTCGTGTATTGCACCACGAGAAAGACAGCTTGTGGCGATTATGTGATGAGGAAGCGGTCGGTCGAAATCCGCGGGCTTGGAGCAGATGAGCAGAGGCGGCATTCGAGCTGTCGTTCAGCCGTTCTTCGTGAACTCCAAAAGGCGCGTTGCGGTCGCTTCGTCCCACTTCTCGGAGCGTCCTGGCCACCCAGAATCGATCATGGGATTGCGGAAAGGGATCGTTGAAAGCGTGAGCGCGGAGGTTTGAATCCGAGGATAAAGCCTACCTTCTGCGAAGCTAACCCGCGTACCGGAATGCCGAAATGCCTGTGGTATTCGTCCTGACCGCGAAGATGGATCCAGCGAGTGGCTGCGCTTCCAACTGAGCGTCGGTCAAGCCAATCCGTGCGGATGTCACGTAGAGCGTATCCAAATCAGATCCGCCCAACGCGCAGGCGGTGACTCGAGTCGCTGGAAACGAATACTGACTCAGCTTCTTGCCCGTGTTGGGGTCCCATCGAGAAACCGCGCTGCCATCCCAAAACGCGATCCAGAGCATCCCTTCGGCATCGATCGTCATTCCATCGGGCCATCCCAGAGAAGGTGGAAACTCGATTGCAACCTTCCGATCGGTCAAATCGCCCGTGCCGGGGTCGTACTGGAATTCGGCCACCGAACGTGTGGGAGTGTCGATGTAGTACATCTTCGTCCCGTCCTTGCTCCAGGCGATTCCGTTGGATATTCCAACGGGCGAAAAGCGCTTTCGCATCTGACCATCCGCATCGAGCGAGTAGAGGGCCCCTTCGTTTCCCCGACCGTCGAGCGCCATCGTTCCCGCCCAAAAGCGACCGGACGGATCGCATTTACCGTCGTTGAATCGTAGACGTGTCGCATCGTGCCCTGGAGGGACAATACAGTGCGACCGAACGCCGGTCGTGATGTCAAGACGCGCAAAGCCGGCCTGCAGCGCAACCATAAGATCGCCCTGATTGGAAGGGACAACGGTGCCCACGGGTGAATCCACTGCGAAGGATTCGTTCTTCCCAGTGCCCGGATCGAACACGCCAACCTGCTTCAAAAGTATGTCCACCCAAAGCAATCTCTCTCGACGATCGTCCCAGAGGGCACCTTCGCCCAAGGTGGCTTCGCAGCGCAGAACGACATCGGCTTCAGTCTTCATCATAAGGTCGTCCGATCTTGTCGTTTCGTGTTGCGCGCGGAGGAAGAGAAGTGCCTTCGGAGATCCACGGCCGCCATTTCCATGTGCTTCGCCATAGCGATTTGCGCAGCGTCTCCATCCCGCTTTTCAATTGCCGAGAGAATTTCCGCGTGACTCTCATGCGCTTGGCGCCATCCGAATTCGGAAATCGTTGCCAGTCGACTCTCGTGTCCGAGGTCGGCGACCGACTCCAGCATTAGCTCGAAGACTTCATTGCCCGCCGCCTTCGTCAAGGCTCGGTGGAATTCCATGTCGATTTCTGCGGCGGCGGCCGCATCGATGTTATCGTGCTGGCGGCTCTGCAAGTCGTGAAGCAGTTCCAGTTGTTTGGGTTGAACCCGCATCGCGGCCAGGCGCGCCACAAAGGGCTCAACCAATCTTCGGACCTCCATCAGTTTCTCGAGCCGGTCTTTGCTATTCGGGAGGCGAAGTTTGAACGACTGATTGAACGGCTTGTGGAGATTGTCGACGATCTTCACTCCGCGGCCGTGTTGTATCTCGACGAGTCCGCGCGAAACCAGCTGTTTAGTGGCTTCGCGGACCACCGTCCGACTGACTCGAAACCGGGTGATGAGCTGTTCTTCGGTCGGGAGGAGTTCCTGTCCCTCGAAAACGCCGGCCATGATCTCGAAGGAGAGTTTGTGGGTGGTTTCCTCGACGAGGGACATGCGGGATCCGCCGGCGGGAACGATCGACGCATCCTGACTTTCCAAAGGAGGGCGCTTTGCCGGCTTTCTCGATTTCAAGGGCATCGTAGGAGTCATAGGGAGGAAGTACGCGTGGGCAATGAGCAACCCACTTCGATCGCAACCTGCCAATGGCGCTTTTCGTACGGGCCGAGGGAACCGAACCGCCCCCATTTCGAGACCGCTTCGTCGAGCGGATCGGGCGCACCATTGGTGGGTTCGATTGCCACAGGGTGGTAGCAGCTCCAGCCGCCGCGGTCGATCCAAATCCCCAACGTGTCGAGCTCGTTCGGATCGAACCGAAATCGAAGATGTTCCCGCACCGGTCCAACCCCGTTTTTTAGTTTATAAACTCCCCTCAACTCGAGCTCGCGTGCCACCGATCCGAACGTGAAGCTCGCTCCTCTCGCCATGAAAAACTTGATCCGGTTATTCTACGTTAGCAAAGCCACGCAGCTTTTCGATAGCTCTGGAATGGCAAGCCTACTCGATAAGGCGGTCGAGAATAATACAAGAAATGGAATCACGGGTGTTTTGTGTTACAGTTCCCGTTATTTCGGTCAAATTTTGGAAGGTGACGTTCTGCCCGTTATGGATACGTATCGCAAGATTGCGGGCGATTCGCGACACTCCGAAATTGTCCTGCTTAGTCTAGCAACGGTTGAGAGTCAGATGTTCAAGGGGTGGGCGATGGGCGGAGTTCGCGACGAACAATCGCCGGACCTCAAGATCGATTCTATCCTCGAGTTGAGAGAGCGCAGCCCGAAGCAAAGCGATGCCGCGCGTAACCTGATGCAGCGGTGGCTGAAACTCTTGCAATCCTCGTCGGTCGGGCACTGAACGCGTCTTGCCGCGTTAAGGCAGTAAGATCCAAAAGGATCGCTTCAATGCGCAACCGGCTTACCCGGTGGGGGAAAATGTTTGTAGCTCAACCCGGTCCCTATCGGCCGGAACGAACCTTCGGTGTGCGATTCGCACCGTGCTGGAAATCGGATAGACCGGAAAAAACGATCGATAGTATCTAAAATATAAATACTTTTTCGACCGTTTTTTCGCCGGATACGACCTAACGCGCACGCGGCGGGGGCGGGCGGTATCCGGAGACATTGGAAAAGTCGAAAGGAACGCCCGATCTGCCCTCTTGAAACGCCCGGAGCGCATGCGCGAACTCCAACAGTTTGTTCGCCGCGCTGGGTTTCGTCACATAGGCCGTGACGTTCAAGCTGTAGGCGAGTTCGATGTCTTTCCCCTGGCTCGACGAGGTAAGGACCAAGACGGGCAGACCGGCAACCGCAGGTTGTTTCCTCATCCAAGCCAGCACCTCCAGCCCCGACAAAAACGGCATTTTGATGTCCAGGAGCACCAGCGAAGGCACAGGGCATTTCACGGGATCTCTTTCGCTGGCGCTCAAATAGTCCACCGCCTGCTGGCCATCGTGAACGACCTTCAACCCTGGGAGATTCGCCTTCCCAAAGGCGCGCTGAAGAAAGAAGACGTCGTTTTCTTCGTCTTCGGCGTAGAGGACCGGCCCGGTCGTTGAAACGTTCACTCCCACGATGCTCCGTTCAGTTCGAGGTGAAAGGTGCTGCCCTTCCCCAACTCGGACTCCACCAAAATCGCGCCACCCATTCGTTCGGCCGCCCGGCGGACCACGGCTAGGCCGATGCCGGTGCCTTCGTAGTCGCGGGACAAACGAATAAAAATCCCGAAGATCTTCCCGTGCATTTTCGGATCGATGCCGATCCCGTTGTCCTGAATCGAGAGCCGCACCCTTTTGTCTCGGATGACCGCCGATATTTTCACCTGCGGCG
>Ga0105044_10001234_pt1 | contig 33799 bp, 33 predicted proteins | sample MAT01_FD_78092 | JGI IMG/M metagenome (GOLD analysis project Ga0105044, IMG submission 78092) | Freshwater microbial communities from Lake Fryxell liftoff mats and glacier meltwater in Antarctica - MAT-01 | ecosystem: Environmental > Aquatic > Freshwater > Ice > Liftoff microbial mat | place...
AGATTATGGTCACTATGGTCCATTTTTTATCAGGATGGCCTGGCACAGTGCAGGAACCTACCGTATCTATGATGGTCGCGGTGGTGGTGGTTCTGGTGCACAACGCTTTGCCCCACTTAACAGTTGGCCAGACAATGCCAATCTGGATAAAGCAAGACTGCTCCTATGGCCTATTAAGCAAAAATATGGAAATAAGATATCATGGGCTGATTTGATGATTCTTACTGGCAATTGCGCTTATGAATCAATGGGATTTCAAACATTTGGATTTGCTGGTGGACGCGAAGACGTCTGGGAAGCAGAAGATTATATTTACTGGGGTTCAGAGAAGGAATGGTTGGGAGATGAACGCTATACTGGAAATAGAGATTTAGAAAATCCATTAGCCGCTGTTCAAATGGGCTTGATTTATGTCAACCCAGAAGGACCAAACGGTAACCCGGACCCAATCGCTTCAGCGCGTGACATACGTGAAACTTTTAGTCGAATGGCTATGAACGATGAAGAAACTGTAGCCTTAATTGCAGGAGGCCACACTGTCGGAAAAACGCACGGCGCTGCTGATGCAAGTAAATATATTGGAGCAGAGCCTGCTGCAGCAAGTATCGAAGAGCAAGGTATGGGATGGAAAAATACATTTGGAAGCGGTAATGCCGGTGATACAATAACCAGTGGCTTGGAAGGTGCATGGTCTAAAACTCCAACTCAATGGAGTTACAACTATTTCGAGAACCTATTTGGCTTTGAATGGGAACTTACAAAAAGTCCAGCTGGCGCGCATCAATGGACGCCTAAGGGTGGATTGGGAGCATCTATGGTACCTGATGCCCATGACCCCAATAAGAGACATGCCCCAATAATGCTGACAACTGATCTTGCCTTGAGATTGGACCCAATTTATGGACCAATTTCGAAGCGATTCTTTGAGAATCCGGAGGAATTCAATGATGCATTTGCGCGAGCATGGTTCAAGCTTACCCACCGTGATATGGGCCCCATTGTACGCTACTTAGGACCAGAAGTGCCAAAGGAAGTATTGATATGGCAAGATCCTATACCTACGGTTGAGCATCAATTGGTTGACGAAAGTGACATAACTATTTTAAAGCATAAAATTCTTGAAACCGGATTAACGGTTTCCCAGCTCGTTTCAACAGCTTGGGCATCTGCTTCTACTTTCAGAGGATCAGATAAACGAGGAGGAGCTAATGGTTCCCGTATTCGATTGGCACCGCAGAAATATTGGGAAATCAATAATCCTTCCCAACTGTCTAAAGTGTTAAACACTCTGGAAGGAATTCAAAATGATTTCAACACCCAGTCTGGAGCGAAACAAGTCTCTCTTGCAGATTTAATTGTAATTGGTGGCAATGCTGGTGTTGAATTGGCAGCAAAAAATGCTGGTCATGATCTGAAAGTTTCTTTTAGCCCTGGTCGTGGAGATACTTCTCAAGAACAAACTGATATTGATTCCTTTGCGGTACTAGAGCCTGCAGCTGATGGATTCCGCAATTATCTAAAGTCAATAAATATTGCTTCAGCCGAAGAACTCTTGATTGACAAAGCTCAATTACTAACATTGACAGCACCTGAAATGACGGTGCTTTTGGGAGGAATGCGTGTACTTAATACGAATTTTGGAGATGTAAAGCATGGTGTGTTCACCAATCGTCCTGAGACCTTGACCAATGACTTTTTTGTTAACTTACTTGATATGGGTTTAGCTTGGAAACCAAGTGCTGATTCAAAAGAAGTGTTTGAAGGACATGATCGCAACACCGGAGAACTTAAATACACGGGGACTAGAGTTGATCTCATCTTTGGATCGAATTCTGAATTGAGAGCAATTGCCGAAGTATATGGTTGTAAGGATTCCGAGGCAAAGTTTGTACGTGATTTTGCGACAGCATGGAATAAAGTAATGAATCTGGATCGATTTGATCTGGCTTAGTTAGATATTGATTTCATAAAATTATTGGAAGAGACGAACTGTTTACAGTGCGTCTCTTTTTCGTTGGTTGGTTGCATGAAGGTTTGAGATATCCATAATTATATTTGCCCTTTGGGTCGATGAAAATCTTTAATTTTTCGACTTTAAAGCTCTCATCTTTAAAAAATCGTCAGGGGTTTAAACCCTGACAAATTTTTGGAACAACCAAAAATTTCGTCGATTCAGCGCTAGGCGCTGCATTTGGGTTGAACTTTAAAATAGCTTAATAATAAAGGATTTAAACTCTTAGTAAACCGCGAAAACCTCTCGCTGCATAATAGGAATCGGCACCATTGTGGTAAATAAATATTTGCGTGTACCTAAAATCTCCAAAAATTGCTCCTCCTAAATTTCTAATTTCATTAGTTGTTTTCAACCAACTTGAAGTTTTTGTGTCAAAATTACCTATTTGATGCAAGGCACGATATTGTTGTTCTGTCAGTATTTCAATTCCCATTTCATCTGCCATGCGAATTACGCTGTTAATGGGTTTATTTTCTTTTCTTGACTCTAGTGCTGCATGGTCATAACAAAGGCTTCTGCGTCCTTTTGGACTTTCCGGGACACAATCATAAAAATGATATTCGTTTGATTGCGGGTCATAGTTGACAACATCAGGTTCACCTCCAGAAGCTCCCATTTCATGTAGAGACCAAATTTTCTGACTATTGGCTTCAAGTTTCAATTGAATTTTGCTTCATACCATGCCTGTGTGTCGATTCATATTTTTTTCGAAGCGATCTCTAAGTACATATAAGAAAGTAATCTGTTCAGCTTCCGAAAACTCTTCCTTATTTTTCGTCTCCATTTGTCTATTTTGTTAAGTCGTTGGATTCAATAATTGTTCTTACAAATCTAATGGTTTTTAGAGAATTTTTTTTTGGATTGCAAATGTTGTTTGGCGTATTCATATTTAGGAATTGGGTTGTTGAGCCTTGTTGTAAAAGAATTTAGCTTCAATTTTTTCAAATGTTCAGAATTCTAATGCAGAATTAGCATATTTTCAATTCAAAAAAGCCATTTGTTGTAAAATTTCAACTATAAAATCCTAAAAAATCAAGTATTTATTGGTGCTGTAAGTCAATAAAAATTGGATTTCAGAAATCTTGTCTGTGATATTTCATGAAATAAAATCAAGTGACAATAGGGTGCCGCTTCTATTTAATCTTAAAAACGCTATGACAAGTGAAAGCTACGATATCCAATTGCATAAAAAAATTATCCAAAATGCCCGCCTATATAATTTTTTGTTAGCTCTTTTTCAGGGTGGTTGAAAATATTGTCACAAGAGCTGAATTCTATCAATTCACCCAAATACATGAAGGCTACTTTTTCTGAAATTCTCTGAGCTTGTTGCATATTATGGGTAACAATAACTATTGTATAATCTTCCTTCAGTTTTAAAATCAGGTCTTCAATTTTCCTAGTACTAATAGGGTCTAAAGCGGAACAAGGCTCGTCCATCAATATTACTTCTGGTCTGAGAACTACAGTTCGTGCAATACACAATCTTTGTTGTTGTCCACCAGATAATTTTACGGCTGGTTTTTTTAGATTGTCCTTTACTTCATCCCACAGAAAACTTTCCTTCAAAGCATTTTCGACAAGATCAGGGATTTCGGACTTAGAAAAATTATGGATGCGTAAGGCGTAGGCTAAATTTTCAAAGATGCTTTTGGGCAATGGATTTGGTTTTTGAAAAACCATCCCTATTCTTTTTCTGATCTCGGTGACTGAAAATCTTTTATCGTAAAGGTTCAAACCATCTATTTCTAATTTACCATCAATTTTTACATCTGATGACAAGTCATGCATTCGGTTGAATGAACGGAGTAGGGTAGACTTGCCACAGCCTGAAGGTCCTATCAAGGAGGTCACTTGATTTGCAGGAAAATCAATACTTACTTTTTTGAGAATTTGCTTGTTCCCAAAGGATAGGTTCAAGTTATTTGCAGATAGCTTTATTTGGTCCATTTTTTTAATCCTGAGTTCTGTATTTAAATCGAATGACAAAGGCAATAATATTTAATAGAAAAACCAAGGTAATCAGAACAACCGCTGTTCCATAAGCCAACGGCCTTACCTGTTCTATTGAAGAATGTTGAGTAGCTAGCATGTACAAATGATATGGCAAGGCCATAAATTCATTGTTGATTGAGGTGGAAATGCCATTGATATAGAATGCAACACCAGTGAACAAGATGGGTGCAGTTTCTCCAGCAGCTCTTGAAAGTGTAAGTATGATTCCAGTCAAAATACCAGGAAGTGCTTTTGGCAATACCACATCTTTAATTGTTTCAAATTGGGTAACACCTAATGCCAATGTTGCTTCGCGCATGCTGTTGGGTATTCTTTTCAAAGCTTCTTCTGTGGTAGTAATAATGTAGGGCAATGAAAGCAGCCCCAAAGTAAGCCCTGCTGATAAAACGGAGGTTCCAAGTTTTAGAGCCTGAACAAACAAGGCCAGTCCAAAAAGTCCATAAATAATAGAAGGAATACCTGCTAGGTTTCTGATTGATGCCCTGATGATATTGGTTAATAAGGATGGTTTTGCGTATTCGTTCAAATATACAGCACAAGCCACACCAAAAGGTACAGCAAACAGTGTAGTGATAAAAGTCAATAATACCGTACCAACAATAGCAGGCAAAACTCCCCCTTTGGTCATCCCCTTGGTTGGGTATTCATGGATAAAAGTCCAGGATATGGCAGGAAGACCTTTTGAAAAAATATCCCATAAGATGATTCCCAGAAAAATGCAAACCATTAAAGTACTGCCAAGCAAGGTGATCCAACTAATTGTGGATAGTATCTTCTTGTTCATGCGTGAAACTTTCTTAAGTTATTTGCAAAATATTCCCCTAAAAAATTGATTGCTAAGGAGATTATAAACAGAATTCCTGCTATGGCAAATAATGCAAAATAATGAGTGGTCTGATAAGGTACTTCCCCCATCTCAATTGCAATGGTAGCGGTAATGGTGCGCACGGAATCCAAAAATCCTTTAGGAATGGCAGAGGCATTCCCAGTTGCCATCAATACAGTCATGGTTTCTCCTAATGCTCTTCCTAAACCCAACATTACGGCTGCAATCAAACCGGGGAATGCGGCTGGTATTGTGATTTTAAACAAGGTTTCCCATTTATTTGCACCCAATGCCAAGGAAGCTTCACGGTGGCTTTTAGGCACCGCATTTATCGCATCTTCACTTATAGTTATTATGGTTGGCAAGGCCATGATAGCTAACAAAATTGAACCATTTAAAGCATTTAGTCCATTTTGGATTCCAAACAATTTTGATATTCCTGGCCCCAGTAGAACTATTCCCAAAAAACCTATTGCTACAGATGGGATTGCTGCCAACATTTCAATTAATGGTTTTAATATCATTTGTAATTTATTAGGTGCCACCTCAGACAAAAAAGCTGCCGTGAGAATACCTAAAGGAACAGCAATTATCATGGAACCAACTGCCACTAAAAATGTACTAACAAGTAATGGCAAAATACTGTATTTCGTGTCAGGATCCCATTGATTGCCTGTGAAAAAGTCAATTGGATCTATTTTTTGAAAAAATGAGATTCCGTTGTAAAACAACATAAAAAATATTCCAGCTAAGAGGGCAATGGTGATGAAGCCTGTTCCTTTGAAAACTTGTTTAAAAATCCAATCTATTCGCTCCCTTTTTTTGGTCCTCATTTTATTTTCTTAACAGGATAATAGCCTGATGAATGGATAATATTTACGCCAGTTTTAGTTTTTTCAAAATCCAAAAATGGCTTTACTTTTGCATAATCACCGGCCTTGTAATATTGAAAAAGAGGTCTTTGAAAGAAATATTCACCAGAAGCAATTTTTGAAGCATCTAATGGAGAAACTGCGGCATTGTTGTCGGAATATATTTTCAGAACTTTTAATCCCTTGCTTTTTCCTTTCATGACATACCCGGCACCAACATAACCCATACCAGAGTTATCAGCTTTAATGGCCTCGAGAATTTGAGCATTGCCATTCATTTGTTTGGCATAAGGTGAAAAGCGGATGTTGAGGATGTGTTTTACAAATTCGTAGGTTCCCGAATTACTTTGTCGGCCGTATATATTAATAGGAAGATCTTTATTTATCAAAAATGACCAATTGTTTTGCTGGCCGCTCAACAGTATAGATAAGTTATCAATGCTTATCGAATCAATTGGAATATTATCAGAGACCACAAAAGCAATAGCATCCTGAGCAAAGATGAAAGAGTCAAGCTCTATCTTTTTTTCATGAAATAATGCTAATTCTTCACTATTAATACTTCGTGACGAATTCGCAATATCAGCATTTCCATTTAACAAGGAAGCAATACCTAAACCCGAACCTCCCCCGGATATGGATACCAATAGTTCATTGTTTTCCTTGTAAAATGCTTCAGCCAGTTGAACTGATAAATTTACCTCGGTGTCCGAACCTTTAACTTTGATTGTATTGTTTCTATAGGAACAGGATAGAAGACAAATCAAACAAAAAAGGAGAATAAAAAATCGCATCTGCGAAGGTGATTATTTTAGGTTTGCTCAAAGTAAATTGATTATTAAGTAATTGTTATTTATTTAATCTAGAATTCTGGTTTATTGAATATCTGCTGATGGGCCAATTTTTAAAATTGCTAAAAAATCGGCCAATGTGGTTAATTCATTTCATGCTGTGAGAAAAGAAATAGAGGATTTGAGAAGCTTTTTTAGCTGATGTTTTTATTTGATTTTCAGGTTTAAACATAGTCACAAATGGCAGTCTTGACAGTACTTCTACCAGTAATTCATTGGATAATTAATGAACAAAATAACCGGAATTAATTTACCAATTGTAGCACTAGTCATACGGATAAAAACAACCGAACAATTCCATCCTAATACAGATATCAGTTTGAATTGAGTTCGCCATAAAAGCAGGCAGAGAAGTTGCTCATGCGCTACCTGCAAACTGATTTAAAATATCCCGAGTCTACATTTTTACAACTTTTAAGGTCTTTTCAAAATTCTTTCCTACTACCCTCAAGTAATACATACCCGCTGGTAAATGAGCGATATTGAATGTAGCTTGGTACTCGTCTTTAGCTGTCAATTTTCTGTTCATTTTAACCATACCGCTGACATCTATCAGCATTATATCTGAAATTGCAAGTTTGCTGTTGATTTGTAAAATATCAGTGGTAGGGTTGGGGAGGACAGATATATTTCCCAAATTACTCAGATCAACACTACTGGTAATCATAGACACAATGATGGTGTCAGAACTTGTGCAGCCTGCTGAATTGGTTACTACTACAAAATAGGTTCCGGCAGTATCCACGAGAATTGTGGACGTTGTTTTACCCGTAGACCACAAATACATTTGTTGATTGGTGCCAGCATCGAGTAATATATTTTGCCCAGTAGATATAGTTTTATCAGGTCCTAAATCTACTACGGGCAGGCTATTTACGGTAATTGTGACATCTATAGAATCGCTGCAACCGAGGCTCGTTCCTGTGACAAAAAGTGTGACTGTACTATCTGGATTGATTGAAATGATGTCTCCAGTTTGACCAGTATTCCAAAAATATTCCAATGCCCCATTAGCGGTTAAAGTTGCGGTATCTCCTTTGCAAATAACAGCATCACCAGCTGTAATGATCGGGATGGGATTAACCGTTACCAATGCTGATACAGGCGCTGATGAATACCCTGCAGTCTTTCCAATAACTGTATAGGAGCTTGTTGTGTTGGGACTTACGGTGATACTTTGATCTGTTGAGCCATTACTCCATTGGTAATAAGTTGCACCATTTGCAATTATGGTAACCGTATCACCTGCACAAATAACTGGATTGTTAATTGTTACTATTGGTATTTCTAAATCACTAGGACATCCTTGAGGAAAATAAGTTTCTATGATCTCTTGCATGGCATTTGTAGCAGCAATACCATGACTTTCATTGTACAATGGCAACCAAACATTGTACCAGCCTGAACCATAATCCATATCACCTCCAGATGGAACACTGCCTCCAAAAAAAGCAGCTGCATGTGTAGCAAATTCTGCGTTGTTTTTCGGGATGATGGATTGGTAATGTTTCAATCGATCACAGATCAGTTTGGATGGCTTTAAATTTTTAGCATCCAATTGGGTTTGCAGTGTGGTATTATTTACAGGATGAATGCCCCAAAAATGAATAAGTGGTCGGACATCTGCGCCACAACTTTGCGCAAATCTGAAAATTCTGCTATCTACTCCATTTAGACCATCGGAAGGGGCTTGATTGATGTAGTCGATATTTTCCTTTCTATAAAATGAGTCAATAGCTTCCCAGCCAAATATATTGGCCATTTCAATATATTTCCCCCAGCCACGGTGCTGATATCTCACTTCATCTTTGGTGGTATTCGAAATATCCATAGGTTTTCCTGCTCTAAAATTGGGTGTAACCATCCAATTGAGCGCTGCTTGGTCGCGACTAATATGTGGCTGATTGAAAAAAGATTTCCCGAAGGAAGTGTCAATCCCATAATTATATAACCTGCTATATAACGCTGCTGCTAAAAGGTTAACCAAAGCTTCCGTTTCGCCAGGAAATTTGCTGAATAATTGTGCGTGCCCCATTTCATGAAATTCAACATCAAAAAAACCATTTCCTGGTCTCAGTATCCAATTGTTGTTATTGCCATTTTCAGTTGCATGTGGGTTATATGTATTATTGATTTGAGGATTGCCAATGCCATAAAACCCATTGTGCATGATGTCAACATCAACCATTAAGTAAAGCGGTGGATGATTTCTTTCTAAAGGATACCCCAAGAGTTTTGATATAACATCCATTCGGTTGTCCCAGTCTTGCATCAAGGTTGTTGGGTCATCATAATTATATATCCACGAAGTAGGCACTTGCATCATGTACTTGTCTGATTCAAAATCAGCCCAAGGTGCTTTGTTATTCCTTTGTTTGCTTTCCCACATTTCATTTGTGGTTTTATCAAAGGATTTGAAGGAGAAAAAAGGTGCAGGAACTACGTTGGTCAGTTGGATTTCCTGAATTCCGTGGTCCGCTTCATAGGGTGTTACGATGTAAATTCCCCCTCCGAATGGGTTGTATATTTCTGTGGTGGTCTGTGTAATTGGGAAGGTATTACTGACTCTGAAGAATCGTTTGCCATTGAAGTTGTTTTTTCTGTCAAAGCTGTGGGCGCCAACGAGCACTTCATAGCCTTGATTAACCATAGATGTTGGAACTGTTATTTTGCCTAAGGTACCTGGCGCCAGATAATAGCCAGTCGGTCTTCTGACTGGAGTTGAAGACCAAGCTGTCCGGTTGCCGTATTCCTTCATCATAGTTGCATTGATTTTAGCAGTGTAAACTATTGTTGAGTCTTCAGGCAATGGACAATATCCAGGGAAATAATCTGAGGTTTTAAATTTTCTTCCGATCAGGAGTTGTTTGTATTTTTCAAAATTAGCTGCTGTAAATACAAAATCGTGAATGCCTTGCTGAATGATGAATATGGCTCTTGCTAATTCGTATCCGTCAGTGGCATTGAAATTCATGCTGAATCCGTTCTTGGTCAACGCATTGATAAAAATGGGTCCCACAATTGAATCATAACAATCAACGAGATCAAAAGCCTCTAGCAAAGTACTGCTGGTATCACCAATTACAAATATCGTTTGTCGGACGCTATCTGATATTTCATTGATTTTACTCCCGGTTAAGATATTGATACCCTTAATATGACTTTTGATTTTACCTAGATTTGAAGCAAGCTGCATGCTTATTTCACCTAAATCTACCAGTTTATAATACCCTGATTTAGGAACACCTTGTGCTGGATCGCCAAAAGTGCCATTGTTAAAAGTGATGGTTCCTGATTGATTATACAGATAAGCATATTTACCTTGTGCACCGTAAGCAACATTACTCAAGGCAGGCAAGGTAAAAGTGCCACCTTCATCTGCACAGTATGTATATCCTGGAGGGGTTTGCGCTGAGCACATTTGACTCAAACACACTAAAATCAAAAAATATGTGGAAGTTTTTAATCCTTGTTTGAAGCTTGAAATCTGCTTACAGATTTGTGAATATGCTTTGAAACTCATTGTATTTGAAGTTTATGTAGCACAAGATATTCATACTTTTGAAAAATTTTATACATCATAAAAATTAGGGTTTTAATCCTTACCAAAGCCGTAGAATTTAATCAGTTCGTCCATTGAATAAAGGCGCAGAATATTTGAAGAGGCTGATTGAGTGCTTCCAAGGGTTTTGCTAATAACACTTACAGAAAGGTCTTTATTTTTCCTTAAGATTCACTCTAAGTGTTGGCAGGTCTTTTTTATAATGTTCAACATCCCATTTTATTTGCCAACGACTTATCTGTTAAGCTTATTTAACAAGATATGCTGTCGAAAATTGAGACTCATCATCACAACAAATGTCAGGATAAATGTTGTTTCTCATTTTCTTAGATTAGCAATTGTCATTACAGCATTAAGTTTAACTAAGTGCAAAGACAAAAAAGTGGGTAATTTCACTCAAATATTGACTAGAAGACTTAGGCTCGTTACTTTCACCTCATATGCTTTTTATTTACTGCTTTAAGAATCTTGATTTATTCTTCGAGCCACTTGAACCATGTTTTTTGGTCAATAATTGGAATGTTGTTTTGTTCGCAAACTTTCATGGTATGGCCAGTTCCGCCTGCTTTGGGTTTATTTAAATCATCGTAAAATATACCAAATGTTGCCGGCTTAATCACTTCAGTTCCTAATGCTTTTATGGTGTCCCGAATGATATAAGCAGCTTTAATTGAATATTGGTCCCTTGCCCCGGACATATACTGGTCCACTAACTTTCCAATTTTATTATTGGCTTTAGATTGATATATAACTTCTGATTCAGCAGCGAGATGAATTTCGTCCAAAGCAATTGTTTCATGCGCTTGATTCGTTTTTTGTCTGTGGCCAGAATAGGGTGTTATTACTTGTAGTCTGGATTTATCAACTGAAGCAACGCCCATCGAAAAATAATGATCAGAACCATTGGCATTTCCACTTCTAAACTTCATCTTTTTTGTCTTAGTCGCTAAGGTTTTGCCGAGTTGGATGAGTAAATCAGAATCATTTGAAGAGACCTCCCGCTTACCTTCGAGCAAAACTATTGAGTTTTCTACGTCAAATTGGTTGATGAAATTTGTTAATGTCATTATTTGTGCGTTTTAGAATTCCAGTTTATGTTTGGGTCTGATGCATTTCATGAAATATACCAAATATACGACGAAATATTTTACTATGCAAACTACCAGCTATTTGAGACGCTGTCTAAAAATATAGCAGCAATTTAATTGCAAGGAGCATATTTAAAGTTTCTGTCAGCCTTCAATTGACAGCTAATGAATCCATCGCTTTCTAATCAAAATTAGCAAGAACATTAAAAGCGTATTTATAATGAAAAATGGAGCTGTGGATTCAATCAATCCTATGGTCTGCATGATTGCTATTATTAATAAGTAAAAGCCCAATCCATAGACTGAAAGTAACATTACGAAACAATTGGTTATGACTTAATATCTGACAAATCCTGATTCGCTTGTTGAGCTTGCGTCAAAGACTTTATTGGCAGATTTAATTTCATCTATATGGGTCAACAATTCCATTGAATTGATTAGAGGTATCCATTCCTTTCCGCTAAAAATCAACTTAAACCATTTTTTGTCTCGGTTCTCGTATTTGATATTTAGGAAAAGCCAAAATGCTATATAAGTAAAGGAGAAGGTAACAATGCCCTGGATAATCCAAAGAAACCAATTTCCATTTTCTAGCAAACTTTCATTCCAATAAAAGCATGTCCAAACTGGAAGCTGCAGAAAAAGAACACGGGTAACCCAAAGCGTTGTTGTTTTCAGGCTTGCTACTTTTTCCTGTGTTTTTAAAATGGGTTCAGTAATATCTACCTGAAAAAGAGTAATTAACTGGTAAAGGTAAATAATCAATGCAATTGCTGTCAGAACCACTTGAATAGCTGCTGAAAACAGGAAAAAGGGATTCGCTTTTGAGAAAGAAAAGAGGAATAGATTGACAACGGCTGTCCCAAGAATACCTACCCACAACGCACCTGCCAAAATGGTAAATATTTTAATGGGTTTCATTGTGGAAAGTAATGATTGAGTCTTCATTTTGATAATTTCTTCTGCATTTTTGCGATTTAGTAACATCATTTGATCGATTTTTTGATCATTTGATTTCCATAGATTGATAATTTCTAAGTCTTCCATTTTATTGGTTTTTAATTTGTGAAAATTTTGCCTTTAGTTTTAATTTGATTCTGCCAATTCTCGTTGCCACATTGGTTTCTGAATAGCCGATCATTTCGGCAATTTCTTTATAGCTTTTTTCTTCCAAATACAGCAATATGATGGCTTTATCAAACTCTTTGAGTTCAGCAATAAATTGCTGAAGTATCATGAAATTTGTTTCTTTTTCGTCAGTATTACTCGTGTCAGAGAAATCAAAAACTTCACTTCTGAATGGATTTGCTATTTCCGTTCTTCTATTTTCTTTTCTGTAAAATGAAATAGCTACATTGAGCGATATCCGGTAGATCCAAGTTGAATATTGGTAGTCGTCATTATAGCTTTCAAACGATTTCCACAATTGGATATATATTTCTTGAAGGAGATCTTTTCTGTTTTCATTGTCCTTACAGTAAGCATTCGCAACTTTGAATAGAATGCCTTTGTGAGTATTTATAACTGAAATGAATACGTTGTTTTTATCTTGAATATTCATTTACCATCTGAGTAGAGCAATAGTCTTGGATATGCCGTATGAAAGAATAACTGAATTTGCTTGATCCATTTTATTGCCTTTTTATTTGTTTGAAGTAATATAGCATTGCTGTTTGCTTAATTATTCGCAGGAAGGCCAAAAAAATCACAATTGGCAGGAAATATTTTTTGGACATGTTTTTAATGGCTGAATGATTTTAGCAATTGTTGTTTGCTTGACAGCTATGGCAGTCACTCATTTTAACCCAAATTCAGGGTTAGGCTCTGAGTCGACGAAATTTTTGGTTATTCCAAAAATTTGTCTGGATTTAACCCCCTGACGATTTTTTAAATATCAGGGCTTTGAAGTCGAAAAATCAAAGATTTTCGTCTATCCAAAGTGCAAAATCCGCTAATGCGGATTTTGGGTTTAACAAAAATGGAGCATTAAAAGGTTTATTTTATGAATTGTTAAACACGTCTATCCAAAAACAGCATTGCGGTTATCTTCAAAGCAAGTTAAATTATCAATAATACTCTTACCTAAAAAGAACAGAATTGTATCATCTCTCATAGACTAAACCTACTGAAAAATAAGGCGCAGCGTATATATTTCGAAATGGTGCGATCCAGTTGCCTCCGCTTAAATAAGTGGCCGTTAAACCCCATTGCGGGGTGATTTTATAAAATCCTTCTACACTTATTAGCGTATAGGTAGTACCATCTCCTCTTACAAAACCTAATTCTGGATGTTCGCTTTTGCCGTCGCTATACTGTGCTCTGATTTTTGTATTTAGCCAAAGTGGTCGCCAAGGATTAAATCCGATTTCGGCACCAAATTGATAAAGATTTCGAAATTTTTTATCTTGATACTCTCCCCTAAAGTTGTAGGCCGTAAAAGCTGATACATAAATCTTACCTAATGATTTCGAAGCAGCTAATGTTGTCCAAACATTGAACTCGCCGTCGCCAGTTGCTAGATTGATACGATCATCTGGAAAAGTTTTATTGGCTGCAAATGCGTTAGCACGACCGGTAGGGATTTCAGGAGCTACACTTACAGATACCGGGAATTGATTACCTGTTAAGCGATATTTAGCCTCCATGCGTAAATCGCCGATACCTGCTACAACTTCAGTTGTTTCAAAACTATTTAGTCGCAGCAAAGGTGCTTGTATAATAAAAGTCAATCGAGGCCGGAAGCCATACTCTCCATAAAAGTTGTAAGAAGTTTGTCTAAAAATGCTGGTTTTTATTTGATCACCATTCGGGTTATAGTAATTGTCTGTAGCTAGGTACGAAGCATCCAACTTCAAAAACAAAGACTTGTGTGCTCGAGTCCAGCCGCTTTGTGCAAATAAAAAATATGGACAAAGAAAAAGCCCGAAAAAGAGTGCTTTTTTCAATTTTGATTGAAATTAATTGGTTGATAATTAGACTTGAATAAGTGCAAGATACAACTAAACTAAAATGGGTAGAGCAATCGGATCGAATAAATTCAGTCTTAATAATTAAACTGATTTAACTGTTACTTCAGCTCTACCTGCAGGTTTTTCCTTTTAGTAAACCACATTAATCGTAATGGCTTAAAAACTACAATAGCTTGCAACTATCAGTTGCAGTCAGAAAATGGCTTACTTGCGTGGCTTTATATAAAAGAGAATTGATGATTATTAACCCAAAATCTTATCCTATAAGTTATACCTGCTTTTTTCAGAATTGCCGAATCAGAAGAAACTATTTGCTCACTATTTGATACAGAATGTGGTGCCAATTTACTGCAGCTGAGCATAGCCAAATGGCACATTTGCCGAGCCGCGCCACAAGATTACATGTGTGAATTTGGAATCAGCTGTAGGACTCAATCGGAAAAAGTTCTCCCCTGCTTTTGAAACTGGTCCCACAAGCCTTTAAAATGGATTGCCATTGGCGGGATCGGCAGTGAATGTCATGGAGGTACTCCAACATAACTGACGGCAAATCTCCATGCCACTTAAGCCGGGCAGCATCAGGTCAAGCACCATAAAATCATATCGTCCGCTCAACGCTTCGTCTAATCCCTGCCAACCCTGTGACCGGATTGACACTGTCGCTTGCAAATCGCGTAAGTGAATAGCCAATAATTCAGCAATATAAGGATTGTCTTCAACAACCAAAATATTCATTAGGATTTGCTTTTAATATTCACGACCTTTCTTCGTCCAAAAATGCAAATATTTGTGTCAAACTATCACGAATTTATCACTTTTATTTGTGCTCGTGAAAAAATATTGTCCTTCACTTTTAATACCTAACCGATATCACATGGAATTTACCACATTTCGCGCTTAATTTAAGAAAATTCGTCTTTGGGTTATGTGTTGTTGATGATGATTGACTTCCATCCCGTAGATGGTTCGGTATGTGTTTGGCAAAGATTTGTCAATTAAGAGATTTATTCAAAAAACTTTACTAAGGCAATCGTTAAGTCAGCAAAGTGGTTTTAAAAACACTAATTGAACAGTTTATTATTTTTTCTAAGGCAGGAGAAATAGAGGTTCTATTTATTTTGGTTCTAAAGCTGGCTTCTAGTGTTTTTTTAAGAATTTTATTTTTTAGGAAGCACTTTATCGCTTGACAATTTTTATGGCAATATTTCTGTCGTATCCTTGCATCATTGCAAGATTTATCCAACATAGTGCAGCTCGTTTTGCAAAGGCTATTGCAGTTGCTTTGCCAATATCAAAACTTCCTCCGGTAACAGTGACTATTTTGTCTTTGAATTTTTTTTCCATGATTGTTTGATTTTAGTTATTGTAAACTTATTTATTAATTTCATGATAATTTATAATCGGTATCATTTACAAAACTGATATTCATCATCCTTTAACGGTACCGTATTTTGGAACAAAAAAAAGTCAATACGACAATAAAAATACAGGATGGTAGTAGTCAAGAAAACTAAAACATATAATTTAAATGGGCAGAACCAGCAATCAAAAAACCTTCATTTTACTTAAGCCTAATTTTTAAATAGCATTATTTCTGTTTATTCTTAAAATTTCTAATGCTTGCAACAATGATTTTTTGCATGACAACATTTCACGATGGACATTCATAATGGTTGATGCTTCAAGTTCGTTCAAATGATTGTTTTTCAACTGGCGCATCACTTCCAATTTAACTTCTTCGTCCTGCTCCAAAACATTATGCATCGCAATGTCGAATTCCAAAGGTAATTTGTTATTATCTGAATGATTCAGTATTTGGTTTAGTTGATTATCAAATGCCAGCCACTCACTGCGGATAGTGGCACATTGCTCATGTAAAAGATCATTCACGGAAGCATCAAATTCTTTAAGATTATGTTCAATATCTCTTATTGCTTTTGCTGCAAAAATACTCTGTCTTATTGCACTTAGATAAAGCAGCAATAAAGTTGTTTGTTTTTTACTTAAATTATTTTCCTGAATGTTGGAATAGTAAACCAAAAGGTCACCTTCAGTTTGTTTTAAACGTTGGTATTCATCTTCACTGCTCGTGTAGCTTTGAGTAAGTGATTTCAAATTGTCTATCCATCCTGGTGTTTCAAGTTCCACCAGACACAAAATGGTTTTATTGAACTGTAAGGTTTTATGAAATAAATTTTCTGCTTGCATGCGCATAGCATCCATAGCAAGCACAGGCAATAAAGGCAAATCTAGACCAGCGTAGGAATTTGTAATGCCCTTCTTTGCTAAAAATTTATTTTCTAACCATTTTGCAAAAATATTTAGGAAGGGTATAAACAAAACAATGGAAATCAAATTGATAGAGGATTGGAATAGAACCAAACCGACGAGTGGGTCATTTATTTGAACAACGTTTTCAATAAAATAAATAATCCAGTGCATGGTAATATAGGCAAGCAAGGCAGTGAAAATATTGTAAATGAAATTCCCCCAAGCGACTCTCTTTTTGTCGGCAGAGCCTTTCATGCCCCAAAATAAAATTTTAATAGTTGTGCCCACTTCTGAACCGATGACGATTGCTACTGCAGAAGGGAAATCTACAACTCCTGAATAAATAGCTGTAAGTGTAATGGCTACAGTTGCCGAACTGGATTGAATGATGGTGGTGAGAATAAAACCGATAATGACAAATACAAAAGTTCCATAGCTAGAGTACGCGGCTAAATCAAAATCTTTTGCATAAGCCAAAGCGCCCTCCTTCATATAACTCAATCCCAGAAATAATACACCAAGAGCAAAAAAAATAGCAAACAGATTATGTAGTTTTTTTCTTTGTTGAAAAAAGAAAACACCGATGGCGGAAATGGCAATAACTGGAAATGAATAACTTAAAATGTTGAGTTTAAAACCAATTGTTGCTACTATCCAACTGTCTAATGTAGTTCCAAGATTGGTTCCAAGAATCACTCCGAGCGCATTTCGAAAAGAAATCACACCTGCTTCTACAAAAGCAAGCGTAATAAGCGACACCACTGAGCTGCTTTGAACAATACCCGTAATGATAGCGCTTCCAACTATCGCTTTGAATAAATTCTGTGTATTGCGTTTAAGAAATAATTTCAGTGAACGACCAGAAATATTTTTCATAATATTTTCTAATTGGCTCATTCCAAAAAGGAAAAACCCAAGTCCTGCCAAAAATTTCCAAATTTCCAAATTCAGCTTGTTTTATTCCTCCAAGTTACACATTTTTAATCCTTCTTGCAAAACATATTTTAATCTTAAGTCTTTTACTTCAGCCTTTCGGAGCATATCCTCATTGTTGTAAATATTATTTGCCAGCACAAAGTTATTTTGGAGCTGCCATTGCTTTTCGAGTTGAGTCAATGTTGTAAGATAAGTGAGGGGATACAAAGCTAATTTGTCAATCAAGTCTTTTAACGAATTGTTTAAAGGATAATTCCAACTCAATAATTTAAGTTCTTTGCATTTTCCATATTGAATAGCATCTGTTGAATTTTTGCATTGGCAACAACCCATCCAACAAAAACATCTTGTATGCTTTTTAACAAAGCTGTGTCCAACAGATCCTGAAATATAGATTGTATGTAACGGGGAGTTACATTCCAACAGAAATACCAGACTGATCTCGGTGCTTGCATACAATCAACATAAATTGATTTACTTTCTTTGCCAACACATCTATTTCATGTATGATACATAGGCCTTGCATGATTATTCATATTTCAACAGCACAACCCTGATGTTTGAAAAGCCCACCAGTATATTGATCAAATAGATAACCCGAAGCTCCCAATTCCATCATTCCTTTTTTCAAATCATACCTTGCCGAGCAATGCTTGGAGTGACTGCGCAAGGTGTGAAAAGCTTCGCTGTATATTTTTTTGATACTTATGCCTTGGTACAACTTGAGCAAGAGCATTTCTATGATAACGTCAATGGATTCCGGGTTTGCTTTTGCTTTTGCCAGAGATTTTCTCAATTTCAATATTGAAAACGGTTCGGTTATTCCTGAAGCTTTGGCAACTACAAGATTGTTGTTCATCGCATTCTAATTCTTTATAAGTTCCCCTGTTATTCTTAGCTCCAACTAATTTGCGAATTTATCCTGATCATTATATTTTTGAAAATAGGGTTTAATTTAATGCAATCCCCACAATAAATCCGAGGTAAGGTTTATTCTTGTAGATCCAAGTCTTCCTGTCACGATTTACCATACAATCCAATCCGACAGCTATTCCAAAATCGGCTGTAACTGTTTTAAAGAATACTGAGGACAAATAGCCCATTTCTCTTTATTCTTCCATTATTGTCGATAAATATATTTTATTAAAAGGTTCAGTATATGGGTCAAACAAATATTTTTTCGATTTATAAAGATTTATTGCTTCGTTTTTTAAATTCATATAAATGTCAGTTTCCCCTTTTATTTGAGCAATTTTTGATAAGTAGTATTTATTCTCTGCAATATCATAAATACCTACCTGCTTGGTTAAATATTTAGCTGCATTTTCGTAATCTTTGGCTTGAAAATAAGTAACTCCCAACTGATAGAAATCATATAGCTCAGTGTTGTATGTACTATCTGAGAAAAGTTTTAGCATAATTGAAATTGCTTTTTCTTTTTGGTTCAGAGCACTATAACACATGGCTTTGGCTACGATTAAATGATATTCGCCACCAGCAGAATAGCCGATGTTGATTGTATTATGTTTGGATTGAAGGTATTCAATATCTTCAATGGCTCCTTTATAATCTCTGAAAAATTGGAACCTGCACCAAGCTCTGTAATCCAAATAGGATTCATCTAAGGATATAGCTTTGTCAATTAGTTTCTTCCAATTTATAAAATCACCACTTTTCAAGTACGCAGTAGACTTGGCATTGTATGCGTATGCAAAATACGGACAAATTTCAATGGCTTTATCAAATTTCTCCTGATACTGTCGCGTGTATTGGTAAAAATTTACCTGCTCGACACTTTTACAGGCTAAGTACTGCGATGTATCTTTATTGTATAGGTATACATTGCAATTGGGTGTCTGTCCTAAGGCCAATAGTGGGAATAAAATTAATAGTATAGCTTTCATCTTATGGCAGTATTTCTATTAAATTCCCGTCTTTGAATTTAAAGATTAAATATTGATAATAATCGACTTCTTTTCCATCCATTTTTTTTGGCATCCAAGCTTTCAGTTCTTTACAAATTGATAATAACTGGTCGGTAATCTTGTTATTAAATTGTTTTTCATTATAGCTTTCATCCATAGAAATAACCCTAAACCTATCGGTTTCTCCTTTACAATTGACAATAAAGCGAATTCTGATGAGCCCATTTTGGGAAGTATCCAGAACTGATTTAAATTTTGATAATATTTCTGCTTGAAGTGCAAATTTTTCGCCTTTGTATTCCAACCCATTGCCATCGTTGTGGTATTGGACAATTTCTTTTTCACTACACAAATAGAAATTTTGCTTGTCATATTTACCATCAAAATCAATATCTCCAATAAATCTGGAATATTTTGACAGGTTATTTTCTATTTGGCAACTACTATTGGTAGACAGTAAAATAGTTAGATATAAAAATGCTACAAGTTTCATTTTAGCGTTATTCTTTAAATGCCTTTTGACCGCAGTCTATGAAAAAAAAACTTAGGAAAAACATCCGTAAATATAAGATATAAAATACCAGAAAAGACTGAATATTGTATTATTGAAAGAGGATGAATATTGTAAATGGCAAAAGAATTAGTATTAAACAGGCCTTACATACTGATGTGCAGCATGAAAGAATTGCAATAAAAAGTAGCTGCTGGTGGAAGTTTTTCGCAACGTGACAGTAGCGAAAAATGGGAGTAATGGAAAGGATCCAAGTGGGTTTTCAAAAGATAGCCAATAGTATGATTTAGCTGTGCTTGGTAATTGGGATTCTTTTAATCTTTTAGCTTATTTTTCAATTTATCCCAAGTTTCTTTACTTAAGATTGATTCAAAAGTTAATTTCTTATACCTACTATATTCAATGATATATTCTGCTCTTTCCTTTGAATCTGGGTGGGTCCTTAGCCAAGACAAATATTTTGTAGTTGGGTCTTCCAAGTCTGAAAGTTTGTAAAGAAAGTTTGCAAATGGTTCTGGATTTACCTTTGAGTTGATCAAGTATTCAACAGCCTTCATATCTGCTTCTTTCTCTAGACTTCTATCGAAAGCGGATGAGGAAAGCATTTTTGCTGTTTCTTTTATTATCTCAGAACCGCCGTTTCCAGTTGTCATTGAAATTAACATAGTAAGTCCAATTTCCTTTATAAGCTTTTTCATCACATGGTTCAATTGTATATGAGCAATTTCATGACTTATTATTCCGCTCAATTCTTCTGGATTTTCTGAATTTAAAATTAAACCGCTATAAACAACCAAATGTCCGTTTGGCAACGCAAATGCATTAATATCTTCTTTGTAAATTAAATGAATCTTAATTAACCATCTGGAAATTTTATTTTTAGAACAAATTTTTGTCACAATGCTGTCAACTGAATTTACGATAAATGGATTTTTTACTTCCCTTTCTGATTTTAGAAATATTTCCCAAAATAGTTCACCTAATTTCTCTTCTGTTTTGTCACTAACTTTTTGGACCTTAAAAATTGAAATCCATTCTACTTTTGCCAAAACAAACCACGTTGCAAAAAATATAGCTGTAATGAGTAACCCTTGAATTATGGTCTTTTTCATAATTAAGATTTGCAAATTAAGTTTGTGAGATTGCCATAGAACCACCATTCAACATGGATTCCTTTTCTGGTCTGAATTGCTGTATAGATTGTAGCGATAAATTCAGCTAAATTAAAAATTACAGCTGCAACCAAGTACCCTATATACTTATTTGTTATTGTTGCATCAGTAAAGATTATAGAAATTGTCCACCAAAAACTACAGCTATTTATAAAAAACAAAGAGAACTGTGATAGTAATGACTGTGTGCAATGCCAACGAACAAAATATGTTGCCTTGCGGTTCCCCAAGTAAAAAGCTAATGTTGCTATTAGGTTGATAATGGGCAAAGGGAGTCCTGCAACAATTGCAATTAATGACATCAAATAACTGTTTGACGCTTTTTCTGCTTCATGTTCGCTTGGCTCATAACTGAATTTTGTTTTGTTTTTCATATTCCTTTTGTAATATTCCAAATCCAATTAAAAATCATAAGCATTATCAATGAAATTGCATAATGAGGTTTTTTTATTTTGATTTCCAATTTTTGGTAAAACTTAAAGAATGTTTTATTTTTTGTTGCAATATCAATGGCGATCCATAAGGGTGAAACAAACATAATTATTGCAATAATGTAGCCTAATGGATTAATTTGAAGGGCTTCAATAAAGTTTCCTTTCATCAATAAAATAACTGAACGAGTTGTACCACAGGTTGGACAGGGTATATTTGTAGCATGCTTTATTATACAAACACCAACTGATTTATTTTCAAAGTTACTGCTTGTTAAGCCAAAATAAAGCCAAATATACCCTGATAAACAGCTTATAAACATTATTAAGTATAGATTTTTACTGTTGAGATTCATCAATATAAAAATTGTTGGAGTTTAAGCATGTTTTTTTCTCTTGTAGCATCTTGAATCATGAACCAGTCAATAATAGCCCAAATCCCTAAACCACCGCAAGTCAAAAGTTTACCAATTCCAAGACCAGTATCACCAATAATAAAACGGTCAATACCAAGCGCGCCAGCTAAAATTGAAATAATCAAACTTAACTGTGGGTCTTTGAATTGAACTGTGGAAATTATAGCCCATTTAGAATCATCCATCTCAATCAATCTATCTCTGATTGCGGATATTTGATGGCTTTCGAAAAACTTTGAGTTTGACATGATGAACATGTCTACTTTTTGTGCGTCCATTTTGTTTGTTTTTGTTTGTTAATTTTACTGATCACATGACGTTTTAACTTCGCTCTATTTTTTTGTTCAAATGTATCTATTTTATTGGCAATTATTCAAAAAATATATTAGAAAATTCAAAAGTTGAAATATGTTTTTTAAATATCATTTTAATGTGTTGTCTCGCTTAAATTGCTGCCTACATCGACAAGTGAAAAAGTCTACACTAACCATGTAAAAATATAAGTTAAACCCAAAATACACCTCAGGAATTTTTCTTCAGAGGGTCGGCGAAAAGCAGAGTTTTTGTTGAGGATAAACTCCTACGAGTCTGATGCAACTAAAGGAGTCGTCAGCCCCGACAGAATATTGATTTTGAGCAAAATTTTCGTCAAACCCACCCAAATCGGAATTTGTGTTAAAATGTATTGGAAAGGAACTTAGGAGTGCTTAATTCTAAAAGGAAAAAAGATAAAAAATGGAATAGATAATCAGAATAAACAGGCCTTACATAATGATGTGCAGCATGAAAGAATTGCAATAAAAAATAGCTGATAATGTAAACTTATTTCAAGACATGAAATCTTCGTACACCTGTTTGTTAGAATTTGTAATTGTATCCCAATCTGATTACTTGTGTTTCGTAATAATCAGTGCTTATGTATTTAAATTCTTGACCCTGAATTTCTTTTTCGATAATCATGGTATTTAGAATATCGCTTGCATTTAGAAATATTTCAGCCTTTCCATTTTGTAAGGTCTTTTTTATGCCAAAGTCCAATGAAAATCGTTGGGCAATTGTCCCTTGGGGTATAATATCTGGGGCTAAATAAATAGCGGTTAATTGTGCGTTAAAGTTGTTTGGGAAATGAAAAGTGTTATTCAGTTTTATATTTCCTGAAATAATTTCTTGCTTGCCGGCAGTAAAGGTATTTACAACAGGATATTTATTTTCAACACTAAAAGTATTGATTTGATTGTGGTATGCATTGAGGTTTAAATTAAAGGAATACCATTTGCTGAGTTCCTGTGTCAACACAACTTCCAAACCTGTATTGTAACTTCTACCTGCGTTTTGAAATATGGCATATATCAAATTGCTGTTGGGGACAATACTCGAAATTCTAGTAATAGTTCCATCAGCAAATCTGTGGTAAGCTGCAGTATAAAAATAACCATTTTTCCAATTGGTTTTGTAACCCAATTCAATTGAATTGGTAAACTGCGGTCGTAAGGCTGGGTTCCCCACTTTAATAATCTCGGCGTCATCGTATTTTGGAAAAATTCTGATGTCTACTTCATTCGGCCTATCTACTCTGCGGTTATAAAATAGTGAAATTTTGTTCTGGTCGTTAATTTTGTAAGCTAGTCTAACATTGGGGAAGGGTTGTGTATAGTTGTATCCTTCTGTTTTGTAGGTTGGGTGATTTGAGCCAACCACGTAATTGATGTTCACATACTCCAACCGCAATCCAACTTCAGCTTCAAATAATTTGCTTTCAAAAACATAGTTGCCATAAAGGGCCGGAATTATTTCTTTGTAGGTAGCGGGTCCTCCTGCTGTGCTGTCTAATGGAGAATTTAATCCAGGAAAGAACTGCATATTTGTTGGAATTTCACGCCATCGAAATTTAATTCCTGTTTCAATTCGTCCATATTTCAAAGGTTTGATGTAATCTGCATTGAAGTCTGCTACATGTTCCTCTGAAATAAGCTTGAAGGCATCTTTACCTGAAAAACTTGGTAATATATTGTCGAAAAAATATTTTTCATCTTCTCTATGAAAAGTATAGTTCAAGCCAATATTCAATAGGTGACCTGCTTGTTTATATTTATGTTGATAGGCGGTAGTTGCCATAACAGTTGTCTTTAGTTCATCTTCTAGAAACTGCCATAGTCTCTGTCTTTCGGAATTTTCTGCATTAAAAAAAGCTTGGTCGCCTCTGTCAATTATTTTTTCACTGCCAAACAATGCCGAAATACTCATTGTATTGTTTTCCTTTATTCTCCAATCTAAACCTGATTTTGAAGTAAAATAATTGGTATTCCGATTTCTTTTTAATTGCTGATTTATAATTGTCCCATCATCATAGGTGCGGGTTACAAATTCATTTTTGTTCAGCGTTTGTGTATAAAGATTGTCTGCTTGAAAAAAAGCATTTATTTTATTTTTTCTGTAATTCAGTGATAGGGAAGGGTTTATTTTTGGTGTAAATTGATATTGTGGTCGAATGCTTGGAAGGTTTTCTTGACGAACCCACAATGAACCCAAGCCAGTTGTGAAGCCAATTTTACCGTTAAATCCTTCTTGTTTATTTTTTTTCATGACAATGTTAATAATGCCAGCATTTCCATTTGCATCATACTTCGACGAAGGATTATTAATGATTTCTATTTTTTCGATTGCCGAAGATGGAAGGTTATCTAAACCCGATTGACTTCCAAAACCCGTTAAGGCAGTTTGTTTCCCATCGATTAAAACAGTTATTTTATCATTTCCTCTTAATTGTACTTTTCCGTCTTGCACCGTCACTCCAGGTAGATTTTGCATCGATTGTAGCACCGAGCCACCACTTTGACTGATGTTATCCTCAACGGAATATGTTTTCTTATCCATTTTTCCACTTACATCATCTTGCTTAGCCGATATCACTACTTCATTTATGCTTGTTGTACTTTCTTCCAGTTCAATAATGTTGACATCCAAAAATTCAGAAAGGCTTCCTACGAATAGTGTTTGTTTTTTTGTGATATAACCGACAGATGAAATTTCTAAATAATAGTTACTTGGCTTTATGTTGGTAAGCGCAAATCTTCCCTCATCGTTTGTCATTGTTCCAGTTGTGAAAACACTGTCTTTTTCTGTTTTCAATACAACGTTCACAAAGGATAAAGCTGATTTATCTTTTTTATCCTTTACCAAACCCGAAACAGTTACAGATGGTGTTTGTGCAAAGGAAACACTTAAGGAAAGGAAGAGAAACACTTGGGTTATAAGTGTTTCTCTAAGAATTACATTAATCATTATCTACGTTTTAATCCTTTTCTTCCTTGATGAAATTTCCATTGCTGTCAAAAAGAAGATCTTCACCTTTAATTTCAGCTTCGTAGGTTACTATGCCTTTAGCATCCGTAATTTTTGCTGCTTCTTTGATTTTCTGCCCTGAATAGTTTTTTGAAACATAATCTCTAACATTGGAAGGAAGTGCATTGTTATCGATTTCAATTTCTGTTTCAAGAATGTTTCCTGAAGCATCAATCAAAACAGAATAATCCGTTTCATTGATTTCAAACTCAGCTTCGAAGTTGCTGTTTTCTTTTTCCCATTTTGTTTCTTTTGCATTGGGATATTTTTGCTGAAAAGCCGTCTTTACAGCAGCAGGAACAGCTTTTTCCTTTAATGTTTGTGCGAAGGAGAGTGATGCAATCATCGTGGCTGCTAGCACTAGAGCTAATTTTTTCATTGTTTTGATTTTTAGTGAAATAAAATTTATAGTGCAAAGGTGCGAGCCGATTTAGAAGAAATTTTGAATTTTAAAAGCTCACTGTAAAAGAATGTAGATTATCGGCAAATGCGTAAGAAATTATCCAGTTATTCTGGCTTGCAATTTTCTTTATTATTGCTAAGCCCAAACCATTACCTTGTTCAGATGGATTCGATTTTGAGAAACGGTTGAATAAGTTGTGAGCTACCAATGGATGTAATTGTCCAGTGTTTGAAAATGCTATGGAACGATTTGACAGTTTTACTAAAATCAAACCATTATTTTTATTGTGCCTTATTGCATTTAGAAATAAATTACTTATTAGAATCTCAGCCAATACGGGATTTGATTTTACAAATACTTTTTCAGTCAATTGTAATTTGATCTTCAGGTTCTTCCCTTTTGCTTGTTCAGTAAAGAAGTCAATATGTTTTTCAATAATTTCATTCAAACAAATTGATATTTTTTCGACGTAATTGTCATTTTCCAATTTAGAGAGCAACAGTAAGTTTTTGTTTAAACGATTTAGACGTGCAACGCTATCGTTCAATGAACTCAACATTTTATTTTGCTCTTGAGTGAAATCAGAGCTTTGTATAAATGTGTCAATTTTGGCCTGAAAGACTGCCAAAGGAGTTTGTAGCTCGTGGGCAGCATTTTCTACAAATTCTCTCTGACTGTGGAAGATTGACATATTTTTTTCAATCAATTTTTCAACACTTTTATTTAATCGATTAAACTCATCAATATCTGTAGCATTAAAAATAGGCTGATTTGATTTATCTATTTCGAATTTTTCAATCTGTATCAAGGTTTCATTAAAAGGTTTCCATAGTTGAATAGATAACTTTTTTGTGATCAAAAATAGTCCTGTCAGCAACAAAGCAATCATAGCCAAAAAAAGAATAGCTATGCTCTCCATCAAATCCTCTTTCTCTACCAAATTAATACGTGCTGAATAAGTATAAGGAGTTCCACTGATAAGGATAGAAGCATTAAGTTCCCGGTAGGGTTCTATTTCAGCTTCCAGAGTATCATAGTAAGTGGTATAAAATATAGTATCAATTACAGAATTTTTGAATGCTTCAATTTTAACATTTCTATTGTACTTATTCCAGTTTGAAATCTCGTTGATAGTTAATGTGGGCAATGCATATTTCATAAATTCATTTTTATGAAGTGTCAACGTTTCGTCTGTTTCTTCAATGTACAGACTTTCAATGCTATAATAATAAACTGGTGCAGATACCAATAGAAGTATTGCTGAAAAAAGCAAATATGCTCTTGATGTTTTGTGAAGGAGCTTTCTAGTCATTTTGCCACTTATAACCTAATCCGTAAACAGTTATTATGTAGTCGCCACAGCCAGCCTCTTTCATTTTATTTTTAAGGTTTTTGATATGGGCATAAACAAAATCATGATTGTCTAGCATGTCTGCCATATCACCAGAGAGATGCTCTGCAATTGCGCTTTTTGAAAGGACCTTATTTTCGTTTCCAATTAAAAATAGCAGCAAATCAATTTCCTTTTTAGTGATATCAATTTTCTTGTTATTGATTGTAACTGTTTTGGCTAAGATGTCAATTGCTATTTCATTGTAGGCCACAAGATTGTTGCCTTTAAATTTTTTTCGCCTTATGAGCGCTTGTATTCGAACCAAAAGTTCAGATAAATGGAATGGCTTTGTCAGGTAATCGTCTGCACCTAGATTAAAACCTTCAATCCGTGTTTCTAATGTTTCCTTTGCAGAAATTATAATTACACCTTCAGATTTATCCTGTTTTTTTAATTCTTTTATGATTTCAAAACCATTGCCATCAGGCAACATCAAGTCAAGCGTAATACAGTCGTAGTCATAGTTAGATATTTTATCCATAGCTGACTTAATATCACTTACCCATTCACATACAAAATCCTTTCCTGTCAAATAGTCAAGGATACTATTTGCAAGTGCTGCTTCGTCTTCTATGAGCAATAATTTCATAGCAGCAAAGGTAGGTATTCAATTTAGAAGAAATTTTGAATGACGGATTGAAATGTGGGAGAGATTGGTAGTTTTGTTATTAAGGTCAATGTTTTGGGTCAAAGAACCAAACGTGCCGTTAGTGCCGATAGCCATATTTGTTTTTAACCCAATTGTAGCGTTAAAAGCTGGATCGAAGAAATTTTTGGTTATTCCAAAAATTTGTCGGAGTTTATCCTTAACAAAATCAAAGATTTTGGTCGTCTCAAAGGGCAAATTTGGCTATTGCAGTTTTTGGGTTTAGAAATGTATGTCAGCAAAATAAATTAAAAACTAAGCCTTGGAATGTCGTGTCTTGAAAAGTATGTTTTCATGCTTATTCATTATTTGAAGTTTTGATAATTATCTGCCCGTCAAATGATTAATATGTCGTTCAATACGCTTGCTATCAAGGGATTCGGATTCGTCAAGACCAAGTATTGCCAATTGGCATAATGTTGACAAGAATTTTGTTAAGCGCTCTTTGCAAGTTTTTCTATTGTCAAACCTTGTATAATTATGCTAAACAAAACGCAAAAGTAGGTCGCAATTAAAAGTATGTTTTTCGTTTCACTGTCTGGCAATGATAAAACCAATGCCAATGAAAGTCCGCCACGTAAACCACCCCAACTAATTATTTTTGCTTCCTTGTTTGTCAATTTTAATAATTTAGGAAATACTAAATGTGGTAGATAAACAATTATTATTCTTGAAATTAATACCATGGGTATTGAAATGAGACCTATCAAAATATACGTTGTTTTAAAGTCAATTACAATGAGTACAAAAGCAATTAAAATGAATAATACTGCATTGAGAATTACGTCAACCAATTCCCAAAACTTATTTACATATTCTTGTGTCGTGTCGCTCATTGCAATGTCTTGCCTAAAATTGCCTACCATTAAACCCATAACCACCATAGATAACGCTCCTGATAGATGCAATGAATTACAAAACGAATAACCTGCCATTACAAAAGCAAGTGTCAATAAAATTTCAGTTTCGTAATGGTCAACCGTTTTCAAAAGTAAATATAAAAAGTAACCCAAAATAAGTCCCATCAGTATTCCGCCAATCGCTTCTTCAAAAAATAAAAATCCAAAGTGAGAAAAACTAAATGAACCTGAGTTCAAAGAGTCTAACAACGCTACAAAAATCACAACGCCTACGCCATCATTAAATAAACTTTCTCCTACGATGGTGTATTCTGTTTTTTTGGGAACGTTTGCTTTTGTCAAAATCCCTAGAACTGCAATTGGGTCTGTCGGTGATATCAATGCTCCGAAAATCAGGCAATAAATAAAGGAAATATCTAATTGAAAGAGTTGGGTTAATCCATAGAATAATAATGAAATGATTATTGTTGAAAGTAAAACACCACCTACCGCAAATGTTGCAATGGGTTTTATTTGTTGTTTCAGGTTTGCCCAATTGGTGTGCAATGCACCTGCAAAAAGTAAAAAGCCTAAAAGTATATTAAGAATAATTTTATCAATATTTGCAAGTTCAATGTAGGTTTTAATTTCTTCAACCGGTAAGTTCAACCAAAGTTTTGAACTGATTACAAACAAGGATAGTATGGTTGATATTACAAAAATCCCTATTACAAAGGGTAGCTTCAAAAAGCGTTGGTTTAAATAAGCGAATCCTGCTGATAAGCAAATCAAAATTGTTAGGGCAAGGTATATAGTCATTTAGTTGATTCAATTAGGTTTTTACATTTTTTTTTAATCGCTACTCAGTCAATTGGTTCCCACAATTGAATTTTGTTACCTTCAGCGTCAAGGATATGCACGAATTTGCCGTAATCATATTTTTCAATTTTGTCCAGAATACTTACTTCTTCCTTTTTCAATTCTTCGACCAATGCTTACAAGTTTTCAACTAGATAATTTATCATAAAATCCTTCATCAAAGGTTCAAAGCTTTTTTGTGGTTTCGGTAAATGGGGTCCACTGTGTTTGTGCTTTCTTTTTGCTGTCGGGACTTTCATGCCACTCATAATGTTGCACCATATTGATTTGTATCCAGACCGAGGTGTTTTTGATACCATTCAGTAATTTTTTTTGGGTCTTTGCATTTAAAAAAAACGCCTCCAATTCCTGTTACTTTTTTCATTGCCGTCTTGTTTTTGTTTTCTTGAATGGTGAATGTTTTGATTGCGAAACCCAGTTCAAAACTTGCTGCAAGTGTCAAAGTTATAAAAAATATTTTCTTCATGATTATCACGTTCGTTTGTATTGAGTTATAGATTTTACAAGTTTATTGCTAAGCTTTTGCAACTACACAAATGGTTAGGCTTTTAGCATAAATGCGAAGTAAGGTTTGGCTTGCTGCCGTGCCGCCATGTATTGGGTTTGCTGGCTGCCTGTTTGGAGTCAAGTAAAGCAAGCCGCTGTTATCATCTTCTATTGTTTTGCCACAATGGAATTGAAGGACGCATTTCTGCTATATAAATAAGGTTATCAAAATGTTCGTCTTAATTTTTGCAACTGCTCAAGGTAATTCTTGGTATCAAAACTAAAAAACGCAAAGTCTGCGTAGTTCCGAAAGTTATCACTGTCAATATTTCTATGTGGTTGTTCAAATTCTGACCAAGTAATTTTGTTGGTTAAGTTATGCGTTTGTAATTTCATGGGCCAGCATCCTTCACAACCGCATTCACACTCTAATATTGTTGCCTTGTGGTTCTTGCCGTTGTTAAACCTGTCGGCATGTGGTTAGTTATTATAAAGTGTTTCTGGTAAAAGTCCTTCATAGCTTCCAGCAATATTTATTAAGCCTTCTTTTTTGGCAAAAGGCATTTCGTGTTTTTTCAATTTATCAATAATGTCCTGCTCATTAACTAAAATTGTTACGTATGTATAATGACAGCTGTCATTCTGTTTTTCTTGTAGAATAAACTCTATTTGATCCATTGGATTTATTTTGGTAAGTATTGGTAATAATGGTTTACAAATATGATTTTATGTCAAGTTTATTATTTGTAGTTATAAATTATCTCTGGCGTTTTATTCATTTTTGTTTTGATTACCAATTCATAAGATCCATGTGCACCCGGTAGATTTGTAAAACTAAAACCCTCTCTATTTCCAGTGTAGCCAATATCAAACACCCCTATTTTTTCAGTAGAAACATTAAACCCAAAATCCACATTACCGGATTTTGCCCTTTATTTCGACGAAAACCTTTGATTTTGCTAGGATTTTACCTCCTACAATTATGACACGACTATAGGAGTCGTCAGCCCCTACAAATTTTCGGAAAAATCAAAAATTTCGTTGATTCAGCGTTAGATACTGAATTTGGGTTAAACCTATTAACGTAAGTAACAAGCCCAAATTTGCCATTTTTGTATATTTAGATTTTGTAATCATTTAAATACAGTTTATACATTGCACACTACAATCCTTTACTGGCAATCCTGCTTTCACACCACAAATATAAACAAACAAATTTCAAGCTCAAAATAGCTATTATTAAACTTTATATTCCAAAATATACACAACTGAAAAGTAGGTGAAATGATGTAGTTTCTCTATTTAAACAAGTATGAAACTTCTAAATCATAAGAAAAAGCACCAAGTTCAGATCGGCTACAAATCTGTGATCCTTCTTTTTTAGATTAGGATTTTTCTCATGAAATGAATTGGGGCGTGTGATACCAATCAGTTTGAACTTTCTTGATTTCCTTGTGGTATTTCATGCCATTTTATGACATGGAATATACCTCGCACACTAGCCATAATTCAGTTGTGCTAAGCCAAATGGACGACAAGCGCTTCGTCTCTTATTTGAGAAATACATAGATACCCTGATACTTGGTATCCTGTTTGTATCAGCGTTTGATAAATTTCCGATAACTGTTTCCGTATTTCAAGAAGTACAGACCGGAAGAAAAATCACTTACAATTATTTTATCTTCATATCCTTTGTAAACTATTTGACCAACGCTGTTGTAAATAAAGATCGGATTATTGGCTCCTATTTTTGATTTCACAACATGTAAATAATCTGCAGCCGGATTTGGAAAAATTGTAATTTCATTGCCAATCATAGGACCTTCGGAAGCACTTAATGCCATATCAGTAATCCCTGTTCGTGAATAGTTGGTGACTACCTCCCAAATCATAGTTTGCAGGTATAAGGCAAGATCTGGAGTTGGGATGGGTGTATTTTGAGGTGCATTTGGAAGCAGATTAATGGGAAGTCCAACTGGACTTGCGTTGAAAATACAGGCATAGTGTATCATGCTGATTGCATAAGCACCCAATTCGTTTGTGTGTATATTGTCACCAAAGAATTGATTGATGTCAGTAATTCCAGGTACCAGATTAAGTTGGATATCATCATGCAATCTGGCCATCATTTTGTGTCCAGGTATGAGATATACTGGTGGTGCACCGTTTGGTCTGTTGGCATTGGCGTAATCCTGCATTCTTTCAAATTCTTCGCCTTGGATATCCAGCATCTGACGCCAAGGGCCATTGCTATTATCCAAATTGGTCCATGTTGTCCATAATAGAGTTGGCGTACCATTCCCATTATTTCCATTATTCCATGCGTTGTTGACAAATAATGATAAATGTACCTTTTGTTCCTGAATACCATCTAAATACCACTGCTGAGTATTTCCACCTTCATAGTTTAGAGGTACTCTCTCAGTTATGCCAAGGATTTCCCAGTTCGAAATATTCAATCTTGCATCTGGCGCGCCAAACCCAACTGGGGATTCCCATCGTTGCTTCAAAGATGAACCTGGCACAGTTGACTTGCCAACCATCACGTCGAATAGTTGCCATGCAGGTATAGAATTTTCAATACTAATCAAGTTTACATATTGCCCAGGCCAATGAGGATAGAATAGTGGATCAGTCAAACTATGGCCGCTATGAATTTGTTTGACATTGATTGGAGATGCTTGTTTGGGTGGCAATACTTGCCCAAAACACAAATTGATGTAAAAAAACAAGAGGAGGATTAATTTGATTTGCTTCATCGTTTTAATGTTTTAAGGCTGTTTCTTCGATACCTTGTTCACCCAGTTTGGGTCTTTGAGGAGGACCGGAGAAAAATTGGCAATTCTCAAAGTTTTACAAATGTAACAAGATATCAAAGATAAGACAAATCCAATTCCAAATTTTCATTTGGTCGAACAGTCTAAACTTTACAAAATCCGTCTTGGGCGCAGTATTATTGGATGAGACTTATTTTCGCATTTACCTGATCAATAAATTTGTGATATTTTGTTGGAACATTACTTTTCCATTTGTCTAGCAGCCAAAATTTCTTTATTCCATTATAATTATATTCAATGTAAAGGCCACCCCAGTCTCCACCATCTGGATGTCCAATTATCGTATTAGTTTCACTTAATAACTCAATCGGAAAATCATTTATTAAATCTTTTACAGCATTAAACTTAAGTTGGTTTAACCTGACATATTTCCCATCATAAAAGTTTGTCCAACTAGGATACACGTCAGTTGTGTCTTCTAATAATCGGTACTTTTCTAATCTATAGTTACTGATGCAATCCTCACCCACACATTCACCATAAAAATGCCCAAAAACTAGATAGTCAGATTGCGATAAAACAATTTCACTATTCATATTATCTTTCTCACAGGCAAAAAAGGATATCGAAATTATGCTCAGAAAATATAATATGGACTTTTTCATTTTGTCACTATTATAATTGAATTCTAAATGTTACAGGTTCTGTCGTGTTATTGCTAACGTCAGTCTGAGCACAAAATTTCACAAATTATGAGTGGATAAGAAGTATAAAAGTAATGAGATTAATCTTTGGAATCGTTATTTTTAGATACACCTTAGATAAATTATGCAATATCAAGCAGAATCGAATAGATTTCAGTTGGTGATTGGAATTATGAAAGAATAAGTTGGTCAAGCATGCCAATTTATGGCATCCCAAATTTCTCACTCCAAATCAGAGCTTTTCTATCAAATTTAAAAATTCTGTAAGATCCATGTTCTTGTCATAAAGACCATTCCCAAAGCCCCATACCTAAATTATAAGCACTCCAAATTTAGGAACCTAAACGAGCATTCAATAAAATCAGATGCCGTAAAACGCCTCTAATAAAGCCGTTTTATTTTCTAAAAATTGAGATTTTGTGTTTTTGTGAGGGTTGCGCAATAGGTGCTGCTGTTAGGGCTAGTAACTA
>Ga0105044_10001235_pt1 | contig 33790 bp, 21 predicted proteins | sample MAT01_FD_78092 | JGI IMG/M metagenome (GOLD analysis project Ga0105044, IMG submission 78092) | Freshwater microbial communities from Lake Fryxell liftoff mats and glacier meltwater in Antarctica - MAT-01 | ecosystem: Environmental > Aquatic > Freshwater > Ice > Liftoff microbial mat | place...
GCGCCTGCGCGGTCGGCGCCGCGGCCATGAGGGCGACCGTCGACCCGATCGCGAGGCAGCGAAAAGAGGATTGTTGCAGCATGCGGTTGGGGCTGGAGGAGACCTGCGGCTGGCACGTGGAGTCGCATCCAAGATCGTTCGGAACCGTCCACCCACCGTTTCCCATGCTGTACCTGCCCGAAAACCAGTAACGACAATGCTTTAGCTCTTGTGCGTCAACTGGCCTCGTCGCACCTTTTCGCCGTGCCCACCCGACGCGCCCCCAGCCTCAAGCCGCGTTTCTCGCTCCGTCTCCTCGGTGGAGCGACGCTGCTCGATCCTGACGAGCGCCCGGTGCGCGGTCGTGCGGTGCACCGCCATCGGCTGGCGCTGCTGGCACTGCTGGGCCGCGCTCACCCGGGTGGCGTGTCCCGGGATCGCCTCATCGGCCTGCTCTGGCCCGAGCGCGACACAGTCGGCGCGCGACACCTGCTCCGGCAGTCCATTCACGAGATCCGCCAGGAGCTCGGCCCGGCATCGATCGGTGGGATCGGCGACGACGTGTGGCTCGGCGAGACTCGCCTCGCGGTCGACGTGGTGGCGTTCGAGGGGGCGATCGCCGCGGGCGATCTCGAGGGCGCCGTGGCGTCGTACCACGGGCCATTTCTCGACGGCTTCTTTGTTGACGACGCGCAGGCGCTCGACGAATGGATTGCGACGCAGCGTGCACAGCTCGCCGGTCGCTATGAGTCGGCGCTCGAGTCGCTCGCCGCTGCGGCCGAACGGCGTGACGATCACGCCGCCGCGGCACGATGGTGGCGCGTGCTCGCGACTGAGCGGCCTGCCGATTCCCGCGTGGCGCTGCACCTGATCGACGCGCTCGATGCCATGCGCGACTGGGCGACGGCACTCGCCGTCGGGGCAGAGCACGTGGCCTATCTGCAACGCGAAATCGGCGTCGAGCCCGACGCCGGGTTCGCAGCGCGGCTCGTGCGACTCGGTGTCACGACACGAGGCATGACGCCCGCGGTCGAGCGAGAGTCGGAGCCGGTAACCCGGTCCCCGCCGACGCAAGACGCGCCGCCGGCATTTGCCGACCTACCGCGCCTGCGAATGCTCGACGGGCTGGATCTGCGCCTCGCCGACGGTGAGGAAGCGGGCGACGTCGTCGACTCGATCCGCAGTCGCGCCGAGGTGACCCCAGAGCTGGCGCACGTTGCGCCGCCGATCGCGCCGTCGGCGGAAGAGCCGCTCGCCGAACCGCTCCCGTCCCCCTCTGGGTCGCTACCTTCGCGGCCTAGCCGTCGGCGCAGCCGGCTCGCCGCGATGTGCGGCGCCGTCCTGCTGCTCGTCGCGGCGGTCGCGTGGTGGCAGGGCGGCGCCTCTCGACCCATCACTCACTCGGTGGACGTGGTCGCCGTGCTTCCGTTCACGTACGACGGCGGAGGCGACCTCGCCTACCTCGGAGTCGGCCTGCCGCGACTGCTCACCGCGAACCTCAACGGCGCCGGCCAGCTCCGGACGATCGATCCGATCGCGATCGCCCGCGCGACGGGCGACGGCGTACCCCGAGCGGGTACCGATGTGGAGCGGATCGCGCTAGATGTCGCGAACCGGTTCGGCGCAGGACTCGTCGTCACTGGCGACGTGGTGCAATCGGGCAACCGTGTGCGCATCACCGCGAAAGTGCTGCGCGTGTCGAGCGCCGAAAGGCCCAACGGCACTGTGGAGATCGTCGCCGACGGCACTCGCGAGGGTCTGTTCGAGCTGATCGACGACCTCTCGGCCCGCCTCGTCGCGGCGTGGGGCACTGAGCGCGGCGCGCGCCTCACGAACCTCGCCGCGCGCACGACGAGCTCGCTCCCCGCGCTGCGCGCCTACCTCGAGGGAGAGCGTGAATACTCCGCCGCGCGCTACTCCGCCGCCGTGGAGGCCTTTCAGCGCGCGGTTGCGGCCGACACCGGATTCGCACTCGCGTACTATCGACTGAGCAGCGCACTCACCTGGACGAGCGATCCGCGCACGCTGCCGGTTACGGCACAAGCGCGGCGGTTCATCGGCCGACTCTCCCGGCGTGACAGCCTCCTCGTGGAGGCGCGGTTCGCGAACTCGAGCGGCGAGCCAGTACGCGCCGAGCAACTGTACCAGCGACTTCTCGCCGACTACCCTGATGAGCTCGAGGGATGGTTGCAGATCGCCGAGGTGCAGTTCCACTGGAGCGCGACGTTGGGCAGGCCGCTGCGCCTCGCCGGCGCGTCGTTCGCTCGAGCGCTGGCGCTCGACAGCGCGAGCCTGCCGCCGTACGTCCACCTCGCGCGCATCGTCGCGGCGGAACGTGACACTGCACAGCTGACCCGACTCGTTGCGCGCATCATCCCGCGCACGCGGGGCACGTCAGAAGCAGCGGACGCCGAGGCGCTGCGGGCGTTCGTCTCCGGACCGCGCGACGCGATCGCGCGCGCGTCGGCGGCGCTGATTGCGACACACGGCGACAACGTGCTGCGCGCGCTGCAAGGCATCGCTGCCGTGACCGAAAATCTCGACGCGTCGCTCGCCGTCGCACGGCAGCTCGCCGATCGGGATCGCGGCACCGATCGCGGCACGTCGGCCGAGCTGGTGGTGGCGCAGCTCGAGGCGGCGCGCGGCCGGTGGGGCGCGGCGCGCGCGGCGCTCGATCGTGTGGCCGTGCGCATGCCCGACGCCGCCGCCCAGTATCGCGCCGCTTTTGCGGCGGCATCGTTTCAACGACTGTCACCACAGGAACTGAACGACGCCCGTGCCACCGTGATGCGCGCCGGCGGCTTGCCGTACAACTTTCCGCTGGGTAACACCGCCGACTCGACGCGCGCGCAGTGGCTGCTCGGCCCGCGGCGTGCGTATCTCGTGGCGCGACTCGCGCTCCGCGCGGGAGACTCCGCGGCCGCGGCGATCGCGCTCCGTGTTCCCGACAATGCGTCGCCGGCGGAGCGCGCAACGCTCGACCGCGCCGCACGGGTCGCGTACGCCGAGCAGGCAGGGCTGCGCGGCGACGCGCGTCGCGGCCTCAGGCTGCTCGGAGAGGCGCCGCTGCAGCTCGACAGCCTGCTCCCGCGCTTCGGTTCGTACGCCGTGGCCGACGAGCGGTTCGTGCGCGGTTCGCTGCTCGCCGCAGTGCGGGCCGACAGCGCCGCGCTGCGGTGGCTGGAGACGTTTCCCGATGCGAGCGGCTACGACCTCGTATACCTCGCGCCGGCGCACCTCGCCCGCGCCGAGCTGCATGACCGGCGCGGGGAGCGCGCGGCCGCCGCCGCGGAATACCGGCGGTTCGTCGCGCTCTGGAAGGACTGCGATCCGGAACTCCGCCCTTTCGTCGATCAGGCGACGCGGCGGCTCGGCGAACGGTAGGCAAATCAGGTCTTCAGAACGAACTGAAAAACAAAAAAGAGCGGGAGCTAGATGACCCGCTTGGTGCGAAGGTCTTCAATCTCACTCGCCGACATGCCGAGTACCTCGCTCAGCACCTCGTCGGTGTGCTGCCCCAGCCGTGGGCCAAGGCTGCGGATACTGCCCGGCGTTTCGGAGAGGAGCGGAACGGGCGATGGGATGATGATCGACTCGCCGGTCTCCGGTTCATCGACCGCAACAAGATTGCGGCGCGCATGAAATTGGCGGTCGCCAAAGATGTCGGCGATGTTGTTGAGCGGCCCGGCCGGCGTGTCGGTGGCGTAGCAACGCTCGAGCGCCTCTTCGCGGGTCAGCGAGCCGCACCAGTCGCGCACAATTTCGTTGACATCATGACGATGTTCGAGGCGTGTCTTCTGAACACCGTACGTGCTTGACGACGCCAATTCCGGTCGGCCCATCGCGTTGGCAAGTCGCATGAACAGCTTGTCGGTCGCGCACGAGATGGCCACCCACTTGCCGTCTTTCGTTGCAAAGTGCCCGTGCGGACACGCGAAATCGTTGTGGGACGAACCAAGTCGTTCACGCACGATGCCGTACATCGCGAAAGCAGGCGCGAGTTCTTCGGTGGCGCGAAACACGGATTCGTACAGGGCTGCGTCGACATACTGACCTTCGCCGGTCTGCTCGCGGTGACGCAGCGCCATCAACACGCCGAGGCAGCCATACAGTCCGGTCATGTAGTCGCCGAGTGTCGTTGACCCAGGCGTGACGGGCGTGCCCCTTGGCATCCCCGCCAGATAGGCGATACCGCCGACTGCGTGTGCGACGCGCGCAAACCCAGGGCGATTTTTGTATGGGCCCGTCTGACCGTACCCGGTGACGCGCAGCATGATGAGCCCCGGATTGATCTCGTGCAGCACGTCCCATCCGAGACCCCACTTCTCGAGCGTACCGGTACGAAAATTTTCACACAGCACGTCGGTTTTTTCGATCAACTTCTTGAACAGCGCGACTCCTTCCGGACGACGGAGATCAAGCGTGACTGATCGCTTGTTGCGTGCTTCACTCATCCACGTCAGCGTGTCGCCGCGCTTGGATGGCGTGCCGAAGCGACGGAGGGCATCGCCGCCCACGGGATGCTCAACCTTGAGCACATCGGCACCGAACTCCCCAAGTACCGTTGCACAGTACGGCGCGGCGATCACGGTCGCGATATCCACCACACGGATACCGGCGAGTGGCAACTTCGATGTATCAGGCGTATTGGTCGGTGTCATCGAATTCTGTCCATCAGATGATCTTGTGTTGACGGAGCCGCTGGATCTCGCTTGCCGTAACGCCGAGCAGATCGCGCATGACCTCGGCGGTCGCGTTGCCGAGTGTCGGGCCCAAATTGGTGATGCGCCCCGGCGTCGCCGAGAGCGATGGAATCACACCGGGGACAACGACGTCGCCGATGCCGGGTTCGTCAAAGTGGGCGAGGTTCCCCCGCGCGATGAAATGCTCATCCGCAAAAATGTCGGCGATGCTATTCACTTTGCCGACTGGTACTTCTTCCTCGAGGCACTTCTCCAGCACCTCGTCGCGCATCGACGCACCCACCCACTCCACGACGATCTGGTTCACCTGCTCACGTGCGGCGAGGCGTTTGCGTTGGTCGCCGTACAGTCCCGACGACGCGAGATGCGGTTGCCCCATCGCGACCGCGAGTCGCTCAAACATCTTGTCGGTGGTGCAGGCAATCGCGATCCACTTGTCGTCTTTCGTCTTGAAGTGCCCATGCGGACATGCGACAAAGCTTCCGGATCCTTCACGCTCCCGAATGCGACCGTCCACGCCGTACGCGGCCGCGATCTCTTCGAGCACCCGAAAGACGGCTTCATAAATACCGACGTCGATGATCTGGCCGCGTCCGGTCTTCTCCTGATGGCGAAGCGCGATCATGATGCCGATCGCCCCGTACAGACTCGCGATGTAGTCACCGAGCGGCACGGTGCCCGGCAACACCGGCGTCTCACCGGGGAAACCGGCGAGATAGTTCAGTCCACCGAACGCCTGCGCGATGTGGGCAAACCCGGAGCGCCGACGATATGGACCGGTCTGGCCGTACCCGGACACGCGCAGCATCACCAGTCCGGGATTCGCCGCTTTCAACTCTTCCCAGCCGAGTCCCCACTCTTCCATAGTGCCTGGCCGAAAGTTTTCGATCAGCACATGCGACTTGGAAACAAGCTTGAGAAACAGTTGGACCCCTTCGGGTTGCCGCAGATCGATCGTGACCGACTTCTTGTTGCGCGCTTCACTGAGCCACTTGAGCGTCGCGTCCGGCCGCGTGGTGGCGGTGCCGAAGCGCCGCATCGGATCGCCTGCAATGGGATGCTCGACCTTGAGTACTTCGGCGCCGAACTCACCCAGCATCGACGCCGCATACGGTCCGGCCAGAAAGTTTCCGACATCGATTACTCGCACTCCACTCAGCGGCAATTTCTTCGCATCTTCTGCAGGCGGTGCAGGATCACTCATGTGCTATGCCTCGTTCCTTGGATCTTGAGTAGTTGGCCCCCAACCGTGCTCGCGAAGGTTGTAAGCGACCACCTTTACCCGCCGCCTCGACGGCTAGTATGGTTCAGCGGCATCTTTCTTGGCCGGGCGCGACAGTGCGATCTGGCGGGATGGAGGCCGTTTGTAAAGGCAGTTGCAGATTTCGTCCAACTTCAGACGGAAGCGCCACTGGAGACCGTTGCCCTGCAGGTTCCCGTTCTGTGGACGTGACAGGAATGGCCGGATGAGGATCTCCCGCGGACCAGGGGCGGTCCATACTCCTTAAGCATCACTTGTGAGGCCGATGAATTCTTACCGCGTTCTGGAGTTGGCACCGGACGGCTTTCTGCTGCTTGATGACGAGCTTCGGATCCGTTATCTGAACTCCGCGGCCAAACCACTGGTCGCTCCGGGCGCGGACACGAATCACGTCGATTGCCTGAACGCGGTAGTCTGGGAGGCGGTCCCGCTTGTCGTCAATGGCGGCTTCGAAGTGCCTTTGCGTCGCGCAGCCCTGGGGCAGACGACCGTCACTTTCGCTGCCACCCTCGATGACGGTGCGCGACAGTTCGAATGTGTCGCCTATCCGTCTGAAGCAGGGCTTGTGGTCAGCTGTCGCGATGTGACGGCGCAGCGCGCGCGAGAACGTGCGGATGCGTACGCACTGATGGAGTCCGAGCGCCAGCTCACCACCGCGCAGCGCCTCGCCGGCGTTGGAAGCTGGACGTGGGTTATTCAGACAAACGAAGTCTTCTGGTCGCCGGAGATGTTTCGCATCCAGGGGTACGATCCGGCGACGGTCACCCCGTCGTTCGATCTGGTTGTGGCGCTTGCCGTCGATTACCAGGCACGAACCGAGTTTCTGGACACGGTGCAGCGAGCGTTGGCTGGCGAAGACGGCTTTGACTTCGAAAGGCCCATGCGTCGCGTCGATGGCGCGATCCGGATGATGCACACGCGCGGTGAGGTGGAGCGGGACGAGTCGGGGATGCCAGTGCGCATGACTGGCACTGCCGAGGACGTCACTGAGCGTCGTCGCGTCGAAACATCATTGCGTCAGGCCGAGCAGGAGCTGTACCGCGCGCAGCGTATGGCGCGCATTGGCAGCTTCGTCCGATCGGCGCTGACTGGCGAGCTGTGGTGGTCGCCGATGACGCGCGCGATTCTCGAGATACCGGATGGCCAGGAACCGTCGCTTGAGCTGGCGATGTCCCGTTTCCCCGAAGCCGATGCCGCGCGCTACCTCGTACTCACGGCGCGGGCAGTGCTGACGGGCGAGCCCTACGAACTGGAAGCGGAAACGGTGATGCCGAGTGGACGCCGGGTGATTGTCCGGATTGCGTGCGAGATCGATCGTGACACGACCGGTCGTGCCGTTTCGGTGCACGGACTGCTCGCCGATATGACGCAGCAACGCGAACAGGAACGCGCCCTGCGCGACAGTGAAGAGCGGTTCCGGAGACTGTGGGAAGCGTCGCCGGTAGGCATTCGCATGACCGATGCCAACGGGGTGTCGCTGTACGCAAATCCGCGCCTGCTGGAGATGTTCGACTGCACGTTCGATGATTTCCGCACCGATCGCTGGCGTGAACGCATCCATCCGGACGACCGCAAGCGTGTCGCCGCCGAAGGTCGCGATTCAATCCTGCACGTGCGCGACAAACGCGTCGAATATCGCATCGTTCGTCGCGACGGCCGCGTGACGTACATGCGTGCGACCATCGCCGTCATCCGTGGGGAGGATGGAAAGTTCGCGGGACACGTTGGCGCACTCGAAGACCTGACAGAAGAAACCGAAGCGCGGCTCGAGAAGGAACTACTCGAACGTCAAATGCATCAGGCGCAAAAGCTCGAATCACTCGGCGTACTCGCCGGCGGCATCGCGCACGACTTCAATAATCTGCTCGTCGGTGTACTGACCAATGCGAGCATGGCGTTAATGGACCTCGCGACCGAGTCGCCAGCGTACGACACCGTGCGCGACATCGAACGTGCGGCACAGCGCGCCGCCGATCTCACGCGTCAGCTGCTTGCCTACTCGGGGAAGGGACGTTTCATCATCGAACCGCTGTCGCTCTCCGAGCTTGCCGTGGAGATGACACAGCTGCTGCGCACCGTCGTTTCCAAGCGCGCGGGGCTGCAACTCGATCTGCAGCACGAGCTCCCGCTGGTGCGCGGCGATGCGACGCAACTGCGACAGGTCGTGATGAATCTCATCACCAACGCGTCCGACAGTCTCGGCGAGAAACACGGTGAGATTCTCCTTCGCACCTACATGACCGAAATGACACCCAGCGCCCCCGGCTTGGTCATGTTCGGCGGGCCGCTGCGCCCTGGGAGTTATATCGTTCTCGAAGTCGCGGATACCGGCAGCGGCATGGACGACGACACGCTGCAGCGCATCTTCGACCCGTTTTACAGCACCAAATTCACCGGCCGTGGGCTCGGCCTCGCAGCCACCCTCGGCATTGTGCGCGGGCACGATGGGGCGATCGGCGTGAGCAGCGTCGTCGGGAAGGGCACCAGCTTTTCGCTGTACTTCCCCGTCAGCGGTGGCGTCCGCATGGAAGCGCCAACGGGTGCATCCACGACCTTGGTCGGCCACGGCTCCATTCTCGTTGTCGACGATGACGATGGTGTCCGCGCCGTCGCCCGCTCGCTCCTCCAGCGACAGGGCTTTACGGTGATGCTGGCGACCAACGGCAAAGAGGCGGTCGAGCTGTTCGCCGAGCACCGCGATGAGATCCGGGCGGTCCTGCTCGACCTGACCATGCCGGTCATGAGCGGCGACGAGGCACTGCACCAACTGCGGGCGCACGATCCGAAGGTGCGAATTATCCTGATGTCGGGCTATAGTGATGTGGACGTGGAAGGCACCTTTGCGGGGGTCGGCCTGTCCGGGTTCCTGCAGAAGCCGTTCCGCGCCGAGGATGTCTATCGGTCGCTCGCGGTGGCACTGGCCGACCAGTAGAAATCCTTCGCGACTTCAGGAGTTCGGATGACGCAGGCGCACGACAGCCGCGGGCATTTTTTTGACGACGCCACCGGATCACCCTTTGCGCCGCGTGATGCATGCGGCGTTGGTTTCATCGCGCGCCAGAGCGGTGAGCGGACACACGAAGTCGTAGCGCTCGCGCTCGAGGCTGCAGCGCGACTCGCACATCGCGGCGCGTCGGCCACCGATCTATCGGCCGATGGCGCCGGCGTGCTCACCCAGATCCCACGTCGCCTGTTCATCCTCGCGGCGTCGCGGCAGGGATTGCATTTGCCGGCCGACGCCGCGCTTGCCGTAGGGATGTTGTTCCTGCCGACGCAGCCCGAGCTGCTGACGCTGGCCACGCGCGTCGTCGACGAAGTGCTCGCTGCTGACGGCTTGCCGCTGCTTGGCTGGCGCGACGTCCCCGTGCGGCCGGAAGTGCTTGGCAAGTCTGCGCGCGATGCGATGCCGCGCATTCGCCAGGTGTTGATCGGCCGCCCCGATGGACCAGTAGATGACGATGCGTGGGAGCGTCAGCTCTACCTCGCGCGCCGCGAGATGGAGCATCGTGCGGAAGCGCTGGGACTGCTGCCCTTTTACATCTGCTCGATGTCGTGCCGGACGCTCGTGTACAAAGGCCTGTTCACTGGTGGTCAGCTCGCGGACTTCTATCCCGATCTGCGCGATCCGGCGTTCGAGTCGGCGATCGCCGTGTTTCACGAGCGGTATGCCACGAACACGCTGCCTCGCTGGGAACTGGCGCAGCCGTTTCGCATGCTTGGTCACAACGGTGAGATCAACACACTCTGGGGTAATCGCAACGCGATGGCGATGCGCGCCGGGTTGCTCGATTCACCGCAGTTCGGCGACAAAGGCACACGTCTGCGCGATCCCATCCGTCCCCGAGGCAGTGACTCGGCGAGTCTCGACAATGCGCTCGAACTGCTGGTGCGTGCTGGCCGCTCGCCGGTGCACGCGGCCATGATGCTCGTGCCGCAGGCGTGGGAGAAATATCCCGATGTCGAGCCGGCGGTGAAGGCGTTCTACGAGTACCACCAGTGCGTGATCGAACCGTGGGATGGCCCCGCCGCACTGGCGTACAGCGATGGCGTACAGGTCGCGGTGTCGCTCGATCGCAATGGACTGCGTCCGTGTCGCTACAAAATCCGTGCAGACGGCATGGTCGTCGCCGGTTCCGAAGTTGGCATCGTCGATTTTGATCCACGCGACGTCGTCGAAAGCGGCAAGCTTGGCCCTGGCGGTGTGCTGCTGGTCGACACCGCCGGTCGTCGCATTGTGCGCAATCTCGCGGCCAAGCGCGAAGTCGCGACGCGTCGTCCATATGCGCGGTGGATTTCGCAGCACATGGCGACGTTGCCCACGCAGGATGGCGTCGAGCCGCTGATCAAGCCGAGTGAGCAGCTGCGCGCGACGCAGTTGACGTTCGGATACGGGCACGAAGATCTTCGTTTGATTCTCGAACCGATGGCGACCACGGCGGCCGAAGTCGTGTGGAGTATGGGCGACGATACACCATTGGCGGTGCTCTCGCACAAGTCGCCGCCGATCTACTCGTTCATTCGCCAGCGATTCGCGCAGGTGACCAACCCGCCCATCGATTCGTTGCGCGAGTCGATGGTGATGTCGTTGCGCATGCACCTCGGGCAGCGCGGCTCGCCGCTGGTCGAGAAGTCGAGCTACGCGCGCATGCTGCGCATCGAACATCCGGTGCTGCTGCCCGAAGAGATGGAGTTGCTTCGCAACTTCCCCGGATTCAAGGCTGTGACGCTCGATGCAACGTGGCCCGCGCGTTCGCGTCCGGAAGCACTGGAGGCCGCACTCGATGGATTGTGCCGGCGGGCTGAAGCCGCCGCGCTCAAGGGTGCGCGTCTGTTGATCATCTCTGATCGCAAGGCCGGTGCCGAGCGTGTGCCAATTCCGGCGCTGCTCGCCCTCGGTGCGGTACGCCAGCAGTTGGTGCGCACGAGTTTGCGCGCGAAAGTTGGTTTGATTGTCGAAGCCGGTGACGTGGTCGAGCAGCATCACGTCGCGTCACTGGTTGGCTACGGCGCCGAAGCGGTGCACCCATGGCTCGCGCTGGAGACTGTTGCCACGCTCTTCACCGAAGTCGGGCACGGGCGAGCGGAAGCCGACGTGGAACGTCCGCTTCCGGCTGAGGCGCAGTCGCGCTATCGAACGGCGGTTGAGAAGGGGCTGCTCAAGATTCTCGCCAAGATGGGAATCTCGACACTCTCGTCTTACTGCGGCGCGCAGGTCTTCGAAGCCCTTGGCCTTGGCGCTGAGGTGATCGACCGGTGCTTTGCGGGAACGTCGTCGCCGATCGGTGGCATCGGATTCCGTGAGCTCGCCGAAGATGTGCTCGCTCGTCATCGCGCAGCCTATGGCACGGAAGCGTCCTTGGCAACGTCCCTGCCGGACGAGGGGCGCGTGCGTTTCCGGAAAGACGGGGAAACGCATGCATGGTCGCCACAGACCGTGCTGGCGTTGCAGCAGGCTGTTGGCAGCGCACGCGCATCGCGCGTAACCGCCACCGGCGACGAGGCGTGGCGCTCGTTTGTGGCACGCACCGAAGCTACGGCACCAACGACCGTGCGTGATCTGCTGGCATTTCGTTCGGCAACACCAGTCCCAATCGACGAAGTGGAAGCGGTCGAGACCATACGCGCGCGCTTCGTTTCCAGCGCGATGTCATTGGGCTCACTCTCGCCCGAAGCGCACGAAACGATCGCGATCGCGATGAATCGTATGGGGGCCCGGTCAAACTCGGGCGAAGGTGGTGAAGACCCGGCACACTATCGCCCCACGGGCGGCGACCGCTCGGACAGTCGCATCAAACAGGTGGCGTCAGCGCGCTTTGGTGTGACCACCGAATATCTCGTGCGCGCCGACGAGATCGAGATCAAGATCGTGCAGGGTGCCAAGCCTGGCGAAGGTGGACAATTGCCATCGCACAAGGTGACCGAGCTGATTGCACGGCTGCGTCATGCAACGCCTGGCGTGCAACTCATCTCGCCACCGCCGCATCACGACATCTACTCCATTGAAGATCTCGCGCAGCTGGTGCTCGACCTCAAGAGCGTGAATCCGCGTGCCCGCATAGGCGTGAAGTTGGTCGCGTCGGCAGGTATCGGGAATGTGGCGGCGGGCGTGGCGAAGGCGTTCGCCGACTATGTGCTCGTCGCGGGACATTCAGGTGGCACCGGCGCGTCACCGTTGTCGAGCATCAAGCACGCTGGTGTGCCGTGGGAGCTCGGCCTTGCAGAAGCGCAGCATGTGCTCGTATCCAACGGCCTGCGCCATCGGGTCGAAGTGCGAGTGGACGGTGGATTCCGCACCGGGCGTGATGTGGTGATCGCAACGTTGCTTGGCGCGGAGTCTTATGGTTTTGGAACGGGACCGCTGGTGGCCATGGGGTGCGACATGGCGCGCCAGTGCCATCTCAATTCCTGCCCGACCGGAATTGCGACGCAGCGTCCGGAATTGCGCGCCAAGTTTCGCGGTAATCCAGATCAGGTTGTCGCGTACTTCACGCATGTGGCGCAACAGGTACGCGAGATTCTCGCTTCCATCGGTGCGCGGAGCATCGACGAGATTGTTGGTGGCGCGGAACGTTTGCAGCGTGCCGATCGCCCCGAGGTGCCGCGTTCGGCGATGCTCGACCTGTCGTTGTTGCTGACGCCGGCAATCAAAGGTGATGAGCCTCGTCGGCGTGCGGTCGACCGCAATGTGCGCCGTGACGTGATGTCGCTTGATGCCGCCGTGTTGCACGACGCCGCCCAAACCATTCGCGACGGGACGGCGTTTGTTGGTGAGTACGCGATTCGTAATCACCATCTCGCTGTCGGCGCCAGAGTCGCCGGCGCGATCGCAGAATTGCATGGCGATGCAGGCTTGCCCGTTGGTGCGTTAACGGCGCGATTCACCGGCAGCGCCGGGCAAAGCTTCGGCGCGTTCGCGATCCGTGGCATGCGGCTCGAATTGGAGGGTGAGGCGAATGACTACGTGGGGAAGGGACTCAACGGCGCCGAGATCAGTGTGCGGCCGTTCCATGACGCGCGCTATGTTGGCGCGAGTCACTTGAACATGATCGTCGGTAACACGGTGTTGTATGGCGCGACCGATGGCTTGTTGCTGGCCGCAGGGCAGGCGGGCGATCGCTTCGCTGTCCGCAATTCCGGCGCCTGCGCGGTTGTCGAAGGTGTCGGCAATCATGCCTGCGAGTACATGACCGGCGGCGTTGTCGCGGTGCTCGGTCGCGCTGGGCGCAACTTTGGAGCCGGGATGTCCAACGGTGTGGCGTATGTGCTCGACGAAGCGGGGACATTTCCGAGTCGGCTGAATCACGAGATGGTGTTGCTCGCTGATCTCGATGCAGACGACGATCAGCTGCTCGAGCGCTTGATGCGCCTTCACTTCAGTCGCACCGGTTCGGCACGCGCGCGTTCGATTCTCGATGGATGGGGACGCGCGACCGGGCAGTGGCGCAAAGTCAAGCCTCGTGGAGGAGCGGAGCCGGTCGCTGTGATCCGACAGTTGTGGACGACTCGATTGCAGTCGTTGCTGGAGACAGATGGCGGTGTGGCAGCACCGCTGACGGTGCGCGGCGCGTGACGGCACAGGCGATGGTTGTCCGCAGTGCGCGGACAGCCATCGCCGCGCGTCACGTTACTCCCGCGCCGCCGGCAACACTTCTCCCGTTGGCACAAACGACAAGGCGACCCCATTGTTGCAATAGCGCAACCCTGTGGGCTTTGGGCCATCGCGAAACACGTGCCCTTGGTGTCCGTCGCAGCGCGTGCAGTGATATTCGGTGCGCGGCAAAATCATTTTGTAGTCGCGCTTGGTGGCCAGTGCGCCGGCAATGAAATCGAAAAAGCTTGGCCACCCAGTCCCACTGTCAAACTTCGTTTCGCTCTTGAAGAGCGGCTGATTGCACGCCGCGCACAAATAGGTACCCGTGCGCTTCTCTCGGTCCAGTGGACTGGTACCGGCGCGTTCGGTGCCATGCTCGAAGAGCACAGCGAACGCTTCTACACTCACGAGCGACTGCCATTCCGAATGCGATTTCTGAATTGTCGGCACAAGGTTCTCGCAGGAAACAGGGCGAAGGGGGAAACGTGCGGACGAACGCGTTACCTTACCCGGTAATCTGCCTTACAATCGCTCATTCCGCTTCACCCAGCAAACCGTTTTGACGATGAATGGTTCCCCGATGGACTCGCTGTGAGCGAGTCGACACCGCCCGACCACAGCGCTGCTGGCGCTTTTTCGTTTCGCACGTCACATCCGGACGGTACGGCCCGCCTCGGCGTCTTCTCTACGCCTCACGGCGATGTGCAGACACCCGCGTTCATGCCCGTGGCGACGCACGGCACCATCAAAGGTCTGTCGATGGATGAGGTTGCGAAGGCGGGCGGACAGATGATGTTGTCCAACGCGTACCACCTCTACCTGCGGCCCGGCGACATGATGGTGCGCGCGCTCGGCGGGCTGCAGGCGTTCTCGCGATGGAAAGGCCCGATGCTCACCGACTCCGGTGGCTTTCAAGTGTTTTCCCTTGCCAAGCTGCGCACGGTTGAAGAAGTGGGTGTCGAGTTTCGCAGTCATCTCGACGGCTCGTTGCATCAGTACACGCCTGAGAACGTGATGCGCATCGAGCGTAACCTTGGCGCCGACGTCATCATGCAGCTCGATGAACTGATCGCCGGCGGCGCCGAGTTGAGCGCCTCGCGTTCAGCGATGGAGCGCAGTCTGCGTTGGCTCGAGCGCTGCCGCGTAGAGTTTGATCGCATTTCGCGCGAAGGGCGCGCGCCCGCGACCAAGTTCGATGTCCCGGAAGGCGCGCCGGCGCTTGCCACGTTCGATGTTGCTTCGGACCTGATCCCGCCTCCCCAAGCACTCTTCCCCATCGTGCAAGGCGGAACGCATCCAGAACTACGTCGCGCTTCGCTCACTGGAATTCTCAACACCGGCGACTGGGTTGGTGTGGCCGTCGGCGGGCTCTCGGTCGGTGAATCAAAACCCGACATGTACGCGATGCTCGATGTGTGCGAACCGATGTTGCCGAAGGAGAAGCCCCGCTATCTGATGGGCGTTGGGTTTCCGGACGATCTGGTCGAAGGGATGCGGCGCGGCATCGATCTCTTTGACTGTGTCGTGCCAACGCGCATGGGGCGTCATGGCACAGCCTTCACGCACGACGGGACGGTGCAGGTGCGGAAGAGTCAGTTCCGTACTGACATGCGTCCGCTGGTTGCAGGGTGCGGCTGCCCGTGTTGCACACACTACGATCGCGCGTACCTGCGACACCTCTTCGTAAGCGAAGAGATGCTTGGGCTTCGTCTGCTCGCCTTGCACAACGTGACGTTTTTGCTCGACGTAACGCGACACGCCCGCGAGGCACTGCGCGCGGGCGTGTTTGCGGGTTGGAGCGAATCGTGGTTGGCTCGCTATCGGGCGAAGGGCAAGGAGTTGACGGACATTTGAGCCTCGCCTGAGACGGCGTCAGGCACTCACTAGCGCGTCGACCACACGTCCGTCAAACAAATTCACTTCACGGTCAGAGGGGTGTGCGTAGTGCTGGTCGTGTGTGACCATGCAGATGGTTGCGCCGTTGCGATTGAGATCGCACAGCAGGTCCATGACCGCCTCGCCATTGGTGGAGTCGAGATTGCCCGTTGGCTCGTCGGCAAGCAGAATGGCTGGATCGCCGGCGACGGCGCGCGCGACAGCTACACGCTGCTGCTGGCCACCGGAGAGCTGCGCCGGATAGTGCTTGGCACGATGAGACATGGCGACGCGATCCAGCGCGGAGGTCACACGACGTTTCCGTTCTGCCGCGTCCATGTTGCGATAGGTGAGCGGCAGTTCGACGTTCTCAAAGACGGTGAGATCACCGATCAGATTGAACGCCTGAAAAATGAAGCCGATCTGACGATTGCGGACCCGCGCACGATCAGCGGGGGCGAGCGACGCCACCGATTCTCCGTCGAGCATGTACTGGCCACCGCTCCCGCGGACCTAAAATCAGCCGAAATTACCCACACGAAATCCCGAAGAGCCCAAAATCTTTGTGCGCGGCGATCCCGGTGAACACCGTCTGTGCGCGCTCGAGGTCGCGGAACATCGGATAACTGAACACTTGCTCGCAGTCGCCCGCCTGCGAGCATTGCGTCGATCCAGGCTTAGGCCCTGGCGCCCCCAGATTCACGAGACGCGTCGGTTCGGGGACCGGGAGCGGGCGCAGCAACATCTGGTCGAAGAGCGAATAAATCGCCGCGTTCGCACCGATACCCAACGCCAGCGAGACAACGGCGACCGCAGTGACCAGTGGTGTTTTGAGGAGCATGCGGACGGCGAGCTTTACATGACGCATGAAAATCGGGCGCAGGGGGCGCAGGGGGGCACGGCGGCGATGGCAGGCGAACTTGATCGAGGAGTAGGACAACCTCAGGCGCGGAAGGGTTTGGACCAGTCTTTCGTCGAACTATTGAGGTGCTCACCCGTATGTTTCAGCGAGGGCGCGCGTGCGCTCCTGCGGCCGGCAAAGGGCCACGCACTCGGATAGCCAGGAGTCGTATCATGCCATTGCAGCAAGGCAATAGCGGCGCCGAAGCGCCAGTCCGATGGGGAATACTCGGTGCTGCAAATATTGCGCGCACCCGGATGATCCCGGCATTGCGACACAGCGCGCACTCGGAGGTGCTTGGGATTGCGTCGCGGGATCTCGCGAAGGCGCGCGGTATTGCCGATGAGTTAGGCATTCCGCGCGCATATGGATCATACCAAGAGTTGATCGACGATCCCGACATCGATGCAGTGTACAATCCGCTCCCCAATCATCTGCACATGCCGTGGTCCATACGGGCCGCCCGCGCCGGGAAGCATGTGCTCTGCGAGAAACCGATTGCATTGAACGCGGACCAAGCACGCGAGTTGATGCATGTGCGTGATAAGATCGGTGTGCAGATCTGCGAAGCATTCATGGTGCGGTCGCATCCGCGCTGGCATGCGGCGAAAGCATTGGTGGCATCTGGGCGCATCGGTGAACTCCGCATGGTGAGTGGTCACTTCAGTTATGCCCAAAAGAGCGCGACAAACGTTCGCAACACGGCAGAGTGGGGTGGCGGCGCCCTATTGGATATCGGATGCTATCCAATTGCACTATCGCGCTGGTTGTACGGCGCCGAGCCGATTGATGTGATGGCAACGATCGATCGCGATCCGGAGTACGGGGTGGATCGGTACGTTGCTGGCATTCTGCGATTTGCAAACGGCACCGCGTCTTTTACCTGCTCGGGTCAGCTTGTACTGGCGCAATCGATGCAACTATTCGGCACCGTGGCACGCATTGATGTCCCCGTGCCGTTCAATCCCGCGGAGGCGGTTCCGACGAAACTCGCGATCGACGACGGGCGCGATCTGGAGGGCGGTGGCATGGAGACCATGCTGTTCGATCCGTGCAATCAGTTCGCGCTGCAGGGCGACGTGTTCGTCGATGCGATTCACGGCCGCGGCATCGTGCCGGTTTCACTCGAAGATTCAATCGCGAACATGGCCGTGATCGATGCCCTGTTCCGCTCCGCTGAGACTGGCCGATGGGAGTCGCCAAGTGGTGTCTGATCGATGCGGACGGTAGCGTGTGACGCTACGGCACCGGCTTCGTCGGCAACTTCGATGCCCGTGTCGTCGGGTACGTGATGCCAAGCTGCTCGAGATAGCTCTTGTATTTGGTCGCGTCGTAGTAGAACGGCCGCATCAGCGGGCGATACGTGGCCATGATCTCCGCATTCAAAAACGTCGGCGGCTGATCAGTGTCGGAAAGGAACGACTGATACTTGGTCGTCTTCGTCTGCTCATTATGGAAGTAGTCCCACGCGTCGGCCACGACTTTTGGCGTGAGCAGAATGTCGAGCAACGAGAGTGCCTCGACTTTCGCGCCAGCCACGGCGCCCTTGTGGGCGAGCGGCGTTGCCATCGCAATGCCATCGGCCCAATTGTGGCCAGGTGTCCCCGGAATGTTGGACGGGTACTGCAGCGTCACACTCGGCACAGTCCAAGACACGTCGCCGATATCGTCGGAACCCATGCCGGTTGCCTGCGCGAGCGCTTCCTGCGGCGTCAGCAACTTCTGCGGAACAGCCTTCAACCCCGAGTCGGGTTGACCAAGTTCCTGCTGCACCGCGCGCGCAAACTTCTGATCGGTACTGTCCCATTTGGGCATCCCGACGCGCTTGATGTTCTCGTACATCATCTGCGCGACCGGCCTGTTCTGGTGAATGTTCCACGCCGAGCCAATGATGCGGGCGCCTTCGAACGTGGTCTCGGTCATGAGTGCGGCGCCTTCCGCCATCTTCTTCGCCGTCTCGAACATCACCTTCACTTTGTCCGCATCGCGTTCGCGGAAGTAGAACCAGATGCTTGCGGAACTGGGCACGACGTTGGGTTGATCGCCGCCATCCTTGATGATGTAGTGCGATCGTTGTGTGAGCGGCAGATGTTCTCGTTTGTACTCCCACGCGGTACCCATCAACATGACCGCATCGAGCGCCGACTTTCCGCGCCATGGTGCGCCTGCTGCGTGCGCACTCGACCCCTTGAACCGGAACTCAGCGGAGATCAGCGCGAGCGACGGGGCCGGTCCGTAGTTCACGTACAGATCGGAATCAACGTGTGAGAAGATGTTGATGTCGACGTCTTTGAAAACGCCGGCGCGGACAAGAAACGCCTTGCCTGCCAGCTGTTCTTCAGCGATACCGGGCCAGAGTAACAGCGTGCCCGTGATCTTTTCACGCTCCATCAGCTCTTTCACTACCAGCGCGGCCGCAATGTTCACCGCCTGCCCGCTGTTGTGCCCTTCACCGTGCCCCGGCGCGCCGCCTACCAGGCTATCGCGATACGCGACACCCGGCTTCTGATTTGACTTCGGAATTCCGTCGAGGTCAGAGCCAAGCGCGATCACCGGTTTGCCGTTGCCCCAGCGTGCGGTCCATGCTGTCGGCATGCCGGCCACACCGCGTGACACGGCAAAGCCATTCTTCTCGAGCAGGGCGGTGAGGTACTTGGAGGTTTCGACCTCTTGCATCCCGAGTTCGCCGAAGGAGAAGAGCTGATCGAGAATCTCCTGAATCTGCTTGGCCCGCGCGTCGACCTTAGTAAGGGCTTCCGCTTTCAGGCGTGCGAGTCGTGCCGAGTCTGGCGCTGCCTGCGCGTTGATGGGGCGGAGTGCGATCGGAGCTGAGAGCAGCAGGGCAAGCGTCACAACGCGAGTGGCGAAACTCTTCAAGCGGACTCCACAGTGTGGGCGAATACAGGGCGGAAAGACTCGGCAAATACAACGCCCGGTATGACCCATTCGCCAGCAGCCGTGTCCGAGGCACCCGCGTCGGGCATTTTGCAATGAGGGTTGGCCGGTTGCGGTGCTGAGACTGGGGCCACAGTCCACCGAGTCGGCTTTGTGGTCGCGCTGTTACTTCGGGTAGAGTTCGCTCGTCCGGTCGCCTCATTAACGTACAGCGTCAAGCAAAGCCCTTTGTGCTACACCCCGCCACCCGACACCGAGTCCTTATGCGACTACGTTCGCGCGCTACGTCTTTCTTTGCGTCGCTGGCCTTGCTCTCCGCCTGCGCGGTCGAGCGTGCGCCGACCGCTCCAGCCGATGCGGCACGGCCGGCCACCCCGCGCTTCGCCACCTACCCCGCCGGACCGAACCTCTGGATCGTTGAGTTCATGGCGGATCCGAGTAGGGTCGCTGATGGCCTCGGTGAATGGGTGAAGCTGTACAACCCCGGCCCGGTCGACGTCAATCTGCAGAATCTGAGGGTGCTGTCGGCAGTCAGCACGAACGTGTACAACCCGGGAGCGGGCCTCAACAACGTCGAGACGCATACGATCGCAACGTCGATCAACGTGCCAGTGGGCACCTGCGTGGTGATTGGCAACAACACGAACAGCACCACGAACGGCGGCGTGACCCAAGCGTACTCCTACGGCACAACGATTACCCTTGGTAACAACAACACCGATTGGGTGATGCTCAAAACGTCGAGCGGCCTGTTGCTCGACTCCGTCGCCCACTCCGCCAGTAGCGTCGCAGGCTCCGTGCGGACGATCGGGACGCCGGCATACTCTCCCGCGGCCGGCATTTCGCGCGTGGTGGCCGATCCGAGCATCGATCACCCGGTTGCGGCGGACGCCACGAACTGGAGTTCGACGGCCTCGGGCATCACCTACGGGCTCGGCGATCGCGGCACGCCGAATACCTGTACCTACACCCAGCGCGTCGGTGGTGGCCCGCAGCCACCGGTTGTGACTGTGTCCGCGTCGCAGACCAACCTCATTCTCGGTGGCACGTCGTCGGTCGCGGCCACAATCACTGTAAACGGATCGGCGGTCGTTCCGACGGCTATCAACTGGTCCGACGCGCCCACCGGTGTGGTGTCCCTCTCCGCGACGACCGGTACGCCGATCACCGCCACTGCGCTCGCCGTGGGCACCGCGACGCTCACCGCGACGGTGACCTACAACGGCACAGACTACACCGGCTCGACCAGCATCGGCGTGACCTCGCCGACGATCAACTGGATCGATGTCAGCTCGAGCAGTTCGAGCTTCCCGGCCGGCTTCCAGACGCAGCTCTTTGCGACAGCGCGCATTTCGAGTGGTGGAACCATCATTCCAGCCAACTTCGCATTCGTTTCGCTCGACCCGTCCATCGCCGCCGTGCAAACGGTCAACAACACCGCCATCATCACGGGTGTCTCGGGCTCGATGACAAGGCCTCGCATCCAGATCACGGCCACGCCGCAGTCCGGCATCGGTCCGACTTACACGTTTACTGCGACGCCCGTCACGATCGAGATCGACGCGGTTGCCCCGCCGAGCGTTTACGGCGACAACGTGGCCATCGGTTCGCCAACCGCCGCAAGCACGTCCAACCCGGACGATTTCCTGATCGCGCGACCGCAGTACACGCTGTCCTACAATCAGTCGCGCGGCACGCCCAACTGGGTGAGCTATGAGCTCGACGCGCGGCACAGCCAGTCTGGCACAGACCGCTGCAACTGCTTCACTGCAGATCCGTTGTTGCCCACGAACAAGCAGATCCTCACGGCAGACTACACCAATGGCGGCTACGATCGCGGACATATGGTTCGCTCGGCCGACCGCACGCTGCAGAACGGCGACAACGCGCGCACGTTCTATCTGACGAACATCGTGCCACAGACCGGCGATCTCAATCAGGGCGTGTGGGCGCAGTTCGAAAACATGCTCGCCGATTCGGCGCGCACGAGTGGTAAGGCCGTCTATATCATCACGGGCCCGCAGTACAACGCCGGCACCGCGCTCACGTTCATCAAGAACGAAGGCAAAATCGCAATCCCCGATTCGACGTGGAAGGTCGCGTTGATCGTCAAGCGTCGCGGTGATGGCACGCCATACGACATCAGCAATCTGCAGGCGTGGGCGAACATCGATAGCGTGACTGTGCTCGCTGTGATGATGCCGAACATTGCAGGCATCCGAAACGACGCGCCGAGCAAGTACTATCGCACTGTCGATCAGGTGGAGAACGTGACCGGTCTCAACTTCCTGTCGCTGCTTCCCACGATGTTTCAGAACGCGCTCGAAGCGGGCGACCGTCCGCCGGTGGCCGTGATCGGTGGCGCGACGGCGGGCAACGAAGGGCAGGCGCTTGGATTAAATGCGACCGCGTCGACAGATCCCGATCAGGGGGTTGCCGGTTTCAACGAACTGTTGTCGTTCGCGTGGACGTTTGGCGACGGTACGACGTCGACGGGCATGACGCCGAGCAAGACGTATGTCGACAATGGATCGTTCACCGTTTCACTGACGGTCACCGACAAGTTCGGATGGCCGCGCACCGCCACGCGCCTGTTGCCGGTGAGCAACGTCGCACCAACCACGACCATCACCCCGGCGTCCGGGTTCACTGCGACCGCGAGGGCTGGCGCAACGTGGGCCGGCGTGTTTCGCTTCACCGATCCGGGCACGAGAGACGCCGCGTGGCGCCTTTCCATCGACTGGGGCGACAACACATCGTTCGCCGTGAACTCGTCAACGCAGTCGCCACTGACACGCGGCAAGGTGTGGTCAGTACCCGGTCAGTACACCGTTCGCTACATCGTGACCGACAAAGATGGCGCGGCAAGTGTCGCAGCCACATACGTCGTCACGGTTACCCCATGATGTCATTCACGATCTCAACACAACCACGATCCATGAAGCACTCACTCGTTGCTGCCGCACTTGCGGCATCCCTCTCCGTCGCGCCCGCAAGTGCTGGCGCGCAAGCGTACAACACCCAGCAGACCACCGTCGGCACCAGCATCAACGGCATTGGTCGCTCGAGTGATGGTTCTGCATTCACGACGCTGGCGCAGACATTCGTAACGCCGTCGGGATACAACTTTCTCCAGCAGTTCACGCTGTACATGACGGAAAGCTTTGGCGGCGCCGATACGCGATTCCGTGCGTATGTCTACGAGTTTGACGGCAACATCGGCGCGCTCAACCTGGGTCAGCAGCTGTATCGCAGCGGTGAGTTCGCGGGCAGCAGCAACTTCCTAGGCTTCGACAGCTTCCTCTTCTCGACACCGGACCTGCTGCTCGACGCGACCAAGCAGTACGCGTTCGTGCTCAGCGCGAGTGAGCCGTTCTTTTCGATTCCCGACTTCAGTACCACGTTTGCCGGTGGCACCGATGTCGACGAATACGCCGGTGGTCAACTGTTCGGCGCAATGAACGAAGGCAACTTCTTGGCACTTGGCGTCGGCGGCACGCTGATGGCGGTGCAGGGTTCTCCCGACCTGTCATTCAACGCGACCTTCTCGGATCTGGTTGTCCCGGAGCCGTCAACCATCTGGTTGTTCGTTGCCGGTGCGGGCGTCATCGCGCTCGTGGCCCATCGTCGCCGCCGCTCGATGTAAACCCGCGTCTAGTCAACGTAAACGCGCCCCGTCGGTATTCCGGCGGGGCGCGTTCGCGTTGCGCGGCGGACGGAGCAGGCTCTAGTCGGTGCTGTCGAGGCTGCGTTTTGTTCCTGCCGACGTTCGACGGCAAGCTACGGGGGTGGCCTACCCGGCGTTGGCGCCACTCGCCGTTGCGCATCTGGCGAGAGAATTCGCACCGAGACACCCCGCGCAACCACTCGGCCGCTGACGAGGTCTTTGATCTTCACGTCGACCACGTGACGGCCCGCAGGCTGATCGCCAAGGTTGAAGGTGAGGTGATCAACCACAGCCGGTGCCGCAGCTTCATCGCGAGTATACGCGACGGCAGGTGCATCAGCTTCGTTGGCCAACACGCGTGCGCCCGCCGTGTTGGAGTTCACCAACACCTCGCGCATGTCGTCACGTTTGACCGACGACCCTTTCTGGCGCCGAATCTCGACGCTCCATCGCACGCGCCCATCTGGCGCAGGTTGCAAGTCGTACACTTCCCACGCAAGTTCAAAATTCGCGCGCGGAGCGATCACTCCGCCGTTTGGCGTGAACGAAAGGTCAGACCAACGGCGGATGGTTGTCGCTTTCGGTTTCGCCGAGGCCGCAACGAGCAGATCACTCATGCCGAAGCCGCGCAGCTGGAACTCAGCCAGCGCTTCGCCAGTGCGGAACGAAACTCCGCGCGCACCTCGCAATCTTGTCGGCTCAATAGCCTCGACGCGATGCATCAAGGCGCCACTCTGCGCGCGCGTCGTCCATTGCGCGGTCCACGCGCCCTCGTTGTAACTCGGTAGGTTGCGTTCATCAGGCGAGTGATAGACGATCTTGCCAAGGGGTGTTGCAAGCCATGCGGAGAGCGTGATACGATCCCGTGCTGTCGCGGCATTCGCTTCACGGAACTTGAAGCCGCGCAGTGGTACACGCGCGCCGAGGTACAGATCAACGGAGTCCTGCGACGGCGTGGTGGCGAGTGAACGAAACAATGCGGCCGTCACGTCGATGGAATCTGTCTGTCCATAAAAGGGCACACCGCGAAACTCCGCACGACGATCTTCCGCGCAACTGACGATCGGCGTCGCGCTGTTCAGTTCTACGTCGCCTGCGCAGAGCCCTGTTGTGTTTCGCACGGGAGACCGCGAGAGGCGTTCGATGGTAAACCGGGTGGGATGGTAGAACATCATCCAGTAGCTCGGCGAATCGTCCATGACCGTTGTGTGCCGGATCCCCGGCCACCCACGCACGAGGTCACGCCCCCCCTCGTTCGGACGGAGTGCGGTCCACCGCTCGTCTGGCACACCGCGGCGCAGCAACGTGCGCCCTGGCCCGGTCTCACTCCCCGACTCCCCGGGTGCAGCGATGTCTGCGTACCGGTAGTCTGCCTCAGCCACGCGCGCGCGTCGCTCAAGTCGAAGTTCGTTGACCGGCGTGCTCCACAGCGGATCGAGTACTGCCCATCCCCGCTCGTCGAGTTGAATGCGATCGGTGGGTAGGAATCCGTAGCGCCATTCATCGTCAGCCTTGGTGAGCACATCATCGAAACCGTCGTAGCGTACCGAATCGGCGCGCGGCATCGCGACCAGTGCACTGTCAAACAACGCCATCACGGCCGGTTGTGCGCTGACGGGTCGGCGCATCATGCGGTAAGCAGCGAGCGCGCGAGCGGGGAGCAGCGCCGAGTCGCGTGGAGCGCGCTGGAGCATTGCGCGTGCCGCCGAATCGACTGCCGTCCAGTCGCCAAGAATGATCTGCGGCGCGAGCGCGAGGCGATGGTACCTGCTTCGCTCCGCCGCGTTGGTTGACCACGCCGCGAGTTGGTCGAACAGGCGCGCACACCAGATCGCCTCGGACACACCCAGCGTTGACGATGCCGGCGGAATGGTCGGCAGCTGCGCGAGTCCACGGGTACGTCGTTCGAGGTGATGTGCCTGTTGCTCCAACGGATTCAGATCAATCTCACTCGGGCGCTCCAGTTCGCGTTGCGCGCGCGACCACAGGCCACCGGCGAAGGCGGCCAACGCAACGCGGGCGTTCACATTGTCGCCGCTCTTGCGCAACGAATCGAGTGTGCGATCGAAGGCGCGAATCGCCAGCGCGCGCACCGAATCGTCGGCTGAGGCCAAACGGAACAGCGTTTCTTCGGCCAGGAGCGCCCAATCGTCGGGACGAAGTGTGCGGGCGTACTTGTACGACAACTCCGCGCACGACGCCGATCGTGTCGTTGAGTCGTAGGGCGCCCGTGCAAATCGGTCCCACAGATCACGCGCGTGACGTATGGCGCGTTCGCCGTCGGTGGCGACTGCGAGTGGAACGCACGGTGTGCAACGATCGAGTACGAGAGCAGGGTCAGTGCGCCCGAGTGAATCGGCACAGACGGTGATCGCCGCGAGTATCGACGGAGTCAGCTCCGAAAACTTTCCCGAGTCCACGCCGGGAATGACCCGCATGACGTGCGGCTTTCGGCACGCACCCACGACGAGCAATGCGGTCGCGCCAAGGGTCAGCCATTGAGGTATTCGCATGGGAACAAGTGCGAGAGAATGGGTACGAAATGACGTGCGGTCTGTTGGAACGGCCACCGGATTACTATTGTCTCCCCGTCAGTCTTGCTCACGATGCCACGTGGAAACCCCGCGCAACAGGTCACGTGGTCGCTCACGTGGTCGCTCACGTGGGTGTGCCAATCGCGCCTTGTACTGAGATCGCTAATGGCTACGCAGATACCCCCATTCTCCGAATCGGTCTGGCCTCGCTGAGTTGGGCCATCATGACACCCGCAGCGTCGGGCGCCCAGGCGCCGCGGAGCGCGCCGTCATCCGCGACATCCACACCCGCGTTGCGTGCACTTCGCGCTGCCGATGCCCTCGTGCAGCGCGGGGACACTGGCGCTGCCGTCGCACTCCTCGACTCGGCGCTCACGCGCGAGCGCAAGGACGCCGGACTTTGGCACCGCTACGCCGAGTTGGTGTGGAGCGATCGCTCACGCACCGTGCGGTCCTTCGAAGACGCCAAGGTGATCGCAGTATGGGTCCGGTGCGCATACGTGTCTCAACATTCCGCTCGGGTGCTGATTCGATGGATGTAGTCGTCACGGCCGCGATTCCCGTGCGCCGCTTCCTCGCCGCCGCAGAGGTGAGCGGCACATTCCCGATTGATGTGCAGCTCGATGTGAACGATTCCGCCGGTCGCGTATTCGGCCGTGAGCTGCGAAAAACCACCGTGTCCAAGGACTCGCTCCCGGTCGGCATCAATGGCACCTGGGTCCGTCGACTTGGTCGCGGCCTCAACGTCGTTCGAGTCGATGCCGAACAACTCGATGTCGATCGCGCGGCGTCTGCGATGACCGATGCAGCAGTCGAAGGTTTGAGTGGATTCGGAATGAGCGACATTCTGTTCGGCACCAATCCGATCCGTGCCAATGGCAAGGACCCACAGCGATGGCGCGACGTCTCCATCGCGCCCAACACCGGCACATTCAAGTGGAACGAGCCACTCGGCCTCGTCCGGGAGACGTACGAGCTCGCGACCACCGATGGAAACGCGAAGTACCGAACCCGGATCACGCTCGAACGAACGCTCGAGAGCAATCTGAAAGAGTTCATCACGCGCATCGCGGGCAATATGAAGAATGTCATCGAGCAGGATGGCCGCGGTACGGGAAAGGTCGCGGTCACGTACGATCAGCTCCGGCCGACCGGCACCGTCGTCACCGACTTTCTGTCGATCAGTCTGAGCGGGGCGGTCGCCGATCCGTATCGGGTGGAGATCGAAGTGCTGGATCTCGTGTCGGGGAAAAGCGTCAAGCGATCGAGCGACTTTGTGCTGGTGCCGAATTGAGTAGTGGCTGGGGCTCCGCCGCAGCGTGGCGCGCATCTCCCCACCGCTACCCACGAAATTCCCTCAGCGGAGCGGCGGAATGCGCGTCGGCAGTCCCATGGCGCGCGCGCGCCACCGGTCGCCCCGCTGCCATCGGCGTTCACCGCCTGCCATACGCAGCGGTGCGCGTCGCCGATCTCCACGCGTGCGAATACGTCGGCCACGACGCGGCATGTGCCGCCGCTCTGCGCGATGAGCGTGTCCTCGACGCTCTTTCCAGCGACTGGTTGGCTCGACAGCTCGAGCCGACCAGGGAGCGGAAGACACGCCTGCATCACTACAAGTAGAGACGTGAGCAGCAAGCAGGTTGCGCGCGATTGCTGCACGGGTATCACGGGGTTCGAGGGCAGTTGGTCGCGAGTATCCGAAACTGCCACGCGCACGGCAGAGCAACGACAAAGCCTCTCCGTCTGAGCTTGGGAATGACTCTAGGCCCTCGCCCGAACTCCCGGCAACCCAACGAGCTTCACCTGCCCACGAAAGATACTTGACAGTGTAGCGTCAACGTCCTACCCTCTCATTCGATTGGTAGTGTAGGTGTGAAAATTTGCAGCGAGGTGGGAATGCGCAAGTCATGTAAATCGTTCGTTAGGATTGGTCCGCTCGTCGGAGGTTTCCTCCAGCTCGTGGCGTACGCTGACCCGGGCGTGACACCGGTGGAGTTGAGAGCGTCCGCACGCTTATATACTGCAGCAGTTCGGTCCGCGCGAGAACGCGAAGCGCTCTCGGTTTCCTTCGCACTGCGCCATGACCAGTTCCGGTCACGCGCCTTCGCGATACTGAGAGCGCCAGAGCTGCCAGAGCACAATCTCGAGTATCACAAGTTCGTCGCTTCAAATCATGCTGAGTTCGTCGACGCGTACCGGCGCTCCGCCGCGACCGCGACGGTGCCACCGCTCGCACTTTCGGATGACAAGTCACTTGCGCTCGATGTTCTTGTTCGCGCTCAGCTTTCGTCCGGCGAACGCCAGGTCGTTGGGCTGATCCGCCGGCGGCAAGGCGCCGCAACATAGCCAGCCATGCGACCGCTCGTGCGCGACGGACAGCCTGCTAATCGTCGATCTTCCCGATGCCCCGCGCACGCGCGTGACACGCGGGATGAGCGTCGCTTTCAGGCGCCATGATGAACTCCCGTTCGCCCTCCACCCGCTGCTCCCGCGACCTCCGTTGCACCAGTCGCACTAATGTTCCGCTCCGTCGGAAGCCGTGGCGTGGCGCGTCGTTGCCCCTCCGGGTGTGTGGCTTCAACGGGCGACCGGAGGCGATGGGTTGCGCCTCGCGCGCGCGCGAGTAGAAAAGGGCGGGCGAATGCCCGCGCCTGATGACCGCCCGAGGCTCATGGTGACATCACTGACCCGAATCCATTCTGACACGTGCCTCAGTCTCCGCCTCGAATCCTGATCGCCGATGACCAGCCGGACGTGCTCCAGGCCCTGCGCCTGCTGCTAAAGGGCGAGGGGTTCACTGTCGAAACCGTGAACACCTCCGCGGCGATGCTCCACGCCGCGGAATCCATCGAGTTCGACGCGGCGCTGATCGATCTCAACTACACGCGCGACACGACGAGCGGCCGCGAAGGGCTCACGCTCCTCGGCAAGCTTCAAGCGCTCGATAGCACGCTTCCGGTCGTGGTCATGACGGCTTGGGGGTCGGTGGAGGGTGCGGTCGACGCGATGCGGCTCGGCGCGCGCGACTACGTCGAAAAGCCATGGGACAACAGGCGCCTGCTCGCCACGCTGCGCTCGCAGGTCGAGGTGTCGCGTGCGCTTCGCACCACGGGGCGACTCGCCGCCGACAACGGACGGCTCCGCGCCGCCAAGGTGCAGTCGCCCCTCATCGCCGAGTCGCGCGCGATGAAGACGATCCTCGGCACGCTGGCGCGAGTCGCGCCCAGTGATGCGAGCGTCTTGATCACTGGCGAGCATGGCACCGGCAAGGACGTCGTCGCACGCTGGATCCACGCCACATCGCATCGTGCGGTTCGACCGCTCGTCACGGTGAACGCCGGCGGCTTGGCCGAGACGCTGTTCGAGAGTGAGCTGTTCGGGCATGTGCGGGGGGCGTTCACCGACGCAAAAGCGGATCGCATAGGATGTTTCGAGCTCGCGGATGGCGGTACGCTGTTTCTCGACGAGATCGCGAACGTCTCCCTCAAGCAGCAGGCGACGCTCCTGCGCGTGCTGGAGGGGGGCCAGGTGCAACGGGTCGGCTCCTCGCATTCCCGTTACGTCGACGTACGTGTCATCGCCGCGACGAACGCCGACATGGCGCGCGAGGTCGCGGAAGGACGATTCCGAGCGGATCTTCTGTATCGCCTCAATACGGTTGAAATCCGCCTGCCCGCGCTACGCGAGCGGCGCGACGACGTTGCGCCGCTCGCAGCCCACTTTCTCCGCGAGCAGGTCGCGCGTTACGGGAAGGCCCCGGCGGAGCTCACGCCAGGCGCCATGCACGCGCTTCTCAATCATGCGTGGCCGGGTAACGTTCGCGAGTTGCGCCACGCGGTGGAGCGCGCGGTGTTGATGGCGAGTGGCCCAGCCGTGACCGCCGATGACCTCGGGCTCCAGTCGCCCCCCGTGCAAGCCGCGCTGGCGACCGACGCCCTCAACCTCGAAGACGCCGAGCGGAGCCTCATTCAGCGGGCGCTCAGCCGCCATGGTGGCAACGTGACTCGCGCGGCTGAGGCGTTGGGCCTGAGCCGGAGCGCCCTGTATCGTCGCCTCGAGCAATACGGACTTTGAGTCGACCCCGCGCAAGGCGTGCGCGCCCCTGGCTTCCCTACGATCTTCGCGTCGTCGCGCTCGCGTTCGCGGGCGGCGTGCCGGCCATGTGTACCGCGCTCGTGCTTCTGGCGGTCGGAAACTACTCGGCCCGTGTGCTTTGGGCAGCGTGCTGCCTGATGTTCGGTGCGTGGCTGATCGCTGCCACCAAGTTGCGCAAGCAAATCGTCCGTCCGCTTCAAACCCTCGCGAACCTCCTCGCCGCCCTCCGCGAGGGCGACTACTCCATGCTGGTGCACGATTCGAACCTCGACGACCCGCTCGGTCTCGTCTTCGCCGAGGTGAGCGCGTTGCGCGAGCCACTGCGGGCTCAGCGGCTTGGCGCTCTCGAAGCGGTGGCGCTGCTGGAGCGGGTCATGGCGGAAATCGACGTCTCGGTCTTCGCCGTGGACGAGCGAGGTCTGCTCTGTCTGGTGAACCGCGCGGGCGAGCGACTGCTCGGGTCGTCCGCGGAACGACTCGTCGGGCGCACGGCTGGTTCCTTGGGCCTCGGGGAATGCCTGACCGGAGAGTCGCGCCGCGTCCTCGATAACGCGTTCGCAGCGAATGGAGGGCGATGGGAGCTGCGCCGGAGCGTGTTTCGCCAAGATGGCGCTCCGGTGCAACTCCTCGTGCTCACCGATCTGCAGCAGGCGCTTCGTGAGGAAGAACGCCAAGCGTGGCAGCGGCTCGTACGCGTGTTGAGCCACGAGATCAACAACTCACTCGCGCCCATTCAGTCGATTGCGGGCAGCCTTCGCGTGCTGCTCGTCCGAAATCCCTGCGGCGCCGGCGTCGACGAGGACCTGCATTCCGGGCTCGGTGTGATCGGTGCGCGCGCCGAGAGCCTGAGCCGCTTTATGCGGAGCTATGCGCGCATGGCCCGCCTTCCCACGCCAGTGCTCGCGCCCGTCGACGTTGCCGAGTGGGTAGGCCGTGTGGCGCGCCTTGAAAAGCGTATGACCATTCGCGTCTGTCCGGGCCCTCCTATTACGCTAGCAGCCGACGGTGACCAGCTCGAGCAGCTGCTCATCAATCTCGTCAACAATGCCGTGGATGCGGCCGCTGAGACCGGGGGGGGCGTGAAGGTGGAGTGGGGCCTGATGGGCGGTACGCTCGACCTGCGCGTGGTCGATGACGGACCCGGTCCGCCGCCGAGGACAAACCTATTCACCCCGTTTTTCACCACCAAGCCGGCCGGCAGCGGAATCGGCCTCGTACTCTCGCGGCAGATCGCTGAAGGGCACGGTGGAACTCTCATCCTCGAGCCACGGGCCGATGCGCGCGGTTGCGTCGCCCGTCTGCGTATTCCTCTTTGAGCCCAGACCTCAGCACTGAATCGGAGCGTCCGTTTGTGAGACGCGAATTCCCATAAACGGACGGTCCGATCCGATATACCAGTGCAGCTAGATCGTTAAACTCTTGTGGAACATGGAGTTACACGTTCCGATTTCTAGGCACGTTCCTCGCTTTGGTGAGGTCGTACTTCAAGAGGTACCGAGCGCAGTCCTACTCGCATCCGGCACGCATGGACGTTTCAAGGCCGCCCCAAAAGAAGCAGGCGAAATACCTCATGGCCGCTGGCGTGGTCCTGGGGGTCGTTCTGGTTGCAGTGATGGCCGCCCGTCTGCCGCAGGCGATGCCCTCGGTGGAGCGCTCGGCGCTTCAGATAGACTCGGTGCAGCGCGGCACCATGGTGCGCGTCGTGAGCGCGCCGGGAACACTCGTTCCGGAGCGAGTGCGCCTCGTGTCGGCGCTCACCGCCGGACGCGTCGAACGGCTTCCGTTGCGTCCAGGCGCGGCGGTGATTGCCGGTGCAGAGCTCCTCGACCTGTCGAACGCCGACGTACAGCTCGAGGCGCTCGAGGCTGGCCGGCAGTTGACCGTGGCTGAAGCAGCGCTGGTAACTCTGGAGACGACGCTCGCGACGCAGCGCCTCACGCAGCAGGTGACGCTCGCCGCCGCCGCGGCGGCCGAGAGCGACGCGCGACGGCAGGCGTCCCTGCTCACCTCGCTGGGACAGCAACAGCTGGCCAGTGCCAACGATGTTGCGGTGGCGAGCGAGCGCTCCACCGAGCAGGCCGCACGTCTGGCTGCCGAACAGGGTCGGTTGCGGGTAATGGATGGTGCGATGGCGCGTCAGATCGCGCTCCAAAAGAGCGAGGTGGAGCGGGCGAAGTCGATTGCGGAATTCCAGATGGCACGCGTGAGCTCAATGCGTGTGACGGCCCAGGAGGCGGGCGTCGTGCAGACGCTGCCGCTCGAGCTCGGGCAATGGGTCGTGCCGGGCCAAGTGCTCGCGACGGTCGCGCAACCCGGCCGCCTCAAGGCCGTCCTCCGCGTGCAGGAGAACCAGGCGCGCGACATTGTTGCCGGCCAGCCCGTCTCGATCGACACGCGCAACGGTATTGCAAAGGGCCACGTGCTCCGCGTCGACCCATCAGTCCTGAACGGAACCGTCATCGTGGAGGTCACACTCGACGGTGCGTTGCCGCGTGGCGCCCGCCCTGACCTCTCGGTGGATGGGACGATTGAGATCGAACGGCTGGCGAGTGTGCTGCATGTGGGCCGGCCCGCGTACGGTCAGGGCGAGAGCACGGTAGGCCTCTTCAAGCTCGACCCGGATGGCGCACACGCCAGCCGCGTGCAGACGAAGCTCGGTCGCGCCTCGGCGACGACGATCGAGATCGCCCACGGACTCAACGCCGGTGACCGCGTGATCCTTTCCGACATGAGCCAGTGGGACAATGTCAACCGTGTGAAACTCAAGTAGGAACATCCGTCGTCGCGTTCGCGCCCTCAAGTCCTCTCACCATCTTCCGCCCATGACCGAACCTGCGATTTCGTCCCCCAAGTCCAACGGCGCAGCAGAAACGCTCATCAGGATGCGTCATATCAAGCGGGTATATGTGACCGACGAGCTGGAAACGCATGCGCTGAGCGATGTGCATCTCGACGTGGGTCGCGGCGAGTACGTGGCGATTTCCGGGCCCTCTGGCTGCGGCAAGACGACGCTGCTCTCCATCCTCGGGCTCCTCGACTCGCCGACCGACGGCGACTATCAGCTGGCGGGCAAGTCAGTGTCGGGACTGCCGCCGTCCGAGCGTGCGCAGGTCCGCAACCAGCAGATCGGTTTCATTTTTCAGGCGTTCAACCTGGTCGGTGACCTTACCGTGTTCGAGAATGTCGAGCTGCCGTTGACCTATCGCCGGGGTGCCGCGGCGATCGATGTCAAGGAACGGCGCGACCGGGTGATCGACGCCCTCACTCGCGTTGGGATGGCGCATCGAACCAAGCACTACCCGGCGCAGCTCTCGGGCGGTCAGCAGCAGCGCGTGGCGGTCGCGCGGGCTGTCGCCGGCGAGCCGGCGATACTGCTCGCGGACGAGCCCACCGGGAATCTCGACTCGCAGAACAGCGAAGCGGTCATGGGTCTCCTTCAGGAGCTGCACCGCGGCGGGGCAACGATCTGCATGGTGACACACGATGCACGGTACGTGCGGCACGCCGACCGCTCGGTGCACCTCTTCGATGGGCGCGTCGCGAACGAGTCGGCCCGAGAGATCGTGTCGTCGTGAGCCGCATCTGACGCGACAGATTTCGATGACCTCACTGGACCAGATGTAGTTCCGTGGAGCGGGTACCTCGCGAGAACCATCGGGCGCGCCGGTACGCCTCCTTGCCTCACCTTCCCACCACACACGAGCCATGCAGGCAGTCCTCCGTGACCTCCGTTACGCGACACGCACACTCGGAAAGAGCCGTGGCGTCGTCGTCGTCGCCGTTCTGGCTCTGACGCTCGGCCTCGGGCTCACGACAACCATTTTCAGCATCGTCTACGCGGCGCTGATCAAGGGGCTGGACTACGACGGTGCCGACCGGATCGCCGTCATCCAGCGCACCAACCCGGCGCGCGACATTCGGCAGATGCCGATGCCGATCCACGACTTCGTGGAGTATCGCACCCTTCAGCGCTCTTTCGAATCGCTGGCTGCCTATCACTATGGCACCGTCAACGTCAGCGGCACCGAGCGCGCCGAGCGGTACGTCGGGGCGTGGGTGACGGCGAACACTTTCGCCGTCTACGGTGCCAAGCCTGCCCTCGGAAGGGGCTTCCGCGAGGGCGAGGACCAGCCGGGTGGCGAGCAGGTGGCGGTCATCGGCTACCGTATGTGGCAGGACCGATTCCATGGCGATTCGAGCGTCATTGGCACTGTCCTCCGAGCCAACGGGCTGCCGTTCACCATCGTCGGGGTCATGCCGAGCCGATTCGAGCTCCCGGAAAACGCGAC
>Ga0105044_10001236_pt1 | contig 33779 bp, 27 predicted proteins | sample MAT01_FD_78092 | JGI IMG/M metagenome (GOLD analysis project Ga0105044, IMG submission 78092) | Freshwater microbial communities from Lake Fryxell liftoff mats and glacier meltwater in Antarctica - MAT-01 | ecosystem: Environmental > Aquatic > Freshwater > Ice > Liftoff microbial mat | place...
CTGTTCTTCCACCAGGGCGGGCAAGTCTGTGGCTGGGCTCTCCCGGTCCAGCGCGGCGATCTGTGTCAGGCTGTGGTCCCGCGCAAGGGCGGCGCTGGACAGATCGGTTAAAGCGAGGTCGCGCTGGAGGGCGCTGATCTGTTGCAGTCGGGTCAGTCTTTCCTTGTCGCTCATCGTTGAGCCGTTGCCTTTCGGCGCATGGCTTCGGCAAAGCGGATGGCGGCGGCAACCGCACGGTAATGCTCGCGCCGTATCTCGTCGCCAATTTCGACCGTGGCAAACAGCACCCGCGCCGTGGCCGGGTCGCTGTGGACAGGCACGCCCGCCTCGGCGGCACGTTCGCGGATGCGTGCGGCGATCTCGTCCGCGCCCTTGGCCACGCACACGGGCGCGCTGCGGACCGCCCGGTTCCACTTCAGCGCCACCGCAAAGTGGGTGGGGTTCACGATCACCACATTCGCCTTGGCGACATCCAGCAGCATCCGGTTCGTCGCAATCTCTTGCGCGCGTGCGCGACGTTCGGCCTTCATGTGCGGGTCGCCCTCGGACTCGCGGTACTCGTCCATCATCTCCTTGCGGGTCATGCGGTTACGGCGCGCGTGCTGGGCGCGTTGCCACAGATGATCAACCGTGCCGATGACCAGAGCCACCGCGAGGATAATCACGACGAATTCCAGCACCAGACGGAGCATGAACGTCGAGGAGATCGCGGCATCCAGCCGCTGCGTGGCCAGGATGTCGGTGGCATTGCGCATGAGGAACCACCCAAGCAGGGCAGAGACGATCACCAGCTTGACGAAACTTTTCGCGAAATCAAACAACCCCTCGCGGCCGAACTTGTGCTTTGCCGTAGCAACGGGAGAGATGCGATCCAGCCGGAAGTTCAGTTTCTCGGGCGCAAAGATCAGCGCACGGGTGGCGAGCAGGGTGGCAAGCACCGCCGCTGCCGGTACGAGGAACCAGGGCCAGAAGGGCCAGACCATCGCCATCAGGATGCCGCGCGTCTCGGGCGTTGCCTCGCGCATCATTGCGGTGGAGAGCCGGTCTGCCTGGCCCAGCATCACCATCCCCGCCCTCCCGGCCGCCTCGATCGACGCGGCACCAAAACCGAAACCCGCGAGCAAGAGCCCTCCGTAGGCCGCAGAGGTCAGCACATCGGGGGAACGTGCGATCTCCCCCCGTTCGCGTGCCTGATCAAGCTTGCGGGCAGAGGCTTCATGCGGTTTTTCATCGCCACTTTCTTCCTCGCTCATCGCAAGGTTCCGAACGGGCTGAGGAAGAACCCGTCGAAGGCAAAAAGCCACGCTGCCAGCGCCGTAGGCCCGGCCACGGCCATCAAGACCATCCCTCCCAAGGTCAGCGCCGGTGCCCCGACAAAGGACACCATCAGTTGCGGCATGGCGCGATTGATGACCCCGAGCGCCAGATTGTAGACCAACGCCGCGATCGTGAAAGGCGCGGCAAGGGTAAAACCCAGCGAGAAGGCATGCGCCACGCGGTCCAGTCCCCATTCGGCAACATCCGTCGCACCGGGCATCCGCCCGGCCGGCAGGATGTCGTAGGAGAGGATCAAGAGCTCTGCCGTCTTGACATGCAGACCCGTCGTGACCGCAAGGGCCAGCCCTGCGACGACAAAAAGATGCGACATGGCGGCTTGCGGCTCGATCCTTGATGTCGCGAAAAGCTGCGACAATGATGTGGCCTGGGCCACGATGGCGCCCGCAATCTGCAGCGCCCAGACAAAGAGACGAAGCCCGATACCCAGCACAAGGCCCGCTGCCGTCTCGGTCGCCAGCGGCACGGCCAGAAGGCCCTGCAAGGGCGCCACGTCCTGCGCCACCGCAGGGGCCACGATGGCGGTGAAAGACAGCGCCAACACCAGTTTGACGCGCACGGGAATCGTGAGTTCTCCGAATGCGGGCAACAGAGCCATCATCGCCCCGACCCGCAAAAAGACATAGAGCCCGGTCCACAGCAGTTCGGTGCCGAGCCCGGTCAGCCGGGTAAGGCTCGCGATGATTTCTGTCATGGGGGGACCTGCCCGATCAGGGCGGGCCGCGCCTCGACCCCGATCTCTTCGTAGGACAGCACCGGTGCCTGCAGCCCCCGCGCAGCGACGACAGTGCGCAAGAACCGCCGCCGCAGTGTGGAGGTGACCACGGCCGGGAAGGTCCCGTTTTCTGCGGCGCGGTTCAGCTTCTCGGCCAAGGCGTTGGCAAGGCGCGAGAAATCCTCAGGCGGCAGGGCCACATCGCGGTGGCCGCGTTCGTTTTCTATCTGATGGGCGGCAAAGGTACGTTCCCACTCGGGCGCGAGCTGCACGATCGGGATCGACCCATCCTCACGCTTCAGTTCGGCCACGATCTGGAAGCCGAGCCGCTGGCGCACGTGTTCACACACCGCCTCGGCCGTGCCGAGTCCGCGTGCCTCGGAGATTGCCTCAAGGATCAGGGGCAGGTTGCGGATCGACACGCGCTCATCCAGCAAGAGCCGCAGCACGGTCAGCAGCATGTCCATCGGCACCTTTTCGGGCACCAGTTCCTCCAGAAGCCGGCGGTTCGACGCTGAACGCACAGGGTCGCTCAGCGTCACGAAATCGTCCAGCAGGCGGCGCAGGCTGCGCAGGCTGAGCAGGCGGGCAAGGTTCGTCTTCATTACCTCGAGCAGGTGGGTGGCGAGCACCTCGGCGGCCGAGACGACCGTGAGCCCCGCGAGCGCCGCGTCCTCCTGATGTTCGGGGCGGATCCAGCGGGCGGGTGCACCATAGACCGGCTCGCGCACGTCGATTCCTTCGGGTGCCACGACCCCATCGGCGAGGAGCGCCAGCACCCGGTCCGGCACAAGGCGGTCCTTCACCCGTTCCACCCCCTGCAGCCGGATCCGGTAGGTGCCAGGCAGCAGCGCCATCTCGTCCGTCAAGCGAATTTCTTGCAGAACAAGCCCGAAATTCGACGCGATATGCGTGCGCATGTTGTTGATCCGCGCCTCTAGCCCGGTCGCGGGGTCAAGCACCATCGCTACGAGGTTCGGGGCGAATTCGATGTGGATGTCGTCGAAATCCAAGAGATCGCCCATCAGCTTCGGTTTCAGGCCCAAGGCTTCGGGTACGGGAACCGGGGCCATCTCGCGTTGACGCTGCGCCGACAAGTAGGCAAACCCGGTAAGGGAGGCGGCCGCCAGCATGAAGGGGATGAAAGGTATCCCCGGGACGACGGCAAAAATCGCCATCAGCACAGCCACAGTCAAGAGTGCACCGGGATAGAACCCGAGCTGCCTGAAGAAGGACACATCCGTGCTGCCCTTGTTCCCTCCGCGCGAAAGCAGCAAGGCCGCCGCGACCGAGATGATCACGGCGGGGATCTGGTTCACCAGCCCATCCCCTACCGTGAGAAAGGAATAGGTCGCGAACGCGTCGGCTGCGTCCATCCCATGGACGAAGATGCCGTTGATCAGCCCGACGACCAGGTTCAGCAGGGTGATCAGCAGACCGGCGACCGCATCGCCCTTGACGAATTTGGATGCGCCGTCGAGCGAGCCGAAGAACGTCGTCTCTTCCAGTTCCGTCTCGCGGCGGCGGCGGGCTTCGGTATGGTCGATGGCGCCCGCGGACATGTCGCTGTCGATAGCCATCTGCCGCCCCGGCATCCCGTCCAGGGCAAAGCGGGCGCCCACCTCGGCCATGCGGCTTGCGCCCTTGGTGATGACCATGAAGTTAACGATCAACAGCACGACAAAGACCACGAGGCCGAGGATGATGTTCCCCTCCATCACGAAGCTCGCGAAGCCTTCGATGACATGACCCGCGGCATCGGTGCCCGTGTGCCCCTGGCCGATGATCAGCTTGGTCGAGGAGACGTTGAGCGACAGCCTCAGCATCAGCGAGGCAAGCAGGATGGTCGGGAAGGCCGAGAAGTCGAGCGGCCGTTCGATGAACAGCGTGACCGTCAGCATCAGGATCGCCAGCGCGAAGGACAGCGCAAGACCAAGGTCGAGCACCCAGGCGGGAACCGGCAGGATCATCATCATGATGACCCCCATAAGCGCCAGCGCCAGCAGGACCGTGGGCTTGAAGATCATCTGCAGCGACATGGCGGGATTACGATCCTCCGATCAGGGGGCGGCCTGCGGGCGCGAGCGGCACCAGTGAGCCCTGGCTTGCGGGCGTACCGGCCTGCAGCAGGGGGAAGGTGTTGGTCCGTGGCGGTGCATCTGCGACCGCGCCGCCGTTGATCAGCCCCGCGTAAATCGCGGCAAACCGCTCGCGGTAGCGGTCGGCATGTTCGGGGGAGCGGGAATGATATTCCGCCGCCGCATCCGGCCAGGACCCTGTCTGGTCATAAAGTTTCGAAAGAAAGTCGGCGGCATAGGCCGAATTCGTCGCGGGGTCGATCATCGCGCGCAGCGAAGTGAAATTCTCGCCATGCCAGCGGTAATTGATCTGGAAACACCCCAGATCAAAATTGCTGCGCCCTTCGGCAAGGGCCGCCTCCGCTGTGGCGAGGCTGTCCTCGGCACTGTTGAGCCAGAGGCTTTCGCCGTTTATATTCATGGCCCAAGGCCAGGGACGCAGGCTGCCTCCGATCGAACGCCCGGTTTCGGTCAGCGTGACTGCAAGCAGCACATCGAAGGGCACACCTGTATTCTGCGCGCTCTCTGCCGCGGCATCGACGCAGATCTGTGCCGGGTCGAGCGTGGCGGAAGAGGCGAAGGGGCCGAATGCGGGGCCGAGGGCCGCGATCAGCGCAAGGGCGGCAAAAAGCCCTCTCAGGCCAAGAAGGCCAGACGATGCGGGGCCCTTGGCCTCGTTCATTCTGCGCGCCATGCGGGGCATTGGTTCTCCGCCGGTTGGACGGCTTCTGCCGCCAATCTCGTCGGCCCAATCTAGGGGTTGGTTCTTTCTGAAAAGTTACTCATGCCGGGTTCTGGCGCGTTTGGCCTGAATTCTACCGTCTGTTCGCGGCGCAGCGGTTGCCTTGCGACGTGTTCACCGAACGCCGGGCGCGCCTTTGTGCGGCAGAAACCGGGGCTTGCGGCGGCTCCCCGCCAATTCTCCCTTGCAGGGCGCGCTCGTCTGGAGATTTATGGATCATGGCCGATCCTGAACCCCCACCGTTCCTCTGCTTGCGCATCCGATTTGGCGAAAAGGCGATGCTTGGGCCGGGCAAGGCCGCCTTGATGGAGCGGATCGCCGCGACCGGCTCTATCGCGGCGGCCGCGCGGGACATGGGGATGAGCTACAAGCGGGCCTGGATGCTGACCGAGACGCTGAACGCCATGTTCGATCAGCCGCTGGTCGAGTCTGCGCGTGGAGGCCCTGGGAAGGGCGGCGCTGTGCTGTCGGACCGGGGGCGGGCCGTACTTGCCGAATATCGCACCGTGGAACGGGTCGCGGCAGAAGGTGCGCAGGCATCGCTCGCGGCACTGCAGTCCTGGCGGCGCTTGCCGGACGGCGGCGTTTGAAGGACGGCGGGGCTCCGGAAGGGGATTGACTGGGCGTGCAATCGTCGATGATATGTACGGAGGTACATATCAGCCGAGGTCTTGATGTTTGCTCGTTGCCTTGCCCCGGCCCAGTGCGCTGCCCGGACTGCTTTGCGGATCATCGCGCTGTTCCTCGCTTTGCTGCTCGGGCCTTTGCGGCCCGCGCATGCGGCGGAACCGCCGGTTATCGCCGCCGCGTCCGATCTGCAATTCGCGCTGGAGGAGATTGCCGCACAGTTCACTGCGGAAACCGGCCAGATGGTGTCGCTGTCCTTTGGCTCCACCGGCAATTTTGCGCGCCAGATTCGCGAAGGGGCGCCGTTCCAGATGTTTCTTGCGGCGGATGAATCCTTCGTTCTGGACCTGACCCGTGACGGCTTTACTCGTGACGGGGGCGTGCTTTACGGCGTGGGCCGGATCGTGATCCTCGTGCCGAAAGGGTCACCTGTCGCGGTGGATGGCTCGCTTTATGGATTGCGGGCTGCGCTGGCGGCGGGACAAGTCAGCCGGTTTGCCATCGCCAATCCGGAACATGCCCCTTATGGGCTGCGGGCCGAGCAGGCACTGCGCCATGCGGGCTTGTGGAACGCGATCCAGCCGCATCTGGTGCTGGGCGAAAACGTGAGCCAAGCCGCGCAGTTCGCACTTTCGGGCAATGCCGAGGGTGGAATTGTTGCCTATTCGCTGGCATTGGCACCCAGGATTGCAGCACAGGGCGGCCACGCGCTGATTCCGGCTGACTGGCATGCGCCCTTGCTGCAACGGATGGTCCTGCTGAAGACCGCAGGACCGGTCGCCGAAGCCTTCTATGCCTACATGTCCTCGCCGCCCGCACGCGCGGTTATGCAGCGATATGGCTTCACCCTGCCTGAGGGGTAGCGCATGGACTGGTCCGCGCTGATCCTGTCGCTGCAACTGGCCGTCTGGACGGTGGCGATCTTGCTGCCCGTTTCGGTCGTGGCTGGGCGCTGGCTTGCCTATGCGCGGTTTCATGGCAAAGGCGCGGTCGAGGCGTTGGTGATGCTGCCCCTTGTGCTGCCGCCAACGGTGTTCGGCTATTACCTTCTGGTCGGTTTCGGGCGAAATTCGCCCCTTGGCGCCTTTTGGCAAGAGGTCTTTGGACACCAGCTTGTCTTCAGCTTTGAAGGGCTTGTGGTGGCGTCGGTGATCTTCAACCTGCCCTTCGCCATCCAGCCCGCCCAACGCGGGTTCGAAGCGGTCGGGGTCGAGTTGCGCGAGGCCGCTGCCTGCTGCGGGATGACGCCGTGGCAAAGCCTTTGGCAGGTGGAATTGCCGCTGGCCTGGCCCGGTCTGATGACGGCAATGGTGCTGACCTTTGCGCATACCTTGGGCGAATTCGGCATCGTGCTGATGGTGGGCGGCTCGATCCCCGGAGAGACGAAGACCATCGCTATCGCGATCTATGACCGTGTTCAGGCTTTCGACACCGAAAGTGCGGGGGTGATGGCGGCAACGCTGGTCGCGATCTCGTTTTCGGCGATCGCCGTCACGTTCTGGCTCTCGGCCCGGGTCGGGCGGAGGCTGACATGACACTGTCCGTCGCAATCAAGGCCAACGGGCCGATCCCGCTCGATCTCGCGTTCGATGTGGCACCCGGAGAATTGCTGGCTCTGGTGGGTCAGTCCGGCTCCGGAAAGACCACGGTCCTGCGCACGATTGCGGGCCTTTGGACACCGACAGAGGCGCGGGTAACGGTGAGCGGGGCCGTGTGGCTTGACACGAGCGGAGGCGTGAATGTGCCGCCCCATTGCCGTCATCTTGGTGTGGTGTTTCAGGCCTATGCCTTGTTCCCGCACATGAGCGCGGTCCAGAATGTCATGGCCGGAATGGTGGCCCCGGACCGGGCAGAGGCCGCGCGCCTGCTTGCGCTGCTGAACCTGCAGGGGCTGGGCGACCGCAAGCCTGCAGAGCTGTCGGGTGGGCAGCAGCAGCGCGTGGCCGTAGCGCGGGCATTGGCGCGGCGTCCGCAGGCCCTGCTATTGGACGAGCCGTTTTCGGCGGTGGACCGCACCACGCGCGACCGGCTTTATGCCGAAATCATCGGCCTGCGCGCGCATCTGGAAATGCCCGTCGTGCTCGTTACGCATGATCTGAGCGAGGCGCAGCTTCTGTCCGACCGCATGGTTGTGATCGAGAAGGGCAGCCTTGTCCGGGAAGGGACGACCGCCGCAGTGATGGCCGATCCCGGTGCGCTCCGCGCGATGGGGTTGCGCGAGGTGGCGGCGCTGCTGCATGCCGTGATCGCCCGGCACGAAGACGACGGACTGACACGGTTGGAAACTGCAAACGGGCCGATCTTCCTGCCCGGGGTCACGGGCCCCGTCGGCATGCGTCTGCGGGTGCGGATCCTGGCCCATGAGGTTATCTTGTCGCGCGCGCGCCCCGAGGGGCTTTCGGCGCAGAATATCCTGCCGGGGACCATCACCGCGATCCTGCCCGGGGACGGCCCCGGTGTCATGGTCCACATCGCGGTCGGCGCGGAAGAGATCCTTGCGCGCATCACCCGGCGGGCAGCGTCGGATCTGGGCTTGCGCCCCGGCGACGGGATCCATGTCATCCTCAAGGCGATGTCTGTCGCCCGCGACCAGATCGCGCAAGAGGGCTGAGAGCGCTGCGCGCCCGTCGGGCCGAAATCCAAGCTGCCTAAACCGAAGGACATTCCCGCATCAGCGATTTCTATCTGTCGGTGCTCAAAGGACGGGCCTTCTAGGCCAGAACAACGATGTCCACCGGATGGGCCAGCCCGGATATGACGGTTCCGGACCGGTGCGGCAAGTCTGCGCCTTCATAGCCCTGCCGCGTTGCCGCACGGTAGGTCACGGCATCGGTCAGGGCACGCGTCTCGAGGGTCTTGTTCGCATTCTCAAGTTTGGAGGCAAGGTTGACAGCGTTGCCGATCACGGTGAATTCCAGTCGGCCTTCGGCCCCGACCACGCCCACTGTCACCTGGCCCGATGCAACACCGACACCGGATTTGAATTGCCCGGGCCAACCCATCTCGGCGAAATCGTCCTGCCGGGCGTCCAGCGCCGCAATCACCGAGGTTGCGGCCTTCAGGGCATCGGCGGCATAGCTGTCATTCGCCTCCACGGCGCCAAAGGTCGCAAGAATGCCGTCGCCCATGAACTTGTCGATGTGCCCGTTATGGGCCTGGATCTGCGAGATTGTCGTCTGCTGGTAATGCGTCAGGATCTGCATGACCTTTTCCGGCGCCATCGTTTCGGCGGCCAAAGTGAAGGAGCGCACATCGACGAACAGGATCGCCGCCTCGCGGGTCTCGGACACCGTCGCGCCCGGAACACTTTCGGACAAGGTGATGCGGCTTGCCACTTCGGGTGCGAAAAACCGGCTGAGGTCGTCAGCCGCCGCGTGGCTTTGAATTGCGTCGAACAGCACGCTGCGCGCGCGGAACAAGGCAAACGACAAGATGAGCGTAACGCCCAGCAAGGTCAGGCTCTTGTCGATCTCGGCCCCGACCAGAATGGCGTTCGATGTCAGGTACTCGACATAATTACGGGTAATCCGCATCTGTCCCATCTCGGATGTCAGTGCATAGGCCACCATCAAAAGCCAACCCAAGGCTGAGAATAGCCCGGCCATGAGAACGAACCGTGGATCGAAACGCAGGGCGCGCAAGCTGATGAAGATGAAGAAGTAGATCATCGTCGGTGCCTTGAGATAAAAGGCCGGCGGCTGTTGGTACTGAATATGAAACGAGAAGATCAGACCGCAAAGCAATGCCACGTCCACGACGATGGACAGAACGAGAAACCATGCAGGCAATGTGATGCGGTAGGAAAGGCCAACGCGAAACACCGTAAAGGCGAAGTAGACCGCCAAAGTCATCGGCACGAAGTTTTCGCCGAACCCGCCTTCTGCCCTCGGTGCTATGGCGTAAAGTCCGGCGAAGAATACGACAATCCCCAGTTGCACCCAGCCGATCAGCCGCTCTGCGGCGGCTTCCCTGCGGTCAATTTCGGCGACCACGCGCGCCGAAATGCCATCGCTGCTTGGGCCGCCGTTCCAGACATAACTGCAGAACTGTCCGAATGTGCTTTTAGGTTCGCCCACGCCCTTGTTCCCTGTAAACAGCTTCAAGCGAACACGCATTGTGCGCGGCCTGCATGCTACGGTCAGAATAGCTGTTCTTGCCCCTCGATGAAAAACATCCGCTTGAGATTGCGCTTGCCAGATTTCACGGGTTCGGCATTGCTTTCAGATATCAATGAGCTGCAGGTCGTGTCCGCAAAAAGCTCCGGAGAACTCTTTTTTCGCAAGGCGTTCGATCTTGGTCAGGTCGTCATCCGTGCGCCAGGGCGAATGATGAATCAAACTAACCTGCCGCGCCCCCGAGGCCTGTGCAAGACGGACGCCCTGCTGCCAGGTCGAATGGCCATATCCGATGAACCTCGAGAACTCTTCATCAGTAAAGGCGGCGTCGTAAACGAAAAGATCGACATCGTTAATCAAGGCAAGGACTGCCGGATCGAGCGCACCCGGAAGATGCTCGGTGTCGGTGATGATGGCCACCGCGCGACCGCCCCATTCGATCCGGTAGCCGATCGCATTGCCAGGATGGTTCAGCATTGCCGTTCGGATCACGATGCCCGGATGCGGCGTCAGGACATCGCCTGCGCAGAAGTCGCGGGTCTCAAGCGTGGCATAGCAGTTATCGGGGCCGATCGGGAAAAACGGCTTGCGCATGAATTCATGGATCATCTCTTTCGTCGTCATGGTGCCCGCGGCGTGACCGGAAGACACCGTGAGCGCCGAGCGATCGCAGTAAAGCGGCACGAAGAAGGGCAGGCCGATGATATGGTCGTAGTGGCAGTGCGTGAAGAACATCTGAAGGTCCTTCTTGCCTTCAGCCTTCAATGCGGTCCCGGCAGGAAGCAGCCCCGATCCCGCATCAAATAGCAGGACGTGATCTCCGCAACGGACTTCAATGCAGATCGTGTTTCCACCGAACTTCCGAGACATCGGGCCTGAAACCGGCAGGCTTCCCCGCACACCCCAAAGTTTGACCTGGAAGAGGGCTGTCATGATCCCGCCTGAGGTCCGCGATCGAAGTGCGAGACACCAGCCCGACCGTAAACGGCATGAGCACGGTCCGCGAAAGTGAGGAAGCTTGGCACCGGCACCCGGTCCTTCCGTGAGTTGTTCCGGTTTAGAGGATAATAAGAAGGCATGGCTGTGGCGAGTACAAACACGACACTTCGCGGAGAACGTGGCGTCGAAGCCGGACGCCGCGGGCGTATACGGGCATCCCGGACGTGGCCAAGCCCGGAAAAATCGGCATGCCGGTCAGTTCGCCTGCTGCGCTGCCAGACTACGCGCTTCCGTCAGCTCAATCGTGGTCCGGCTCAGCCGATCCGCAAGGACGCGCAACACCTCGATGGTCATTTCGGGAAAATCAGCCAGCATCTTGATGAACGTGTCCTTGCTGATCCGCAGCGCCTCGACCTGCGTCAGTGCAACGACGGTGGCTGTCCGCGTGATATCGCATAGGATGGCAATTTCACCGACGATAGCGTTTTCCGCAACCTCGGCCACTTTTATCGGACCTTTTGAACTGTCGACAACAACGTCGGCACTGCCGGAAAGGATGACAAATGCCGCGTCTGCAACGTCGCCTTGCCGGAAAAGAACCTCACCGGCGCGGTAAAGAACGCGGTCAGAGGTAAAGGCAAGCAACTTAAGTTTTGCGGGTGACACGCCGACAAACAGAGGAACTTGTCTGAGCATCTTCACTTCGTCGTTAAGCTGCACTGCCAAACCTTCCCGCGTCTGTCGCCCTGCCGTCAGAGATTGATATCATTATGCCGCTGACATTTCCTTGAAGATACCGTTCTTTTCGATGAGCTCGTCATATGCGCCTTCTTCTGCCAAAACGCCCCGGTCAAAGACGGCGATGCGGTCAAAGTAGCGCGCCATGGAGGCGTTCGAAACCACCCAGGCAAGACCGGGGTTGCGCCCGTCCACGCTGAGCCAAGCCAAAACGTTCTGAATGATCTGCAGCTGCAGCCTGAAGTCCAGCGCGGAAAGCGGACGATTGAAGATGTAATAGTCCGACCGGCGAATCAGCGCGCGGGCAAGGCTGGCCTTCTGACGCTGCGCCGAGGTCAACCGCTTGCCACCTGCACCGACATGGAAGTTGAGGCCGACAGCCAGGACTGCTTCGTAAATGCCAAGCTTGGGCAGAAGCCCGGCAACCGCCGCATAAATGCGGTCGGCGCCGTCCCGGTACTTCTGACTGATCCGTCCGAAAAGCATGTTGTCGAGCAAGGTGCCCGAGACGATGTACTGGCCAGGATCATAGAGCTCGATGGCTTGGCGCAACTCGTCTGGCAGCCCGTCGTGAAACGCACCGCGAAACGCCACGATTTCAGCCATCAACTCGGGTGTCATCAGACCGAAGCGGTGCCGTGGCTCGATGTAATCAAAGCTCAGCCGGATCATTGCGGTCCGGTCCGCTTCGGATGGCACGGCGCCGCTGCTTTCCAGCTTTTGCAGCAGTTGCTGATAAGCCGGAATGTCATCGGAGGTCATGAAGGTCAGCTGCTGGAAAAACGGATGATCAGGTGGCAGGTCGCTGAAAAGCTCCACTGCGTTGCGCGCAATCTCGGTGCCCGTCGCAAAAAGCTTGTCCTCCAGCCCCTGGGCATCAAGAACCTTGCGGAAGTACGCATTGCCGGTGATCTGGCTTGCCATCAGCGATGTCGTTCGGGCATGGCCGAAAAGCAGGTTCTCGATGACCGTCGCCTCGGCATTGTAGGCACCAGGCTCGAAGGGCACGATCAGACCCTGCAGATCTTGTGCGACCAGTTCTTCGCGAAGGATCTGCCGCATGGCGACGATCTTTGTCGACAGATCGCCATGCGCCGTTGGGTCCATCGGCGAGCGCAGGGAAAGATCGAGGATGTCCTTGGTCAGCGATACGGTATCCAGAACCGCAAGCATCGCGGGAACAAGGTCATCCGGACCTTGTGCCCCTGCACCCTGGTAGTCGATCCAGTCGCTTTTGAGATCAAAGTTCGGATTTCCGGCCTGGATCGCCTCTTTCTTCTCCCAGTTCCGGATGTCAGCTTCGCGCCCTTCATAGGAATGGACGGTCAGGGGCGCATGCTTTAGCCCGTAAAGCAGGTTATCGCGCAAAGTGCCGAAGAAGAAATAGGTTTCCTGATCGGCATAGGTGATGGTTCGCCCGCTGATCGATTCCGGCAAGGCAAGCAGATCGGCATTGCCCGCAACGATCTTGCCATTGCTCGGTCGCACGATGCGGGCCAGGGCCTCGGCGAGGATCTCGCCGCCCGATCCGGCGTTGCCGACAATGGCAACCCTGTCGCCCGGGTTCAGCATGAAATTCACCCGCTGCAAACCGACCGCGCCGTTTTCGTCTGTCACGCTGAGGTTTTGGGTGGCAAGCGGCGGGGAAATCTTGCCTCGGGTGTCATCGGTGGACAGCTCCTGGATGTGTGGATCTATCATGCCGTCGATCACGAACTGGCCGATGACCTGACTGTATTTCACCTGCACGTCCTGGCGGTTCTGATCCCAGTCGATCAGTTCCTTCAACGGCCCCGGCAAATCCTTGTACGCCCCGATCACGGCAACAAGCTGCCCGATATCAAGATTGCCATTCAGCGCCAGATAGCCGCCCACGCTGTAGAACAGGAAAGGTGTGACCGAGGCTAGAAAATTGTTGATGAACTTTACCAGAAATTTCCACTGATAGATATCGAACCGGATCTTGTAAATTCTACCAAGACGGGAGGCGATGTCGGCACGTTCGTAATTCGACGTGTCGTAGGTGTGGATCGTATTTATTCCATCGACGATTTCGCTGACGCGCCCGGCAAGTTCACGGGCCGTCAGTTGCCGCTCACGTCCCAAAACCAGCAGGCGCCGCCGCATCCGGGGAATTATGAATGCCTGCACCGAAACAATTGCCGCCGTGATGAGCCCAAGCGGAATACTCTGCACAAAGATGAACACAAGCGCCGTGATGGCCTGCCCGCCAAGGAGCGCCGGGGCTACGAAGGCATCACCGGTAAAGCCGCCGAGAGGCTCTACCTCATCCTTGACCATGCTCGAGACTTCAGCCCCTTTCAGGCGTTTGAAAGTTGCGGGCGGAAAGCGCAGGATATGGTCGACTAGGGTAAACCGCATCCGGCGCAGCAGACGCTCGCCAAGCTTGCCCTTGTAAATGTTGATGTAGAACTTGAAGAGCCCATTGATCACAACCAGACCCAGAAACACCATGCTCAGCGACAGGAGCGTGCCAAGTCGGGTAAGGTCGAACCCGTCAAACAGCTGGACCGGGCCATATCCTGGCAAGTCGAACGCGATCCGCATGAAAACCTGGGTGGCGTCGGGCGTCGCGAAGCCATCCCCCTGTATGGGGCCGTTGACGATCTGCTTGGGCAGGTTGAACGACAGAAAATAGGGGATCATCGAAACCGCAACAACCAGCAGCACCCACATCTGTTGGGCTTTGGTGTTTGCCCAGATGTAGCGTGAAAGGTTCTGATCCAACATGGTTTCAGGCAGCCCTTGATGGCACCGGCAAGAAAACCGGTCGACACAATCAATCCGAACCGCGTGGTCTAAGCAAGCCGTTTGTCGGTCGGCACTTGCGGGCCGATCAGTGTGGCGCCTTGGCCTTCATATGACGTGCAGCTTCGGCATAACCGCCGGACGCGCCGTCGATGAAATGCATGTGGTCGCGGTTGAGGATTGAGGGCACAATGCAGGTAACAAGGGCGGAGGCCTGCCGATGCAGTCCATAGCGGCAGATGTCCTGACGGGCGGCCTCTTCCAGCCGCGTCTCGATGTCGGCATAGTCTGCGTCGCTGACATCAATCGTCATCTTCAACCCATCGTCGAACTTCCGGAAATCGCTGTTCAGAACCAATGCCCTGCCATAGTCGCGCGCGTTGAATCCGGCCAGCGTCAGATTGGTGCGATGCAGGACGACTGTAAGAATGACAGCGAAGATAACCTTGATCCGCGCCAGGAACCGTTTGCCGGGCGGGGACTGGGCACGGATCTCTGCCTGCAATCCGCCAAGGTGGAACACGGGTTTCGGCCCCTCTTGCGGCAGGGGGTTGCCGGTTCTGTCTGCTGCGTTTGCGATGGCTACGACTGCGGCCACCAGTGCCCGGAACGCCTCGGTCTTGGCCGGATCGCAAGGGATTGCAATGATCGATACAATCTGGCCGTTGCGGGCCTCGATCGGGTTCCAGCGGCAGGACAGGCCCGTGAGGTCAGGTTTGCTGCCGGGCGGGGCCATGGGCACGGCAAAGCCGCCCGCCTTCATTTGCGCCTCGGCCCACGCGGATCCGCCACCCGCAAACATCGCAAACGACATATCGAGGCTGGCCTGGAGGCGGGCTACGCGGACATCGCGCCCCGCTGCGCGAATATCGGCCAGCGGCACAAGAGCGGTTCGCATCTGAAGCCCGAGGTCCTCGGAAATCCAGCGTCCGACCGCTGCTAGCGCCTGCCTAGCGTCGTCGAGCCTGTCCGGCGGGACGGCTATCGCTGCGCCATCGCCTCCGAACACGAAAGGATAGTCGTTGTTGCCAAGCGCATTCAGCACCGCAGTGATGACCGATGCACCGGCCATGTTCACCATCTTGTATTTGCCATCCGCAATGGCCTGACCAGAAGAAACAACATCCGCCACCGCAAGGGCCCAACTGTCCGGCAGGGGGCTGTACCTCGTGATGTCGGCCACATCCTCGAATTCCGCAAAGACTGGCAGATCCTTCAGAAATGTGGGCAGATTCGACGCGTCCATCGCTAAACGTTATCACCTTTTCGCCCCGAAGGGCGGCGCTTGTCACCCGCTTGCGAAAACCTGACGAACAGCCTTGGGACAACGGCTTGCTGGTCGCGCGGCCCTTACCCCAAGGCAGGCGGGCGCCGTCCGGGACGGCCCTTTTGCACCGCATAGAAAGCCCGGCGATCAGAATAGACACAGAATAATCCCTGCTATAGTGTCACCGCGATCGATGGTCCGAACCCATGCCACCGACTGCAGGCGACGAACAGGAAGAGGCCCGACAGGATGACACTGCAAAGGCTTCGACCGGGCCTGGATCTGTTGCGGATCGAGAGTTTGAAGGTGTCGTTCAATCTCGCGACCGGGCATCTCGACGCCGTGAAAGATGTCGGTCTTCGCGTTCTTCCGGGCAAGATCACTGCCCTTGTCGGGGAATCCGGATCGGGAAAGTCCGTTCTCGGCCACTCGGTGATGGGCCTGCAGCCCGCATCCGCAAAAGTCAGCGGCCGCGTGTTGTTCAACGATCCCGAGGTCGAGGGCGGGGCCGTCGATCTGCTGGCCCTGCCACGCGACGGACAAAAGATCAGGTCGGTCCGCGGGCGGCGCATCGGAATGATTTTCCAAGAGCCGATGACTTCTTTTTCGGCCCTTCATACCATCGGCAACCAGGTTTCCGAGGCGCTGAGCATCCATACCGCAATCTCTGTCGCCGAACAGCGCGAACGTTCGCAAGAGATGCTGTCGCTGGTGGGATTTGCGGATCCGAAACGGGTGTTCGACATGTATCCGTTCGAGCTGTCGGGCGGCATGCGGCAGCGGGCGATGATTGCGATGGCGTTGATCTGCGGACCGTCTCTCTTGATCGCGGACGAGCCTACGACGGCGCTTGACGTGACCATTCAGGCCCAGATCCTAACGCTTTTGCGGGACTTGCAGCAACGGCTGGACATGGCCATGCTGTTGATCACCCATGATCTGGGGGTCGTGGCGAATACCGCAGATGAGGTCGTGGTCATCTATCAGGGCCGGGTGATGGAAGCCGGACCGGTGGAGGCTATCTTCCGGCGGCCGCAGCATCCCTATCTGAAAGGCCTGATGGCCGCGGTTCCGCATTTCGGCATGGCGCCCGGCGAAAGGCTGCGCCCGTTGCGCGATGTCAAGGTTGACCGTCAGAACCTGATGGCCGCGATCGCCAAGCCCGGGGTTGCTGCAAAGCCGGGCACGCAGAAATCCGGCGTGCTCTTGTCTGTGCGCGACCTGAGCAAGACCTTCCGCACCCGCAATCAGGCGTGGGAGCTTCGTCAGCCGCAGGCGGTTGCCGTGCCGGCGGTGGATGCCGTCAGCTTTGACATCAAACGCGGTGAGTGCCTCGGCCTCGTCGGTGAAAGCGGTTGCGGCAAGACGACGGTCAGCAAGATCCTGATGCGCGCGGTCACGCCCGATGCGGGTTCGGTGATCTACAATGACGGCTCCGGCCCCGTTGATGTGCTGACGGCCAAGGGGGAGGAGCTGCAGCGCCTGCGGACCCGGATTCAGATGGTGTTTCAAGACCCGGTTTCTTCGCTTTCACCCCGCATGACGGTGGGCAACATCCTGTCCGAACCTTTGGACATTCACGAACGCGGGTCTGAACAGCAGCGGCGCGAGACGGTTGAGGCGCTGCTGCGCGCCATCGGCCTCGATCAGAATTCGCGGCATCGCTACCCGCACAGCTTTTCCGGGGGGCAGCGGCAGCGGATCGGGATTGCTCGGGCGCTGGCGCTGGCCCCTGGACTGTTGATCTGCGATGAACCGGTTTCTGCGCTGGATGTGTCGGTTCAGGCGCAGATCCTGAACCTGCTGAAGGATTTGCAGAAAGATCTGAACCTCACCTATTTGTTCATATCGCACAACCTTGCCGTCGTTGATTATATGGCGGACCGTGTTGCGGTGATGTGGTCGGGCCGGATCGTCGAATTGGCCCCCCGAGAGGTCATCATGCAGGCACCCGTGCATCCCTACACCCGCGACCTGCTGGCGGCGGTTCCCTATCCCGATCTGGGCCGCAAGCTTGATTTCGATATCGGCGTCAAGACCAGTGCCGAAGCGAGCGAAAGCTGGGCTTCTGCGTTCCGGTTTGGCGACAGGCACCAGAATGCGATGGTACCTCTGGATCTGGGCGGCGGGCATTTCGTCCTGGCGAACAGCTCTGCAGATGCGCGTGAACTGACCGCATGATAAACCGCCGCACCACGCTGGGACTACTGGCCTCGACGCTGCTGCCGCGCGCCGGCTTCGCCGCCGATGCGCCGATTTTCGAGGCAGATCTGGCGGCGGGCGCCTTGCCTGCGATGGCTGACCGCGTCCCGCGCAATCCCCGGATCATCGATCTGCCGGGCATGGGGCGAGAGACGGGGCGGCACGGCGGTACTGCCAGGATGCTGGTCAGTGGACAACGCGATGTGCGTCTGATCCCGATCAACAGCTATTCGCGGCTGGTCGGCTATGACGACAAGCTCTCGATCCAGTCCGACGTTCTGGCTTCCTTCGAGGCGGAGGAAGACCGCGTTTATACCTTGCATCTGCGCGAGGGGCATCGCTGGTCGGATGGCAGCCCGTTCACCGTCGAGGATTTCCGCTATTGCTGGGACGATGTGATCAACAATGAGGAGTTGTACCGCGGCGGGCCGCCGGTTGATCTGAAGTCCAACGGGCAGGTCGCGACCTTCTCTGTGGTCGATGATCTGACCGTACGCTACAGCTTTTCCAGTCCGATGCCGGATTTTCTGCCAAAGTTGGCAGCCCCCCTGCCCTTGTTGCTGTGTTTGCCGCAGGCTTACATGCGACAGTTCCACGCAAAGTATCAGACGGAAGAAAAGCTCGCCGAGCACATCGAAACCTACCGGGTCGATGACTGGCAGGGTCTGCACCAAAAAATGTCGCGGCAGAACCGGCCCGAGAACCCCGATCTGCCGACACTGGAGGCGTGGCGACCGCGCACTGCACCGCCTTCGGAGCAGTTCATCTTCGAGCGCAACCCGTTTTTTCACCGGGTGGATCAGGCAGGCAACCAGCTGCCCTATATCGACCGTGTTGTTCTGGACGTGGCATCGGCCGAGATCATCTCGGCCAAGACTGCGACTGGCGAAAGTGATCTGCAAGTGACGGGTGTCAGCTTTCCGGACTATACCTTGCTGAAGCAGGCCGAGAAAGCGCACTCGCTGCGCGTGTCCCTGTGGCGCCGCACGCAAGGCTCCAGCGTGGCCCTGCTTCCCAACCTGAACTGCAAGGACCCGGTCTGGCGCCAGCTTTTTCAGGACGTGCGGATGCGCCGGGCGCTATCGGTTGCAATCAACCGGGCGGAGCTGAACAAGGTCATATACTTCGGTCTGGCGCGCGAAAGAGCCGACACGGTGCTGCCCGAAAGCCCGCTGTTTCGGGCAGAGTATGCGGCGGCTTGGGCGCAGTATGATCCCTCGCTGGCCAATGCCATGCTGGACGAGCTGGGGCTGAAGGAACGCGGCGGTGGTGGCATCCGGCTGCTCGCTGACGGCCGCAAGGCAGGGATCGTGGTGGAAACGGCAGGGGAAAGCACTCTTGAGACGGACGTGCTCGAGCTGATCACCGACCACATGCGCGACGTCGGCATTGCGATCTATATCCGCACGTCGCAGCGTGACGTGTTCCGCAGCCGCGCCCTTGGCGGCGAAGTGATGATGTCGGTCTGGACGGGGCTCGACAACGGGGTCCCGACCGCCGACATGGCGCCCGACGGGCTTGCACCCACCTCGAGTGATCAGCTGCAATGGCCGGTCTGGGGCAGCTGGTACATGTCAGCCGAGACGGCAGGAGATCCGCCGGACATGCCTGCTGTCGTCGAACTCGTAAAGCTGCTGGAGGCTTGGCGACAAAGCACGGCGACAGCCGTGCGCGCCGACATCTGGGGCAAGATGCTGGCCCTGCGCGCGGACCAGGTGTTTTCGATAGGCACGGTCAATGCGGCGCTGCAGCCAATGGTGCGGTCATCCCTGATGCGCAATATGCCAGACGACGCGCTTTACGGCTTCATCCCGACAAGCTACCTCGGGGCTTATCTGCCCGACACGTTCTTTTTTGCACAAGGGTAGGGCATGATCCGCTACATCGTGATCCGCACGCTGACGATGATCCCCACATTGTTCCTGATTTCTGTTCTGGTGTTCGTCATCATCGAGCTGCCTCCCGGAGACTACTTCGAAAGCTACGTCTCGGAACTGCGGGCGCTTGGCGAAGAGGCCGACATCGCCGAGATCGAGGTCCTGCGCGAACGCTATGGCTTTGATCAGCCGCAGATCGTGCGTTACCTTCGATGGGCAGGCGGGATGCTGACCGGCGATTTCGGCTATTCGTTCGAATACCGCCTGCCGGTAAACGAGGTTGTCGGTGACAGGTTGTGGCTGACCATCCTTTTGTCGACGTTGACCATTCTGTTCACCTGGGCCCTGGCTTTTCCCATCGGCATCTACTCGGCGACGCACCAGTACAGCTGGGGCGATTATGGTCTGACCCTGCTCGGGATGCTCGGCATCGCGGTGCCGAACTTCATGCTTGCGCTGGTGCTGATGTATTTTGCCAACAGCTGGTTCGGGGTCTCTATCGGCAACATGATGGACCGCCAGTACCTGAATGAACCGCTCAGCTGGGAAAAGTTCACCTCCATTCTGTCGCATATCTGGATACCGGTGTTCATCATCGGCACGGCCGGCACTGCCGGGATGGTCCGCAGGCTCAGGGCGAACTTGCTGGACGAGCTGCAAAAGCAGTATGTCGTGACAGCACGGGCCAAGGGGCTGCATCCGAACAAGGTCCTGAGGAAGTATCCGCTGCGCATGGCGCTGAACTTCTTCATCTCGGACATCGGCTCAATCCTGCCGTCAATGATTTCAGGGGCGGAGGTCACGGCAATCGTGCTGTCGCTGGAAACCACGGGTCCGATGCTGATCCGCGCTCTGCAAAGCCAGGACATGTATCTGGCAGGTTCATTCCTGATGTTCCTTGCGTTCCTCACGGTTATCGGGGTGCTGGTGTCCGACATCGCATTGGCTATCCTTGATCCGCGCATTCGCCTTGGCGCGGGGAGCAGCCGATGACCGACATGCCGGATGTTCCGCGCTCGTCGCGTGCGCTGCCTGAACCGGGCGCGCAGATGGGCCACTTCGTGCTGGACGCGCCCTTTGACCCCTATGAGGCGGAAAAGATTCAGGCGGCACAGGGCAAGTTCGCCGAGGCGTCGCAGCTGCAGCTGATGTGGTGGGAATTTCGCCGCCACAAGATCGCGTATTACTGCGGCATTTTCCTCTTGCTGATGTATGCCACGGTCTTTGTCAGCGAGTTTCTGGCCCCCTACAACCAACAGCATCGCAACAGCGATTTTTTGTATTCTCCGCCGCAGTCGATCCACCTGTTTCATGAGGGGGCGTTGGTCGGCCCCTTTGTCTATGGCCGGGTGCAGACGCTCGACATGGAAACCCTGCGGCGCATCTACGCCGACGACCAGACTGAGGTGCAGAAGCTGCGGTTCTTCTGTTCCGGGGATGATTACATGTTCTGGGGGCTTGTCCCGGGCAATCTGCATCTGGTCTGCCCGGCACAAGATGGCGAGCTCTACCTTTTGGGCACCGACCGGCTGGGCCGCGATGTGCTGTCGCGCATCATTTACGGGGCTCGTATCTCACTCACCATCGGCATCCTCGGTGTCACGATGAGCTTTGTGCTCGGCATCGTGATCGGCGGTCTTGCGGGGTATCATGGCGGCTGGTTTGATGCCGTGACGCAGCGGGTGATCGAAGTGTTGCAATCCATCCCGTCGATCCCGCTGTGGATGGCACTTGCGGCGATCATCCCGGTCACGTGGAGTCCGATCCTTGTCTACATCGGGATCACGGTCATCCTTGGCCTTCTCGATTGGACGGGACTTGCGCGCGCCGTGCGATCCAAACTCCTGGCCTTGCGGGAAGAGGATTATGTGCTGGCGGCGCGGCTCATGGGGGCCAGCGGCGGGCGTATCATCGGGCGGCACATGGTCCCCGGCTTCATGTCGCATCTGATCGCTTCGGCCACGCTGACCGTGCCCGCGATGATCCTTGGCGAAACGGCTCTGAGCTTTCTCGGCATCGGGCTCAGGGCGCCGATTTCCAGCTGGGGCATCCTGCTGACCGAGGCGCGCAGTGTAAACATCGTAGCCCTCTACCCCTGGCTGCTGTTTCCTGTGGTGCCGGTGATCCTCGTCATCCTTGCGTTCAATTTCCTCGGTGACGGGCTGCGCGATGCAGCCGATCCGTACAAATGAGACACTGTAGCGCGCGCCCTGCCCGCGTATCAGCCAGGTCTGCTGACCTGCACAGAGGCTAAGATCATGACAGACCGTTTCGATGGTGCCCGGATCCTGATGTACAGTCACGATACGTTCGGACTTGGGCATCTGCGGCGATGCCGGACGATAGCCCACGCGCTGGTGCAGGACTTTCGCGGGATGATGGTCCTGATCGTCTCCGGCTCGCAGATCGCCGGGGCATTCGATTATCGTGCACGCGTGGACTTCGTGAAGATCCCCAGTGTAATCAAGCTGCGCAATGGCGAATACAGCTCGCTGTCGGAGCATATCGACGTGCAGGACACGATCAAGATGCGCCGGTCGATCATCCGTCACACGGCCGAAACCTTCGAGCCCGACATCTTTATCGTGGACAAGGAGCCGATGGGCCTTCGCGGAGAGATTGAAGAAACTCTGGCCTATCTGAAGGCGCGCGGCACCACGCTCATCCTTGGTCTGCGCGAAGTGATGGATGCACCACGCCTTCTGGACGTCGAATGGAAGCGTAACGATGTGATGGCCAAGATCAACCGTATCTATGACAGCATCTGGGTTTATGGGCCACCTGACTTCTACGACCCGCTGACTGGCCTCGATGTGCCGCAGTCCGTGCGCGACCGGATGAACTTCGTGGGATTCCTGCAGAGGCGCGCCCTGCACGAAGAGCGGTCGGTTCACCGCCCGGACGGCGATTACATCCTTGTAACCACGGGCGGCGGCGGCGACGGCGCCAATCTGGTGGAAGACGTGATGAACGCCTATTTGTTCGATCCGACGCTGGACCAGAAGGCGCTGATCGTTCTTGGCCCCTACATGCCGGGCGAACAGCGGGCAGAGCTGATGCGCAAGGGGCAGGACATCCCGCAGATCGAAGTGATCGAGTTTGACACCCGCATGGAGGAGCTGATCGCCAGTTCCAGCGGCGTCGTTGCCATGGGCGGCTACAATACCTACTGCGAGATCCTGTCCTTTGACAAACCCGCGCTGATCGTGCCGCGCACCACCCCGCGCGAAGAACAGCTGCTGCGCGCCAACCGCGCGGCCGAGCTTGGCATGATCGACATGCTGCTGCCGGAAGAGTCGCGGGATCCGTCCCGGATGGCGGCAGCCCTGCGGGTCTTGCCGTCGCGCCCAAAGCCGTCGCACGGGACCCTGGGGCTGCAGCTGGAAGGGTTGACCAACATCTCGCGGCTTGTTGGCGACGTTCTGAAACACCGGGCTTTTCGTACCAAGAAGCGGCGGTTGCCCAGTTGACGCCAGGCGTCGGGCGCAAGCGGCTTGTCGTGGTGGTAAAGGGCTACCCACGGTTGTCAGAGACGTTCATCGCGCAGGAGTTGCGGGGGCTGGAGCTCGCAGGGCTGGATTTGGTGATCGTATCCCTGCGCCACCCCACAGACGGCAAGCGGCACGCGCTGCATGATGAAATCCAGGCGCCGGTTCTCTACCTGCCAGAGTACCTCTATCAGGAGCCGTTGCGTGTTCTGCGCGGGATATGGGCGGCGTCCCGTCATCCAGGCTTCTGGGCTGCGTTTCGGGCCTTTCTGCATGACTTGCGCCGGGACATCACACCCAACCGCGTGCGGCGGTTTGGTCAGGCGGCGGTGCTGGTTGCAGAATGGCCGGACGGTGGCTGCTGGCTGCACGCCCATTTCATCCACACGCCAGCCTCGGTTGCCGATTATGCCGCGCAGATCCGCGGCATCGGCTGGACCGTGTCGGCCCATGCCAAGGATATCTGGACCTCTCCCGACTGGGAGCTTTCGGGCAAGCTTGACCGCGCCCGATGGGCGGTGACATGCACTGCCACCGGGCACGCACATCTGCAGGCGCTGGCCCGAGACCCTTCGCGCGTGTACCTCAGCTACCATGGCTTGAACCTTGACCGCTTCCCTCGCTTCGATGGCGACCGGGGCGCCCGGGACGGATCACGTTCGCAGGACCCGGTGCGGATTGTCAGCGTCGGTCGCGCGGTGCCGAAAAAGGGCTATGATGTGCTATTTCGGGCGCTGGCGCTGCTGCCTGCCGATCTGCACTGGCGGTTTGACCATATGGGCAACGGTGGCGAGCGTGCAATGCTGCGCACACTGGCTGCAGATGTGGGCATAGCCGAGCGCATAACCTGGCACGGTGCTGTCAATCAGGCACAGGTGCTGCAGGCCTATCGTTCTTCCGATCTGTTCGCGCTGGCCTGCCGGATCACCGCGGACGGCGACCGTGACGGGCTGCCCAATGTGCTGGTCGAGGCTGCAAGTCAGGGGCTGGCCTGCGTGGCCACCAACATCTCGGCCATCCCCGAGCTGTTCACCGACGGGCAGAACGGCTGGCTGGTGCCGCCCGAGGAGCCTGGCCTGCTTGCGGCGGCTTTGGCCGAGGCGATAACAGAGTCCGGGATGCGGCAGCGGTTCGGACAGGCGGCGGCGCTGCAGGTTCGCGCCACGCTGGATTACCATACGAGTGTGGCGCAACTTGTCGCCTTGTTTGCGGCGGAAGGAGTAAGGGCATGAGCGGGCCAACCGTACTTTTTTATGTGCAGCACCTGTTGGGCATTGGCCATCTGGCCCGGGCGAGCCGCATCGCGCGCGCCCTGATTGCCAGCGGCATGCAGGTTACGCTGGTCACCGGCGGGCTGCCCGTTCCCGGCTTTCCCGGGCCCGACATACCTAACCTGATCCTGCCCCCGGTCTCGGTGCGCGACGGGGCGTTCAAGGGATTGATCAATGCCGAAGGGCAACACGCCGACGCGGACTATCTTGCGGCACGCGCGGCCCTGCTTCTGGATGCCTTTGCCCGCATGAAGCCTGATATCGTGATGATCGAGGCTTTCCCTTTCGGTCGCAGACAGGTGCGGTTCGAGCTGTTGCCGCTGCTTGATGCGGTTGCGGCTGCCCGGCCAAGGCCCCTCCTTGTGTCGTCGCTGCGCGATATCTTGCAAAAGCGCGGACGGCTGGACCGCGATCAGGAGACGGTCGATCAGGTGCGCAAGTATTTCGATCTGGTCCTGGTGCACGGCGACCCGGGCTTCGCCGCTCTGGGCGACAGCTTTCCGCTGGCAGATCAGATTCTCGACAAGGTGGTCTATACCGGTCTGGTCTGCCCGCCCCCGCCGCCCCCGCCGGCCGATCGGTTCGAAATCCTCGTCTCCGCGGGGGGCGGTGCCGTGGGCAAGGAGCTGGTGCATGCGGCTGTCGACGCCGCAGCCGAAATGCCGGACCTCGCGCCCTGGTGTGTCGTAACCGGCCCGAACCTGCCGCAGGTCGAATTCGACAAGCTGACCGCGAAGGCCCCGGCAAACATCACCCTCGTGCGGTTCCGCAGCGACCTTGCCAGCCTGATGGCCGGGGCACGGCTGTCGGTGTCGCAGGCAGGCTACAACACAGTCGGCGAAGTCCTGCAGGCGGGCTGCCGCGCGCTCCTTGTGCCCTACACGGGTCAGGGGGAGACCGAGCAGGCCGACCGCGCGGCACTTCTGGCTCGGGCGGGGCGGGTGTCCGTGCTGCAAGGAGAGGGCCTGACCAGCACCAATCTTGCGCAGGCCATTCGCAAAGCACTTGACTGGTCGCCCACGCAAGGCGCCTTGCCGATCGCCGTTGATGGCGCGGCGCGGAGCGCGCAGGTCCTGGCGGATGCCGTGGCGGCCTTGCGAAGTCGCGCGCCATGAGGCCCGATCTGTCCGCTCCCTTCGGGCCCACGCAGGCCCGACGCGCCAAACTTGCGACGGGTGATCCGATCGTCCTGCAATGGCCGCAATGACATGACCGCGAAAGAGCGCCTCAACGCCGGAATAGCAACTGCCCGCGCACTGATTGCCGCGGGCGACAGAACCGGCGCTGCGGCGCTGCTGGATCAGCTTGGCCAGATCGCCGAGGTTCGTGCGCTTGCCCCGCAGACCGCACTGGGCTTGCCGCGACGCCTGCATGCTGCCTATCTGCACCTCGCCAAGGCCGAAGGGGATGATCTGCGCAAGGCGGGCTATCAGTTCCACCTTGTCCCCGACCCGGAAACGCTGGCCCCGCTTGCAAGGTTCAGCCTGACCGAGCAGCGCTACATCAATGCCGCGAACCATCGACCGGTGCCGCGCGTGATCCATCAGATCTGGATCGGCACGCTGCCTTTGCCCGCGGCGGTCGCGGACTGGCAAAACCATGCCACCGCGCAGGGGTACGCATACCGGCTGTGGCGCGAGACAGATCTGGCTGCACTGGGGTTAAGCCGGAACCCGGTCTTTTCCGACATGCTGGCGCGGGGGGACTATCCGGGGGCTGTCGATGTGGCGCGCTATGCCATCCTCGCGGCTGAGGGCGGCATCTACCTTGACTGCGACTGGGTCCCGGCCCGCAATGACATCGGCTTTCATGACCTTTTGCCCCTGACCGGGCTGACTGCACTGGCAGAAGAAACACCGCGAAAGACCGGGGTCGGCGGGCTTCTCCTTGCAAACTCGTTCATCGCGACTCCGGCGGATCACCCGGTCCTGCACCGGTTGAATGACGCGCTGCCGTCTGCGCTGGCCGCATTGCCCGGCGCGCCCGCGTGGTGGGCGACCGGGCCGCTGATCTTCACGCTCCTCGCGCGCGGCGGGGCAGTCAGCCTTGCTGCGCCGTCCTTGTGCACCGGCAGCCTTCCGCGCCTTGCAGCCCTTGCCGAGGTGCAGGCCCTGCGGGACAAGGCCAGGACCGAAGATTCAGGCCTTCTGATCGCCTGGAAGTCATGGTAGCCGGATAAGGTCTGCCAGCGAGGTCCAGCGGCAGCCAGGATGCCCGGACGTCATCTCGAACAGCTGTGCCAGAAAATCCCACGCGTCGGCGTCATGGACGAGGTGATGGGTCAGAACCCCCACAGGCGCCCCCCGATCAAGGGCAAGGGCGAGTTCATCCAGCAAGACCGCCGCCGGTCGCCCGCCACGCGTTCCGCGCCAGTCGATCAGATCGACATGCGTGTTTACCACCTGAAGCGGCGCAGGCTTCTCGGGCCCGAACACCGAAAGGGCCTGAAAGCCAAGGCCCGGCAGACCCTCTGCAACTGTCTGGGCGATCCGGTTCCATGGCGGCACCAGCACCGGTACAAATTGCGCACCATGCAGGGCCCGCAGACGGGCTAACCCGCGTGCAAGTTCGGCCAGGGTCACGAAAACGGGGCGATGCAAGCCGAGCTCTTGCGACTTTTCAGTCGGCCCGGCGTGGTTTGCATGCGCCCAACCATGGACTGCAACGGTGACATGGGGTTCCTGGGACAGACTGCTGGCCAGGGACGGTCCGGAATGGGCGGGAATGACGGCGAGCGTGACCGGCACTTCTGCCGTGCCGGTCATCTGCAGCAAGGTGTCCAGGGCCGGGCCGGGATCCACGGCATCATCGTCGCGCAGCCACAGCCGGGCGGGCCGCCCCCTCGTGGCACACAGATCGAGAGCGCGCAAAAATGCATCGCTCATCGGCGAAGGGCCTCTTGCAAGAGCTGGTCCAGCCGCAAGGCCGCCCCGGCAATCGCGTGGCTGTCCTGCACGCGCAATCGCGCCGCCTGTGCCATGCGGTGGCGCAGCGGCGCATCCACAAGCAGTTTCGCGACTGCCGCGGCCGGGGCTGCGTCGTCCCCCGACGGCGTCAGAAAGCCTGTGATCCCGTCTGCCACCACCTCGGGCACACCGGCCACGGCCTGCGCCACAACCGGCAAGCCTGCTGCTTGCGCTTCAAGGTAGGCCAGACCGTAGGCCTCACCGCATCCAGGCCAGACGTAGACAGACGCCCTCGCCATCAGGCGGGCAAGGTCGTCATGTGTCATTTGCCCCAGCCAGTCGATGCGGTGTGCCGGAAATCCCGCAAACAGGGCCTGCACCTCGGCCCGCAGCGGTCCGTCACCCGCCACCGAAAGCCGCCAGACAAGGTCGTGGGGCAGCAGGGCAAGGGCTGCCGCCAGCCGTACATAGCTTTCGTACTTGTCCCCCGTGCGCATCATCGCAACCGTCAAGAGGTGCCCGCGCTCGGGACCCGGCTCGGCTGCAAAGGGCAGCACGTCAACGAAGGGCGTAAAGCGGGCGAGTGCCGCATCGGGCGCTGCCGCCAGCAAGCCTTGCCGGTCGCGTTCGGTAAGGCACAGATTCAGCGCCGCGCCCTTGACCATGTCCAGCATCCGCGCCTGGATCTCGGCCCAGATTCCGATGTTGCGGCGGGCCGAATAGGATGCCTCGCAGGTCACATAGGCAAGCCTGTATCGCGCGGCCAGAACCGGGCCGATAAGGTCTGGCGCCTTGTAATACGGGTGATAGCAAAACCACAGATCCGGCGCGCCTCCTGCCCAGATTTCGGCGATGCGCTCGACTTCCGCCCCAGCTGCCGCTTGCAACGCGCTCCACCCGGCGACATCTTCCGGCCGCCCGAGGTAGGCTCGCAACTCTGAAGCCACCGTCACCCTGTGCCCGGCCAGTTCGAGGCACCGTATCAGCATGCGGGCCATCAGCCTGTCACCAGAAGGCACCGGATGATCTGGCGCTTTCAGCGGGGCATAAAACGCGATCCGCAGGCGGCGGGGGGCATGGGGCATGGGGCGGCGGCGTCCCGGGTTCTGGCAGTACGGCACAAGACTAGGCGCAAAGCGGGTCAAGCGCGACAAGGAAAACGCGACCCTGCCGCGCTTGACAGGCCCCGGAAACTGCCGCATCCCTAGAATCTTGCCCACAGATTTGGTGTGATCTTGACCCCGCTTTCCTTGATTGAAACCCGCAAGGCCCGTGTCGGCGTGATTGGCTTGGGCTATGTCGGGCTGCCGCTCGCGATGGCCATCGCGCAGGCCGGCTTTTCGGTGACGGGGTTTGACACGGATCACGGCAAGATCACCGCGGTCGCTGCGCGCAAGAGCTATATCGAGGCGGTCTCTGATGCGGTTCTTGCGCAGGAAGTTGCGGAAGGCCGATTCACCGCGACGAGCGAGTTTGCGCAGCTTGGCACTTGCGACGTCATCGTGATCTGTGTTCCAACGCCGCTGACCCGCCACCGTGAACCCGATCTTTCCTTTGTTCTGCGCACCTGCAAGGACATCGCAAAGTCGCTTCGCTCCGGTCAGTTGATCGTGCTGGAATCGACGACATACCCTGGCACCACCGATGGCCCGATGAAGCAGGTGCTGGAGAAAACCGGGCTTCTGTCCGGGCGCGACTTCTTCCTCGGCTTCTCTCCGGAACGCGAAGACCCGGGCAACCGTGCCTACAACACCTCGACGATTCCCAAGGTCATTGCCGGCGAAGGCCCCGAGGCAGGCGCCCTGATGCAGGCTTTTTACGGCGCTGTGGTGAAGACCACGGTTCCGGTGTCCACAACATCCACTGCCGAGGCGGTCAAGCTGACGGAGAATATTTTCCGCGCTGTGAACATCGCCCTCGTGAACGAGCTGAAGGTTATCTACGAGGCGATGGGTGTGGACATCTGGGAAGTGATCGACGCTGCCAAGACCAAGCCCTTCGGGTACATGCCCTTCTATCCCGGCCCCGGCCTTGGCGGCCATTGCATCCCGATTGATCCGTTCTACCTGACCTGGAAGTCGCGCGAATACGACCTGACCACCCGGTTCATAGAACTGGCGGGCGAGATCAATTCCGACATGCCCCGCCGGGTGGTTTCCCGCCTGGCCGAGGCGCTGGACCAGCACTCCGGCCGTGCGCTCAGCCGCTCGCGGGTGCTGGTGATCGGCCTTGCCTACAAGAAGAACGTCCCCGACATCCGCGAAAGCCCGTCCCTGAAGCTGATCGAGCTGATCGAAGAACGCGGGGCAGAGGCGGCCTTTCACGACCCCCACATTGGCGAGATTCCAAAGACGCGCGCTTACGGCGTTCTGATGGGGCGGCGGTCTATAGCAATTGACGAGGCGAGCGTCCGGGGCTTTGACGCCGTGCTCGTCTCGACCGATCATGACGGTATTGATTATGCATCCCTCGCGCGCTGGTCGCCGCTGATCATTGATACCCGCAATGTCTTTGGCCGAAGCGGCATCAAGTCGCCGCATATCTTCAAGGCCTGAGCGGAGAGGGGCCTGTGATGAGCCGACCTTGCACCCCACTCCAAAATCCTTTCCTCTGGCGGGACATCCTGAACCATAGCGCGCGGACCGCGACACCCCGGGGGACGGGCCCGAGAAATTTGGCCGGGCTGGGTGCCCGGCGCGCGGGATGCCCCCGGTTCGGCCTTCCCCCCTGCAGTGCTCCCGCTTGCTGACAGATCCCGCCACCTTCCGCGTCGCCATCATCGCCGATGCGCATTTCCATGATCCTGAAGGCGATTTCGGTGGGGCCGGAATCACGTTGGGTGGCAGTCTGCTAGCCTTGCGGTCGTGGAAGGACACTGCAGCGGGACCCCGCGCCATCAACGAGAGTGCGGCCGCCTTGGTCGGGGCGCTGGACCGCATCGTCGCCGCAGGGATCACCCACGTGATTCTGGCAGGAGATTACACCGACGACGGGCAGGCAGAAAACACGCGCCGACTGGCAACCCTGCTGCAGCACTACCACGATCGTTTTGACCTTCGGTTCTATGCCATCCCCGGCAATCACGATTCTTTTGGCAGCCATGGCAAGCATGTCTCGACCCGGTTTGTCACGGCTCCGAACGAGACAGGCCTTGTCACCAGCGACCCCGATCAGGCGGGCAATGGGATCGTGACACACGCCATGCGCTGTGAGGGCCAGCCTGCGGCCTTGCTGCCGATGGCCGCCTTCGGTCTGTTCCGCCAACCGGCATATCTGCATTGGGAGACGCCTTTCGGTCAGGCAGATGCGCCGGATGCAAGGGTCTATGCAGCGACGGCCCCGGATGGCTCGGTGTCGCACCGCCTGATGGATGCCTCTTATCTGGTGGAACCCGAGCCCGGGCTATGGCTGCTGCTGATCGACGCGAATGTGTTTGAACCCCGCCCCGGCCACAAGGATCCGTCCCGCAAGAAGGCGTTCCATGATCCGTCCGATGCGGGCTGGTCGGCGGTTTTGCGCGTGAAGCCGTTTCTTTTGCTCTGGATTGCGAGCGTGACCGCGCGGGCGGCGGCACAGGGCAAGGCCCTGCTTACCGTATCGCATTATCCCGTACTGGACCCGTTTCAGGATGACACAATGTCCGAGCGTGCAATGTTCGGGGCCACCAGCTTTGTCCGGCGCACACCCGTACCGCAGGTCGGCCGTGCGCTTGTTGCCGCCGGGCTGCGCTGGCATGCGGCCGGGCATCTGCACATCAACGCGACGACGCGGATGGCAGGCCCGGACGGAACGCTGATTGATCTGTGCCTGCCGTCGTTGTCAGCCTTTCCTGCGGCGTTCAAGATCGTCCACGCCAATCGGCAACGGCTTGCAGTTGAAACCGTGACGCTGGACGATCTGCCCCCGGATCCATGCCTCACAGCCCTTTATGCCGTCGAGGGGCGCCGGGGCGCAGCTCTCCCCTTCGGTGCCTTCCTCGCCGCACAATTCCGCGCCAGACTTCGGACCCGACGCCTGCCTGCAGACTGGCCGCCGCATCTGGCCGAGCGGATCCTGCACATGACGGTCAGCGATCTTGTCACCCTGATGGGCGGCCCCGTCCCCCCGGACGCTGCCGCTGCGACTCATCGTGCCTATCGTGTGACCGATATGGTCGCGGATGCCTACATCCTGCGGGAAGCAGGTCCGCTCGCGCGCGGTTGGATCGACCCGCAGCACCTGCAGATTTGCCGGATGTTGGCGCGCGACTTTGCCGACGCCGGCAGCGATCCCGGATCATCGGACGCCGCTTTCTTTCGGCGGTTCCTCTCGGTCCTGCAGGTTTCGTTGCGCCGGGCTGATGCGGACGACAGCCGGATCGAGCTCTCTCAGTAACAGGAGCCACTGCCTGCGTTGAACGCTGAAGGCGTTACGGCGAAGGGCGGGGGCAGACGGGGATTGCCACGCCTTGCATGGTGCGCTGCCCTTGACCGTTTTTGCCCGTGTTAGTGGCCCCACCTGCCCCAACCCGTCTGTCAGTCTGCAGCCTGACCAACCTTTTCGGGCGCACCCTGCATCGGACGCTGGCTTGCGGGGGGCAAGACACGTCCATTGTCGGCATGCCCTTGAGGCGCGGCTGTCGGCCCAGTTCGGTCCTGATCATACGCGAATGAATGCGCGCCATTCCCGAAGAATTGACCGAAGTACTTCTGCGCCCCGTAATACCCGACCGCGGATCCCGGCGGACAGAGGCGCAGATACAGCTCATCCAGTGCCTTGATCTGCGCTTCGCGACTGTCGCAGATGTTGCTGACTGTCTTTTCAAGGATGATCTGCAGCCGTCGCCGCTCCTCCGATTTGAACCAGTAGCGCCGACGCAGGGGACCCGCACTGTAGTGCCGGATATGGTCGAATATCCATAAGCTGCGGTTGTTGTTCCAGCGGCGCGAGATCTCTGCCACCTCGGGATAATCATGCGCGGTGTTGATGACGGCACCATTTTCGCCCCAGCCGACATCGTCCTTTTGCGGCAGATCGCGGCGCATCTTCGTCAGCACGTCGCGAAAGAAGGCGATCGAGGACGGATGGTTGCGCACGATCATCACGCCCGAGTTGTAGCGGCCCGAAAAGCCGCGGGCCATGTAGACGTGCTTTCCGGGCTCTGCAACCGACCGGAAATCCGGGCAGGACCGCCGGATGACCGTGTCATTGTCGACAAACATGACCCAGGGACGGCCATCCTCAAGTGCGGCAAGGATCAGCACGATCTTGATCCACGTGCATTCGCGCCCAAGGTCGGTCCATTCATTGGTCCCGACCACCTGATAATCCGCATCATGCCGGTCGGCATAGCGGTGGTGGGTTTGCATCATCCGGCCAAAGACCGTTTCGTATTCGTTGAGCGTCAGGCTCAATACCAATGGGCGCATGTCATCATCCGATCCAGACAGAATTGACACACCCCGAATGCAACTTAGACGCGAATCGCTTGGGAAATCAAGGCATTTCTGTGGCAATAGTGGCGAAAAGTTAGCGGTTCTTCGGGCGGATCAGGTGCCTGTCCACTGAACGGGGTTTGCGACCCGTAGGCGGAAGGCCAAAAGAGACTTGCCTGTGGTCGTGAGATTCTTGCTGGTAGTCCGTCGAGTGCAAGACAAGATTGGTAAAGGACAAGATGTCCAGTAAAGCAGATACCTACGGAGTAGAAACCTGCTCCTGAAGAAGACGCGCTATCAAGGAATGCAACTCTGACAGGTCTAAAGTTCCCGCATCGAAGCTCGCGTCCGCTGCCTTGATGGCCGCGAGGTATTCGGAGTCACGATTCTTCAGGCGAGCAGGAAGGCTCGGTGTACCAGGCAGCCATCCACCCAGTTTCACACACAGGGCAAAGTATGCAGCAGCACGCGCGGTGCGACCATTCCCGTTTATGAACGGATGAATGTGATTCAAACGCCACAGAATCTACGCCGCAAGGTTCACGGGATCGGCTGTTTCCCAGGCCCTGTTTACGCGATTGATGAAATTTTCCATCAACCCCGGTACTTGAAACTCTGGCGGCGGACGATAAGAGCCCACCTCAACCTGGCAAGGCCTATAAATTCCTGCACTAGTATGAAGACACGCAATTGCATGAAAATTCAGTGCTTTAAGAATTGTGTCTGAGAGGAAATGCTGGTTGCTCGATAGAGCTGCAAGTACGATGGATTGGAGGAAGCTGAATTGGCGATCGCCGTTTGCGATCGCCATCGACTGGTAGACAGGGTTTGCTTCTGAGCTGCTAAGGTTAAAGAGTATCGACGGGGACCACTACGCCGCTACGCCAGCCAGCTTTTCCAGCTCTTTGACGACCTGCGCCTTCGTGACGGCAGTGTGCTCGTCTGAGAGACACGCCACAATGTAGTCTATTCGCTGTTCCTTGAGTTCACTGAAGCTCGTCCGCTTGGCCGCAGCTGCCCGAAGGGCGTCCAGCAGTGCCGGATCGGTCATGGGTTCTGACATTGTTCGCTCACTACTGTTTTTCCATCACTACACCACAAGTTCCGTCGGTCTGGAATCCCTAAGTTCATCAGGCCTCGAAACATTGAGAAATCTTTAACGTCTGTGCGCTACGATGTAGTTCCAATTTTTGTCGGTAATCAGTCCCTTCTCGGATTTGTGACCCCCCTCACCGCTCCTCCACCAGAATCTCCCGCTTCCCTACGTGGTTCGCGCGGGTGACCACGCCCTGCTCC
>Ga0105044_10001238_pt1 | contig 33747 bp, 29 predicted proteins | sample MAT01_FD_78092 | JGI IMG/M metagenome (GOLD analysis project Ga0105044, IMG submission 78092) | Freshwater microbial communities from Lake Fryxell liftoff mats and glacier meltwater in Antarctica - MAT-01 | ecosystem: Environmental > Aquatic > Freshwater > Ice > Liftoff microbial mat | place...
AATGTTTTAGCTAAGCGCCTAGGTTCGAGTAGCCCCCTAAACAATGCGCGAGCAGCTACAGATGCCCTAGATGTTTTGCGAACATTCGCTGATGTGGCGGAGGAACGGGGAATTCCTTTGGAGAAGCTTTACTCCTAGGTGATTCCTAACAGCCGAGTGATTATGTGATTTTGGCTTACAGTGTGGTTCATTTTTGTGGCTCTATTCTGTAAGCACGTTGATTTATACATCCCTGGAATACCATGAGATTTGAAGATGTAGCTCCGAAAAAAGGTTCTAAGAAGCGGCGGCGTCGTACAGGCCGCGGTATTGCTGCAGGGCAAGGTGCTAGTTGTGGCTTTGGCATGCGTGGCCAAAAATCTCGATCTGGACGGAGCACTCGTCCTGGATTTGAAGGTGGTCAAATGCCCCTTTATCGCCGAATTCCTAAGCTGAAGCATTTCCAATTGGTTAATCAGCAGCAGTTTACTGAGATTAATGTGGGTGACTTTGTAGGGTTACCTGCCGCTTCTGAAGTGACCTTGGCTTCTTTGATTGAGGAAGGCATCATCACCACTGATGATGGCCCTCTTAAGGTTTTGGGTGATGGGGATCTCACAGTCGCTTTGACTGTAAGGGCAGCGGCCTTTACGGCTTCCGCACAGCAGAAGATTGAGGCTGCAGGTGGAACCTGTGAACTGTTATCTTAGATAAAGATTTGTTTGCTAATTTGATTTTGCAAGGTATTGCGAACAAGTTAGTTAAACTTTGTAATCCTGACAGCAACGAGGTTACTGTATGGTTCGTGACAAGACCCCTACCGCTCAAGAAACTTTTACGCAGATGGCTCAAGCAGCCGGGCTGCGTCAGCGTATCTTGGTCACCCTTGGTATTCTAATCCTAGTTCGGCTGGGCATTTTTATTCCTATTCCAGGAATTAATCGGGTTGCTTTTCAACAAGGAATTGCTGATTCTGGTTTGTCCAATTTAATTGGTTTCTTGGACTATTTTACGGGTCGTGGCTTGTCTACCCTTGGTGTTTTTGCCCTAGGCATCATTCCGTACATTAATGCTTCTATCATCATTCAGCTTCTAACGGCAGCATTGCCTAGCTTAGAGAATCTGCAGAAGAATGAGGGTGAAGCTGGGCGTCGTAAGATAGCTCAGTTAACTCGTTATGTCACATTGGGTTTGTCTTTATTGCAAACGACTGGTATTGCTATTTTAGTGAGTACCTTTGCAAATACCCCTGGTCCCTGGTTTATTGCCCAGACTGCTATTGCTCTCACGGCAGGTTCCTTGTTCGTCATGTGGGCTGGTGAACTTATAACTGAGCGTGGGGTTGGGAATGGTGCCTCTCTCCTAATCTTCCTCAGTATTGTTTCGGTTCTTCCTAGGGATCTGGGGCGCACGATTGAACAAGCTCAGAGTGGCGATCGCAGTTTTGTTGGCGGTGTTATCGTTCTGCTAATCGTCTTTCTCGTGATGATCGTCGGTATTGTCTTTGTCCAAGAAGGGCAGCGTCGAATTCCTATCATCTCTGCTCGTCGCCAAGTTGGCCGCCGTCTGTATTTAGAGAAAAGCAGTTATTTGCCTTTGCGTCTAAATCAGGGTGGTGTTATGCCAATTATTTTTGCTTCTACTGTTTTTCTGCTGCCTGTTTTCCTTAGCAATCTTTTTCCTGGGAATAGTCTTCTGGTTACCGTAGCCACCTACCTTCAACCTGGCACTTGGGTTTATGTTTTTGCATATTTAGTAATGATTCTTTTCTTCAGTTACTTTTATGCTTCCATTATTGTGAACCCAGTGGATATGTCCCAGAATCTTAAAAAGATGGGGGCAAGTATTCCCGGAATTCGGCCAGGCAAGGCGACTAGTGAGTATATCGAGCGAGTACTGAATAGGCTGACTTTCTTAGGAGCCATTTTTCTGGGTTTGGTGGCTATTGTCCCAACTGCAGTAGAAGGAGCTACACAAGTTCGTACTTTTCAGGGCCTTGGCGCAACGTCTTTGCTGATTCTCGTCGGGGTTGCAATTGACACGGCGAAGCAAATTCAAACCTATGTGATTTCACAGCGTTACGAAGGAATGGTTAAGGAATAGTGGTGCGACTTATTTTTCTTGGGCCTCCTGGCGCTGGTAAGGGTACTCAGGCTAATGTCCTAGCTGAAACTTGTAAGGTTCCTCATATCTCAACTGGAGATATCTTGCGTGGAGCTGTAGCAAGTTCTACTGATCTGGGGATGAAAGCCAAGGGCTATATGGATCGAGGAGAGCTGGTTCCAGATGATCTGATCCTCAATATGGTAGGGAATCGACTAGATGAAGAAGATACCCGATTGGGTTGGATTCTAGATGGCTTTCCTCGAAATGTCTCTCAAGCTAAATTCTTAGACGTACTTCTTGAGCAAATTTCTCAGCAGTATGATTGTGTCGTTAATTTAGATGTATCTGACGAGGTGATTGTTTCTCGCCTTCTTGATCGTGGTCGTGACGATGATAATGAAAGTGTCATTCGTACTCGCCTTTCAGTTTATCGTGAGCAAACAGCCCCGTTGATCAATTTTTATCGTGATCGACAGATGCTAGTTTCTGTAGATGGAAATCAGCCAGTGGAAGATGTAACGGCTTGTTTGAGCAAAGTGATAATTTATTGAAAAAACTTTTATGATCTTTTAGATCCGTTCAGTAGGTTTACGAGTAGGACATTTGGTTTAAGATATTTCAGATTTGCTAGTCTGGACTTCTGAATCCTTGCAATATATTTTCCGTCTTCAACCTTGTTTGGTTTCATTTTCGGATTACTCAAACAAAATTATTCGTTGAGCATTGAGACCTTCTAGGAGGATTATTACTTGTCTAAGCAGGATTTGATTGAAATGGAGGGAACTGTGACTGATTCTCTTCCCAACGCCATGTTCCGCGTTGATCTAGACAACGGCTTTAATGTTTTAGCTCATATCTCTGGAAAAATTCGGCGGAATTACATCAAGATTTTGCCAGGCGATCGCGTCAAGGTTGAGTTGACTCCTTATGACTTGACGAAGGGTCGTATCACTTATCGCTTACGTAAAAAGTGAGCAGGTGAGGCAGTTAAATTGACAAGTCTGCACAAGACTTGATAGAATGTTGAGTTTGTAATAGTTGAGCGATTAGGGATGAAAGTTCGGGCGTCTGTGAAGCGGATCTGTGAGAAATGTCGTGTTATTAAGCGGCACGGCAAAGTAATGGTCATCTGTTCTAATCCAAAGCACAAGCAGCGGCAAGGATAGACTGCGCTGGTAGCTTATTTAATTTGGGTCGAACCCCTAGCTTCTTGGCTAGTTTATTTAGGCGTGGCTTCAATGGTTTAGGCAAGTATTTTGAAGAGCGGTTCATTAGGAGTATAGAGCGTGGCACGAATTGCCGGAGTAGACCTACCGCGAGATAAGCGTATTGAAATTGGTCTTACCTACATTTATGGAATTGGCTTGACCCGTTCCCAGAAGATCCTGGCTCAGACAGGTGTTAACCCTGATATCCGAGTTAAGGATTTAGAAGAGACAGATGTTATTTCTCTACGTGAAGCTGTAGAAAGCAATTACGAGGTAGAAGGAGATCTGCGTCGCTTAGAAGCACTGAGCATCAAGCGCCTGATGGATATCGGTACCTATCGTGGGCGTCGTCATCGAATGGGTCTGCCCGTTCGTGGACAACGGACTCGTACCAATGCGAGAACGCGGCGAGGTGCAAGACGTACTGTGGCTGGAAAGAAAAAAGCTCCAGGTAAGAAGTAATTTGCTGGTTTCTCTGATTGAGGATGTCTGGCTCATTGGGCTTTTTTTGAAAACTGTAAAGTCGTGGGAAATCAAATTGGCGTCAGCGTAGGGTTTATCCTGCTTTGATGATACTTACGTCTCCCTAAAATGCGACTGCGCAATCGGATCTCATCAAACAGGTTGGAATAAAAATATGGCGCGGCAGATTGGAAAAAAATCTGGGACAAGAAAGCAAAAGCGAAATGTTCCCAGTGGTGTGGCTCATATTCAGTCCACATTCAACAACACGATTGTTACCATCACAGATGGTAACGGCGAAGCGATTTCTTGGGCTTCTGCTGGCTCAAGTGGTTTTAAGGGTGCCAAGAAAGGTACACCTTACGCCGCTCAGACAGCGGCTGATAATGCTGCTCGACGGGCAATGGATCAGGGTATGCGCCAGATTGAGGTGATGGTTAGTGGTCCTGGCTCAGGTCGTGAAACTGCTATTCGAGCGCTACAAGCTTCAGGGTTAGAGATAACTTTGATTCGGGATGTTACTCCGATTCCCCACAACGGCTGTCGGCCTCCTAAGCGTCGTCGCGTTTAATTTGCCTTGAAAGGGGTTAGGCTTCATCCCAAAAACACTCTTAGTTGCTTATGTGTTATTTGGCTGACACCTAGCAAATTTATAGGGATGTGCATCGCAGCTTTCGGTGCAAAGACGTGGCTGAATTTTAGACAATCTATCTCCGATCATGCCAGTGTATCGGAAGGTTATGGAAAAGGGAGGTTGCAATGGCACAGTTCAAGGTTGAGTGTATCGAGACTGATCTGGATAATGAGCGTGGTGTCCAAAGTCGCTTTATCTTAGAACCTCTGGATCGTGGTCAAGGGATTACTGTTGGTAACGCACTACGGCGGGTTTTGCTCTCTAATCTAGAGGGAGCAGCCGTTACGGCTGTCCGTATTGCTGGGGTTACCCATGAATTTATGACTGTGCCTGGGGTTAAGGAAGATGTGCTTGACATTATCCTTAATATGAAGGAAGTAGTGCTTAAAAGCTATTCATCCCATCCTCAGATTGGGCGTCTTCGGGTTGAAGGACCGGCAACTGTTACTGCGGCTGATTTTGACCTTCCTTCTGAAGTTGCAGTGATTGATGAGACTTATTATGTCGCAACGGTCTCTGCGGGGTCTGTTTTGGAAATGGAGTTCCGCGTTGAGAAAGGTGTAGGTTATCGAGCTATCGAAAGAGGGCGTGATGACACTGCTGCGTTGGACTTCCTCCAGATTGATTCCATTTTCATGCCTGTACGTAATGTAAACTACACTATTGAGGATGCGCGTGTAGGGGGGTCTTTGGAGAAAGACCGCTTGATCATGGACATCCGTACGAATGGGAGTTTAACTCCGCAAGACGCTTTAAGCCAAGCTGCTAATATTTTGGTTGATCTATTCAATCCTCTGAAGGACATCACTATTGAAGATCTCCAAAGTATTTTCCCCACGGAGGAAGATCCCCATAGTCAAATTCCTATTGAGGAGCTGAATCTATCGGTTCGTGCTTATAACTGCTTGAAGCGTGCCCAAATTAATTCTGTTGCAGATTTGTTGGACTTTAGTGAAGAAGATCTGCTGGAGATCAAAAACTTTGGTCAAAAGTCTGCTGAAGAGGTGATCGAAGCTTTGCAGACGCGCTTAGGAATTACCTTACCTCGTGAAAAGTCTGCTAAGCCTACTGCCTAGGGCGTTTTTGCTTTAGGATTCTGCTTGTTGTTTTCATTTGTTTATTCTTAATCTTCAAGAGCTACTGTCATGCGTCATCGATGCCGTGTTCCACAATTAGGTAAGCCTGCAGACCAGCGTCGTGCTCTCTTGCGTGCTCTAACTACCGAGTTGATTCGCCATGGGCGGATTACAACGACAAAAATTCGTGCTAAAGCTGTTCGAACTGAAGCAGATCGGATGATAACCCTTGCTAAGGATGGATCTTTGGCAGCTCGTCGTAAGGCTCTAGGGTATATCTACGATAAGCAACTTGTGCATGCTCTATTTGAGCAAGCGCAGGATCGGTATGGCACGCAAAATGGTGGCTATACTCGTGTTGTTCGTACCGTGAGTCGTCGGGGTGATAACGCTGAGATGGCAATTATTGAGCTGACCTAACAATTAGGATTCCTTAATGGTGCTCCTATCCTTCTATGTTCTTCATTGTATTTTTTGCTTGAGTGCGAGCCTGTGACATCCTCTGTAGCTGACGAATCTGATGCTCCTGTGAACACCCTGGTTGCTCAAGAACCAGGGCGTGTAGCGTTGATTATTCAGTATCAAGGGACGAGGTTCCATGGTTGGCAACGTCAGCTACAACAGCGCACGGTGCAAGCTGTGATTGAAGATACGATTCAGGAGGTCTTGGGGCATTCTGTTACGCTGCATGGAGCTGGGCGAACAGATTCGGGAGTTCATGCTGCTGCTCAAGTTGCTCATTTTGAGGCTGTGACTCACATTCCCCCTCGCCGTTGGGCTGATATTCTCAATCATCGCTTACCTGAAGATGTTGTGATTCGAGCCTCTGCTTCGGTAGATCGGAGTTGGCATGCCCGATTTTCGGCTCTCTGGCGGCGCTATCGTTATACGATTTATACTGATCGGCGGCCTAATTTGTTTGTGAAGCCATTTGCTTGGCATTATTACCATGCTGCTCTAGACGTTTCTCAAATGCAAGCTGCTTTGGAGCCTATGTTAGGGCGACAGCATTTGGCGGCATTTCACCGTTCTGGTTCTAGACGTTCCCATTCTTGGGTCGATGTCCATGCCGTTGAATGTATTCGACGGGATCCATTCGTTCAGATAGAAATCCAATCAAGCGGTTTTTTGTATGGGATGGTGCGTTTGCTAGTTGGGCTGTTAATTGAGGTTGGGAGGGGTGCGCGATCGCCCGACAACTTTACTCAACTTTGGCAACAGCAGCGACGAGATGAGGTAAGATATGCTGCTCCCCCTCAGGGGTTATGCCTCCTAAGGGTCGGCTACGAAGATTTTCCTTTCCCTAAGTCTTTGTGGTTTGATAGTCAGCCGCAGTTTTTGTTGCCCGTCATGTCTGACCCTGATCTACAAGCGGCTCTTACGTGAATAGGGCATTTTGACTTCCTGACTTTATTTCTATCTTGTTTTTCTACACACTGTCATGACTAAGACTTATCTGCCACCTCAAGACAAAATTGAACGTAAATGGTATGTCGTAGACGCTGCCGATCAGCGTCTAGGGCGGTTAGCTTCTGAGATTGCTAATGTTCTACGCGGTAAAAATAAGCCTGAATATACTCCCCACCTAGATACAGGGGATTTTGTGGTTGTCATCAATGTCGAGAAGATCGCTGTGACAGGCCGTAAACGTACCCAGAAGCTTTACCGACGACATTCTGGTCGTCCTGGGGGAATGAAGGTAGAAACCTTTGCTAAGTTGCAATCTCGAATTCCTGAACGGATTCTTGAAAAGGCTGTGAAGGGGATGTTGCCCAAGAATAGTCTTGGACGACAGCTCTTTACCAAGCTGAAGGTCTATGCTGGTTCGGTTCATCCCCACACAGCTCAGAAGCCTGAAGTATTGATGATTAAGACTATTCCTGGAGGAAACTAATGCAAGCTGTTGAACAATCAGGCCGTGCTGTATATTGGGGCACAGGTCGCCGGAAAACGTCGGTAGCACGGGTTCGTTTAGTTCCAGGAACTGGGCAGATCACCATCAATGGCCGAACTGGAGATGACTATCTGCAGTTTAATCCTAGCTATCTAGCTGTAGCGAAAGCTCCTCTGGAGACCCTGGGACTGGAAAATGAATACGATATCCTTGTCAATGCTAGTGGTGGTGGTTTAACGGGGCAAGCCGATTCTATCCGGATGGGTGTTGCTCGCGCACTGTGCCAGCTCGATCCTGATAATCGCAAGCCTTTGAAGGTAGAAGGTTATTTGACTCGTGATTCGCGAGCCAAGGAACGTAAGAAGTATGGTCTGCATAAGGCTCGGAAGGCTCCACAGTATTCGAAGCGTTAATTGTTCTGATTGGACAGGCTATGCTTCCTAGTTCAACTTGACTTCTACGCGCACAGTAAGATGAAGTCTAAGTTCCTTCGCAAAATAGGAACTTAGGTTTTGTCCTGAATGACCTAGATCTTGTTTTTGATTGTGAATTGGAGTGAAGTCCTATGCCGAAGCCAGATATTCATCCTCAGTGGTACCCTGATGCCGAAGTGTATTGCAACGGCGAGTTGGTAATGACCGTTGGTTCCACCAAGCCAAAGCTTAATGTTGACGTGTGGTCTGGAAACCATCCCTTCTATACGGGAACCCAGAAAATTATTGATACGGAAGGTCGGGTGGAGCGATTCCTTCGTAAGTATGGTATGACCGACGCCCGCACCCAAGACTCTGGGGGGAGTGAGGCAGACGAAAAAGCTTAAGCTGTTAGTGTCTTCAAGAACTTTGTGTGAGTCTTTACTATTAGTTCTTGAGTACGTTCCTCTAACTGCTTTTTCGTTGCTCTACTCCACTGCTGTGTTGCTATGGCCGAATCATATCTGCTCGATAAACTGAAGTCTGTAGAGCAAACCTTTGAGGAATTGACTCGACGTATGGCGGATCCTGATATCGCGAGGGATCCGTCAGAATTTCAGCGAGTAGCTAAGGCACGAGCTTCTTTGGAGGAGACTGTATTGACCTATGAGCATTGGAAGAAGGCTCAGGTTGATTTGACTGGGGTTCGGCAGGTCTTGAAAGAAGCGGGTGGGGATGATGAGTTGCGAGAGATGGCTGCTCTTGAGGTCAGTGAGTTAGATTCCACCATCAAACTGCTAGAACAACGCCTCAAAATTTTACTGCTGCCAAGCGACCCTAATGATGACAAGAACATCATGCTGGAGATTCGTGCGGGTGCGGGTGGTGATGAGGCGAGTATCTGGGCGGGTGATCTGCTGCGGATGTATTCTCGCTACGCCGAGGTACAGGGTTGGCGTGTCAAGATGGTGAGTGAATCTTTGGCAGATGTGGGTGGTTTTAAGGAAGTTATCCTTGAAGTCCAAGGTGGGCAAGTTTATAGCAAGCTTAAGTTTGAAGCAGGTGTGCACCGTGTCCAGCGAGTACCGGCCACAGAAGCGGGGGGACGTGTTCATACGTCAACCGCTACCGTGGCGATTATGCCGGAGGTGGACGAAGTTGATGTTGAAATTGACCCCAAGGATATCGAACTAAAAACGGCACGGTCGGGCGGTGCTGGTGGGCAAAACGTTAACAAGGTAGAGACCGCTGTAGACCTCATTCATAAGCCTACGGGGATTCGGGTTTTTTGTACGGAAGAGCGATCGCAACTGCAAAACCGAGAACGTGCCATGCAGATTTTGAGAGCAAAGCTCTATGAGATTAAGCTCCAAGAACAACAGGATGCAGTTTCGTCAATGCGGCGATCGCAGGTTGGCTCTGGAGAGCGTTCTGAAAAAATTCGCACGTATAACTACAAAGATAACCGGGTAACCGACCATCGTTTGGGGCATAACTTTACGCTGACCCCTATTTTGGAAGGGGATATCGAGAGTATGATTCAGGCTTGTATTACCCAGGATCAGCAAGAGCGTTTGGAAGAATTGGCTAGCTCGACCTCTGCTGTTTCTATCTAGTACTAGGATGCGTCAATCGGCTTAGGTTCGAGAATGTCTTAGGGACTTTGCTGGCTGAGTGACGCCGAAGCCGTTACCTAGTCCGCGTTTTTTTCGGCTTCGCTCGGGGAACGCGGGTTCTCTGTTATTGGGTCAATTCTGCTGTAGAGGACTCATTTTTCTTTTCTCTAATCTATTTAGATCCCATCACGAGACCGGCTGGAACGGATGCCACGGATTCTGATATTAGGGGGAACGACAGAGGCAAGGCAGGTCGCTGAAGTTCTTTTGGAATCTGGCTTTGAGGTCATTACCTCGTTAGCTGGGCGGACTCAGGTAACGAGGCGATTGCCTGGGCAGATCCGGGTGGGAGGTTTTGGGGGTGCGGTCGGGCTAGCGGATTACCTGGCACAGGCCAAGATTGATGTGGTGCTAGATGCAACGCATCCGTTTGCTGCGCAAATATCTCAGCAAGCGGCGATCGCCACTGACCATTATTCAATTCCTCGGCTGATGTTGGTGCGCCCTGATTGGGAACCACAACTGGGCGATCGCTGGCTCCCGGTTGTTTCTTGGGCAGATGCTGTGGATTTATTACCCCAGATTGCCCAGCGGATATTTTTAACCATTGGCCGCCAAGAGTTAGGGCAATTTGCCGCTCTTCAATCTTTATGGTTTTTGATGCGGGTGTTAGAACCATTAGAGTTTGGGGTTCTTAGGCCGCCTGGGGTCGTGCTGTGCGATCGCCCTCCCTTTAGCTTTGACCAAGAGTGCTACTACCTGCACCACTACAGCATTGATACGCTAGTAACCAAAAATAGTGGGGGCAGTGCGACCGCCGCGAAGCTCCAAGCTGCCCGTGCGCAAGCTGTTCAGGTTGTCATGATTCAGCGGCCTCCGCTGCCATCTGGGGAACAAGTGGCGACTCCGGCAGAGGCGTTGCACTGGTTGACCCAGCAGGTATAAGGCAATTTTCAGGCTCAGAAACCTCTATCTGAAAGGTTCTTGAGCCTGAAAGATTCCTGAGCCTGAACGCGATTACCATCCCCAACTGCCAGGTTCTCCTTTGAATGGGCCTATTACGTCTTGGGTGACCCAACCTCCATAGAAATTGCCAGGTTGAGGGGTTGCTGTTTCGCCATCAACGAGGCACAGATCCATCATGTGGGCATAGAAGGCTAGGTAGTTTTGGATGGGGGCAAAGTTAGCGCTGGGGATCGGGTAGCACCAAGCTGCATCGACGGCTTGGCGATCGCCCACCGTAATCGTAAAGTAGCGGGCTTGCCCTTTCCATTCGCAGAAGCTGGCTCGGTTTGTCGCTGTCAAAAACTCCATCCGCACATCCTCGGGGGGGATGTAATAGGTGGGTGGATGACTGGTTTCTAAAACCCGCTGGGCATGGGTGGTATGGACAATGGTTTCTCCATTAAAAATAATTTGGATAGACTTGCTGGTTTCTTCGAGGCGGGGAGGCCGAGGATAATCCCAAACAGATTCTTGGCCGGGTTCAGGAGAAGTAGGAGTAGGGCGCATTGTGGATGATTGAGTGCTAACAAAAAAACTGTGAGACCAAAAACTGTGAGACCAAAAACTGTGAGACCAAAAACTGTGAGACCAAAAATCTGCGAGAGCTTGTGAAAACCAGTTTCTGAATCGTTAGGCGCTGTATCGCCAATAAAAGAGGGATTTAGGAAAGAGGGATCTAGGAATTACCTGGGGTTTTTGGGTGCTTTTGGGTCTGGGTGCTTTTGGGTCTGGGTGCTTTTGGTAGTGTAGCGGGGCGATCGCCAGACAGGGCGAATCGTTTTAGTCAGTTCTCAATCTGGTAGGCGTGATCTAGCAAGGGTTGAATCCTGGCATACTGAAGCAAGGGAGAGGAAGACGACTTAACGCTTAACGTTTCTCGCTATTAGTCTTTACAGCTTCAGTTTTTACAGCTTCAGTTTTTACAGCTTCAATCTTTACAGGTTTAGTCATGGATACGCATCAGTCGCTTCGTGATCGGCAGCGGGCGTTTGGCGCTCAGGTTTCCGATGCATCGGCTAGCCTAATTCCAGCCAGTTTTGGCAATGATGCTGCGGCCTTTGACTCGGCCCATCAAGGGGTAGCGTTGTACGATCGCACCCATTGGGGACGGATTCAAGTGGGGGATCGCGATTGCCTCCGGTTCTTGCACAATCAAACCACCAATCACTTTCAAGATCGTCAGCCTGGAGAGGGCTGCGACACTGTTTTTGTGACCTCCACGGCGCGCACCTTAGACTTAGCAACGGCCTATGTTCTAGAGGATGCTGTGATGTTGCTCGTATCGCCTGGTCAGACAGAATCCCTAATCACCTGGATGGATCAGTTTATCTTTTTTGCCGATCAGGTTAGTTTGGCAGACCTGACCGCTGACACTGCAACCTTTAGCTTGATTGGCTCCCAAAGCTCCGATCTGCTGACAACATTAGGAGCCGAAAGCCTGCTAGATGGCGTTTACGGCAGCCATCGGATGACCCACGTAGATGGGATTCCAGTGCGAGTGGCGGTGGGCAGTGGTGTGGCGATCGCCGGATACACGCTCATCACCGATGCCCACTACGCGGCTGATTTGTGGGAGCGCTTAGTGAAGGCTGGCGCATTGGCATTGGGAGAAACCGTCTGGGAACGGCTGCGAATTGAGCAAGGCCGTCCTCTGCCCGCCCATGAGTTAACAGAAGACTTTAACCCCCTAGAAGCCGGACTCTGGCACACCATTTCCTTGACCAAAGGCTGCTACATCGGGCAAGAGACCATCGCCCGCCTGCATACCTATCGCGGTGTCAAACAGCAGCTTTGGGGTGTAACCCTGGGCGCTGCCGTTGCGCCAGGTACCCCAGTCATGGCAGGGGATGACAAAGTAGGGTTGCTGACTAGCTTAGTGCCCACCCCAGACGGATTTTTAGGGCTAGCCTATCTTCGTACCAAAGCAATCGAGAGTGGCCTTGATCCCGTTCAAATCCAAGTTCAAATCCAAGGGGTAGACGCGAAACTTATGCCGTTGCCCTTTGTTCACCATGGTTATCCTCAATCCCCCTAAACCGCTAAACAGAGCGGACTCAGCTTGTCTGGCGATCGCCCCCAGCACCCCGCTTGGCAACCGGAGGGCAGCGCTGGCCTATTAGATCCTAGGACAAACCGTGGGTTTCTCAAAGCCCCTGTCTAGCCCCCTAAGAATACCTCTAGCTCTATTCCAAAATTGGCTCTAGCTCGTAGCGGAGTTCGCGTTTAAATCAAGGTAATGTCTCAGGAAAAAGCTCATCCCACAGGGCAAGTTTTGGGGCTAGATTTCACGCCTAAAACCTGACGGGATCGGGCAAAGATCCCTTCCCCTTTAGTGATAAGCTGAAAAGTGGCAATTTTACAGTATGTTAAATCTGTCACTCCACCCCTCAAACGCAGATAATCAGTAGGTTTTAAGCATGGTCACCACAGCAGAGAAAACCAATATTGGCTACATCACACAAATCATTGGCCCGGTTGTGGATGCGAAGTTTCCAAGTGGTCAAATGCCCCGGATTTATAGCGCATTGATTATTACGGGTCAAAATTCAACCGGACAAGAAATTTCGGTTACCTGTGAAGTGCAGCAGCTTCTCGGAGATCAACAAATCCGCGCGGTGGCTATGAGTTCCACGGATGGCATGGTGCGTGGGATGGAAGCGATGGACACAGGCGCTCCTATCAGTGTGCCTGTGGGTAAAGCAACTTTAGGCCGAATCTTCAACGTTTTGGGCGAGCCTGTTGACGAAAAAGGCCCCGTATCTGTTGAGACGACTTCTCCCATTCACCGAGCCGCTCCTAAGCTCACAGAACTAGAAACCAAGGCTTCCGTTTTTGAGACGGGGATCAAAGTGGTTGACCTGCTGACCCCCTATCGTCGGGGTGGCAAGATTGGCCTGTTTGGTGGGGCTGGTGTGGGCAAGACCGTGATCATGATGGAATTGATCAACAACATTGCGACCCAGCATGGTGGGGTGTCTGTTTTTGCGGGTGTCGGCGAGCGCACCCGTGAAGGAAATGACCTCTACAACGAAATGATCGAGTCAGGTGTTATCAACCCCGATGATCTAGGTGCTTCTAAAATTGCTCTGGTCTATGGTCAGATGAATGAACCCCCCGGTGCTCGGATGCGCGTGGGGCTGTCTGGCTTGACGATGGCCGAATATTTCCGCGACGTGAATAAGCAAGACGTGTTGCTCTTTGTAGACAACATTTTCCGGTTTGTGCAAGCGGGTTCTGAAGTGTCGGCACTGCTGGGGCGGATGCCTTCGGCGGTCGGATACCAGCCAACCCTGGGAACAGACATGGGCGACTTGCAAGAGCGAATTACTTCCACCACGGAAGGCTCTATTACCTCTATTCAGGCGGTCTATGTACCTGCGGATGACTTGACTGACCCCGCGCCTGCGACCACCTTTGCCCACTTGGATGGGACTACTGTGCTATCTCGGGGTCTTGCTTCTAAAGGGATTTACCCCGCCGTGGATCCCCTCAACTCGACTTCTACCATGTTGCAGCCTGCGATTGTGGGTGAAGACCACTACTCCGTGGCTCGAGCTGTTCAATCTACCCTACAGCGCTACAAAGAACTCCAAGACATCATCGCCATTTTGGGCTTAGATGAATTGGCTGAGGATGACCGTTTGGTGGTGGCACGGGCACGGAAGATTGAGCGCTTCTTGTCTCAGCCCTTCTTCGTGGCGGAAGTATTTACGGGTTCTCCTGGTAAGTATGTGAAGCTTGAAGATACCATCGGCGGCTTCAAGAAAATCTTGAGCGGTGAGTTGGATGATATGCCTGAGCAAGCCTTCTACATGGTGGGCGACTTGGATGAGGCGATCGCCAAGGCCGAGAAGATGAAAGCTGAAGCGAAGTAAGTTCCTGAATGGTTGCTGGGAAGGGCGATCGCCCTTCCCTTGCCATTCTTTTAATCAAGCGTTCCTTTGTAAGATATTAAACGGTTTACTATGACCCTCGTTGTACGTGTAATTGCGCCAGATAAAACGGTCTGGGATGCCGCTTCTGATGAAGTCATTCTTCCTAGCACCACCGGGCAGTTGGGTATTCTGTCTGGTCATGCTCCCCTGCTGACCGCTCTCGATACTGGGGTCATGCGGGTTCGCGAAGACAAAAGCTGGGTCACGATTGCCCTGATGGGTGGCTTCGCCGAAGTTGAAAATGACGAAGTGACTATTTTGGTCAACTCGGCAGAACGGGGCGATAGCATTGATCTCGAAGAAGCGCGTACTGCTTTTACAGAATCAGAAAGTGCTCTGGCTTCGGCTCGGAATTCTGGGGAGCGCCAAGGGCTGATTCAAGCAACCCAGGCTTACAAGCGTGCCCGCGCTCGCTTCCAAGCCGCTGGTGGCATGGCCTAAATGCCTGCTTGTTATAGCTATCGTCACAAAGGTTAGGACATCCCAGCGTCATTCCCGTGGAAACGGGAATCCATGGGGCGCACGACTCTCAAGATAGATTCCCGTCTGCGCGGGAATGGCAAGTAAGTGTCCTATGGATCGTGGCTACAGCTATAAGACCCATCTCGGGATCTAATCATTAAAAAAGGGAAAGCAATGATTGCTTTCCCTTTTTTGTGGTTTCCTTTCGTCAATTCCCGGATCGTGAGTATGACTCATGTGCAGATGCTTTGCCTCTCCATCTACGGTTATTGATATAAGGTTATTGATCCAAAACCCTAGTGCCAATATCAACACGGGGCAAAACCGTTTTTATCTCCCTAGATATTTAACGCCAGCATTCAGCCTCTAGTCATGACAAGCACGCTCTAGCCTTTCTCGCGATTGAATTTTAGGCAGAGATAAACGCTTGCGTACCCGAGACAAAAGTCTAGGCTGGCGCAACCCCGGTAGAGTTTTCGCCTGGGATGGGGATGGAGCGTGACGATCAACGCATCTAATGGAGTAGGGGCGATCGCCACTCCTAGCCCCTATCACGGCGCTGCTAGAAATCTGGACAGGAAGGCGTCGAACCTTCAGCCAAGCTAGTTGCTGCCTGTGAAGGTTACTTCCGGGAAGCGATCTTGAGCTTCGTTCATCGACTTCTTCTTGCCTTCTTCTTGCCAGTAGTTGATAACTTCTGTGGCCTTGTTGAGCAACTCTACCCGTTCTGTTTCGGAGATCCAGGTTTTGGATTGTAATTCACCGCTGAGTTGCTCCCACGCATCGTTGCGGGGCCAGAAGAAATAGGATGTGAGCGGGCTGGTGCCTTTGCCCACTACTTGATCCACGGCTAGGGCAACATCGCTTTCTAGCCAAAGCACCTTTAAAATGAACCTCGACAAATGTACCTCCAGACAGCTATTGGCTGATTCTTAAACGCCTACAATCCTTCATATTAGCTCAGGATTTGATACTATTGCTAGGGTTTTGGATGCAAGATGGGAGAACCGGCTTGAGTCAGTCTACGATCGCCATTCTAGTGTTTGATATTGACGGGGTTGTGCGCGATGTCGGCAACTCCTATCGGCGAGCCTTGGCCGATACGGTAGAGCAGTTTACGGCGGGGGCCTATCGCCCGACCCCAGTGGATATCGACATCCTCAAGGGGGAAGGCATTTGGAATAATGACTGGGAAGGCTCCTGTGAATTGGTCTATCGGTATTTTGAGCGCCAAGGAACAGGGCGATCGCAGATTGCCCTCGATTACGATGTGGTGGTGCAGTTTTTTCAATCGCGCTATCGAGGCGCTGATCCTGACCACTGGACGGGGTATATCTGCGATGAGCCGTTGCTGATGTCTCCTAGCTATCTCCAAGCCCTCACCGAGGCTGGGGTTGTTTGGGGCTTTTTTAGTGGCGCGACCCGTGGCTCGGCGACGTTCGTGTTAGAAAAACGCTTAGAATTGCGATCGCCTATTCTGGTGGCGATGGAAGATGCCCCTGGCAAGCCCGACCCAACGGGGCTACACGATACCATGCGGCAACTCGAAGCGCGCCATGATCTCCCAGCCGCCCTGCCGGTCATCTACGCCGGAGATACGGTGGCGGATATGCAAACGGTCGTGAAAGCGCGATCGCAGGATCCGAGTCGAGCCTGGGTGGGTGTGGGCATTTTGCCCCCGCATGTGTTGCAGCCTGCCGACTATGCCCAACGCTATGGGGAAAGCCTACGGGAGGCGGGAGCTAGCCTGGTGCTTGACCAGGTGCAAGCCTTGACGGTTGAGACAATTCGCCGTTTACCACAAGCCTCTAGGGCTGACTTGACCTAGAATTTAGGGGCTTCTCCAATTAGTCTGGACTGCCTGAAAGCTCCTCTGGACTGCCTGAAAGCTGCGCTGGACTGCCTGAAGGGCTGACCCATCCCTAAAACTAGATGATTTCTCTCGGTGATCTGGTGACCCACTGGGCAGGGCGATTAAAACTTGGGCGGATCTGCTAAATCTGCTAGAGAAGAGAAAAATCAAATTCAACAGCTCTATCTATAATGGTGTAGCTTTCAATCCTGTCAGCCTACGCGACGTAAAGCCCAAATAGTGATCTCGATGATCTCGATGAATTTAGGGTGTGAAGCGTGATGGTGCAGCGATCCGCTAACTCAAGTCGTCGGCAGCTGGGCTGATTTGAGAGGGAGCGTCGAAGGCTGGGTTGTATCAGGTGACCGATCGCCAGGGGAATAGGATACAACTGTGGACAAGGACTGCCCAAGATAAGGATTGCCTAAGATAAGGATTGCCCAAAAATGGACTTATCGCTGTTCCCTTGCTTGTTGCCAGTTTCATTCCTCGGTAGACTTTCTCGCCAAGGTGGTCGCTATCCTTTGCTGGTTCTCTAGGGGACGCATCGATCTATCGGTTTTCGATAGCAACGGCAATGGTTTCAAGAGGATTTTCAAAATGACCGGAGAAGGAGGGAAACCATGACCCAAGACTCACGTTTTTCAAAACGGCAGCCGCCCTCTTCTCCAGCGCAGCCCCGTGGGACAGGGCGACCTCCAGCGGTGCAGCCTTGGCGATCGCCCGATGCTCTGCCTGTCACTCCTCCGGCGCTGCCCCAACCCCCCCGGCCTCAGCCAGACCGCCAGCTTTATACCCAGGTTTCGCCGCCGCCTCGTACCCCTGCGCCGCCTGTCGTTAGGGTGCCCGCCCCTACGCGCGATCGCCCCCGTCGGCCTCCCCAGTCGCCCCCGCCCGCTGCCCCTCCGACACCCCCAGTCCCCGCGAAGGCGACTAAAAAAGCCCGATTTATCATTGGCTGGCAAGTGTGGGTGATGCTATCGCTAGCAACGGTCTTGGGGGCTGGCGGTTTGGGGGCAGCGTTGTTGTTCAAGCTGCCTGCCCTGCCCAACTGCCCTTCGATTTTCTGGCCTACGGCCTCTGCGTCGTTGCGGGTCTATTGCGCTCAGCTAGCGGCCAATAAAAAGACTGTTGATGACTTGCTCGAAGCCATTGAGCTGGTGAATGGCCTGCCCGAAAACCATCCCATGCATGGGGAAGTTAACCGTTACACCGAAACATGGGCGGATGAAATTCTCAATTTGGCACAAGACTCTTTTCATCGGGGGGATTTAGAAGGGGCGATCGCCATTGCCCGCCGCATCCCCATGGGCACTGCGGCTAGAGACCTTGTGGCCGAGCGCGTCAGCCAATGGCGCGAGGTTTGGGCAGAAGGCGAGACAATCTATGCCAAGGCCGAAACGGCGATGCTCGATCAAGATCTGCGCCTAGCGTTTTCCTTGGCGACCCAGTTGTTAGATGTGCCCAATCGCTATTGGCAAACCACCAAATATGAAGAATTGGGAGATCTGATCACGGCGGCTCGTGAGGATGGTAATCGACTGGGGCAAATCCAGCGGCTAGCACGGCGCGGTGGGTTGTCTAATCTACTCCAAGCCATTGAGATGGCGCAGGAAGTGCAGCGCATCAGCCCCGCCTACCCAGCGGCGCAACGGTTGATTGCGAGATTAGGCCAAGATATGTTGACGTTGGCCGAAGCGGCTCTCGACCGCGAAGACTTCGCCGCTGCTATGGAGATTGTCGAGCAGGTGCCGGAGATCGATGCGCTCCAACCCGAGCTGCAAGATTTTAGAACCCTCGCCCAAGCCCGTGCCCAATCGTGGTTAGGTGGCACTGCTGATTTAGAGTCGGCTGTTAGCCAAGCCCAACGGATTCGGCGCGATCGCCCCCTCTATGGCCGCGCCCAGAGCTTGATTGGGCGCTGGCAGCTTGAAATTCGGGATGTGGTGCAGCTCAACCAGGCTCGGCGGTTGGCTAACCTCGACACCTTGCCAGACCTCAGAGCGGCGATCGCCGAGGCTCGCCAGGTGCCTAGCAGCAATCCTAGGGGCGATGAAGCGCAGACCTTGATTCAGCAATGGACAACCCAGATTGAGACGGTGGAAGATCGCCCCATCGTTGATCAAGCAACGGCTGTGGCCGGAGCCGGTGATCTAACGGCTGCCATTGCCCTAGCGCGTCAGGTTAGATCAGGGCGTGCGCTTTATGCCGAAGCTCAGGAGCAAATCCAAGGCTGGACGCGGCAACTGCAGCGCAATGAGGATATGCCGATTCTCAACGAAGCCCGTCGCCTTGCCTCGTTTGGTAACCTAGGACAGGCGATCGGCACCGCTGATCAAATTCAAAGTGGGCGCGTTTTGCACGCAGATGCCCAAGCTGATATCCGCCTTTGGCGGGGGCAACTGCAAGCCCGTGCCTCGCTCCAAGAGGCTCAACGGGTGGCGGCATCCGGCACCCCCAACGCCCTACTCTCTGGCATTCGCTTGGCTAGCCAAGTGCCTGACAACACGGATAGTTACGCTGAGGCCGATCGCTTCATTGCCCAATGGAGCCAAGGGGTTTTGCAATCGGCGCAGGTGTTGGCGGGCTATGACCTAGATGGGGCGATCGCCCTCCTTGCGCAACTGCCTCGCCATCCTGCCACCGCTGCCACGGCTCAGCAACAGTTAGCGGCTTGGCGTCAAGCTCGTACCCCTCAATCCCTTCCCACCCTTCCTCCCAGTGCTTCGACGGCTCCAGATCCAGAGTCTCCCATGCCGTCTACCAATAATGAGGCCGATCCTGACAAAAACTGAAGAGTTTGGGGATCAGCCATTAATCCCCGCTACACCTGATCCCCTGCTGTGTAACTTAGAGGACAGTTACAGCAATAGTCCGACCTTAAAGATGGATTCCCGCCTGCGCGGGAATGACAGAGAAGCGTCCTATGGTTCATGGCTACTGCTTATAATTCAATCCTTGCTCAGCCCTAGGGGGTGATGTCGGGGGCTTGTAGCCATTGTTCAAGCATCACTTGCAACTGGGCATATTGGGTTTCTAAGTCTAGGAGGCGGTGGCGGGCTGCTTCTAGGTTTCCGGCTTTGACAAGTTGCTCTAAGTCCGCTGCGACTGCTTCGAGGGCGTCACCTCCCACACTGGCTGCCGATCCTTTTAGGCTATGAGCCTTGCGTTCGACGACAGTGATATCCCCCTGACTCAACCCCACCCGCATTTCCTCCAGATCTGCCGGAACGTAGTCTAAGAAACTGCGGCCAATTTGGGTGGCGAGGTCTAGGTCATCGCTACAGAAGTCTAATAGTGTCGCTAGGTTGAAGACGGATCTGGACGGTGGGTTCATGGGTTGGCTGACAGATTCTGCGGGGGGATCGGAGGTCGCCGCCAGCCAGGTTTGGAGTTGCTGGGCTAACAGGCTTTGGGCAATGGGTTTGGCTAAATAATCATTCATGCCAGCGGCAAGACATTTTGCGCGATCGCCCCGTCTCCCGTGCCCTGGCATAGGTAGGGTTAGAGAGTGAAACAGGGTGGTCAATACCAGGAATGCGGTTCAGCCGCCGCTAGCGGTTTCCTTCGGCATCAGCTAAGTAATGGTCTACGGCACCATTGGTTGATGCTTCAGTGACGTGAATCACCCTCGATCCATCCTTCTCTTCCTGAATCACCAAAGAATGATGGGTCTCAGTAATAATACTTACCGAGGTGACATCGTAAATATCCATCTGCCGCCAAAAATAGCGCTCTAGGGTAGTAAAATCTTGCCCATCGACAGCGCCTAACTCTAGGGCTGCGGCATTCAGTTGGGTGATTTCCTGGGGTTTTTGCAGATAGTTATTGAGGGTTTGATCGATGCGATCGCCCACTTCTGCCAGCAACTGGTTCGCCAGCGCTGCGATGGCCTGCCGCCTACTGCGATAGGAGAAATAGCCAACTAACCCTACGGCTCCTAGCATTTGCAACAAAAAGGGGACAACCAGCCAAACCCGTAAGGGTAGTTTCAGTTGGCCTAAAAAAAAGGACTGTCTACTTCTTCTAAGCACCATCATGCCAAGGGTAAGGAACTGTTGCCGATGTGTCAGCCGCTGGTGGGGCATTTCAGCAAGTCTATATAGAGTGAAGAATTCCCAACCTATTTCGCCAATCAATTACCCAGCTAATCTATTCCTAACGTATTAGCTTCTAACAGGAACCAAAATGGTTAAGAACTGATTAAAACTGATCAATAAAAAAGAAAGCCTTTTTTAGCAACTGGCGTAGCTCTAAACTACCGGTTGGTCGGCCTGAGATTTAGCTCAATCTTCGAACCTTGCCGTTTGAGCGATACGATGAATCCATAATTTCTGAGCCGCCTCAAAGCCATAGCTTGTGCCATCTCGAATGCCTCTCCCTAGCTCTGGGCAATGAACTGAGAGAAAGGAGGCATTGCTTCGTCTCAAGATCTGTGGGTCATTTCTCCGTGAGTTATTGCAAAGATACTTTCAATGGTCTAAGAGGCTGTTGGATCTTTTTAGGTCTTGAGCCTTTATCTAGGAACACTGCTTTTTCCAAAGGGTTGATCTGTCCCTTTTATAGTTTTCTCGATAATATTTTTTTCTGGGAACGATCTTACAAACTTTAGGAAAACTTCAAAAACTTTTAAAGGTGGACCGTACTGCTGATCGTGGAAGATGCCTGGCTAATGTGTTAGCCTCTCAACGATTCACCCAGCGAATATACTGATGTCGGTTTGATCATTTCTGGTTAGATTTTGCCAGCTTTTGAGGCATTTTGGGTCAGCTTCGCTAACGCTTCAACGCCTCTCTGGTATGTGACAGATTACTTTTTCAAATTGGAGGATTACAAAATTCCTATGGATCCAACCCATTATCTTCATACCGCCATTGTGGTGTCTGATCTGCCCCAGTCCGAGGCTTTCTATGGCACGATTTTGGGGTTACCCAAGGTCGATCGGGTGTTGCGCTTTCCGGGAGCCTGGTATCAGCTAGGCTCTGTTCAGATCCACCTTATTCAGCAGGATGATTTTGCTGTGCCATCGCAGGCCGAAAAATTGGGACGCAATGCCCATCTGGCTTTGGCGGTTGCAGACCTAGAAGTGGCTAAGGCCGAGTTGATTGCCCAGGGCTGCGTGGTGCAGGCCAGTGCCTCTGGCCGCGCCGCTCTGTTTACCCAAGACCCTGATGGGAATGTGATTGAGTTGCAGGAACTAGAAGCCAGCCCTGAGCCTTGACGCTGGGGCTAGTGCAAAAACAGTGGATCTGCATCTGCTGCTTGGGCTTTCTGGCTTCAGAAGAGGCTGGGCTGACAACTGGCGAGGATCGGATCAGTCGCAGAGTGTCAATCGCAGAGCATTTGCAAAGCCCTTAGCCGACTTCTTCGGCCTCGATGATTTCGGTTTCGGCGATCGCCCCTTGCACCCAAGCTTGCACATCGGGGTCAGCTTGCAGCCCATCAACATAGGCTTGCTCCACCGCTCCTAGGGCTACGCCATAGGTGACAAAGCGAAACACGACCGGAGCATAAAAGGCATCCGCGATCGAAAACGCCCCAAACAGCCAGTCGCCCCCTGCGCCATACTGCGCTCGGCAGGTGCGCCATAAGTCTGTTATCCGGTCAATGTCAGCTTCTAACGCCGCTGTGCGCTCTACCACCCGCCCCTGGGCGCGGATGTTCATGGGCATGGCATGGCGCAGGGTAGCAAAGCCAGAGTGCATTTCGGCGGTCACTGCCTGGGCGATCGCCCGATTCGCTACCTCTGCTGGCCACAGGGTTTGGTTGGCGTAGCTTTCGTTGAGAAATTGGGCGATCGCCAACGAATCCCAAATATGCAAGTCCTGATCAATCCACACGGGCACCCGCCGCGTGGGCGAGTATTGGCCAATCTCTGCCGCAAAAGTCGGCGTATCTAGCGGGATCCGCCGCTCCTCAAACGCTACCCCCGCCTTCCGCGCCACCAGCCATGCCCGAAACGACCATGACGAGTAGTTTTTATTCCCAATCACCAGCAACGGCTTGTTCACAAAGAATCTCTATTTTTAAAGTGGCAAAAAAGACAGCGCAAGACCAAAATCAGTGCAAGACCAAAATCAGTTGGGCAACCGCACCCTTCCTTGCAAAGGGGACGAGAACCTACAACGCCATTTCAAAATACCAAAAAAAACAAAGTCCTAAGCTCTCAAACCCTATCAACAGAATCTTTTTACGTGCCGTTCTGTTGACCCAAGACCCTGATGGGAATGCAGCAATTCTCATTATGGAAAATACAGAGCAAATGAACTATGGGCGGTCTGCTGAAACTCTTATTCTGTCGTTCAAGAAGTTGGGTCAGCATAGTGTTGGAACCCTTGAGAGTAGTACAAATACTTCAAAATGAGAATTGCTGCAGTCGCCCCAAGCAGACACCAATGATTGTTTAGAGCCAGTGATCGTTAGAGCAAGTGGTCTTCGCCAAAGAAGTTGGCGTCTAACTGAGCTTGCAATCCCTCAGGGAAGGAGCGGCTGAGGTCATAGAAACGGCTGTAAAGGTTGTTAAACAGCCTAAACAAGAAGAGTTTGACCTTGAAAAACTGGATGCGGGTGGCAATTAGCTCATCGAGGCGCTCGTTGGCATAGCGGTGCAGTTCCAAGTCTAGTTGGTTGTATTTGGAGATGGCCTCGACCACATCGGGAGGGAGGGCATCACTCTTGGGGCGACTCTTGGTAATGTTGCGGCTGACGTAGAAGGGAATGGACCAGCCAAGCACTTCTTGCAAAACCAAGAGCGTTTCATCGAAGCGCTCGGAGGTGCCTACAACGGCAAATTCATTTTGGAGATGCTGCTTGGCGCGTTCCAAAAACTCGGATGGGCAGGCTCCAAACGCAGGTGTCACCCCTTCTTTGCCGATGAGCACTCGGGTTTGGTGGTTGTCGACTTCTTTGGTAAGGCCGCTGGTAGCATATTCTTGAAGCGACATGTCTTCCGACACGACATTTTTATGGAGACGGTGATTGGTGCGCTGCTTGACGAAGTAGTAATGGGAGATTACCCGGTCAACAGGATTCCGCAGGATGGTGAAGTAGGTAAAGTTGGTTTCTTCAAGGCCGATATGCGCGCCATAGTCGAAATGTCCATATACCACCTTGAAGGTATCTCGCTCTTCGGGTGGGAGCTTGGAAAAATCATCGATCTTTTGCTTCCCTGTTGCACTAGGTGGCGGGACTTTGAAAATCTGTGCTCCGCCATATTGCTGCTCGAGAACCGAGCGCATTGTTGTCCCACCCGTTTTGGGGAGATGGATAAATATGATGAGGGGAGAGGTGCGCTGGGAGCGAGACTGGGGAGCGGATTCAACCATACAAGTTTAGCTCAAATAAAAGTATGGACGGTGCGGGAAACTGACAGACAATATATAATCACCCGCTAATTTCCAAAGAATAATAACATAAGGTTGTAACGCCGCTAATGAGGAGGTATCCGGGGCAGCAATTCTCATTAGAGTGATCAAACTAAATACCTGTCCAGGCTCTCGCCGCGTCCAGACAAACGGGAAAGGTTCACGTCATTGGGGAGGATGTTTTTAGGTTGGGATACTTTTATGGAAAATTGTAGAACAAATGAACTGTAGACGGTCTACTGAAACTCTAATTCTGTCGTTCAAGAAATTGGGTCGGTATGGTGTTGGAACCCCTGAAAGTAGTACAAACACTTCAAGATGAGAATTGCTAGGGCGACTGGGTGATCAGCATTCGAGTTCGTCTTCTCTGGATGCCCAGGCAACCTCTAAACGCAGCGGGAACCGCAGACTTGCTAGTCCGCTTCCTCCTTCTGCGCGCCACCCCCTGATGGTTTGCTTCTCGTTTGACCTCTTTTTGGAGATGAATACCTTGGAATCTATGGAAACGACCTTTTCCACTCCTGATATCCAGCGATCGCACCCCTTGATCCTGTTTATCCACATCCCAAAAACCGCAGGCACAACGCTGAGCTTTATTTTGGAGCAGCACTACGGGCCAGAGCATGTGTTTGCCTGCCATCCTGAGCGCTGGGTTTCTGGCAAAACCCCAGAAGATTTCAAAGACTTACCCGCCCAAGAGCGGGAGCAGTATCAGGTCATCCGAGGGCACTTTGTCTTTGGCATTCACGAAAACCTGCGCGATCTGTTTACCTATGTTGCTGTGTTCCGTGAGCCTGTCGATCGGGTTGTGTCGCACTACTACTACGCCCGCCGCCGCAAAGATCACTACCTCCACAAACGCATTGTCGCGGAAAACCTGAGCCTCAAAGATTACGTGGCCAAAGGTCTGTCTGTGGAAATGGATAATGGCCAAACCCGTATGGTGGTTGGGCAAGCAGGGCTAGAGGTGCCGTTTGGCGAATGCCCCCCAGAGTTTTTGGAAACAGCGAAGCACAATCTGAAAACCTACTTTGGTGCGGTGGGAACCTCTGAACGGTTTGATGACATGCTGGTTTTATTGAAAGAACAATTTGGGTGGTCGATGCCGTTTTACATCAACTGGAAGGTGACGCAAAACCGCCCCAACCAGGCAGATATTTCCCCCGATGTGGTCAAAGTGATCCATCAATACAATGCGATCGATCTCGAAATTCATCGCTATGCCAATGAGTTGCTGGATGAATTGATCGCTAAGCATGTGCGCTTTTTTAAGCTCAAACTGTTTGTCTTCAAATTGCTCAACCGCCTCTATGGCTATGGGTTTCGCCTCAGCCGCAAGTTGCCCAAATCGCTGCAAGCAAATCTAGATAAGCACCTCTTTAAGCTGGTCTGGCAGGTCGCCTAGGGCGATGGCACACCTATAGAACTGTTGAGCATTCTTTGGCCATAGACTTCTAGCCGTCTGAATGCCAGGTGTTTAGCTCTATCTTGTGGACGCGCTCTTTGTAGGATGCGCTCTTTATCGAGTGCGCTCTTTATATAATGTAGGGTATAGAGATGGGCAGGGCGTTTCAATGAGTTTTGGATGCGTCTTGCACGGACTTTTATGACAGATTTTTGGCGATAAGCTCTATGCCTGACGAACTCCAAACCGAAATTGCCGCTGCGGTAGAATCGCGGCGAAATTTTGCCATTATTTCGCACCCAGACGCCGGGAAAACTACCCTAACTGAAAAGTTGCTGCTGTATGGAGGGGCGATTCATGAAGCAGGAGCTGTGAAGGCGCGGCGGGCCCAGCGTCACGCTACATCAGACTGGATGGCGATGGAGCAACAGCGAGGGATTTCGATCACCTCAACGGTGTTGCAGTTTGACTATAGGGGCTACAACATTAATCTCTTAGATACCCCAGGGCACCAAGATTTTAGTGAAGATACTTACCGCACCTTGGCTGCTGCCGATAATGCGGTGATGTTGGAAGATGCTGCCAAGGGCTTGGAACCTCAAACGCGCAAGCTGTTTGAGGTGTGCCAGATGCGGGGCATTCCTATTTTTACTTTTTTTAATAAGCTCGATCGGCCAGGGCGCGACACCTTTGAGCTGATGGATGAGATTGAGCAGGAATTGGGGCTGGCTACCTATGCGGTGAATTGGCCGATTGGGATGGGCGATCGCTTCAAAGGTGTGTTTGACCGCCGTAAGCGCCAGATCCACCTGTTTGAGCGCACAGCCCATGGAAGCCGTGAAGCCCAGGATACCGTGTTCGAACTGGGTGATCCTCGGATTGAGCAGTTGCTCGATGCAGAGCTATATCATCAGTTCAAAGAAGAGTTGGAAATGCTGGAAGGAGTCGGCTCTGAGTTTGACTTAGAGAAGATTCATCAAGGTAAACTGACCCCCATTTTCTTTGGCAGCGCCATGACTAACTTTGGCGTAGAGCTATTCCTAGAATCTTTCTTAGACTATGCCCTGAAGCCGTCGCCCCGCCACAGCGACCGGGGCGATATTGAGCCAACAGATCCAGAATTTTCGGGTTTTGTGTTTAAGCTGCAGGCCAATATGGACCCGAAGCATCGAGATCGCATTGCTTTTATTCGAGTGTGCTCAGGCAAGTTTGAAAAAGATATGGTGGTGAAGCACGCCCGCACGGGTAAGTTGGTGCGCCTTTCTCATCCGCAAAAGCTATTTGGGCAGGGGCGCGAATCCTTAGATTCGGCCTATCCTGGGGATGTAATTGGGCTGAATAACCCAGGGGCATTTGCCATTGGCGACACCATCTACAACGGCTCTAAGCTGGAGTATGAGGGCATTCCTTCGTTCTCACCCGAGTTATTTGCCTATTTGCGAAACCCTAACCCGTCTAAGTTTAAGCAATTTCAAAAAGGGGTGACTGAACTGCGGGAAGAGGGAGCCGTGCAAATTATGTACTCCATTGATGAGGCCAAGCGAGAGCCGATTTTGGCGGCGGTGGGGCAGCTTCAGTTTGAGGTAGTGCAGTTTCGCCTCAAAGCGGAGTACAACGTAGACACCTTGCTAGACCCGTTGCCGTTTAGCGTGGCGCGGTGGGTGGGCGGCGGCTGGGAGGCTCTCGAAAAAGTGGGTCGCCTATTCAATACCGCTACCGTCAAAGATAGCTGGGGGCGTCCGGTGTTGCTGTTTAGAAATGACTGGAACTGTGCCCAGGTTGAAGGGGAGCATCCTAGTTTGCAATTGCGGAAGGTGGCTCCGGTGGCCTCTGGGCAAGAGCCTGTGAAGGTTTAAGGGCACGCTTGCCCAAGCCGCTGCCATGGTCACGAGAGGGTTTGGGGTTTTTCTAAGGTCTGCCCTATCGTTGTGGTGGTGGGTCTTGGGTTGGGTGTTAGGGGTGGCCGCTCGAAAAACCATGGGATAGCATCGGAGAGCGCTGGATTATACTGGCGTTCTGTAGCTATCCGGTCTGCATTCCTGATGGTTGATATTCCTGATCATCGACATCGCCATGGGGCTACCTCTGGATCTGCCAGTGAATCTGCAGCGGCTTCGGCTTCTCTAGCTGCGGAAGCCTCACTAGCCGCTGGGTTGGCGGCTTTGCAGCAGCGGCAATTCTCGGGGGCGATCGCCAATCTCGAAGAGGTGCCTCGTTCGGCTCACCCCGCTGTTTGGTGGAAAGCGCAGGTGGGCTTAGTCAAGGCCTATGCGGGTAATGGGCAATGGGATGGGGCGATCGCCCTTTGCCAGAGCCTCACCACGGCTCCTAATGCCTCGGTGCAAACCTGGGCCACCCAATGGTTGCAAAAACATGCTCCCACGGCTCCAGAGCCAGCGGCCTGGGAGGCTGACCTTGCTGCCAACCTGACCCTGCGGAAACCAGGGCGATCGCCCGCTCCTCGATCCACTCCAACCCCAGCGACTCCTGCCCCGGCGGGTACCGCTGTCACCCCACCCTTGGCTCCCCCCGCGAGTTCCTTCCCTCTGGCAACCGAGCCAATCGTAGCCCCTGGGGCTTGGGCAATGGCCGGACGCGCCCAACAGCGGAGCAAGTTAGCCCAAGTTGACCATGCGCGGTTGTGGGCCTTGGGTGGGCTAACGGTCTTAGCCTTGGGGGCGGTGTTGCGGGCGATCGCCCAAACTCTGCAAAATATCTACAATGCCATTTTGACGAATCCCCCCCTCGCTGGGCTGAACCTAGGGCGCTGGGGCTTATACCGCGATCCCTTGGTTGTAATAATCGTGGTGCTGCTGTTGGCCTTTGGCCTCAGTTATTGGGGGCTGCGGGCGTGGTTGCGCCATGCCGAGCAGTTGCAACCGCTCAAACTCAGCACCCTCGAACGCTACAGCCCTGAAGCGAAAGAATTGCTCCTCCAGCGCAGCCGCCGGGGAAAGTCGTATCCAGCTCCGGGGCATCTGGGGTATTTGCCGACCCAATTGCCCCTAGCTTTTACCTACGGGCTGTGGCCTGGGAAAGCGCAACTCGTCTTGAGCCAGGGGCTACTCGATTTGCTGGCCGAGGATGAGATCGCGGCCATTGTGGCTGGCGAACTAGCCCATCTCCGCTTCTGGGATGGGCCGTTGTTATCGGGCTTAGTGGGGTTAGCCCAACTGCCCTACGCGCTTTATTGGCAAGCCGCAAAATGGGGCGATCGCACCCCTAACCCCAAATACAAAGCCCTAGCCACGGTGGTTTCGGTAGCAGCCTATGGGTTATTTTGGGTGATTCGCCTGCTGGGGTTATGGCTATCACGGCTGCGTTTAGAGTACAGCGATCGCGCGGCCACCGAACTGACCGGCAACCCCAATGCCCTCAGCCGTGCTCTCCTCAAACTCGCCATGGGCACGGCTCACGAAATCGAAACCACCGGAGCCACCCCCCCGTTGCTAGAGCGGCTCGATCTGCTCACCCCCGTCGGTTTGCAGGTGGCGGCTCATGTGGGCAGTCGCTATCCTGCCCACCCCGGCCCTGGCTTGCTGGAGTGGGATCGCCAAAACCGCTTTCAGCCGTTGCTGGTGTTCCGCGATTCGCACCCTCCCTTGGGCGATCGCCTCTACCGCCTGCATCGCTACGCGCAAACCTATCGCCTGCCCACGGAACTTAACTTTGCGCCCCTGCCCCCGCCCAAACGCCCAACTCTCCGAGAGGCGCGGCCTTTTTTGCTCCAAAGTCTGCCTTGGCTGGGTTTAGTCTTGGGTGCCGTTCTGGGGCAAGGGTTTTGGTGGTTTGGGGCGATCGCCGATCAGATGCAGTGGTTTTCCTTAGACTGGTTCCGCAACAATTTTATTGTGTTTGTGACGAGCTTTGTGGGGTTTAGCCTGGGCACCGTCCTGCGGTTTAACGCCTTCTTCCCCGATATCAAACGCATCAGCACCCTCCCTGAAACGAGCCTCCCCAGCCTCTTAGAGGATCCCACCGCACTTCCTGGAAAGCCTAGCATTGTCAGGCTTCAGGGGCAATTGCTGGGTCGCAAAGGCATTGGCAATGCGATCGCCCAAGACCTATGGCTCAAAACCCCCGAAGGGCTGATCCGGCTGCATTTTCTCCCCACCTTTAAAACCCAACTATTGCCTATGGCCGGAGGGCTACAGCTCCAGCGCTTTCTAGGCCAACCCATCGTCATTACGGGCTGGTTCCGGCGGGGCAGCATCCCCTGGGTCGATCTCCACAGTCTCCATGCTCAACAAGGCAAGTCTCTGATCGCCGGACATCCCATCTGGTCTGTCATCTTGGCCTTAGTGCTAACGTTTTGGAGCTGCTACCAAATCATCACGGGCGATCTATAACAACTGATTTCTCCGCGTCTACGGTAACGATGGACGCGGCCCTGTTCCTACGCAATGCCAGAAAACCCTAACCGCACTTCGGCTAAACGGGACAGCTAGGATCGTACAGCCTAGGACGGAACAGCCTAGGTTTAGTTCGCTGCACTCATCTACTTTAACCACTCTAAAAGGACAGTTCTAAAAAGATGGTTCAGAGTTGCATGAACCTCCTTTAGATTTTTGGTGCTTAGGTTAAGGATCCAAGCATCAACCAGATCTAAATACCAAATCTACTTTACATAAAATTCTGGTAAATCTTAGTCGAAGGTATCATAAAGCCCTATGGATTTACTGAATGTTGCAGATACACTAATCAAAGTATGAGAGTTTTCTCATCTAGCTTCTTTGGTCTGCTAGAGCTATTACTTTTGAATCGCTTTTGGGGGCTATTTCACCTCATCTTTAGTCTTTATACTTCTCTGGAGATGACGTATAAAGATCCCACTAAACCTGGCACATATTAGGTTCTGCTTCTTCATGTTGTAATTGCTTTGATGGAAACTCCTTGAGCTGGATAGGATGGTTGTTCTTTGAATCTTAGAATGGCATTGAATTATCCAGGCAAAATGTATTGTATGACCTTCAATTGCTTTGAGGGTCAGTAATTATTCTGCGCCTTGCTGCGCCTTGTGTGGCGATCGCCATAGTTTAGGTAGATCCTTCAGGATCTTAATCTGGTTGGGTTTTTGAAGTAAATTGAGAGGTTTTGATATCTTTTTTTGCTGATTTTAAGTTTTCCGAAAGAGTTAGATTGCCATTACGATTTAGAGGATAATTTACTGATTTTAGGATCTTCCTAAATCAATCTGTGATTTTGTCCATATCTCTAGGAACGGCAATATTTAGAGGATGGATGATTCTACTTTTTTGATGGCGATGCTGAAGATACTCGTAAGTAAAGTCGAAGCTCTTTTAATTCAGATGATACAAGTTCATCGTCAGTCTGATGATCTTGTGTATCTTGATCATTCTCAGCTTCATTGAAATTTACGGCTGTACCGTTTGATATAAAGCTGATGTTCATTATCTTGGCTGCTTAAGGGCTAAAAATTAGCCTTTAGTGTGGCTAATTTTTAGTGTGGCCAATTTGGGCGTAGCTGTTATGGATCGGCCCAGTCGTATTGCTAAGGATGAAGGCGAAGTACTCCTAAGGGTACCTTCACATTCATGACCTCTTTTCAAGGCATATTTCCTATTCGCAACCTCGTTGAGGCATTCTGGGGAGTTCTATGGAAAGTTCGAATTCTGATCTACTTGCTTCTAATGATTTGTTGTTGGCTCAAACCTTGTCTTTGACCTCCGGACAATCCTCTTTCTATGACGGATTAACTTCAACCAGCTCGGTAGGAGAACTGCCTACTGATCCCCAGGTGCAAGCGTTGATGGATGGGGAAGTGCTCCCATTTTCGGGCACTTCTTTTTCCAATGACTTTGCTGACGATACCGTTAACCTTTTTGACATTAGTGCTAGTTCTGCTATCAGCCCCTTGGCAAGAACTATCTCGCCCATCCGTACCATTCGTGGTACCAATGGGCGAGATAGCATCAATACGTCGCGTCGTGCCGGAAGATTCCGTATTTTTGGGCTGCGGGGAAATGACCAGATTACCGTCAGATCGCGCAGTGTAGCCTATGGAGATATCGGCAACGACATCCTGAATGCCACCCGTGGCACTGGGCTAAATACCTTATTGGGTGGGGCGGGTAACGATACCCTCTATGCCAGAAGCCGCGATCGCCTTTTTGGCGGCGATGGGCGTGATCAGTTGTTTGCAGGGCTAAGCCAGAACCGTCTGACCGGGGGGCTTGGGGCTGATCGCTTTTGGATTGCCAATGGACGCTTCCCTACGGGTCTCAACACGATCACCGACTTTAACCGTGCCCAAGATCGGCTGGTGATCCGCAATCTGCCGGGGGTGTTTTCCTTTGACGACCTCACCTTGGTGGCCACGGGGCAGAATACGCGGATCCAGTCGGGTGGGAAGCTGATCGCCAGGGTGCTGAATGTCCAGCCCAACCAACTCAACAGTCAGCATTTTATTATTGGTTCTCTGGCGGCTCCGACTATTACCGCTGATCTACAGGCTGATACTGGCGTTTCGTCGAGCGATCGCGTCACCCGTGAGGTCGCGCTGACGGGTCAAGTCAGAGGCCCTCGTCTGGCCAGTGTTGCGGTTCGGGCTAACGGTGGAGCCTTTACCGATATCACCGCCCTGCTCGATACCTCGGGGGAGTTTACCCTGTCGCGATCGCAGTTAGACACCCTCAATGGTAGCCCCCTGCCTGACGGTAGCCATACCGTTGAGGTTCGAGCGACCAATGCCTTCCAACGGGTGGTGACCCAAGCCTTTACCTTTACCTCAGATACCACTCCGGTGGCAGCGGCGACGCTCACGGCTCCAGCGATTATCCTGTCTGGGAGCGAACCCTATCGCTTCACCGTCGAATATACCGATAACACGGCCATTGATAGTGCTTCCCTGGGTGATGGGGATGTGCGGGTAACAGGCCCCGGAGGCTTTAGCCAAGTTGCCACCTGGGTGAGTGTTGATCCGGCCAGTGACGGCACCCCCCGCACCGCGACCTACCAAATTGTGGCTCCGGGGGGAACTTGGGATCTGAGCGACAATGGCACCTACGCCGTCGAACTGCTGGCCAACCAAGTAGCAGATACAGCGGGCAACCTTCAGGCGACGGATCTTGCCCTGGGTAATTTCTCGGTCAATCTGTCAAATTTGCCGGGGGTGACCCTGGCCTTGGCCGATGATACGGGGATTTCGGGGAGCGATCGCCTCACCAGCAATGCTAGCCTCAGTGGGCAAATTAGCGGCAACGGTCTAACCCAAATTCAACTCAGCATCAATGGTGAAGACTTTGTCGATTTTGGAGAACCCCTAAATATCACTGGGAATTTTAGCCTCAGTGCTGCACAACTCGCCGCCTACACGGGCAGTGCATTGACCGATGGCAGCTATACCGTGGTAATCAGAGCCACTAACCCCGAAGGCCTTGCAGAAAGCACCCTAACCTTTACCCTGGATACCCTCGCGGCTACGGCAATCGCGGCTGCGCCTTCTGTGACGACGGCCACCGCCACGCCCACGCTGTTCTCCTTTACGGTCACTTACACCGATAACACGGCCATTGATGTCAGCTCTTTAGGGGATGGGGATGTGCAGGTTACGGGGGCCAATGGTTTTAGTCAAGCCGCTACCCTGGTAGGGGTGGATGGGGGTGAGAATGGCACCCCTCGCACGGCTACTTACCAAGTCACGGTGCCTGGCACCACTTGGAATAATGTAGATAACGGCGTCTATACCCTCACTTTGGTGGCCGGGGAGGTGGAAGATACCGCTGGAAATGCGATCGCCCCTGGCGCGGTTGGCAGCTTTACCGTCGCGATTCCTTTGGCCCCCCAACGCATTAATTTTCAACCGGTTACGGCTCCCACCCCCGCCGGGTATACCATCGATGCGGGAGCCGGGTTTGATGTCGATCGGGGCTATGGCTGGGTGATTCAAGGGAGCAATACAGCGATTGATCTGGGCGATCGCACCTTCGACCGCAACGCTACCCTGAATGGCGCTGCGGTTAATCAACGCCTCGACACGGTCATTCAAATGCAAACTGGAGGCTCTGCTGCCGCCTGGGAATTTGCCCTCGCTAACGGACGCTACAGCGTGACCGTCAGTGTTGGTGATACCGCTGGTGGCAGCAACCACCTCATCCGTGCAGAAGGACTAACCCTCGTCCCGGCCTTTACCGCAGTGGCTCCCCAAACCTTTAACCTTGCGACCCTCACCGTGGATGTCCTGGATGGTCGCCTCACCCTCGATGCCCTAGGCGGAACGGATACCCGCCTCAACTTTGTCGAAATCACGGCGGTTTCCCCTGGCGATCACCCCAGCGTCATCACCTCCCCCTTGGCCAACGCCACCAACGTCAACC